>Ga0187884_10000289_pt1 | contig 52524 bp, 47 predicted proteins | sample June2016WEW_20_4_FD_132983 | JGI IMG/M metagenome (GOLD analysis project Ga0187884, IMG submission 132983) | Peatland microbial communities from SPRUCE experiment site at the Marcell Experimental Forest, Minnesota, USA - June2016WEW_20_40 | ecosystem: Environmental > Terrestrial > Soil >...
GCCGCTCATCAGAGAACTGGAGGTCCTGACCACCTCTAAGTCAGAGGTTGTCAAACGCAGGAAGGCGTCGTAGAGTGGGTTACGCAGGGGTCGCGACTTTCAACGGAGTTCCGGACGTTCCCTGCCACGCGCGGGGCCACAGCGTCGAAAAACAATCGCGTGTTGCCCGTGATCTCCACCGCGATTTCGTCGTTCGGCCGTAGTTTCTTGACGAACTTCCTCAAATACGCCAGCTCCCACCCGGTCACATACGTCCGCTCGTTCTCTAGCCGGATGCAACACGTGAATCGGTTGCGGTGTAGATCGATGCCGATATATCTCTTCTCCATGCCTCTCTCCTGGTTGTGGATTCTTCCAGGTCGAGTAGACTAACTTTGCGGCGGTCACCATACTCCTATACGAGGTCGCCAGTCGCGCCTCACGATGACGTTCAATCCACAGGTCTGACCAATCTCCTTCACGGGGTCCATGCCCCAAATACTCAATACAGCCTGTGACCTGTCTACTCCGGAAGTCGCCTCCCGAAGCTTACCGCCGACCGTCGGACGATAAGACATTCATCTCATCTCCTTCCCACTTTCCAGGAGTGATCCACGCCTGCCTTTGCCTAGCCCTCTCGAAGGAGGTATTGGGGCCGTGGCACCTGGAACCTGTCAGCAGTCTCAGGCAATTTGCTGTTCCTGTCAAACAACGTAATAACGGCATGCGCACCGCGTAGTCGATACCGCCCGGAATCAAGCCGAGGCCAGCTTCCGGTCCTCGCCCCTATGCCCGCGCTCGGTGGCTGTGGCGGGGGAACAGCCGCGGCAGCCGATTGTTTGGCAAAAACCCCGAAATCGCCTATTCTGGAACAGACCTCCTGGTTTGGAGCATTTCGGTATGGCGGTTTACAAGCAAAACGGTTCAAAGAATTGGTGGTACAAATTCAAATGGAATGGCGAGCAGGTGCGCGAGAGCACGAAGCAAACCAATAAACGCGTCGCGGAGCAAATGGAGGCCGCGCATAAAGTTGCGCTCGCCAAGGGCGAAGTGGGAATCCGAGAGCGCAAGGTCGTCCCAACGCTTTCTGAATTCGCCGATCAGGATTTTCTTCCTTTCGTCCAGTCCCGATTCGCCAACAAGCCAAAGACGCTTGAATACTACAAGACCGGTCTCAAGCGTTTGAAAGCATTCTCGATGCTGGCGAAGTGCAAACTGGACGCGATCCCTCGATGTGCGATCACGGACTTCGTTGAGACCCTCCGGTCCGACAAGCTGCAAATCAGCAGCATCAATCGTGTGCTAGAGGTGCTGCGCCGCATGCTGCGGCTCGCACTTGAGTGGGACAAGACCGAGAAAGTGCCACCAAAGATCCAGATGCTCCCGGGCGAGAACGAACGGGATCGTGTGCTCGCCGATGATGAGGAGAGCCGCTATTTGGCCGCAGCGGAAAAGGTCGGAGACGACATCGAAGAAGCCTATCGTCGCGCCCTCACCGGGCTCCGTTCTCAAAAGGGAGAGGTCCCGATCGAGCCGGAGGACCCTTATCTGCTGCGAGATGTCACGACGATTCTGATCGACTGCGCCCTTCGGCCAGAGGAGTGCTTCCGCCTACGGTGGCAAAACGTTCGCGACGGAGCCCTGCACGTACCCTTTGGCAAGACGCAGAATGCCCGCAGGAGCGTGTCGCTCACACCCCGCACTGCGGCCCTGCTTGAAATGCGCCGCTCTGCTCATCGCATTGACTGGGTCTTCCCGGCATCAACGCGCAGCGGCCATATTGAAAAATCCACCCTGAAGAAGCAGCACGGGAAGGCCCTGAAGCTTTCGAAGGTGGAGGCGTTCACGCTCTACACACTCCGCCACACCTGCCTGACGCGATGGGCGGCTCACATGGATCCGTACACTCTCGCATATCTGGCCGGGCACAGCGATTTTTCAACTACTAAGCGGTACGTCCATCCCCAGGCGGACACCGTCCGCGCGGCGATGGAACGCGCCCGCGGTGCAAAAGGGGGGCATAGTTCTGGGCATAGTGACGAAAAAGCGGCTAGGGAGTCTTCTGCCCCAGTCGCCATATCGAGTAATGATTTCAGTAGTTTAAGTGGTCGGGGCGAGTGGATTCGAACCACCGACCTCCTGGTCCCGAACCTGATAACGGGCAGTTCGCGAAATACCTAAGAATCAAGCACTTGCAACTCCTTCATCCTGCGCGAGTTGCGAGCGCCTCGGCATTTGGAGCTTTGGTGCTCTCACAGCCACAGAATCATCTACACTGCGTCCTAAGCCTTTAGGACCTCAAGCCACTTCAATCCAAAGAGTACCACGCGTTATCGCGAAGAAAGTTCCTCGAAGAACAGAATCCAAATGGCCTGGAATGACGCGTCGCCGACCCTTGCATTTTCCGAGTACGCCGTAATTCGCCCCGAGCCATGTACCAACCAGAGTTGAAAGGTATCCCTGTCGAAGATGCCCGCAGTCTGGGGGAGACGACTCCGGACGGGGCTCAAAGCGAGGTATATGCAGGCGGCGGAAGCAAATCGTTAAGGTACGAGGACTACGGCGAGATCACCCGGTGAAGCACGTAGGAACTCTGAACGGGGATACCGTTGCGGAACTTAACGTCCAAAACCACCTGGTAATGCCGCGGAAGTTTCTTTGAGGGCAGCCGCAACCGGTTCACCAGTTGTTTGGCCAGGTCCGGCCGCGTCAGCCATTGCGCCGCAGCGTGCGTGTCCGCAGAAGCGTTGCCTGCCAGGATTAGCAGTTCGCCGCGTCCGGTGACTCCCGGCATTAGAGTGATCAGCGCGTGTGTCTCATCGGGTCCATCAGCCAGATAAGATGGTTCGCCCGGGCGGGGGTTTCGGATGCGGATTCCCTGAAGGTCCATAACGATGTCTCTGGCAGCCGGTAAGGCGTTCAACTGTGGATTAAACTTCGGAGGACCGACAAAGATCAACGAATTATCGGAGATCTGTTGCCAGGAGAGGATATCGCTGCGCGTCAGAAGGATCTCCGGTAGGCGTGTTGCCAACAGTTTGCCTAAGAGAAACGCGGCATTGGCCTCTCCCGTACCGGTGTACCCGTACCATGGCATGACCTCTGGGTTCCCAAGAGCTTTACGCATGGCATCGAATGCCGGTGACTCTTCCAACTCCGTCCATTGGTTCGCTCCCTGATCGCGGAAGTATACGCGTGGAGGGACATAGGCGAACAGCGGGGTGCCGATACACAGCACTACCGGCGGCCCGCTTTTCAGGATGGGATGCCACAGTTCCTCCAGTTCCGGTGTCCACGAGGAAAGCGCCGCGCGCGCTTGGCTCCGCAGGCGAACCATCTCCCAAGTCGCATATCCGGCCCAAGCGGTTAGGAGCACGCCCACCAAACCCGCTGCCAACATCCGGTGGCCCCATGGCGTCGGCGTATGGCCGCGCGCAGCCTGACGGTGCGCATCGAGCGTTTCGAAGTGAAGCTGAAATCCCCTGGGCAGACTCACAACGATCGGATCACCAGCCCCTTCGGCCTGATAGTATTGCGCCAGCTTCAGCCGAAGACGTCCGAGTTGGAGCCGGACGATGGAATCGTGTCTTGGGTCGTAGGTCGACGGTTTGCCGAAGGCTTCGAGCGCAACGGTGTATTCTTTCAGCGAGCCCGCTTCCCCTGCAAGCGCCTTTTCGGCGAGGTATGAAAGCAGCTTCCGGTGTATCTGAGAGCTGCTCATGGTCTTGCTGCCCAACAACCGGGCGATTTGCACACGGATTTCGTGGGCTTCAAGTTCCATTGGCACAAACCTTTTAACGCGTTACATACACGTCACACACAATGCTACCAACCGTGACGCATCCACACAACTGCGTTGGGCGCTTTCGGGTTTCTGATATCCTTGCCATCGAGAACGTTTTGGGGGTTGCACGGCATAAGCTGCGGGCCGAGATAAGGGCAGTCGTCCGAGCTTTGGTCCGCCCCGACTCGGAGGGCTGGGTTGATGAGAAAGGAGGCTTGGGTCAAGGTTATGGGAACCCTTTTAAGGCAGAACTTTGCGGTTGCGGGACCCTCAGCGATTCCGGGTGCTACCGAACACATTCGGGACTACGACGTCCGTGTTCTCAATCGGGCAGTCGCGATTCTTAATGAACTGGCGACTGGGCTCAAAGAGAAGAGCGATCTCTCCAGGAACCTCGGGCTACATAAGAGTACGGTTCACCGCCTGCTGGCCGTTTTGGATCGCAATGGCTTCGTTGAGCGAAAGCCGGGCGGTAGGGAATACGGACTCGGTTGGCGGGTGTTGGAACTGGGAATGGTGGCTGCTTTACGACTGAACATTCTCGATTGCGTCAAGCCGTATCTGGCGGAACTGGTCGACAGGACACAAGAGACTGCCGACTTGGGAGTGTTATGCGAAGGCGAAGTGGTGTCGCTTCTGAACGTGGAGAGCCTAGACTCGGTGCGCACGCCCGCCACAATCGGCAGGCGCGTACCCCTCCATTGTGCTTCGGAAGGCAAGGCAATTCTGGCCTTCTTGCCATCCGAACAGATTCAAGAGCATCTTAAGGGATACGTGTTCACCCGCCGCACCCGCAACACGATCACGACCAAGCAGCGGTTCCTCGGAGAGTTGGCTATGGTGCGCGAGCGCGGCTATGCAGTGGACAATGAGGAATTCGAAGAAGGACTGCGGTGCATTGCCGCACCAGTGTCCAATCATTCCGGCACAGTGACTGCGGCCACCAGTATTGCAGGTCCAGTCTTTCGTATCACCGGAGCCCGATTCTCTGTTTTAGCCCGAGCGGTGGTGCAGGTTGCAGCCGAACTTTCCACGGCTTTAGTTTAGCAGGATGCGGGAAAACGACCTCTGACGGAGTCTCGACTCCTTTTCCTGACTCGTCAGAAGAAATCGTGGGTCGATTCCGGCTCGGGTAGTTTGCCAAGCGAGTGATAGAGGGCCAATTTGAGGACTCGGTAGGTGCGAAAGCCGTAGGATTTTCTTATGGTGACTTTGGCCTTGTTGTTCATGCCTTCCACGACGCCGCTGGAAATCAGTTTTTGAGCCCGGAAGTAATTGAGGATGGGCTCACGGTGGTGGCGCAGGGAACGGGCGATTTTCTTCATGGGCTCGATGCGGGAGCGCATGGTCTGGCGGCACCATTCGTCGAGGAACTTGCCGCCCAAGCGGGCGAGTTGTAATCCCAGAGCTGCTGAAAAGCTTCCTTGAGAAGCAGCCACCGCGACTTCTTTAAGACCGGTCTCGCCCCTCGCGCTGCATGCGGCGCGTTTCCTCGGCGCGGACCCTTCGTCGAGGGCTTTGTTCATTTTTGCCACGATATGGAAGCGGTCGAGGATATGCAGGGCCGCGGAGCATTTCTCGACGAAAAACCCCCAGAGCGGGATGAACTCGAAACGCCGCTCGCCGCGCTGGTCGTAACCGGCGCCGGCTGATGGCAGCGCGAACAGACTGCGGCCGAACCCCGGCGAGGCCGCACAGCGACTTCGATGCTCTTCTGGTCCGCACTGAAGCGGGTGTGTTGGTAGACAAAGCCCCGGAAATGGTGGTAGCGGTTTAGAATCGTAATCAGTTCCATGGCGCGGCAGCAAGCGGCGGCGAAAACCTCTACGATAAACTGCGCCACCCCCAGCTCGTCTTCCGGCCTGGAGCGTTATTGTCGTGGCTTGGACGGCTGGCCGCGCTCGTGGATGGGGTGGGAAAAAGATCTGCCGGCGGGCGAGAAACTGGTGGCGTGTTTCCAGCCCTTTCTGGAACACCTGGCGTCTTCGGATCTGTCGCCCAAGACTATTCAAAAGCACGTCGACAACTTGTGGGTATTGGGCGGGGAAATCATTCGCGATCTCAATCAAACCCCTTCACTGAGAAAAGTGCCGGTGGAACGGCTCCTCTCGAATCTGATCAAGGATGGAGGTCCGCTGCCGCATCACTGCGACTCAGAGGAGCAGCAGAGTTCCTTCGAGTCCACTTGTCGGAAGCTCCATCGGTTCCTCAAGGAACCGGCTCGCTGATGCTCGCCAATGACCCACAGATTCCCCGGACGAGGCCTTTCCCTTGGCTATTTGGGGCGTTCAGGCACACTATCCCCCGACTTATGCGGACTGAACAGCCGGCGACACCAGATTCCGCATCCGTACCAGGTTGCAGGCGACCGCCGCGAAGGTGAAATCCCATCCGACTTCGAAGATGCCGATGCCGTACTTTCCGCATCGGCGCGATTGCCTTCAACCACCCGAAGCTCTCTTCAAGAGGCATTCGTAGAATCGTTAGATTCGCATGAGCCAGCCGCAAACCGGGCTAATTGTGGACGACGATCCGCAGATTCTGCGGCTGGTCGAGAGGATGCTCGGCGCGCGAAATGCGAGCGTCCTGGTGCCCGCCTGTGCCGGCTCAGGCGGTCTTGGGGGGGTCAGGGGCGACGCCCATTTTGCCGATCTCGTTGAAGTAGACTTTACGGCCTTCGTCCATCGATTGATTGGATAGAATCACGGCCACGGCATCAGCCAGGCCGACGTCTAGATCGGCCCTCGGGCGGCCGCCGTCGCGGCAATTCCGGAAGAAGCTTTCCAGTTCCACGTCCACCGGGTTGCGCGATTCTTCCTGCACGAAAACGCCCTTCGAGTACAACCAGCGGCGGGCGTATTTGACTTCGCGTTCGAGGAAGCTTTCCCTGCCGTTGAACGTCAGGTCGCCGGTCATCAGCGGAATCGGGCCGTTGGCGCCGCCCGATGCAACCATGGTGGCGCCGGCCACGAAGGGCTGCTGCTTCGCATTGGCCTTCTCCACGGTCGAAGTCTTAGGCGGCTCGCGATACCACCAGGCCACCGGCAGGTGCACGTCGTCGCCAACGGTGATTTCAATCGTACCGTCCGTACCCATGATGATCTCGCCCATCTCCGGCCGCGTGCCATTGAAGCAGGGCAGAAACTGGTTGGTGCTGATGGAGGAGTAAGTCAGCTTCCGGCCGTTGGGATAACGGTAGATCAATTGAATGTTGTCGTAAACGTCGCGGCCGTCCTTGAGTATATCCAGGCTGCCCAGACCCATCACGAATTCGGGCTCCGAACCGAACATCCAATCGGCGATATCGACCTGGTGCGAGGTCAGTTCGGCGGTCAAACCGCCGGAGAACTGCCGGTATAAGCGCCAGTTGTCGATATTCGACGGCCCTCCCGGCTTCATCGTCCACAACCTGCTCGGCTTGTTGATCATGTTGCGGTGCCACTGCGCATGTATGTGGTGTACGTTGCCTATCACACCCTTGTCCACCATCCCCTTCACCATCTGGTAGAACTGGCTGTAGCGCCGCTGCAAACCGGTTTGCAAAACCTGCTTCGGCCGCGAGGCGGAAAGCGCGCGCAGCTCATGCACCTCATCCGGCTTGAACACCAGGCACTTTTCGCAGAAGACGTGCCGGCCGCTCATCAGCGCATCCCTGGTAAGTGGGTAATGAACGTAAAGCGGAGTGATGACGAAGACCGCATCGAGATCCTTGCGGTCCAACAGCTCGTGGTAGTCCTTGTAAGTTTTCGGATTGTTGCCGATGGTCTGCACGCCGCGACCGAGCGCGGGCTGCTGAATGTCGCACAGCGCCATGCAGCGCCCGGTCGGAATGTTTTTGAGGTGCTTCAGCAGGTAGGTACCGCGGCTGCCGGTGCCGATCATGCCGTACTGCACCTGGTCGTTGGCGGCCTTCACTTTTTGGATAGCCGGAGCGCCCTCGACGGCGGTGGCCGCGGCGGCGACGGCGCCGGCAGTTTTCAATAGATCGCGACGGGAAAGATCCGTCTCCTGGGACATTGGGCAACCTCTTGAGTGATTTCGGTTTGATTGTAACATGGGAAAAAGGAGGGCTTTTTTCAAATGCGCTTACGCTCTTGCTGGCTACTGTCCTGAGTTAGAAATACGTTTACAAGCTCTCGCGACTTTGCCGAGAATTAGATCTGCATCCGCAGTCCACGCAAAGGGTTTGGGATCTCGATTCCGCTGGTCTAAACAGTCGAGCATGGCTTTCTCCAATGCTCGAACCGCCGTATGGCTTCCACGACCCGCCGGGAAGATTCATCTCGATTGCGTTGAGAAAGCGCAGGAACTCCTGATGCCGGTGCTGCCGGTAGCCACTGCTGATGGTGACCCCGCTGGCCACATCCAAGGCCGCGAACAAAGACGTAATTCCATGGCGCTCGTAATCATGCGATTGCCGGGCCGGTACGCCGGGAGCCAATACCAGAATCGGCTGGGTGCGGTTCCGCGCCTGCACCTGGCTCTTTTCGTCCACACACAGCACCAGGGCCCGATCCGGCGGATTCAGGTACAGCCCGACAATGTCCCGCACCTTTTCGACAAACTGCGAATCTTTGGAGAACTGGAAGTTCTCCACGCGATGCGGCTGCAATCCGAACGCACGCCAGACCCGCACGATGGCGGTCTGCGACAGCCCACTCTTCTGCGCCATGAGCCGGGTACTCCAGTGGGTGCTGTTCTGCGGCATGGATTCCAACGTTTGGGTGACCACGCCTTCGACCTGCGCGTCGGTAATGGATCGTGGAGCCCCCGGCCGCGGCTCGTCAAGCAAACCTTCGAGCCGATTCACCCGAAAGCGCTCCCGCCATTTACAAACCGTAGCTCCGGTGATCCATAACTTCTTAGCCACGGTGCCGTTACTCAGTCCTTCTTCACAGCCGAGCACGATCCGTGCCCGCATCGCAATCGTCTGGGCTGATTTAGGTCGACGAGCCAACATCGTGAGTTTTTGCTTCTCCTCAGGGGTCACGTCGAGCGGTTTCGTGGGACGTCCGATGGCCATATCCAAGTATGCAGCCGTCGCCACTACTATTCAACGTGTTTCTAACTCAGGACAATAGCCGCGTAACCGGCCTCCAACAAGCTTTCTGGTGGTCGCGACCGCAACCACTTCTGTGGTTCATCTGCTTCTGCTTGCCGTGAGCTACCCGATCGTGGGAACGATGTAAGGGTCGCGGTAATTGCGCGTCAGCAGCGCGTTCGCGTCTTCGTCACCTAGGCATCGGCCGGTAGACGGGGAAATCCGCAATGTACGGCCCACCCGGTAGCTAATGTTCGCCAAATGGCAGAATGCCGCCGAACGAACGCCGATTTCCACGTCTGCATTCAGCAGTTTGTAATCGCGCGCGCGGATAGCATCGAAGAAATTTCTAACGTGCGGAGCAAAGTCCTCTGCTGCTTGGGGTTTTTCGTCCACGGTCTTTTCATATTTCTCCCTGCTTCCAGCATCTGCCCCAAGGGCGGCGTCGCCGCTAAGGTTCCCCGCGGAGCTTCTGTACACCTGGATGCCAGTGCGATTGAGAATGAGGAATCCCAGGTCGCCGAAAAATATGTCCTCTACGCAGTTCGGGCCGCGCTGGTCATACATAGAGAAGGGCCAAGCCGATGAAGCGCCCTCCTCTAGCCGGATCGGGGCGCCGGCTATTAGACCTTCTGGCGGTGTTGGCAGGTTACGAACGTCGACAGTCACCTGCGCATCGCCGAAGTCGACTGTGGCCTGTTGCGTATTCGGTGTTTGCTGATCATCCTCCCACACGAACTTACCACCGCTTGACGAGACCGACACTGGCCATCCACTTCGGCCCAAACCCCAGAGGGCGAGGTCCATTTCGTGCGACCCCTGGTTGGCTATGTCACCATTTCCAGTGTCCCAAACCCAGTTCCAGTTATAAACGAATTTGTTCTTGCTGTACGGTTTCCACTGGGCCGGACCGAGAAAGATGTCCCAGTCGCGACCATGTGGCACCGGCTCATCGGGGGTGTGACCGATCGAGAAGCGCCGCCGAAAAACAACGGCCCTGGCGCCATACACATGCCCAATTACGCCCTCGCGAAGCAACCGGACCGCATGCATCTTGTACGGCTCGGACCGGTACTGCGAGCCTACCTGGACCATCCTGTTATGTTTCCGGGCAGCGGCCACCATCTGTTGCCCCTCGAAGATGTTGTGGCTTGCCGGCTTCTCCACATAGACGTCCTTACCCGCATCACAGGCCCAGATCGTCGCGAGTGCATGCCAATGATTGGGAGTGGCGATAGACACCGCGTCGATATCCTTGGATTCGAACATCTTTCGCAGGTCGTTATAATCTTGCGGACTATAACCTTTTGCCTTGTAGACCTTGCTAACTGCGCTTTCACGGGCAGCCTGGTCAACATCGCATACCGCGGCGATCCGGCAATCGGAATCGAGCGAAGCGTAAGTGCCGAGGTGGTCTGTTCCACGGGCGCCGACGCCGACCACACCGACCTGAATTCGGTCGTTTGCGCCGAGGATAGGGAATTGAGCAGTAGCAATTGCCGCAGCAGCGGCTTGCACGAACTGGCGTCTTTGTAAGTTCATAATGAAACTCCGGTACCGCTATATCCCTCCAATATCAGAACCTTAATTTAAGAGCAAGCTGGCCGATCCGCGGGTCGTAGCTTCCTAGGATACTTCCGAAGCCAGCACCGGAGATGGTCGCCGGCTCTGTTTGGCCCGGTACGAAACCGACAAATCCAGCAGACGTCTGCCCGGGGTTGAAGAAATTCGCCCGGTTAAAAAGATTGAAAAACTCGGCCCGGAACTGAAGCTGGACGCGCTCCTTGTGCAACGGGATCTCCTTGAACAGGCCACCGTCGTATTCAATCAGATTCGGGCCCCGAAGTGCGTCCTTCCCAACGTTGCCGTACGTACCCGGCGCGGGTAGCGCAAATGCACCAGGGTTAAGATCGTTGACACAAGGCGCGCTATGGCCACAAGCGCCAGGACCGTAAACCTTGGGGCTCAGGACGACTCCGCGATCCTCCCCAAGGGCGGTACCCGATTCATCCACACCAGCTAGGACCGTGACTGGTCCGCCAGATTGAGCCGTAAACATCCCTGTTAACTCCCATTCCCCGGCAATATACCGCACAACCGACGGAGCGCCTTTCAGTTTTGGCAAATCCCACACAAAAGTTGCGACCAGTCGCTGTGGATGGTCGAATTCCGAAGGTCCCCGGTCGAACTGGTGGCGGCCGGGAAGGTACCAAGGAATCGGAGAGGCGCTGGATGGGCTGCCGGCACTGGGCGTCGACAACGTGGAAATCAGTGAACCGTACGGCAGGTCATCAATAGACTTTGACCATGTGTAATTGGTCAGAAGCGTAAAGTTGTGTGCAAATCTCTTTTGCAGCGCAACCTGTAACGAGTTAAAATTTGAATTTATGTCCATTGATGCCTGAGCAATCGCTCCGTAATTTTGAAATAACCGGCGCTGATCGGGGCCTAGCGTACTGCCCGGAATGTAAACGGCCGGAGACAGCTCTGTTTCTTCAAGCAAATGGCTGGCGTGCGAACCTACATAGGCAACGCGAAGCAGCCAATCTGCCGCCAACCGGTGTTCGATAGTGAGATTCCAGTCATAAGCCACGGGTGTCTGAAAACGTTCGCCGTTACCCGGATCGTAGGTCATTACAGTTAATGGCAAAGGAAAGGCAATGTTCTTTGGTGGAGGAGAAGGTGCCGGGAACGGATTGGTGATCCCCAAGTAGGGGTTGCTGAACGGCCCCGCCGGCACCGTGAGGAGAACCTGGGTGCTGAAAGGGGTTACGTCGACAAAGCTATTGTTGATAAATCCGCTCTGTACCGAGTCGTAAAACATACCCAAACCGCCACGAATACTGGTCGTCCCGTGACCCGTTACGTCGTATGCGAAGCCAACGCGTGGAGCGAAGTTCTTGAAACTGCCGAGGATGCCGTATTTCGGCACGCCAGGGTCGCCAGGGAAAAGCAGCCCCGGCGGCGCATTGATAAAGACCTGCGACGTTTGATCGGCATGGTAAGCGGCGGGACTGAACTGTTCGACACGGCCTTTGGTCTCTTTCCACGGGAAGAACGGGTCATAGCGTATGCCAAGGTTCAGCGTGAGCTTGTTCGAAACATGGTAATCGTCCTGCGCAAACAGTCCAAAGATGTTAATGCGATTGTCCTTGGATTCCCCATTCCCCTGAGAGAATGAATACATCTTGCCAAGCAAAAAGCTGGCAAGTGCGTCGTTGGTGTAATCAGGGGTGAAGGCGAACTCTCCATACTGGCCGTAAGCGTTCCGAATTATGACGAGAGCACGGTGAACATCGACGCCAAACATAAAAGAGTGCGGGCCGTGAACCCAAGACAGAGAGTCGCCGAGTCCGTACTGGTTCCGCGTGAAAGCTGCCGGATCCTTTTGTGAGATGCCGAAAAAGCCCGCAACGTCGAGGTTCTCCAAAATATGGGGCCCTGGCGGCTGGTACAGATTTACGCCGAGGTCCGCCGCACTGATACTGCCGCTGGCGGGACCGCGGCTCGCGACTTCGCGGCCGAAGCTGATGTGGAGATCATTCAGAAGGCTTGGCCTAAAGAGATGAGTCTCGCCCAGCATCGCGGTCTGCGAATCAATTACCGCAAAACCAGAATTATTGAGATAGTTCGTTTCCTCAAGATACGGCGAATTATAGAACCGATCGAAGAAATAACGGACGGAAAGTCGGTCGGCATTCGATATGTTATGATCGATGCGACTAAGTATTTCGTCGTACCTCTGACTCGTGGGTGCTCCGTAGAACACCAAGCCGTTGCCAGCGCTCGCCGGAAGATGTTTTGTTAGGGCCACTGCGGCAGGATCAAATCGATTAAGCGGAATGAGATTGCCAGGGAACGGTTGGCCAGTAACGGGATCGTCAACGATGGTAGCTGCGCCCACGGGGTTGTTCGGGTTGGAAGCAGTGAGCATGGCAGAGAAGTCGCCGCGTAACTCGTCCTGGGTAGGAACATACGAGTTCTGCCCTGGGTTGGTCTCCCGAATGCGTGTGCCCTGGTACTCGACAAAAAAGAATGTCGCGTTCCTCCCATTGTACAGGTGAGGAAAGATCACGGGGCCACCCAAAGTGGCACCGAACTGGTTGCGCTTGAGCTGATCGCGTGTATCTGCGAAGAAGTTACGAGCATCGAAAACTGCATTCCGGTTGAAGGCGAACCCGTCCCCGTGCAACTCATTCGTACCCGACTTCGTAACGACGTTCACGACCCCGCCAGCATTGCCGCCGTACTTGGCGGAGTAGTTGCTGGTCTGGACACTGAACTCCTCTAACGCATCCGGAGCCGGGAAGGGCAGATTCACGTTTGTGTAGATATCGTTGTTACTGGCGCCGTCCATAAGGTAACTGGTCTGGTTCTGGCGAGCACCGTTGGCGGAAACAGTAACCGCCCCGGGGAACGTCTTGCTGCCACCCTGATCGGCGTCCTCCGCAGGAGCCTGCACGACCCCGGCTGTGATGAGCGACAAGGCCGCTGCATTGCGTCCATTGAGAGGCAAATCGACGAGCCGACGCTGGTCAACCACTTCGGTCATGGTCGAGCTAGACGTGTTCACCCCGACCGAAGCCGCCGTAACCGTAATGTTCTGCTGTGCTTCCTGAACCGATATAGTAACGTCTGTAGTAATGCTCTGATCGACCTCCAAGAGAACACCCCTGCGGACACTAGGGGCAAAGCCGGTTGCCGACACCGTTAAGGTGTAGGTGGCAGGCGGGACTGATGGGAAAATGTAATAGCCGTGAGCGTCGGTTTGGGTCTCTCGGAAAATCGAGGCCTCTTCGTCGGTGATCTTTACGGTAGCCGACGGGACAACTGCCCCCGAGGAATCCGTAACAGTTCCAGTAATTGCGCCAAAACGCTGGGCAGAGAGTGTCCCGCAAAGGGCGACAGAGAAAACAACTACTGCCGCCAGGCGTAGCAGTTGGGAATGACCAAGGATAAGCACTTCCACTCCTTTCATGGAGGGGACCGCAACCTTACGATGGGCTACAGCCCAGCCCCGGAGCGACTCTCCTCGACTGCCCGATCCGGGCCAGCATGGACAGGGCCGCTCATTAACTATGTGCGGCAGGTAAGGGAGACCGCGCCTCCCGGCCTTCCACTCGGTTTGGGAAGGGATTATGCGCCTTCGGAACACCGTTGTCAACAGTTTTAGTCGAGGATAAGTTGAGGTTTTAACCAAGGAACAGTTGAGGAGTTTGTAAGCCCCTTAGTCTTAGCCTCGCGGGCGGGGTTCAAGATTCTGCTGAACATTTGGCGATTCGGTACTGTGCTCTGGTGCGGGAGAAAGGTTTCACAAGGTGAAACCCTGAAATGAAATGTAACGGGTCCGCCCCGAGGGCAGATACCTTATAGAGTGGCGAGGAGTGGGGCAAGCTTTGGCGCTTTGGTTTTGGGCGCCCCATTTGCCGTGTTCGCATTGAGCCTCGTTTAGCCGTGGTCTAGGCTCGGTTAGAACCGCTCGACGCGTGGCCCCGGGCGATGGGCGGCCTTCCTTGCCAGCCTCCCAGTAGGCCGCGGCTTCAGCCGCGGCCGGTTGCGCCGGTTGCCTTCTGTTTCGTGATCACTGCAAAAACACCTTGACAATGGCATATAGAGATCCAATAATCGTGCTCGAACGGCGAATTTGGGAGGTTGGGTTCCGGAGATATTGGCGGCAGGTATTGCCGCCGTCGGTACGGATAAATGAGTGGAGACAATGTTTAAGGCCTTGACACGTGCTGATGTGAGATTAAATAACATAGGAAGGAGTATCACGTGAGCGACGAAGTGACTCGTAGACGGTTTATACGGCAAACAGAGGCCGTTGTCGGTGGGCTAGCGTTGGCCGGAGTAGTCCCGACTGACGCGTTGGGAAAGGATCCCAAAGGTGCCCAGGGCAATGCTGGGAGCAAGACCGGCGACATTAAGCTCGGGATGTATAGCATGTCGTACTCTGGCGTCTTTTTCAACGGCCCGGGGCTAACGATGGAAGAAGTCATTCAGCGGGCTAAGAAGTACGGGTATCAAGGTATCGAACTGAGCGGGAAGCGCCCGCATGGCAATCCTTTGGACATGCCCAAAAGTCGCTGCGCTCAACTCCGCAAGTTGGCTGCAGATAATGGAGTCCCAATTTATGCCGTCGCCGGCAACAACGATTTCAGTAGCAGTGTTATGGAACACCGCGAGTGCCAGTTGGTTTACATGCGGGAACTGATACGCATGGCCTCCGACGTGGGCGCCAAGTTGGTGCGGGTTTTGCTGGCGTGGGTCGGCGTGGCAAAATTGCCGGTGCCGCCGGGCGGTGGCGATTATGACATTGGTGACCGGGTATGGGAGACCGACCACGAAGGGGTAAGTGCCGAGGAGAATTGGGCACGATGTCGCGACGGGCTGAAGGAATCCGTCCGCTGGGCCCGCGAGTTTGGGGTGACGTTGGCGCTTCAGAATCACCCGGTCGTGCTTCAGCCGGAATTCCACAAGGATGTGTTGCGCATGGTGCACGAAGTGGACTCGCCTAACCTCAAGATGTGCCTGGATTCGGAATATCTCGCGCAGTACGACGAGGCACATATCCGAGAGTCCGTTGCTGAGGTCGGCTCTTTACAGATGATGTCGCATTTCGGCGGCGATTTTGCTCGCACTCCGGATGGCAAGTTCACGGGCGTGGGGCGTGACGGGCTGGACGTGACAAAAGTCTACCCGGTATTCATCCGTGCTCTGTTGGATAATGGCTTTCAGGGTCATGTCAGCTATGAGTGCTGCCACAACGCGCCGGTGGTGAATGGGATGACAATGGGCATAGAGTTCCCCGACAACAATGCCCGTCACGCTGCCGAGTACCTGCTCGGCGTCATCGCCCAGGCAAAGAAGGAAATATCCGGAGCCGCGTGAGCGGGCTCAAGGGCGCCACCTCTGGTCGGTAAGGGCTGGGTGGGTTCTTAAGTTCTCGTGGTGTATGTCCTTGCTGGGTGCAGGAGCTGCCTGTGCATTAGTGAGGTACAGGCCCTGAAGTGTGTCGACCAGGCAGCCGGGGGGCTGCCGAAATTGCTGGTCCGGTGAGATGTAGCTTTGAATTGCGGGGCTCTTCCCAAGTCGGGTGGGCCGAACGTGAAATGCCCGGGCTGTGCGGTGTGTTGACTGGGTCGCCCGATTTCATCGACTACTGCGCCACGTCTGCGGCAGGGAAGTGGTGTTGTTCACCAAAAAGGATAGTCTTATGGAGAGCCGAAACGCGTTGGCCAACAGAATTGACCGAAGGGCTTTTTTGAATCGAACCGCTTATTGGGTGGCCGGGGCGACTGCAGTTTTCGATGCTCGAGTTCGTGGTGCCGACGAGCGGTCCACGCACTACCAATTTCATCAGGCCATGTGCAATGAAACCTTCAAGCAATGGCCATTGGAGGACACTTGCAAAGCGATTCGGAAGGCCGGCTATACAGGCGTCGAGATTGCTCCGTTCACCTTGGCTGAAGACCCGGTCCGGATCCCAACCCACAAGCGTCGGGAGTATTCTTCCATTATCCGCTCGGAAGGACTGGACCTTGCGTCGCTCCACTGGCTGCTGCTGGCCCCGAAGGGCCTGCACATCACAACGCCGGACAGATCTGTGCGCGAGCGAAGCTGGCAATACATGCGCGGGTTGATCGACTTGCGTTACGATCTGGGGCTTGGCGGCGTCATGGTATTGGGGTCTCCTGAACAACGCGGGGCCACCGGGGGGTTAAGCATTGCGTCGGCGCGCAAGAACTTCGTGGACGGTTTGGCCGGTATCGCGCCGCACGCGGTCGAGCGCGGTGTTAAAGTGCTCGTGGAAACCTTCATCGACGAGCCGGCCGATGTCGCGAGGACATTGGACGAAGCCGTTGCGATCGTTCGGCAGATCGGCAGCCCCGGGATTCAAACCATGATTGACACTGGGAACATGATCAACGAGGTGGAGTCGCAGACCACACTGGCGGACCGGTACTTTGATTTTATCCGCCACATACACATCAAGGAGACTGGTGGGCCGTATCCGGGCACGGGCTCATACGACTTTAAGCCACTGCTAAGTGTGCTGCGGCGCCGTGGTTACACTGGCTGGCTCTCTCTGGAGTTGACTCCCGAGGCATTGTCGAAAATGGATTTCAGCACGGGCCCCGAGAGCCCCGAGAAGATCGCGCAGAATTCCTTGCGGTACATGGAAGCCGAAATCGCGAAACTGGAGTGATGTCGTTGTCTTTTGATGGGCCGAGGATTTTGGGGCACCTGCGGGCTGAGACATTTCGAGTGCGGTGGATAGATGTATATTTTGAAGCAGAGGAGAAGTGACGTGCAATACTTCGCGAAATATATGCTGGCGATTGTTCTGTCGTTGGGCGTATCGGCGTTCGGCCAAGTAAGAATCGGTCGCGCCCCGGACCGGTTGACGGTGGAAGTGCAGGGCAAGCCGTTTACCGACCTGTACATCACAGGGGCGGAAACCACGAAGCCTTACTTCCACCCGCTTCGCTCGGCTTCCGGAATTATTGTGACGCGGCGCTATCCAATGGAAATAGTCGAGGGCGAGTCCCATGACAACCCACACCAGCGGGGGCTCTGGTTCGGCCACGGAAATGTTAACGGCTTCGACTTTTGGGACAACGAGGCCAGCGACCAGAGGCCCAACCTCGGCCGAATCATACTGGACCGGGTGATCGGCCTCGCAAGCGACGAGAAGCAGGGGTCCATCAAGGTCAGTTTCCAATGGGTAGCATCGAACGGCAAACCACTAATTGAGGACACCCGCGAGATAACTTTTTACTCCGACCCTGTGCTCCGAATCATGGACTTTAAGATCACACTCCGGGCCATTGAGAAGGTCACGTTTGGCGACACGAAGGAAGGCACCTTTGCAATGCACGTGGCGCCGTTCCTGGAGGAGGCCTCCCCAAACGCGGGGCCATTGCCTGAGCGGACTGGCAGGATCGTGAACTCAAACGGGCAGGAGGGTGAGAAAGGCTGCTGGGGAAAGCGAGCCGACTGGGTCGACAGGTTCGGTGAAGTGGGAGGAGAGAAATTGGGCGTTGCCATTTTCGATTATTCCGGCAAAGGGGCGATGTTGAACGAGTATAGATCCCCCGCTTTTCCTGGCCTTGGCAACCCTCGGCACCCCACCTACTGGCATGTGCGCGGGTATGGGCTGTTTGCAGCCAACATCTTTGGCGTTCGCGAGTTCGAGTCGAATCCAGCGCTCGACGGTTCTCTGACGCTCGAACCCGGTAAGACATTAAATTTCCGGTACCGGGTGGTGGTGCACCCCGGCGACTACCTGACGGCAAACATCGCTGGCCTCTACGAGAAGTACACGTGGCAGAATTTGGCTGGCTTTTGAGGAGGGTGATCGTCCCGAAGGCTCTACTTGCTTGGAACCGCCAAGGTACTTTAATCTCGTGCGTTGGCCCCTATGTCGGATTAGTGGCGATCAGCCTTGGTCTTTCGGTCCCCGCGATGCCCCTATGTGCCCAGGAAGCACCGGCCGATGTTCGACTCATTATTCTAGATCCAGCCCACTTCCATGCTGCCCTCGTTCAAAAAGAGATGCTACCCGGCGTGGCAAAACGGGTTGCCATTTATGGTCCTCTCGGCCCGGATCTTCTCGATTATCTAAAGCGTATAGAGCAGTTCAACACCAGAGCCGATAAACCAACGCACTGGGAGGTTGACGTCCACTGCGGTCCCAGATTCCTTGAGCAGATGCTCGCCGAGCGGCCTGGCGACGTCGTGGTACTTTCCGGTCGTAATCGAGGCAAGATTAATTCAATCAAGGCATCCCTCAATGTGGGTTTCAACGTGCTAGCTGATAAGCCTTGGATCATAGAGCAGAGCGATCTGCCAGCCCTCGAATCTGTTTTGGAAATGGCTGACCGCCAAGGGCTGGTGGCTTATGACATCATGACGGAGCGATATGAGATTACCACCATAATCCAGCGAGAGTTGGTCAATGACTCCGCCATATTCGGTGGGATCATACCAGGCTCAGACGCGGATCCCGGCGTCTCGATGGAAAGCGTGCATGACATTATGAAGACTGTGGCGGGGGTTCCGAGCCTGCGCCCCGTTTCCTTCTTCGACACCCGAGAACAGGGCGAGGGCCTCACCGACGTTGGCACGCACCTAGTTGACCTGGTTCAGTGGACGCTTTTTCCGAATGAAAGCATTGATTACCGGAAAGACATTCACGTGCTCGGTGCCAAGCGATGGCCGACCATCATCACTGCATCGCAATTCCAGCGTGTTACGGGTGCAGCGGATTTCGCCGGGGGCCTTCGTCTTTTCGTTCGAGGAAATCAATTCGAGTACTACTGCAACAATCAAGTCCGGTACACGATTCGCGGTATTCACGTACGCTTGGATGTGCTATGGGCCTATGAGTCCCCCACGAGCACCGACACTCATCATGCGGTTTACCGTGGAACCAACGCCCGAATCGAGGTGCGTCAAGGCCGAAAGGAGAATTACCGACCTGCCTTGTACGTTGTCCCTGTGAGACCAGAGCAGCGCATGACGCTCTTGCGGGCGTTGCGAAGTCACATCGATCGCTTGCAGGCCACCTATCCTGGCGTCGGATTCAAGGATTTGGGCAACGAGTTGCTTATCACGATCCCGGACCGGTACCGTGTCGGCCACGAGGCCCATTTCGCTCAGGTCCTAAGCCAATTCCTGGAGTATCTGAAGACCCCGAAGTCAATGCCAGGATGGGAACGACCCAACATGGTGGCAAAATACTATGTCACGACCTCGGGTGTTGCGCTGGCTCAGGTGACGCACTCCCGATAGCTTCTTGCGGCCGCAGCCTCAATTCCTGGTTCATAATCCAGGTGTTTATGATGCCGGACAGAGCGACCGTGGGCACGTGTAAGTATGTAGTCGGCTCCGCAAGACCCAACGGGCGGCGCCAATTTGCTATATGCCGCCCTGTTCTTGTTGTGAATCGGCTGCGGTCGTGAACTGTGATCGGATGCGAAGCATGCCGATTTGATGTACGCCCTTGGGCTTGCAGACCACAGCGTACGAATTTGCTCTCGTTGGCCGGAACGTGAGGACTGCGGCCGGCAGTGCTGAGAACAGATCGGAGGGCGATGAGCCATGACCATGAGGATTTTCCCCCTGCCGAAAATTTTGCTACCGATGGTATTCTCGCAACGGTGCCGGGGTGCGGCCCGCTATGCAGAGGCCCTAGCCTGTCATTTCCAGGCGCAGCTTGTCTTGCTCCACGTCGCCACGCCTCCCTATTCACTTTACGCCGGCGCCGGGGAGGCGGCTGCGTATTCTCCGGCCGCTGATCTCGTCGCCGAGAGGCTGGCGCAGAGGACTGAACTGGACAACTTTCTGGTCGATGCGCCCCGCGATCTTCGTGTGCGTGGGATCGTGCTTGAGGGCGACCCGGCGCGCAAGATCGTGGAGTACGCACACGCGGAGAAGTTTGATCTCATCGTGATGCCGACCCGCGGCTACGGCCCGTTCCGGCGGTTCCTGCTGGGCTCAGTCACGGAAAAAGTGTTGCACGACGCCGAGTGTCCGGTCTGGACGGGCCCGCACATGGAGGAGGCACCCCCGTGGGCGTCCATCACTTTGCGCAAAGTCGCGTGCGCTCTTGATCTTGGTCCACACAGTCGTGCGGTGCTCGGATGGGGTGGAGCTATTGCCCAGGAATTTGGCGCGAATCTCGCGGTTCTGCACGCGATCCCTGCTGCCGCCGTGAGCTTAGGCACCTACTATTTCGACCCCGATTGGCGTCTCGAGTTGGGAAAGGCCGCCCAGGAGCAGATCGCGCATCTTGAAGAGGACTTGCAGGTGCATGGTGAAGTGCATATCGAATTCGGAGACGTGCCAACTGCCGTTAGCAACGCAGCCCGATACTTATAAGCCGATCTGTTGGTCATCGGCCGCAGTCACGGTGCCGGAGTCTTCGGTAGGTTGCAGGCAAACGCATACGCGATTCTCAGGGAATCTTCTTGTCCTGTTGTCAGCATCTGAGTGAGGCGTTGTAGCAATAACCGTGGTGAGTAACAGCTTGATGGATGGAGAGGACCTGAAGAATTTCGGTCCACGGCTCAGGATTCGCGTGGCAGCCTGTCGACCGCATCTCTGTTCGCGGTGGATACGGGATCTTTTATCCAAGAGTGTCGTTGATTGTGGCCCTCGCGAACGTCGCGGGGCCCTGTCTGTAGACAAAACATCATCGGATCCGTCGAAGGCGGACTGTGCAGCCATGAAATAGCCATCGCGAACTGGCCGTCGGCACACACCAGGCCACTTCTCCCAGCGAGTCTAGGATCTAGGAAGTCCAAGGCGACTCCCTCCGGAAACTCGATCGCGCCGCCAAAAGCGAACCCTCTGACGTCACGAGGTGGTGCCCCGATACAGGCTTTGTCTTTCCGCCTCTACCCGACGGGCATCAGCTGGCTCTTGCCTGGTTGATCAATGTACCAAGCGTACTCTTATACGGCCTTTTCCCAGCCGTACCTATGATGCAGCCCGCCCAGGCGCGGCATCGAAAATACGGTCGCTTTCGCCGAAGGCTTTGGCTCGACCGGTCTGTCGGTGGGCGTATCTTTGCTGAGGCTATCGTGGATTCGATCTTCGTGGTGGTAGTTCACGTCATCGCGGATCAACCGACGGAGATGTGGTTCGTTCAGCGGGATGACGTGGTCGAGGATCTCTCGCCGGCAACTTCCCACCCATCTTTCCGCGGTTCCATTCTGCCACGGCGCCTGTACGCTCGTCTGTTTGACCTTCAGTCCAGTGGCCTCCAGGAAGGTGACCACTCCCTCGTTGAACGTCGAATCTCGATCGAAGATGGCATATCGATACGGACACGCTTCAGGGAACGCCTCGCGCAGTTGTTGGACCACCCACTCCGCTGTCGGGTGGTCAGTCACGTTGAGATGCAGAACTCTGCGCCGCCCGTGCTCGATCACGAAAAAGCAGTAGAGCAGTTGGAATGTCACTGTCGGCACCGTGAAAAAGTCGAACGCCGCGATCACCTCGCGATGATTCTGTAAGAACGTCAGCCAGTTCTTGCTAGGGTCGCCGCGACGCCGCATACGGCGCAGGTACCGAGCCACACTCCGCTCCGAGACCACGAAACCGAGCTTCTGCAGTTCACCGTGGATCCTCGGGGCTCCCCAACCATGGTTCTCTTGCGCCAATCGTCGGATCAGAACGCGAATCTCCTCGCTGATCTTCGGTCGTCCGCCGAGTGGCCGGGATCGCCAGCGCCAATAGAGACGAAAGCCGGCGCGGTGCCAGCCGACCACGGTATCGGGTTTCACCAGGATCAGGACGTCCTTCCAGCGTGGCCAACACTCGCGGAGTACCGTCCAGAAGATTCGGTCCCAGAAGTTCAGTTTCGGCCGGGGCCGTTTCCGTTTTAGGGCGGCGACCTGTTGTCGAAGGGCGAGGACTTCGAGGGCGGTATCGCTTCGACTGCGAACGAAGACTCGAATGGCGACAAAGAAAGAGAGGATGATTTGCAGCACGAATCCATCTTTTTAGCACGCCGTAACGTAGCTTCGCCGGGCTGACGCAGGCAAATCGCAAGTTGCTGATTTCATGGCAGGATGGGCTTATGTCTACAGACAAGGGCCTACCACGATGACAATGCCTAAAAGCGCCGACGCTCTGCGCATGCCGGTTCCTCTTCTCCACGCTCTGCCTCGTCAAAATCTCTGCTGTAACGCTGTGTGTCGAAGACGAGGCTCTCGAACCCATCCCTCAACATCAGCCGCTTGCGATCGTTCTGTGTCTTCGCAATCAGGAGCCGAAAAACCGTCGCACATACAGAACGACGCTCTAGCGTACTCAGCGCAACAAGAACACCCGTGGCGGCTGTCCCTACAGGCCGCCCGCCGCGTTTGTCATCCTGCGGGGTAACAATACCTCTCGCAATTCGGCGCTGATTTCGCTCGCCCCCAGGATTTTCAGTGCTTCCGCCAGATCCACCATCTCGGCAATCGAGGGCGGCTTCTCTAGCGTGTAGCCCCGAAGCGCGTGAGCGAACCCGGCAAGCTGCCCGTGCAACTCCGCGTGAGCGTCGGCCGTTCGCTTTTCCAGAATTCGCGTCTCCCTCTCGATCGTCGGATGCTCAAATCGAAGGTACAGGCTGCGGCGCCGCAGCGGATCGCCAATCCGGCGAACCTCGTTCGAGGTCAGCACAACGAAAGGCCGGCTTCTCGCTTTGACCGTGCCGATCTTGGGGATGGAGATTTGCCAGTCACTCAGGATTTCAAGAAGTTCCGCCTCGAATCCCTCTCCCACTTTGTCGATTTCGTCGATCAGCAGGACGCACGGTTTCTCGCAAAGAAGCGCCCGCAGCAGCGGCCCTTCCTGGAAGAACTCGAGCGTATGGAGATCGTGGCGCAGGGATGCCCATTCGGCGCGGGCAGCGCCGCCCAGAGTATTCAGGTAGAGACGCTGTAGCGACTCATCGAACTTGCCGATTGCCTTCTCCTCATTGATGCCCTCGTAGCATTGCAGGCGTTCGATAGTCGTGTCCGCTGCGAGGGCAACTACCTTGGCGAGTTCTGTCTTCCCGGAGCCTGGCGGTCCTTCCGCGAGGACCGGCTTCTGCATTTGAGCCGCCAGATAGATCGCCCAGCGTCACGGGATCGGTGACGTACTTGGCTGCTTCCAGTTTCTCGGACAACTCTTCGATCGAGGAGAACACTTGCCTGCGCTCCTTGAAGGCATGTTAAGGCGGAATCGCTACAAGATTCTCCGACCGATCCCCTATTTAGGCCCTCCTCCCGACCAGAGTCTTTCATGCAAGACCTTCCAACTCAGCTACACGGACAAATCGCACCGGCTTTTTCTGCTGGACCCACTTTTACTCATTCCTCGCTTAACATGCCAAGCCGAGGTGAGATTGGATACACAGGGCACCGCCGTTGTTGTGCTGGACCCACTTTTACTCATTCCTCTTGATTCGCGCTCAACGGGACCAGGAGCGGGCGCTTTTCATTTGGGTGGACCCGGTTTTCCTCATTCCTATCGCGTCGGGTCATCGGCTCCGGCAACTGGCGACCGGCCACGTGCGTATTCATACAGCTTAATAAGCTGGACCCACTTTTACTCATTCCACTTGATTGACGAAGGCGCCCCCGCGGCACTCCGCTCGACTCGACAGGCAAGAGTCACATATCCGTCCGCGCAAGGAGGTAGTGGAAATCGGGAAGCACCGCAAAGGGGCGGATGGGCGTTCCTGCCCGTTCGGCCAACATCGTGATTCGGTCGGCGCGCAGATTGCCGAGGAACCGTCCTCCTTCTGACAAGTGCTGGACCCGGAGCGGATCAAAACCCATCAGGCGCGCGCAGGTTGCGTCTGCGGCGACCGGGTCGTCGGCGAGCACAACCTTCCTAAGCTCACGCGCGGTTCCCTGCAACGGGCCGTTGCCTTCCATCGCCGTAATGCCATCTGCAATCACGAAATGGATCGGCACCGTCGCGCAAATATCAAGGATGCTTTCGTGAATCCCGTGCCAGTGCAGAAGATTCTTCGGCCAGCCGTACTTCATTCCCGGCACGATGCCGAACATGTTCTTCAGGCTCAGCGTTACCCCGCCCAGTGATGCGTCTTCACCTTGGGCATCGAAACAACGAAGTCGGAATCGAGAACCGAGCGCGGCAACCACAGTTCGCCGAGGCCGCTGTAATTCGCCTTCAGCTTCGCTCTCACGAGTTCGTCACGGTTGAGATCAACGAACTCGATCCGGCGGTCCGCAAGATGATGTTTCAGGTCCGCAGCCTGCACCACGAGTTCGGTGTCGCGTTGGTGGCCCGGACCCTCGCCGATTACGATCCGGGTCGCGCCAAGACGAACGAAACAGCGGGCGGCCGCTCCGATAATGTTCGCGTTCGTGTTTACCGGCCCCGGCAGGTCTTCCACCATGTTCGGCTTGAGGAGAACTATCTTGCCAAGCAGGTTCAAGCGGAACAGCCGCAACCCGTCCATGAGCAGCGTCTCGATCTTCTCGGAGTATTCGGTGGCAGTCAGAATCGCTACAAATGAGCGAGGCCTTCGATAGGACACCGAATGTTTCGGCCAAAACCAATCTGCCGCCACGCCTGCTGTCGCAGCCATGCCCGCCGCCGAGCCGACGAAGCGTCGTCGACCAATATTCATCGCAGCACCTCGAACGGATGAATCATCTCTCCACACTTGAGCGCCAGGATGGCGGTGGCGAGAGTCGCATTGTTGCGAATGTCGTGGCCGTCTCCGACGAGCGTCGCCAGTCTAGCCTTGAGATGCTCGACCGGTTCTTGATACACGAACAAGCTGAGAATGCACCAGGCGAGACTCTCCACCGACTCAATGCTCGAGGATCTCTGCTTGAGCCAATCCAGACTGGCCTGAATTACCGGCGTCCGTTCCTCATCCTGCAGTGCCAATAGTGCGATTGCGGTGGCCTCCACGTGGGCTCGAAGCGGCACTCCATATACGACGCTGTTCCCAGAGTTCCAGCCCCCTCCCAGGCACACTCGATCCAGAAGCATATCGACACCCAGGTGAATGCGCCTTTCTGAAATCTCCGACCGGCTGCAGGCGGTGAACTGTTTGATGGCGATGACGCTGAGCGCCGTGGGAATGACCCAACTGGCGGAACTGGGGATCCAGGGCCATCCGTAACAATCAGGGTCGAACCGAACCGTCCGGTCGGCGAGCTTGAATATCCAACGCCAAAACCAGTCCTCCTCCCGGCCTTTGGTCTTCAAGAGCCATGATTGACCCCGTTCTCTGGCGCCGGACGGGTCGTTTGCCGAGTTCAATACGCAGATGGCGAGCGCCGTTGTCCACGAGGGCTCCTCGTCGCCGATGAACGATGGCCAACTGCCGTCGGAGAGTTGTGCGTGCAGGAGGGGCTGAACAACGTGCGGAGCTGAAGAGGGCTGTTCCGCCAGCAGAGAGAAACTTGCTAGGCACGTAGCCTCCAGACTCACCTGAGGTGAACCGGAGAAGCTCCAACCTCCGCCGGGCAATTCACGACGGTGCAGTTCCTTGAGAGGGCCAACATAGTCCATGCCGCGATTGTGGCGGATGCTGCTGTAAACGATCAAACGAACCCTCGTCCAGAGATACCGACATTGAAAACCATCGCCTGTAAAGGAACTGCATTTGTCGGAACCTGAGTTCTTCAGAGTGCCGCCCGATTACAATCCCTCTGACGCGGTGTGACATTGTGAAATCTCGCGAACTGCACTAGGTGCGGACCGCGGCTCTTCTTGACGTCATAACCGGCTGGATTAGCGAAGCATGGTGACGTAACCAGTTGGCAATGTCGCGCGCTCGGAACCGAACGTTCGCCTCGATCTTATAGTGCGGTATGAGATTGCGGGATACGTAGCTGTAGACCGTCTTTTCGCTGATGGACAGGATGCGGGCGACTTCGCGCGCGGTCAAGAGCTTCTCACAGGATTCCAGAGAATCAAAGATGTCCCTGTTTACTGGACTCGTTAGATGCAGATTGGGGGAGGTGGACATGGCATAGCTCCGATCCGGCGCCGTTGCCAGCCGACCGGACCACATAACTTCAATAGAGTGAAACGGAATGTCTGTCAAATGATCGAAGAATCCGGCGCCCGCGGGGACGGTTTGGACGCAGCCCGATCATGGGAGTCCTGCGGGTCAGCGGGACCGCTTTTGGTCGATTTCGGCCAGAACGGCTTGGGACACTCGGAAACTGGTCGTCCGCAGGCGAGCGATCGCTTCGTCGAATTTGACCAGTCCGGCCTGATCGGCATCGTCAAGGACCGAGAGGGTACCAGCGACCTTGAGGCCTCTGCGCCTGGCTTCCTGTCGGCCTGCCAACTCGTCGATCAGCACTACACTGACCCCCAATTCGCTGGCAAGCGCGATCGCCTGGCTTTCTCCGAGGTCGAGCCGTGCGAGCGCGACGGTGTCTTTTGGGCTCACGACTTCGAGCCAACTGGGATGACGCTCGGTCCAGTCGCGGACAGGACTTGGCGCTGCAGGATGTGTCAATTCATCGAATACAGCGGGTGGAATTAGAACACGTGTGTACAGCTGCGGCAGAAGCCCGATCTCGTCAATGAGAACCAGGTAGTTAATTGGCGAAGTGTCCGCTACGATGACCATGAAGAGAGCGGGCTCAGGGTCGGGCCTGGCCCATCCGGAGCTGGCGGAGAGTTTCCCGGTCCTGTTCGAAATCTGCGGCCGTGTAGTCGTAGATTTCGTGCTCCTTCAGAAATGCGTCCACCTGCATTCGCGTTTGGAAGCCAAGCAGCCGCCGAAGTTGCGCGGCGGTAAGCGTGCGAGATCGGTATGCTTCGAGCGCCAGGCTCTCGAGCGCAGCGCGAGGCAGGTCCTTCCACCTGGATCCGAGTCCCTGGGCGATGTCTTCCGGCAGTTCCAACGTAATCTGCATCGGCAACGTCCTTCAATTCATTATCTCAAGATGCGCTGTCTTCGGCCACGCAGCTCCGGCAAAAGCGGTCGCTGGCGCTTTGGCGCCCAATTATCTGGCTGCAGCGGAACCTGCCACCTCGTCAGCGGCGCGTGACCGCGCCTTCCGAGGGGAACGAGTCTCGCGGGCGGCGAACTTTCGGGGTGTGGGGTCGGTCGTACCGACACGCGGAATCGTAACCAAATCCAACTCGTCGTGGACATCGGTGGCGGGCGCCAGGTAGCGCATCGTCGTCTCCAGGGACTTGTGGCCCATCCAGTGCTGCACGGTCCGTATGTCAAACCCTCTCCGCAGCATTCCCGTGGCATAAGTGGAACGAAATGTCTTTAGATCGAATTCTGCCGGATCGAGTTTGGCGCGCGTGGCGACAGATTTGCAATGGACAAGCATGCGCTGTTCGCGATTCCCTGCAGGGGATGGGAATACAAATTGGCAGTTCGGGCGACGGGTATACTTCCGAAGTTCCTCGATGAGTTCCACCGGGGCCGGAACCTCACGATCTTCCCATCGCTTCGGGTAGAATCCCAGTTCCGGCTTAGCGGTTACCCGGACAGTCCGCAACTCGAAGTTCACGTCGCTCCAGTAAAGGAACATCACCTCCTGCTCGCGGAACCCGGTCAGCAGAAACGTAGCGAATAGGGCATGCTCCGTATCGGAGCAAGCTGCAAAGAAGCGGGCAAGATCTTCGTGGCGGTATACCTTCACGAGCGGCGTGATGCGCTCGGGTAGCGGTAGCTCTCGCGTGATCCCGCTCCTGCCATGGCGCTTGAGAAACTGCGCGATGATGACCGCATTGTGCAGGATCGTGTTGGATCCCAGGCCATAATCTTTCTTGAGTGTCACGACGAAGCGCGTCAGATCGTCGCCGGAAATCGCATCGATCGAATCGCGGTCGCGGAAGAAATCGAGAAACCGATTGAGCACCGTCTCGTACTTCCGGTGGGTATTGGGTTTCTTGAGCGCTTCGATCTGCTCCAGGTACGTGGTAACGGCCACGTGCAATGCAGGCTTCTTGACGATTTCGCCGGCCGTCTCAAACCCGGGGACGCCCAACTTGCGGCCTTCCAGTTCATGGCGCTTCCGGCGCTGCGCCTCGAGTGCTTGGGCGGCGGTAACGCCGGCGCCCTCACGACGACGGGTGCCTCCTGCGTACCACTCGACATAGTATCGGCCGTCGGCGATGGCGTTCCAGTCGTAGTTGCCTTTGGTATTCCGGGGGATGGAGAACATCTTCCAGCACCCGTCAATCTTGATGCGTTTGACGATGTTGACTCGCGACACAAATTCTATCCTGCGAGCCGCATTCTAACGGACAGCAGGAAAGACAGCAAACGATGTAATTGACAGAAATGAAAGGGGGGACAGGAGAAGCTGGCATTCTACCACTGAATTACTCCCGCTCGCTCTATCGATTTAAGTATCGCAGAAAATTGGGCCCCGGCAAGAGTCCAATCGCTGTGGGCTGGGAACCCAGATGCTACCACTCGCCCTAAGGCCCCATGTTTTCAATAGACTGTGCCTATCGCAAATCCGATCTGCGGCTGGAAGTGCCGGTGCATAAGGCCTCCAACAGGAGATCCTCGTTCCACCCTTCGGTCGAAACGGAGGGGCACTACCTATCCGCGCGGAGATTGACGATCGAAAAGGCTCATGTCGGGTCGGAGCGCGGGAGTTGGGCGCAAATGTCCCAAGGCAGGAACGAAACGACGACTGTGTGCTTAGGCTGCGCGCCGCTCGTACCGGTGGTGAAGGCCGCCCACTTGCGGGATCGCAGCCACTGGCCCGACTTCGGGCGGGTGCACGGGCTGCCGATCCGGCGCGTTTTCTTCCAGCGAGAGGTGCGTCCGGGTTTCGTGATAATAAGCCAGGAACGACTTCACCTGCCGGTACAGCGAAGCTTCGTTGAAGACGATCACGTGGTCCAGACACTCGCGGCGAATCGTACCAATCACGCGCTCCACGTAAGCTCGCTGCCAGGGCGAGCGCGGCGCCGAGAGTACCTCCTGTATGCTCGCGTCCTCCAGCTGCCGGGTGAAGTCCGCCCCGAAGATTCCATCGCGATCACGCAGCAGGTACTGCGGAATTTGTCCAAACGGGAAGGCCTCGCGAAGTTGCTGTGCGGTCCACTCCGCCGTCGGATGAGCGGTGACCATTAACTTTGGGACGCGCCTTAGCGTTCAGTGCTGCGGATACCGAATCCTCTTAGCCCGTTTCCCCGATTCGCCCCTACTCGCGAGTTGCCCGTTCGCCCGTCCGCTGCCCAAGGTACAATGCGTTTTCATGCAGCAGCGCTCTAAGTTTCGAAACTGGGCGGAATATGCGCTTGCGCTGGCGGTTTTGAAGTCACTGGAGTGGATGCCACTTGCCGCCGCCCATGCGCTAGGGAGCTTTTACACGCGGCTGCTGGACCGCGCCCTACCGCGTCTGCGCCGCGTCGCTGAGCGGAATCTCGTGCTGGCTTTGCCGGAGCTGGATGCGGCCGAGCGGCGCGCCATCGTCGACGGCGTGTTCCGCTCCATCGCGCGGTTGCTGGTCAGCATTGCCAGGTTTCCTTCCATTGGAACCTACAATCTGGACCGATGGATCCGCATCGAGGGCACTGAGTATGTCGATACAGCCCTCCGCCAAGGCCGCGGCGTGCTGTTCGCCACCGCGCACCTGGGCAACTGGGAGCTGAGCGCGTTCGCGCACGGGCTGGCCTCCGGACCCATGAGCGTGCTGGTGCGCCCGCTCGACAATCCGCTGATTGACCGCCTGGTGGAGCGCCGCCGCGGCCTTTCCGGCAATCGCGTGATCTTCAAGAAGGACTTCGCGCGGTCGATCCTGAAAGCGCTCGCCGCCAATGACAAGGTAGGCGTCCTGATTGACCAGAACGCGTCGCTCGATTCCGGTGTGTTCGTCGATTTCTTCGGCGTGCCCGCCTGCGCCGGCACGGGTTTCGCCAAGATCGCCGCGCACAGCCGAGCCGCAGTCATTCCCGCCTACGCGTTGTGGAGTGAAGATGAGGGCCGCTACGTGCTGCGATTCAATCCACCGGTAGCAATGACCGGCGATGCCGCGCGCGACACCGCGTCGCTGCACGCAGGCCTCGAAGCCGCCATCCGCGCCAATCCCGATCAATGGCTGTGGATCCACCGTCGCTGGAAAACCCGCCCGCCGGGAGAGCCGTCGCTGTACGAATAGTCGATCGCCAGCCGGCGGCACGCGCCGTTGCGCTATGGCGGAGAGTGCGCCAGTTCCCGCCACGGCGAGATACACTCAGATAGAACGATCGCCCGATTCGCGGTTCCCGCTCCTTCTTTCTTCTGCGAGAAGATACTCCTCGATCTGCGTGCGGCCTACGTGTTTGGCCCACCCAGCGGGCGTGCCCTGCCAGAGCGAGTCCTTCGCATCCACCCGTGCACCGCGTTCGACGAGGAGTCGAACGATTTCTTCATGGCCAGCCAACGCGGCTTGATGCAAGGGCGTCGAATGGGAATGGAACCCGATTGGGTTGTATCGGTTTGGATCTTCGCCCGCATCGAGCAGCAATCGAACGACTTCCGTATGACCGAATTGAGCGGCCAGCGCGAGTGCACGATGGCGGTCCTCGGCGCCGGCACTCGCCAACAACCGACGAGCGTCTTCCATGCGTCCCACGCCCGCCGCCACCATCAGGTTCACCTGAGCGCCCCGCCGAATCAGGGCGCTCACCGCGTCAAACTCGGCGTGTACGAGCGCGGCTGACATCGCGCGGTTAGGATCGGCCCCGTGATCGCAGAGCAGCTCGATTAGCGGAAGTTGCACGCGACATTCTCGCGGCACGCGCCCTGAGCAGACTAGCGCCAGCGTCTCGTTCATGGCGGACGGGTCCTGTTTGGCGCCAGCATCCAGAACGACATCCGCCACCTGGACAATGTTGGCCGGCAAGGTGCCGCAGCGCACCGGATTCTCTGCCACGAATTCCAGCAGCGTCGGATCTCGAAAATAATTCCCGCCTTCGAGCACTAGGTGTTGATGCACCAGGTTCGGGTGCTCGTCGAGGTGGCTGCGCAGAGCCGCCACATCGCCTGCATCAAGAAGGTCCACGGCGCGACGAAATGCGATGTCTTCTATCCGCTCATGCGGAGGCAGTTTCAGGTCGTCGGCGGGCGTTGGTTTCTCAATGTGCCTTTTCAGTCTGGCCCAGCTCGTAAACCCGTGCTCGCGAGCGATTGCGAGTTGTGCATCGCTCAGGCTTAGGTGTGCTGCGAAAATTTCAGCGTCCGTCGCCATGTGGAAACGCGGATGAAACTCTCTGATCCGCTGCGCGGCCCGTGGATCGCGCGCAGCGCGCGCTTTGAGCAGGTCCTTCGCCTGATATCTGAGATGATCGAGATTCGGAGCTGATGGGAGATGTCTTACCGGCATGACGAACTTCCTTTCTTTGATTCGCCTGAGTCCGCATTTACAGGCAGAAAGTTAGTTCGCGAAAAGCGATTATCTGGATAAGGTGGACTTCTGTCCTTCCCGCGGACCGGATGCGCCCTGCCACGCAAAATCAACTTATCACATTCGGTGTGCGGCACCCAACCCGCCAAAACCCCTTCAGAACCCCACTGCCCGTATCAGCCAGCCGGCCAGCGCGGCGCCGGCCAACGGTCCGAAGATCGGGACCGGCGCATAGCTCCAATTTGAGCCGCCTTTACCGGCGATGGGCAGCAGGGCGTGCGCCAGGCGCGGGCCCAGGTCGCGCGCCGGGTTGATGGCATAACCGGTGGTGCCGCCCAGCGACAGTCCGATGCCCCACACCAGGCAGCCCACCAGGTATGGGCCAAGGCCCGGCGCGGTTCCGGTCGCGGACACGGCTTTCGATCCCAGCGCCGCCGCCACCAGCACCAGCACGAAGGTACCGATCGCCTCGCTCGCCAGATTGCCCCCGCGGTGGGAGATGGCCGGCGACGTGGCAAACACGCCCAGCTTGGTGGCGGCGTCATCAGTCGCTTTCCAATGCGGCCAGAAGTGCAGCCACACCAGCGCCGCGCCTGCAAACGCCCCCAGCACCTGCGCGGAGGCGTAGGGCGCGAGCTTGGCGAAGTTGCCGGTCTCCACAGCCACCGCCAGCGTGATGGCGGGGTTCAGGTGCGCGTCGCGCGAACCGCAGGCGATGGCGGTGAAGACGCCGGCGAACACCGCTAGTCCCCATCCGGTAGCGATCACCATCCAGCCCGCACCTTCGGCTTTCGACCGCTTCAGCAGCACGTTCGCGCAAACGCCATTGCCCAACAGAATGAGGATGAGCGTCCCCATGAACTCGCCCAACCATGGTGACGCCATCAGCCGTTCTCCTTATCGTCCACCCAGTCGAAGGACCGCTGCACCGCCTTCTTCCAATGCCGGTACAGCCGGGCGCGCCGCGCCTCTTCCATGGCGGGTTGCCAGGTGCGGTCCGCCTGCCAGTTGGAGCGCAGATCGTCCAGATCGGCGAAGTAGCCCACCGCCAGCCCTGCCGCGTATGCCGCACCCAGCGCGGTGGTCTCCCGCATCACCGGCCGCACCACGGGGCGGTTCAGAATGTCGGCCTGGAACTGCATCAGCAGCTCGTTGGCCACCATGCCGCCATCGGCGCGCAGCGTGGCCAGGTGGATGCCGGAATCTTGCTCCATCGCTTCCAGCACGTCGCGCGTCTGAAAGGCCGTCGCCTCCAGCACCGCCCGCGCCAGGTGTCCCTTGTTGGCATAGCGCGTCAACCCGGCAATCACGCCGCGCGCCGAATCCTTCCAGTACGGCGCGTACAGCCCGGAAAACGCGGGCACGAAGTAAACGCCGCCATTATCCTCCACGGTGCGTGCCAGCGCTTCGATGCCGTCGCTCGCGGCAATCAGTCCGAGATTGTCGCGCAGCCATTGCACCAGTGCGCCGGCCAGCGCGACGCTGCCTTCCAAAGCGTAGTGCGCCGGTTGTCCGCCCAGGCGATAAGCCACCGTGGTAAGCAGCCCGCAGGTGGAGGCAACCGGACGCCTGCCGGTATTCATCAGCAGAAAACATCCCGTGCCATACGTGTTTTTAGCTTCGCCGGGCTCAAAGCAGGCTTGCCCGACGAGCGCCGCCTGTTGATCGCCCAGTATCCCGGCCAGCGGCACGCCCTTCACCGCGTCCCATGCAGCCCGCCCGTAGACCTCGCTGCTGGAGTGGATCTCGGGCAACATGGCGCGCGGAATGCCGAACGCCCGCAACATCTCGTCATCCCAATCGAGCGTTTCCAGGTTCATCAACTGGGTGCGGCTCGCGTTTGTGACGTCGGTGATATGGATGCCGGCGCTCGCGCCGCCGGTCAACTCCCACACCAGATAGGTATCGATGTTGCCGAATGCCAGTTGGCCCGCTTCGGCGCGCCGCCGTGCTCCGGCCACGTTGTCGAGAATCCAGCGGATCTTGGCAGCGCTGAAATAGGTGGCCAGTGGCAGGCCCGTCCGCACTCGGAAACGGTCTTGCCCGCCCTCGCGCGCCAGTGCCGCCACTAACTCCGCCACGCGCGTATCCTGCCACACCAGCGCGTTGTACACTGGCTGGCCCGTCTTGCGGTCCCACACTACAGTAGTTTCGCGCTGGTTGGTGATGCCGATGGCGGCCAGGTCGCCGGGCGCCAGGCCGTGGCGCTCCATAGCTTCCGCCACCACCTCCCGCGTCCGGCTGACGATTTCCCCCGGATCGTGTTCCACCCATCCCGGTTTGGGATAGATTTGCCGGTGCTCTTTCTGTGCCACCGCGACCGCGGAACCTTTGCGGTCAAACACCATGAACCGCGTGCTGGACGTCCCCTGATCGATAGCCGCGATATATTTCGCCACGGGCTCACCCCCAAGTACTCTGTGCTACCACAAAAGGGCAGGCGAGAGGTGAAAGGGGGCCGGGGAAAACTACAAGGAACTCAGAGATGAATGAGCGTCCAGAGACAATGCCGGCACCGAAAAGGATCCGGCCCGCGAGATCCGCGAATACTTCATCCCGGATTTCTCCAACTGGACGAGCCCCAACGCTGATCCGTAACGGTCCCGGCTTTCCATGACGCACTCGAACGCCGCCGTCCCTGCCTGCGGCGCTAAAATGAACGTTGATGACTGGCAAGGTCAGTGTCGTATTCGAGCAGGACGAGCACGGATGTTACGCTTGGTGTCCGGAGCTGAAGGGATGCCAATCGCAGGGAAGGACAGTCGAGGAGGCGCTCTCCAATATCCGTGAGGCAGCCGAACTCTACCTGGAGACCTTGACCGAGGAAGAGTGCTCGGCGGCGCTGAGCCAGGAAATCCTCACGACTGCGATCGAAGTTCATGCCTAAGGCCCCGCGCCTGACCGCCGCGGACGCCGAAGCGATGCTGTTAAAAGCTGGCTTCGTCTGGCTGCGGCCCAAGGGCAGTCATCGGATTTACGCCAAGAGCGGCCGAAGGGTCGTAGTGCCATTTCATAGCAGCGCTCTACTGCACCCAAAGTCAAGCAGGTCCTCGAAGCCATCGAGGAGGCCTCCATCCAGCCCGCCCCTCCTCAGTAACACGCCGCGGTGCTCCCCACTCCCCGCTTCCGCCCAGTGCCCTATCGCAACCGCAGGCTGTTGGTCACCACCGTCACGCTCGACAGCGCCATCGCCGCCGACGCCACCATGGGGGAGAGCAGGCCCAGCGCGGCTACCGGGATGCCGAGCGTGTTGTAGGCGAAGGCCCAGAACAGGTTCTGTCGGATCACGCGCATGGTCCGGCGGGAAAGCGCGATCGCGTCGGGCACGCCATTCAGGTTGCCGCGCATCAGCGTGATGTCGCCGGCCTCGATGGCAATGTCGGTCCCCGAGCCCATGGCGATTCCCAAAGCCGCCTGGGCCAGCGCCGGAGCGTCGTTAATGCCGTCGCCGACCATGGCCACGCGCTTGCCCGCAGCCTGCAGCTTGCGAATCTCGGCCGCTTTCTGATCGGGCAGCACTTCGGCCAGCACATGCTCGATCGCTGCCTCACTCGCCACCCGTTCGGCAATGGCGCGGCTGTCGCCGGTCAGCATCCACACCTCAAGGCCCATGGCCCGCAACCGAGCGACGGCGGCGGCGGCTTCGGGCTTAAGGGTGTCGGCGATTTCGAAGCTGCCTGCCGCCGCGCCATCCACCGTCACCGTGACTCCCGGCCGGCCCACCGCCACCTGGCGTCCGTCCACGCGGGCGCGCACGCCGTGGCCGGCCGTGGCCGCGAATTCCGCCGGCTCCGCCAGCGCGATGCCGCGCCCTGCCGCCGCTTCCACCACGGCTTTGCCCAGCGGGTGTTCGGAATAGCGCTCGGCGCTGGCGGCCAGCCGCAGCAGTTCGTCTTCGCTGACGCCCGCGGCTGGGAGGATGGCGGTCACCACCGGCTTGCCGTGCGTGAGCGTGCCGGTCTTATCCAGCACCACGGTATCGATGCGATACGCCATTTCGAGCGCTTCCCCGCCCTTAATCAGGATGCCGCGCTCGGCGCCGCGTCCGGTGCCCACCATGATGGCAGTGGGCGTGGCCAGCCCTAGCGCGCACGGGCAGGCGATGATCAGCACCGCCACGGCGTTGACCATGGCGGCGGCGAAAGGTCCCAGGAAAAACCACACCGCGAACGTCACGGCCGCCGCCGCCAGCACGCCGAGCGTGAAGTAGCCGCTCACCACGTCCGCCAGCCGCGCCACCGGCGCCCGCGCTCCTTGCGCCTGGCGCACCATTTCGATCATCCTTCGCAGAACGGTGCCGCTCCCCACCTGCGTGGCCGTGAAACGGAAGCTGCCGGAACGATTGAAGGCGCCCGCAAAGACCGCCCCGCCGGGGCCTTTCTCTACCGGCATGCTTTCCCCGGTGAGCATGGATTCATCGATGGCCGATTCGCCCGCCACAATGGTGCCATCCACCGGAATGCGTTCGCCCGGCCGCACCACCACCGTGTCGCCGCAGCGCACTTCCGCCGCCGGGACCTCCGCCTCCGCTCCATCGCGCAGCACCCGCGCGCGCGGCGGCTCCAGATCCACTAGCCGCCGTATGGCCGCGCCCGCTTTGGCGCGCGCCCGCGCCTCCAGCAGCCGGCCGGTGAGAATGAGTGCGATGATCACGGCCGCGGCTTCAAAATACACGTCGTGGCCGCCGCGCACGGTCTCGTAAACCGAATATAGAAATGCCGTGCCGGTGCCCAGCGCAATCAGCGAATTCATATTGGCCGAGCGGTGCCGCAACGCGCTCCAGGCCGCCGTATAAAACCCGGCGCCGGCGTACAGCACCACCGGCAGCGTCAGCGCCAATTGCACCCAGGGCCAGCGGTGCAGCATGCCGAGCGCCATCACCGGCAGCGCCAACCCGGCGGCAACCATCAGCCGCCGGCGATAGAGCAGTTCCGCGGGCGGCTGAGCGGAAACATTTTTGCCGCTCTCTGGCACGCTGTAGCCCAGGTCCTCGATGGCGCCTATGAAATCGCGCACCCGCGCGCGCGCCGGATCGTACTCCACGGTGGCCGTCTCGGTCGCCAGGTTGACGCTGGCGCGCGCCACGCCGGGCGTCGCGGAAAGCGTCCGCTCAATGGAGCGGGCGCAAGCGGCGCAGGTCATGCCGCCCACCGGCAGGTCGATACGCTCCGGCGCGGTTCCGGTCATGCTCCTACTTCGTAGCCAAGCTGGCGGATGGCGCCGGCCAGCGTCTCCGTGCTCACGCGCGTGGGATCGTATTCCACTTCGGCGCTGGCGGCATTCAGGTCCACGGTGGCCTTGCCGACGCCGGGAGTGGCGGCGAGTTTGCGCTCCACGCTCCGCGCGCAGTTGCCACACGTCATGCCGTGCACGGAAAACTTCACAGTTGAATGGGCCATACTTATATGATGCGCTTTTGGCCCCCGCCGTCACAGGAGGCGTTTTGACTTTCGCGGATCTGGCTCTGGCGCGCCGCATCGAGGGCGCTCAGGCCGCCCAGGCGCTCGGCTGCGCGCCCGGAGACGCCGCATCGCTCGAAATCGGCGGCGGTTGCGCCATTTTCGCCGGCATCGATTCCCCTCTCACCCAGGCCGTTGGGCTGGGCCTGAACGGCGCCGTGAGCGAGGCCGATCTCGACAAGATGGAAGCTTTCTTCCGCAGCCGGGGCGCGCGGGTTGCCATCGAAGTCTGTCCATTAGCCGACGCAGGCCTGGTGGAGATGCTGGGCGCGCGCGGTTACCGCATCGCCCAGTTCGACAACGTGCTGGCGCGTAGCCTCACCGGGGTCGAAATTGTCATTACCCCGCGTGTTCGCAGGGCGACGCCCAACGAGACCGACGTCTGGGCGCACACCGTGGGCCGCGGCTTTTTCGAGCAAACCGAGCTCACCACCGAGGAGATGAACGTAGGCCGCTGGGTCTTCGGCATGCCCGGCGCAATGTGCTACGTGGCCTGCGCGGAAGGCGGCACACCGGCCGGCGGAGCCGCGCTCATTGTCACCCAGGGTTTGGCCACGCTCTTCGCCGATGGCGTGGCCCGCCCTTATCGCCGGCGCCGCCTGCACCAGGAACTGATCGCGGCGCGGCTCAACGAGGCGCTGGCGCAGGGCTGCGACGTGGCCGCCGCCGCCACCGCCCCGGCCAGCGCCTCGCAGCGCAATTATGAGCGCCTCGGCTTCCAGGTGGTCTACACCCGGGTAACGCTGACGAAGTAGGCGGAAATTTCAGATTCGGAAGGGCAAACGTGGCGCGCGCATTCTTGCGTGCTGCCTCGAGTTTCTACTCGACGTCTCTGCGCTCTGGGCATCGCTCTTCGGAGCCGCGACCGTGAGGGCGCGGATGCCGGTGACGCTCTGTCCAGATAGGCGAGATTTCCGCCTCGCCGCACCCACTACATCCACTGGCCGAGGTTGCTCTCATCGTGACGTCCGACAACCGGCTCGTGGTCTGCCTGGTCAGCATGGCGGTCTGGATCCTGCTCAGCAGCCTGGACGATCTGTTCATCGCCCTCGTCGCTGTCTTCCCCAAGGGCAAACACACCTGGCGCTGGCCCGCCGCCGCCGAGGCTGCCGGCATCCCCGAGCGGCGCATCGCCATCCTGGTTCCGTTGTGGAAGGAGCAGCGCGTTATCGGGCGGATGCTCGAACGCAATCTGGCCGCCATCCGGTACTCCAATTACGATTTCTTCGTCGGCGCGTATCTCAATGACGCTCTCACCGTGGCAGCCGTCGCCGAGGCCGCCTGCCGCTCTTCCCGCGTGCACCTCGCGCTGGTGCCGCACAGCGGGCCGACGTCCAAAGGCGATTGCCTGAATGCGATCTTCGACTACATGGCCGAGTACGAAGCCGCCCGCGGCATCCGCTATGAAGTCATCGTCACCCACGACGCGGAGGACGTGGTGGCGCCCGAGTCGCTGCGCCTCATCAACTGGCTCTCCCGCGACTACCAGATGGTGCAGATCCCGGTGCTGCCGTTGCCCACCGGCCCCGGCGAGATGACTCACGGCGTTTACTGCGACGAATTCGCCGAGTATCAGCAAAAAGATATTCCGGCACGCCAGCGGCTGGGCGGCTTTCTGCCCTCCAACGGGGTCGGTACCGGCTTTGAGCGCGCCGCGCTGGAGCGCCTGGCGGCCACCCGCGGCGGCCGCATCTTCGACCCCGCCTGCCTCACCGAAGATTACGAGAACGGCTTCCGCCTCCACACCCTCGGCTGCCGGCAGATCTTCGTTCCGCTGCGTCTGCCCGCGTCCGCCCCTGTGGCCACGCGCGAATATTTCCCGCGCCGCCTGCGCGCCGCCATCCGCCAGCGCAGCCGGTGGGTGGCCGGGATCGCCCTGCAAGGCTGGGAGCACCATGGCTGGCGTGCCCCCCTGCGCCAGGTGTATTTCTTCTGGCGCGACCGCAAGGGCCTGCTGGGCAACCTGCTTTCACCCTTCGCCAATCTGCTGTTCCTCTGCTGGCTGGCCGGCTGGCACGCTTTCGGCGGCATTCCTGCGTGGGCGGCCCATTTGTGCGCCGCAACCCTGGGCCTGTCCCTGGTCCATTTTTCGATCCGCACCGTGTTGAGCGCGCGCGTTTACGGCTGGCGGTTCGCCGCCGGCGTGCTGCCGCGCACCTTCTGGGGCAACCTGCTGAATAGCGCCGCCACCATCTCCGCCCTGCGCCAGTTCGCCGCCGCGCGCTTCCGCGGGCGCACCCTGGCCTGGCGCAAGACCGATCATAAATATCCCGCGTGCCACACGCCGGGCCAGGGCCGGCTGGGCGAACTGTTGGTGCTCATGCGCGCCATCTCGCTCGACGACCTCGACGCCGCGCTGGCTACCTGCCCGCCGGGCGTGCGCCTCGGAGAGCACCTGATCGAGCTGCGCAAGCTTAAGGAGGAACAGCTCTACCAGGCGCTGAGCGCGCAGGCGGGCCTGGAGCTGGGAATGCCCGGTGGCGGCGAAGTCGTCCCCGCGGCCACCCGCGCCCTCCCCGCCGCAACCATCCGCCGCTTTAGCGTGCTCCCCTACCGCGTCGATTTCGGCCAGCTCCACCTGCTGACCCCCGAAGTCCCCTCCCCGCGCATGACGCAGGAATTGGCCGCGTTGTGCCCCCTCGACCTCCGCTTCCGCCTGGTCCGCCCAAAGGAATTTGAGCGCCTGTGCGAGCAGTTTCTGGGGTGAAAGAGGGCTCTCGATTCCGGTTTGACTCAGGATCAGCCGGGCGGCCAGGGATGTCGTCGCCAGAATTTCAGAAGATCGGACCAACCCACGGAGCACCTGACGGTCGTGACCTTATCGCACATGACGTGCGGCGGGCCGCTATCGAGGACCATCGGCCCTTCGTCCGCATTCCGCACCGGGCGCGGCTCTTCCTGATTGCCGCGCCAGTCATCCAGAATCGAGCTGCAAACAGCAACGCATTCCCTGCTGATCGTAGGCGGATTCGCAGTCGAGGTAGGACAGACGATCGGTTTTTGTCGTCTGTCACGGCGCCGCGCGTTGGCGAAGCATGACGGCGCGTTGGCGAAGCATGACGGCGTGCTGGCGAAGCATGACAGACCACAAAAGGCGATGGTCTGTCCTACCTCTCCGGCAATTCCGCGCCTATCCGCTTACACCCCGTAGCGTCCGCTGGCGATTACTTGCCCCGCAATCTGGCGGCCGAGGGCGATGGTGTCGGCTGGTTCGTATTTCCCCAGCCGCCGCAGAATCGCCATCTGCGTGCGCAGCATATCGCCTTCGGCCACGGCGGCAATCACCCGCCGCGCCCGCGCCTGGATCGTCTCGGCGGCGTGGGCCGCGTAGTAACGCGTCAGCGCGATCGCCTGTCGCGCCGCGGCCTCGCCACGCGCGGCCACAATCTTCTCCGCCCGCAGCAGGCACGACTCCAGCGCGAACACTTCCATGATCGAATCCGCCAGCGCGCCCATGATCTCCTGCTGATCGGCCAGCCCCTGCATGTATTTCTGTGAGGCCGCGGCGGCGGCAAACAGCGTCACTTTGCGCGCCTGGCCGAGCATCTCGCACTCCGCCGCCAGCAGCCCCACGCGCGCGGCCGCCGCCGCGGGCGCCATCACTTCATCCATCACGCGCCGCATCGCCGCCAGCAGCGGCAACTGCCCCGCCACGGCGCGCTTCATCAGGAAGCCGGTGATGATCAGCCGGTTGATCTCGTTGGTGCCTTCGAAGATGCGGTTGATGCGCGAATCGCGGTAGGCACGCTCGGCCGGATACTCCTCCACGTAACCGTAGCCGCCGTAAATCTGCACCGCGTGATCCACCACCATGTCGAGCATTTCCGATGCCCACACCTTGAGGATCGAGCACTCCACCGCGTATTCCTCGATGCGCTTCTGGATCTCGCGCGAGGCGCCTGTGGCCTCCGCGTCCAGCCCGGCCAGCGCGGCGTCGATCATCCCGATGGTGCGATAGACCATCGATTCGCCGGCGTAAATGCCCGCCGCCGACTCCGCCAGCTTCTCCTGGATCATTCCGAAGTCGCAGATCGATTTGCCGAATGCCTTGCGCTCTTTGGCGTAGCGCACCGCGTCCGCGAGGCTGTGGCGCGCCCCGCCCAGGCACGCCGCGGCCAGCTTGAAGCGGCCGATATTCAAAATGTTGAACGCGATGTGATGGCCCTTGCCGGCTTCGCCCAGCAGGTTTTCCGCCGGGATGGCGCAATCGTTCAAGACCACCGGGCAGGTAGAGGAGCCGCGAATGCCCAGCTTGTGTTCCTCCGCGCCAATCGACAAGCCCGGCGTTCCGCGCTCCACCAGAAACGCCGAAAACTTCTCGCCATCGATCTTCGCGAAGATGGTGAACAGGTCGGCGAAGCCGCTGTTGCTGATCCACATCTTCTCGCCGTTGAGAATCCATTGGCTGCCGTCCGCGCTGAGCGCGGCGCGCGCGCGGCAATTGAGAGCGTCGCTGCCCGAAGACGATTCCGAGAGCGCGTAGGCCGCGATCCATTCGCCCGAAGCCAGCTTCGGCAGGTATTTCCGCTTCTGCGCTTCGGTGCCGTACCACACAATCGGAAGCGTACCGATGCCCGTGTGCGCGCTGAATGCCACCGAAAAGCTGCCCAGCTTGCTGATGTTTTCCGCGATCACTGCCGAGCTGATTTTGTCCATGCCCAGCCCGCCGTAGGCTTCCGGCACGTCCACGCCCAGCAGGCCCAGCTCGCCGGCTTTGCGCATCAAAGCGCGTGTGACGCCGAAGTTCTTGGCTTCGATTTCAGCCGCCGCCGGCATCACTTCCTGGTCGACGAACTCGGCCGCGGTCTTGGCGATCTGCCTGTGTTCCTCGGAAAAATCCTCGGGCGTGAATACTTCCTGGGCCGTGCGTTCCTCGATGAGAAAGCTGCCCCCTTGAATGCGGTTTGCCGCCGTCGGCGTCATGGTTGCCATAATCCCCCCTCCGTCGCAGGTCCGGTTCAAACAGGCGTCATCGGCAGTTGCGTCCCCGTTCTCTCTGAATCGCATCTCCGATGCGCATCGGAGCCGCGACCGTCAGGGAGCGGTTGCCTGCGCAACACCAACTCGCCGTCCCTAATTCATGTTCTCAAAAATCCCGGCCGCCCCCATGCCGCCGCCCACGCACATCGTCACCAGCCCGTAGCGCGCCTGGCGCCGCTTCATTTCATGCAGCAGCGTGGCCGTGAGTTTCGCGCCGGTGCAGCCCAGCGGGTGCCCGAGCGCGATGGCGCCTCCGTTGACATTCACCTTCGCCGGGTCCATCTCGAGCTGCCGCATCACCGCCAGCGTCTGGGCTGCAAACGCCTCGTTGAGCTCGATCAGATCAATTTCGTCCAGCTTGAGCCCGGCCATCCGCAGTACCTTGGGAACCGCGTGCACCGGACCCATCCCCATTTCTTCCGGCAGGCAGCCTGCGTACGCATAGGCGACGAAGCGCGCCATCGGCCGCAGCCCCAATTCGCGCGCGCGTCCGTCCGCCATCACCACCACCGCCGCCGCGCCATCCGACATCTGCGACGCGTTTCCCGCCGTCACCGTCCCCTTCGCGTGGAACGCCGCCTTGAGGCCGGCCAGGACCTCGAGCGAAGTATCGGCGCGTGGTCCTTCGTCGGTCGCAAACTCGGCCTCCTGCTTTTCGATCTTCGAGTGCGCGTCCGGCGCCGCGAAGGACACGGTGACCGGCACGATCTCTTCTCGAAACCAGCCGGCCGCTTGTGCCGCCAGCGCTTTCCGGTGGCTCGATAGCGCGAACTCGTCGGCGTCGCGCCGGCTGATGCCGTAATGGCGCGCCACGCGCTCCGCAGTCAGACCCATCGAAAGATAGGAATCCGGATAATGCTGTTCCAGCCACGGGTTCACCGAGATCTTGTTGCCGCCCATCGGCACCATCGACATGGATTCGGCGCCGCCGGCCAGGATCGCGTCCGCGCCGCCAGCCCTCACCCGCTCTACTGCCAGCGCGATCGCCTCCAGGCCCGAAGCGCAAAACCGGTTCACCGTCATGGCGGCCGCTTCGATCGGCAGCCCCGCGCGCAGCGAAGCGATCCGCGCCAGGTTCATCCCCTGCTCGCCCTCCGGCATGGCGCAACCGACGATCACATCCGCGATCTCGCGTGCCTCGAGGCCGCGCGCGCGGTCGAGCGCCCCGCGCATCGCCGCCGCCGCCAGGTCGTCCGGCCGCGTCGCCCGCAGCATGCCCTTCGGCGCCTTGCCCACCGCCGTCCGCGCCGCGCTCACGATCACCGCTTCCCTCATCAGCTCACCTCCTCTGCGGCGCATCGGAGCCGCGACCGTCAGGGAGCGGTTGCGGGACCAGCGCGCCACAACAACCCGCCATCCTCAATTCCTGAGCGGCTTGCCGTGCTTCAGCGTGTACGCAATCCGCTCCTGTGTTTTCTTCTCGCCGCACAAGGAAAGAAAAGCCTCCCGCTCCAGATCCAGCAGATACTGCTCGCTCACCGGCGTGCCCGGCGTTACCGCGCCACCCGACATCACGTACGCCAGGTGGTTGGCCACCGTTACATCGTGATCGCTGATGTACTCGCCCTCGCGCATCATGCGCACCGCCAGGCGCAGCGTGGCAAGCACGTTTTCGCCCGGCGCTGGTATCGCCAGCCGCGCCGCCGGCGGAGCGTAGCCCGCCGCGGCCAGCTCGCCCGCCAGCCGCTGTGCATCCGCCAACAGCCGCTCGCGATTCATCGTGATGCCGTCCCCCGCGCCCAGAAATCCGTAGCCGCGCGCCTCTTCCGCCGACGTCGACACCTTCGCCATCACGCAGGTTTCGAACGCGCGCCGCAGCGCGTCCATCACCTCCACCGAATCCCCGCGCCCGGTTTCCCGCACCGCCGCCGCGCGCTCGATGGCGGCCACCGTCATTTCCTTCGACCCGCCGCCTGCCGGCAGCAGCCCGACGCCGGTCTCCACCAGGCCCATGTACAGCTCGGCGTGCGCCTGCCGCCGCGCCCCATGCAGGGCGATTTCCGCGCCGCCGCCCAGGCACAAACCGAACGGCGCCACCACCACCGGCCGCGGGCAGTAACGGATCATCGCGGTCATCTGCTGGAAGGCGCGGACGGCGCGATCGATTTCGTCCCATTCCTCTTCTTGCATGCTCAGCAGCATTTGCATGAGGTTGGCGCCCACCGAGAAATTGTCCGCGTCGCTTGCCACCACGAACGCCGCGAACTGGCGCACGGCGTCGCCATCGGCGGCAAGCGTTTCCGTCACCATGCGCACGATGTCTTCGCCCACAGCGTTCTTGGGCGAGTGCATTTCGATGCAGGCTACGCCGCCGCCCAGGTCCACCAGGGACGCCCCAGGGTTGGACCGCACCACGCCACGCGCCGCGCGAGCGCTCGAGATGCGCGCCACGCCGGGCGCGGTCTCCACTTTCCGCCACGCCGCCGACGCCGGGTCGAAGCATTCCCGCCCGTGATTGCGGTACCAGCTTTCCCCGCCCGCCGCGAGCAGCCGCTCGGCCGCGGCGCTCACCGGTTCACCCGCGGCTTTGGCACGTGCCACGGTGGCGCGCACCCCGGCCGCATCCCACATTTCGAACGGACCCAGTTTCCAGTTGAAGCCGGCGCGCATCGCCCGGTCCACGCTGGCTACGCTGTCGGCGATTTCCGCGAGCGCGCCGGCCGCGTAGTTCCACAGCCCGGCCGCCAGGCGCCAGTGGAACCGCGCCGCCCTATCGCGCGCCGGATCGCCGGCTAGAAGCTGGCGAATTCGCTCCGCCACGCTCTCGGTATTCTTCACCATGTCGAGCGAAGCGAACCGGGGGGGTTCCGCCGGCCGGTACTCGAGCGTCTTCCAATCGAGTGCCAGGCGCGTTTCCGTCCCGTCCGGCCCCTTGGTCTTCTTGTAGAATCCCTGCCCGGTTTTGTCGCCCAGCCAGCGCCGCTCGAGCATCGTTTCGAGGAACGCAGGCAGCGCCATCTGTTCCGCTGCGCCCGCCTCCGTGCACGGGAAGTTGCGCGCCACGTGCGCCAGCACGTCGATTCCCACCAGGTCCGCCAGCCGGAACGTCCCGGTGCGCGGAAAGCCAATGGCCGTGCCCGTCAGTGCGTCCACTTCCTCGATGCTGAGATCCTCGGCTTGCATCAGGCGAACGGTTTCGAGCATCAGGAACACGCCGATGCGATTGGCAATGAAATTCGGCGTGTCGCGCGCGGGCACCACCTCTTTGCCCAGGCGCAAGTCGGCGAACTCAGCCACCGTGCGGCTGACCGCCACATCGGTTTGGGGCGTGGCGATCAATTCGAGCAGCCGCATGTAGCGAGGCGGGTTAAAAAAGTGCGTTCCCAGCCAGCGCGCGCGAAGCCGCTCCGGCAGCGCGCCGCCGATCTGCGCCACCGGCAACCCGCTGGTGTTGGTGCTGAAGATCACGCCGGCCTTCAGGTGAGGCGCCGCCCGTTCCAGCAGGCTGCGCTTGATGGCCAGATCCTCGGTGACGGCTTCGATCACCCAATCGCAGTCCGCCAGCAGCGCCAGGTCGTCGGCAAAATTGCCGGTGGTAATGCGAGAAGCGAAGCTGGGATCGTAGAAAGCCGCCGGCCTGGCCTTTCGCAGCGCCTCGAGTGCCCGCGCCGCCACCGCGCTACGCCCTGCGCCTTCGGAAGGGATATCGAGCAGCACTACCGCCAGGCCCGCATTCGCCAGGTGTGCCGCGATGCGCCCGCCCATCGTCCCCGCGCCCAGCACACCCGCTTTTAGGATCGGCGGCAATTGGCGGGCCTGTTCGAACTCGGAACCGGCGCTCATGCCTGAACTCCTGTCTTGCGCCGCCCGGCGGAAACACCACCGGGACGGGCAATTGCCAGCTTACTCACGGCTCCGTCAAAGCGCAACCGAAAATATCCCGCAGGTATCGCCGAAACGGCGGCGCTCGACGCGGCACTGGCAAACCCGCCCGGCCGGATTGAGGACGAGCCGATGTTTGGCTGTGCTAGATTGGGTGTTGTCGCTTCTTGACGATCGAGATTGCGGGGTTGGCCTAGCGGTCGGGCGTCAGCCTTCCAAGCTGATTTAGACGGGTTCGACTCCCGTACCCCGCTCCATCCTTCAGTCCCCGACGCCGGCGACCGGAGTTCGCGCATGTCCGATTACGGCCGCATCCGCGTGTTTACCACCGGCGGCACCTTCGATAAAGAGTATAACGAGCTTACCGGCCAGCTTTTCTTCCAGCGCTCCCACCTGGCCGATATGCTGCGTCTGGGACGCTGCAATCTGGATCTAGCGATCGAGAGCCTGATGATGGTCGACAGTCTCGAAATGAGCGATCGCGACCGGGAACTGATCGCCGAGCGCTGCCAGCAGGCCGAAGAAAATCGCATTGTGATCACACACGGCACCGACACCATGGAGCGGACCGCGGCAGTCCTGGGACCCAGGTTCGAGCGCAAGACGATTGTGCTGACGGGCGCGATGGTGCCCTACACATTCGGCAGCTCCGATGGGCTGTTCAATCTGGGAACCGCGCTGGCTTTCGCGCAAACACTAGCCCCCGGCGTTTACGTGGCGATGAACGGGCGATGCTTCCAATGGGACGAGGTTCGAAAGAACCGCGAACTGGGCATCTTCGAGTCGCTAAGGAAATCTTAGCGAATCACTGTCAAGTACTATAAATAACTAAATCAGAACAGTTTACAAGCGAATCTTGTCACTCCCCCGTGGAGTGTGCTAATAATAAACACGGACCCTCGCGGGAACCCTTCGAGCGAGGTTCCACCTTGTTTACCAGGAATCCACATTCACCAAGGAGGTTTAATTTGATGAAAATTCGTCCGCTCTACGATCGCATCGTGGTCAAACGAATTGAGCAGAAAGAACAGATGCAAGGCGGCCTGTACATCCACGACAGCGCCAAAGAGAAGCCCCAGGAGGGCGAGGTTGTGGCGGTGGGAAAGGGCAAGCGCCTGGAAGACGGCAAAGTGGTTCCGCTTGATGTGCAGGTCGGCGACCGGATTCTGTTCGGCAAGTATTCCGGCAGCGACATCAAGATGGATGGCGAAGAGTACATGATCATGCGCGAGGACGAGGTTCTCGGCATTCTGGATGCGAAGCCCCAGGCGGCGCAGAAAGCTAGCTAAGGAGTCGAAGAAGAGATGGCGAAACAGATTGTTTATTCGGAAAACTCGCGGCAGGCAATTTTGCGCGGCGTCAACCAGCTTGCCGACGCAGTCAAAGTGACGCTCGGCCCGAAGGGCCGCAACGTGGTCCTCGAGAAAAAGTTCGGCGGGCCGAACATCACCAAGGACGGCGTCACCGTAGCCAAGGAAATCGAGCTGAAGGACCCGCTGGAAAACATGGGCGCGCAGTTGGTGCGCGAAGTCGCCTCCAAGACCAGCGACGTAGCCGGCGACGGCACCACCACGGCGACCATCCTGGCACAGGCGATCTTCCGCGACGGCGTGAAGGCTGTGGCTGCCGGCGCCAACCCGATGGCACTGAAGCGCGGCATCGAGAAGGCCGTGGAAGTGGCCACCGAGGAAGTAAAGAAACTCTCCAAACCGGTTACCGGCGACATGATCGCGCAAGTGGGCACGATCTCCGCCAACAGCGATTCGACCATCGGCAACATCATTGCCGACGCGATGAAGAAGGTCGGCAAGGACGGCGTGATCACGGTCGAAGAGTCGAAGACTATGAACACGGAACTGGAGACGGTTGAGGGCATGCAGTTCGACCGTGGCTATCTCTCCCCGTACTTCGTCACCGACGCGGATCGCATGGAAACGGTGCTCGAGGATCCCTACATCCTCATCCATGAGAAGAAAATCAGCAACATGAAGGATCTGTTGCCGCTGCTCGAACAAATCGCGCGCTCCGGCAAGCCGCTGCTGATCATCGCCGAGGAAGTGGAAGGCGAAGCGCTGGCCACGCTGGTGGTGAACAAGCTGCGCGGAACCCTGAATGCCTGTGCCGTGAAGGCGCCGGGCTTCGGCGATCGCCGCAAGGCCATGCTGGATGACATTGCCACCCTCACCGGCGGTAAGTCCATCATGGAAGAGACCGGCATCAAGCTGGAAGGCGTGCAACTGAAAGACCTGGGGCGCGCCAAACGCGTGACCGTGGACAAGGACAACACCACAATCGTCGACGGCGCGGGCGAGGATAAGGACATCAAGGGCCGCATCAAGCAGCTCAAGGCGCAGATCGACGAGACGACGTCCGATTACGATCGCGAGAAGCTCCAGGAACGGCTGGCCAAACTGGCCGGCGGCGTGGCGGTGATCAAGGTTGGCGCCGCGACCGAAACCGAAATGAAGGAGAAGAAGGCCAGAGTGGAAGATGCGCTGCACGCAACGCGCGCCGCGGTGGAAGAAGGTATCGTCCCCGGCGGTGGCGTGGCTCTGCTGCGCGCTTACAAGGTGCTGGCTGCGCTCAAGGGCACTGGCGACGAGCAGATCGGCATCGATATCGTCAAGCGGGCTTGCGAAGAGCCACTGCGCCAGATCGTGATCAACTCCGGTACGGAAGGCGCGATTGTGGTCGAGAAGGTGCGGGAGAATTCGAATCCCAACTTCGGCTTCAACGCTTCGACCGATACCTATGAAGACCTGGTGCTGGCGGGCGTCATCGATCCGACCAAGGTGACGCGCACGGCGCTGCAGAACGCGGCTTCCATCGCCTCGCTGATGCTGACCACCGAAGCCATGGTGGCGGAGATTCCCGAGAAGAAGCCGGCCCCGATGGGTCCCGGCGGTCACGGGCCCGAGATGGATTACTAAGGGCTCGTACTGATCCGAGCCGCGACCGTGAGGGAGCGGTTGATAGGTCGCAGAGCCGCGCTCTCCCCTTTTCGAAGGGGAGGGCGCGGCTTTTTTTGTCTGGGCGGTGTTGATCCGAGTAAGCCGCGGGGTGGAACGATCGGCACGTCGCACCGCCCGCCAGCGGGTGCGCCTTATGCGCTGAGTGAGGCACCGCCCATGGTCGACAGGCGGCTGCGGATCTGGTTCATCAGATCGGATGCCAGGAACGGCTTGCGGAGGACCGGGAAATTGTGTTCCTCGCAGAGCGCTTCTTCTTCCGGCGGCAAAATGGTGCCGGTCATCACGATGGCAAGCATTCGCGGGACGGCGTGCAGAAACTCGACGCCCAATTCCACGCCGTTGCCATCGGGGAGCATGTAATCGAGCAATACCGCGTCGGGTTTGTGCTGCTCGAAGGCGCGCTTGGCCTCGGCGGCGCTTTCGGCGGTGATCAGGTTCCAGCCCGCATCGGCCATTAGCCGCTCGAGGAAGCGCAGGAGGTCGCGGTTGTCGTCGACCAGAAGCACGGTGGGTTGCGAGGCGGGAACGGCCACGGCGGCATCGCGTAGCGCGGAGATTTCGAGCGCCTCGCGGCTCTCCGCGACCCCCGCCAGCACCCGCGCTCCGGGCGCGACCTGATTGGTGGCGACCAGCGTGGCCAGCGGCTGAGTCAGGTAGCGGTGAATGGTCCGCTTCAGCTCGCGCGCGCCGTACTCCGCGCTGGTGCCTCGTTCGAGCAGAAACTGGCGCGTTTCCAGCGGCACTTCGAGCGTGAACGAGCGTTCCCCGAGCCGCGTGTTCACGTGATTCTGCAAGTCCGCGATCTGCTGATCGAGGATCGCCGAGAGCGCCTCGAGCGAGAGCGGCTGATAGGTGATGATGCAGTCGACGCGGTTGATGAATTCGGGTGAAAAACGCTTGCGGACGGCCACCATTCCGATGTTGCGCAGTTTGCCGGTGAGATCGGGCCGCGGGCCGGCGCCCGCCGACTGGAAGCCGAAATCGGGATGAATCTCGCGCAGCATTTCGCGGGAGCCGAGGTTGCTGGTGAGGAAGACCAGGCTCTTTTCGAAATTGACCGAGGTATTGTCACCCAACCTGAGGACGCCCTTGTCCAGCACGCCCAGCAGCAGCCGGGTGAGCGAGGGGGCAGCCTTTTCAATTTCGTCGAACAAGACCAGTGACAGCTCGCACTGCTCACTGGTGCTGGCATTGAGGCGTTGCTGGGTGAGCATGGGCTGGGTCTCGCGATGGCCCAGGTAGCCGGGAGGCGCGCCAATCAGCTTGGCGACTTCATGCTCGAGTTGGAACTCGCCGCAGTCCACTTTGAGCATGTTTTTTTCCGAGCCGTGCAGCGTATCGGCCAAAGCTTCGACGGTCTTGGTCTTGCCGGTGCCGGTGGGTCCGAGCAGCAGAAAAACGCCCACTGGACGCCCTTCCGGAGCGAGGCCGGCCTGGAACATCTGCACATAAGGAACAATCAGCCGCGTCGCATCGGGCTGTCCGACCACCTTGCGGGACAGTACGGCGGCGAGCTCTTCAGCCGGCTCGGCGGCTTGCTTGCGGGAACGGCTTTGTGCGCCTCTTGGCTTGTCCACGGCACCCTCTGCCTTGATTGTAGCGGCGGCAGACCTGGCAACGCGGCTGCGCCGACGCTCTCCCGACTCGTTTGGATCTTTCATGCTGGTCAATTGAGCTACTGATCGAGTGAGTTACCGGCACCCCTCTCAACTCGCGAAAGAATTCTCGATAAGCAGTGATCGAAGGGATACTACTTGACTTTTAGCACGCCTTGTTGCGCGCCGTATGTGCAGTTCCATACACCGAATGCTTTTCTGACGAGCGTGGGAAGAGATGGCGGGAAATTTAGCGGTGGCGGAATGTGATCCGTCCCTTGGTCAGGTCGTAGGGAGACAACTCCAAAGTGACCTTGTCGCCGGCCAGGACGCGGATGCGATTCCGCCGTAACCTGCCGGCTAAGTGCGCCAATACGACGCGTTCATGTTCGAGCTGTACGCTGAACAGCCCGCTGGGAAACTTTTCCAATACCGTGCCGGTGACCTCGATACAGTCTTCCTTGCTCATAAACCTCCAGGATTGGGGTGGGATGACGTGAACCGGCCGCTGACGGGCGGCCGGTTCACCGGAATCCGTTAGGTCAAAGCGACGTTGGTCGCCTGCAGCCCCTTCGGGCCCTTGGTTACCTCAAACTCCACTTTTGCGCCTTCATCCAGCGTGCGGTACCCTTGCGATTGGATGGCGGAGAAGTGTACGAACACATCCTCCCCGTTCTCCCTCTGGATAAAGCCGTAGCCCTTGGCTGCGTTAAACCACTTCACTGTGCCTTTTTCTTTCATCGTGCCTTTTCCTTCTTTAGCTCAACTCAAATTCCATCTGGCCGTCAAAAGCCGCCCGCAACAAAAAAGGGGCATGCGGATCGACTCACGCAACCCCTTCTTGTGTCTCAGAGCGGAAATCAAGAGCCAAATGCCCTACCATTATACAACAGGCGGACCGCCCGCAGCGGTTTCAATCTCGTGAATACATTCGAGTTCTACCGGCTTCGCTGGCATTTCCAGGCGCTCAGCCGGATGTCGTTTCCGGCGGGGGAAAGCGGCAACGTGCTGCGCGGGGCGTTTGGTCTTCTGTTGCGGCAGACGGCCTCGAGCGATGTGTATCAGCGCCTGTTCGAGCCGGGGCGCGCAGGCGGCGCCTCGCCGAGCGGGTTGAAAGACTGGCCGCGTCCGTTCTTGTTCCGCACGGCTGCTGTGGACGGCCGCGAGATCGCGCGCGGAGACGCTTTCCACATCGACATGCATTTGTTTGACTCCCGGCCCGAGCTGATGGGGGCGATCCGGGCGACATTCCAACAACTTGGCGAAGCCGGTCTGGGTCCCGGCCGGGGCCGCGCCAGGTTCAGCCGCGTCGAGCAGATTGGCCTGGATGAATCGGTTCGGGAGCTGGCGGCGGAGCCCGGCCCGCCGTCAGCGGTCAGCCTCGATCCCGATCCGGCTGAGCAGGACGTGCGCCAAGTGATTTTGCGTTTCCTGACTCCCACCGAGCTGAAGGGGGGCAGCGGGCCGGACTTTGGGCCGGAGGGCGGGCCGGAGTTCGGCGTGCTCTTTGCCCGCCTGCGGGATCGCATCTCGACCTTGCGGGCGCTATACGGTGCGGGGCCGCTCGCAGTCGATTTCCGCGGTCTCGGCGCAGGCGCGCGCGCAGTTAAGCTGGTTTCGAGCGACCTCAACTGGATGAGCGCGCGCCGCCGCTCCAGCCGCACCGGCCAATCGCACCCTCTGGGAGGCTTCACTGGCGTTGCCGAATACGCGGGCGAACTGAGCGAGTTCCTGCCCTGGCTGCGCGCCGCGCGTTGGACCGGCGTTGGCCGGCAGACGGTGTGGGGCAAAGGCGACGTGCGGGTGATCGAGCCGTAGCGCGTGCCGCGTCGACACTCATGCCGACGCGGCTTGCAAAAAACCGGCGTCAAGACCTGTACGGTGCTACCGCTCTTCGCTTCTTCGTTGCGCCGGCGGTCTTGCCTGTACGGCATCATGACATCTGCGACATGCGTTATCAAGACATCTGCGACATTTCTGGGGTAGGATTCTCGGCCGAAAGCCGAGGAGACAATGCCCTGGAAGAAGGCAGATGTGCA
>Ga0187884_10000291_pt1 | contig 52465 bp, 39 predicted proteins | sample June2016WEW_20_4_FD_132983 | JGI IMG/M metagenome (GOLD analysis project Ga0187884, IMG submission 132983) | Peatland microbial communities from SPRUCE experiment site at the Marcell Experimental Forest, Minnesota, USA - June2016WEW_20_40 | ecosystem: Environmental > Terrestrial > Soil >...
CTGCGACACCGACGCCGATTGCCCCTGGAGCCAATGCGTCCACTGTAAAGTCTTCGGCGGCGTGACGGTGCCGAATTCCGGCGGCAAGACTTGCGCCGCCAACTGCACCTTCGAGTCCAACGTCACCCAAAATCTCGTCGCGGGCATCGTCACTGGCGGTTCCGGGCATTATGGCGTTTTGCCGGGGACGAGCACCTCGTTTGTGCATGCAACGGGTAGTACCGCTAACGCGGGGCTCCCGCCCCTGGCGCTGGCTGGGCAGCAAGTGTTCGCGGTCGGCAAGCTGCGCAACAACATGATCCCCATGCGTATGGGGCAGGCCGGAATGCCGAATCCGACCCCCGTCGGAATCGTGGGTGCGACCCCCGGCTCCAGCGCCATTGCGGTCGGCGCTCTGTCCTGTGCGTGCGTTCGGGCCGTGGAAGACATGACCTGCGGTGGCGTGCTCACCGAAAAAGACGGCACTGCAGCCACCGATTGCACGACGGGAACGATTGCGGGCACGTGTAGCGGAGACGCGGGTATCGTGTGCTACGAGAACGACCCAGGCGGGATTAACGGTAATGATTGTTTCGAGCCGGTACCGCCGACGCCGACACCGCAGCCACCGCCGACAGTTGGAGCGAAGACGAAGACGCCGACGAAGCGGCCGACGCCGACATTCGGAGCGACGTGGACACCGGTGCCGGCGGGGACCTGCGTGGTGCCCGACCCATGCGCGGGCCAGAAACCGTGCACTTACGTCCACGGGGCCGGCAACAGCGCCACCGGTATCGTCGGGTGCAACGGGCTCGACGCCAACAACCTATACACGACGCAAGTAGACTCGGATACCTCTCCACCGGCTCCGCCGACGCCTCCGCCGGGCTCCGGACCTCCCGTCGTGCAGCTGCGCAATGCCTGCGAGTGCACCACCGGCTCGGACTGCGTCGGACCGCAGACCTGCAACGCGGATGGGCGCTGCGCCTGCACCACCTTGGGCAGCCCGCTGACCATCACCTTCGATCACACCTTGCTGAGCTTCAACAGTTGCAGCAAGGCGGCGGGCGTCAGCGCCGGCAAGTCGCTCACCGCGGCGGTCGCGGCGTTGTCGGAGACCTCGAATTACAGCCGACTGACCCTGGTGCTCGCCGGAGACTTGGTGACCATCCCCGACGGCGACATCATCGACTGCAACTTCACCATCAACTCCAACGCCACCAACCCCATTCCACTGCTCTTCTACGACGCCGAACTCATCGACAACCAGTCCAACGAATTCTTCCCCACCGGGACCAATGGGACGATCTGGGTGGGCGCGACGCCAACGGCAACACCGACGAACAACCCGACGCCGACCAACACGCCGGCCGGGCCGCTCATCGCCATCGGTAATGCCACCGGCGACCCAGGCGCGCAGGTCAGCGTGGCCATCTCGTTGACCAAGCAGGGCGCCAACATCGTCGCCGTGACCGGCAACAGCGACTGCCACGCGGGCGAGACCTGCGTCTGCCCGGCCGGGAACATGTACAACCCCCTCTTCCCGCAGGGGAGCCCGGTGCGGTGTGCCACCCCGAATACGGGCGAATGCATCTACTACACCGGATGCGAGGAGAGCTCGGACTGCCCAGTCCCACTGGTTTGCCGGTCCGGTCCGCCCGGAAGTGTTGTGCTCGTCAACAGCACGGCGATCGGCTTGGTACCGAGCGGTGACAGTCTCTGCTCGGTGTCGCCAAAGACGGTAATCCAATTCCCGGCAACCGGATTCTATGCGGCCTACGGTCTGGACGGCAAGTGGTGCACCGATGACGATCCACAAGTGTCGCGCGGTACGGTGCAGACGCTGCCGACGCTGAGCGGGTTCTCAGCCGGCACCCTCAGCAACATATTCGACCCGAATAACCCAGCCAATATTCTGGCGCTGGGTCCGTTTGTCCAGACCGGCCAGACGGTCGATTGCAGCGCGCTGCTCGCGCCGACGCCGTCGGTGTCCGGCATGGGCGTTGGCGGCGCGTTCACGGCGCTGAACCAGCCGATTCTCGGCGACACATGCACCACCAACGTGCAGTGGGCACAATGAAGCACCTTGACAGCGCACCGATAAGACCCAGCTCGCGGACGAGGTGACGCATGTCCCAGTTGTCGCGTGCTGGACCGAGGCTCACGCCGAAGCTGCGCATCGTCGCCCTGGGTTGCCGCCTCTTTTCGGCGGCTGCCCGCAACAGATTTTGAGTCAACGGTCAGGCCCGGAAACCCTTGTCGCACAAGGGTTCCGGGCAGGCTGTCCGTGGCGCTTTTGGCTGGCGTAGGTATGCTCACGTGGCACTGCGGGGACCGTCGCGGGCACAGTCACTAAGCCCTCCGTCGAATTCTGGATCTTGAGTGGTGAACGCGTTAGGTAGCCAGCCGCGTTTGCAACGCCCGGCTAGCACCAGGCCGTCGCCATCCCTTCCCTGCTGGAGCGCTGTGCGCTATTCAGGCATCCGGTGGATGAGAATTCGACGACGTGCACCTGCACACGGGTGCGGCACTACGGTTGCCCATGACCGCTTCAGGGAGGAACCAGATCTTGGCTGAACGGGAGATCCAAGCACGGGGGTGGATCGAGGAACTTGCGGACCTCCCTGCGCGGTACGCCGGGAGCGCATCGGAGCGGCAGGCGGCCGAGCGGATTGCCGGATGGATACGCGCGCTCGGAATCCGCGATGTATCAGTCCTAGCGGTACCGGGTGGCATGCGACCGGGCTTGGTCCTTGGCCTGCACGCTGGCCTTGGCGCAATCGGTTGCTTCTGGGGTGGCTTTGTCGGTGCGGTGCTCGCAACGCTCGCGGCGTGGTCCTTCTGGCAAGAGTTTCGACACCACCGCTCCCTACTGGCCAGACTCATTCACCCGCCCGATTCCGTGAACGTGATCGCCCGCGTGGGCCCGGATGCACCCACACGGCGCGTCATTCTGACTGCGCACCTTGATACGACGCAGGCAGGATGGATCTTCTCGCCGACGCCTTCAGGCTGGTTTGCGCGCGCGAACCGGGCGTTGCACCGCCAAGACGGGCAACCTCCGGCCGCGCTGAGCGTACCCGCGGCGCTGCTGATCGGTGCCGTCGTCTTGGCACTCAGTTCGTGGTTTGGAGGACATGGCTTTCTCTTCAACCTTCTCAGGGTCTTCACCGGCATGGCGTTGCTCGTGACTTGCGGGTTGGGTCTGCAGTGGGCCGCTTCACCGCCTACGCCCGGGGCCAACGATAACGCCTCGGCCGTCGCCGCAATGCTCAGCTGTGCGGAGCGTCTCCTGACAGCGCTGCCCGGAGATGTCGAGCTGTGGGTGGTGGGCACCGGCGCCGAGGAAGTCGGGTGCGGAGGAATGCGCGCATTCGTGGAGCAGCACTCATGGCCCACCGAGGGCACGTACTGGGTCAACTTTGAGTGCGTCGGCGGCGGCACGCTGCACTACCTCAACAGTGAGGGCATGCTGAACCGGATCAACTACACACCTACGTTGATCGAACTGGCCCGGCGGGTCGCGGCGAGCGGAGTGTTCGGCGAGGTGACGCCGACCGATTTACTTGCCGCGACCGACGGGCATGTGCCGGCCGAGCGTCGGTACGCGGTGCTCTCCCTCATTTCCCTTGAATCGAATGGGGTTCCACGCCATTACCACCGGCCCGACGATACGGTCGGCGGCATCGACCTCACAACGGTGATCCGTGCGGCCGATTTCGGCTCCTCCGTCGTAACCGCTGCATTAAGAGGCGAAGCCGGTCCGGTAACAGTCGGCTGAAACCGCGAGTTTTTTCAGATCACACTCAGAACGCGTAGCCGAGATTCAGGAAGAAGATCTGCCCCCTCGTTGCTGAGACCGTGGTCAAATCGAGCAGCCGCGGCCAGCCGGGTGCGGCAGACTTCCGTGGCACGCGTAGCGGTCCTGCCTCAAACGGCTGAGTCCGCGAAAACAGGGGTGGCCCAGGAGGGACTTGAACCCCCACGCGGTTGCCCGCAACAGATTTTGAGTCAGCAGTCAGGCCCGGGAACCCTTGTCGCACAAGGGGTTAGGGCAGGCTGTGCCTAGCATTTTTGGCTGGCGTAGGTGTGCTCAGGTGGTACCGTCGGGACCGTCGCGGGCACAGTTTCGGGCACAGTTGGGTGACCGCCTGCGCCGGGCGGCACCCCTTGGGGGGGACAGCCGGATAGGCGCTTCTACCAATACGTGATCCCCCGCGCGGAAGTTTCTCTTCCGAAACACCAAGTGTGAGCCTTGACATCTCCGGGTAAGGTGTGGGACCGTCCCGGTCGGCAAAGGTCGATGCGGATATCGCTCAGTCGGAAGACCTGGATCGTGGCGGTCACGTTGGCGCCCGTTCCGGCGACTCTCTCTTGGGCCTTCGCGCTGCTTTACCTGGCCGTAGCCGCGCCCTCACCGGCGCAAGCCGATGCCGTCGTCGGGACGGGCACGGCTAGTAGCTGCACCGAAGCGGCATTGGGCGCGGCCCTTGCCGGCGGGGGGAACGTCACGTTCAACTGCGGCGGTCAAACCCGGTCACGAGTCAGTAATAGCGGCGCTTTGCGAGTGACTCCAGCTCCGACACGACCCGGTCCAGCTCGTCGGCGAGCGTGGGACGACCGTGCCGTGATTATACGCCGCGCCTTCCCGGCGCTGCACTGTCAACCGCTTGACCGGCCACCTGTCCGCGCCGTATACGCTTCCCAAGGAGCGCTGCGATGGAAGACAGAGAACTCATCAAGTCGTACATTTACCTGAACGCCGTGGTGCCGCAGCTCGAGGAGATTGTAGCGTTCGACAGCGAGGCGCAGCGGCTGGTGAAGGGCTGGGACTGCTCGATACAGATGCATGTTTCCGGCGGTCCGGCCGTCTGCCTGACTTTCCAGAACGGCAAATGCGAGGCGAAGCTGGGAACGGTGGCTCGGCCGTCGGTCGCGATGTGGTTTCCAAGCCCTGCCACCGTGAACAAGATGTTCGAGAAGAAGGGCTTTGTGCTGCCCGTGATCTGGAGAGGCATCTGGCGCCTGGGCAGTATCCGCAAGTTCAACAAGCTGACGCAGATCATGGAGAAGTATCTGAAGCCGACCCAGGCGATGCTCGAGGACCGTAAACTCTTCGAGTTCCACACGCGGCTGCAGCTCATGGTCGCGGCGTACGCGCTGAAAGCGGTCGGCGAGCACGACCCGAAGGTCACCGGTATCGTGCAGAAGACGGTGAACGGGGTGATGGAAATCCGCGTTATGCCTGACGGGCCGGCGGTGCACGTCCTGAAACAAAACGGCACGATCACGCCGGCAAAGGGCCCGGCCGAGAATCCGATGGTGTCCATGCAGATACAGGGCATCGACCTGACCTACGACATGCTGACCGGAAAGGTGGACTTCCTGGAGGCGGTGGGTCTGTGCCGGATTCAACTTCACGGGATGATCGGGATGGCCGAGGACATGGCGGTCGTGCTCGAACGGATAGAGAAATACGTTGAGGTGTAATTTTACACAAACAGTTCGCGGAGGCTCTGCATGGGATCTTTCAAACTGGACAAATCACTCGAATGGTTCGCGCGGGCGTGCAAGGTCATTCCCGGCGGCATCATTGGACACAAGCACCCGGCGTTTACCGTCCCCGGTTCGTATCCATATTTTGCCGAACGGGGCGAGGGCTGCCGTTACTGGGACCCGGACGGCAACGAATACATCGACTGGATGTGCGGCTTCGGGCCGATGATTCTCGGTTACAACAACCCGGTTGTCGACGCCGCCGCCGCCGAGATGAAAAAAAACGGGGACGGCATGAGCCATCCCGGCACGGTAAGTGTCGCGTTCGCGGAAACGCTGGTGAAGACGATCAAGGGCGCGGACTGGTGCGTGTACGGCAAGAACGGGGCGGATGTGACGACCTGGTGCACGCGGGTCGCCCGCGAGTACACCGGTCGCAAAAAGGTTCTCATGGTGAACGGCGCCTATCACGGCGCGCAGGCGTGGTGCACTCCCGGCCACGGCGGCCTCATTGAGGAAGACCGCACCCACGTCCACTGCTTCGATTGGAACAACCTCGATTCGTTTACGCAGCTCGTCGAGCAATACAAAGGCCAGATCGCCTGCGTCATCATGACCCCCTACCACCATGTCGTCTATGCCGACCAGATGCTTCCTGCTCCCGGCTGGTGGGACAGCATACAGAGGATCTGCCGGCAGGAAGGCATCGTGATCATCTCCGACGACGTGCGCGCCGCGTTCCGGCTCGACCTCGCCGGCTCACACGTGTACTTCAACTACGACCCGGACATGGTCTGCTTTTCGAAAGCGATCGCGAACACCTATCCGCTGTCCGCGGCGGTCGGCAAAAACGCATTCAAGAAAATGGCAGGGGAAGTGCTGTTCACCGGCACGTTCTTCAGTTGCATGGAACCGATGGCTGCCGCGATCGCCACAATCAATGAGCTCAAGCGGCTGAACGCCGTTGAATATATGATGCGGATCGGCAAGCTGCTGTGGGACGGCCTGATCGAGCGCGGCAAGGCGCACGGATTCGAGATCGTCATGAGCGGCCCGTACACCATCCCGTTCATGCGCTTCGGCAACGAGGTCAATTTCCTCCGCAAGCAGCTCTTCAGCGCGGAGAGCGCCAAACGGGGAGTCGTGTTCCACCCGCACCACAACTGGTTCATCTCGTGCGCCCACACCGAGGACGACGTCAAACAATCACTCAAGGTCGCCGACGAGGCCTTCGCGATCGTCAAGCAGAAGTTCGGAAGCTGAACGGACCAAGACCGCCGGCACGGATCCCCGTCACATCCACGCGCCGCCGTCGACGCGCAGGATCTCCAGCGGCGGTGCGTCGCGTTGGTAACCCCTTATCGCACCGGCCTACGCCCGCAGCTTGTTACGCCAATCCGAGTGGAACAAGTTCAAGACGCGCCGGAACAGCCTCGCTTTACGCGCACTCGTGGGATACCAGTTGATCTCGGAATTCGGTCCAAAGCGGTCGATCACCACGGTCTGCTGGCGGCAGAACTTGCGGATGCCTTGACTGCCGTGTCGGGCACCCAGGCCGCTGTCTTTGCATCCGCCCATCGGCGCTTCCGTCACCCCGAAGTTCACCATGTGGTCGTTGATGCAGACCGAGCCGGCTTCGAGGCGCCGGGCCAGCATGCGGGCCGTCCGGCCGTCGCGCGTCCACACACTGGTAGTGAGGCCATAGCATGAGTCGTTGGCCAGCCGCAGCGCTTCGTCTGCATCCCGCACCTTCATTATCGGAATGACCGGGCCGAAGGTCTCGTCCCGCATGATGGCCATATCGTGCGTGACATCGGTCAGCACCGTTGGCTCGTAGAAGAGTCCCTTCAAGTTCTGGTTGCGGCGACCGCGTTGCCGGCCATCAGCGCCGGAATGGCTTCCCCGATAGTGAGCAGGAATGGGAAGTTCCACGGCGCGATGATGCCGACGACACCGAGCGGATGGTAACTCACGTAGGCGCGCTTGGTCTTCAATAAATGCGGGCGCACCTTTTCATCCGCCAGCAGCTTGGGCGCGTGCTTGCTCCAATAGCCGATCGCGTCGCACAGCTGGAACAACTCGCTCGTGTACACCTCGGGGCGCGGGCGGCCGGTTTCGGAGCCGATGACCGCTGCGAGTCGATCTTTGCTGTCGATGATCACGTCCCGATAGCGCTTCAACGCCCGCGCGCGCGCCGCGAAGGACAGCGCGGCCCATTGTTGCTGGGCAGCGCGAGCTTCATTGACCGCCGCGTACACCCCCGCCGCATCGGTGACCGGCAGGTCGGCGATCTTCTGCCCGGTTGCCGGGTTGGTAACGGTGATCAGGTTGCGTGGAATATGAACCACTGAGCGCAAAGAGACAGCTGCTTCAGCCATGACCGAACTCCTCGAATCAAGCCTTGCTTAAAACGCTTAAAACCGAAATTGCGGGACTAACTTTAACGTACCTGATCGAACGGCATTGGCAAGCGGGGCGGTGCCGCCGACAATCCTGCGCCGTGCTATGGTGAGCCGGGGATCGGCACGGTCGAGGTCGTGACCGCTATCGACCGGCAAACCCGCCGTCGTGCCCGTCGATCGGCTTTCATCGAGAACGCCGTGCGTTCGTACCTCACGGTCCTGCCGGCAGGTGACCGCAAGGATTTCGGGATCATCAACCGCTGGGCGAAGCGCCTCAACGAAGAGGCCGAAGACGTTCTCAGCTATCAGGTCGTTCCTTGAATACAATGTCCAACGCATCTGGTGATGCCTCAAGGGCGACGGCATGCGCGAGCAGACGCGAAAGGGCACAGCAATCAGTCAAGATGCAGTGAATGGTAATCAAATGTTCTGATCTAAGCTCTCGACCCGGCGCGCCTTTCTTGGCGCTGTCCGAGAATTGTCCGGGACGTCGACGCGGCTAAAACCCCGGCAAAAGGCTGGCAAAAGTGGGCCCGTCTCACACAGTGTGCCGCGGACGTTTGGGCGGTCCCATCCGCGCGCGCCGCGCTCCGCGCGCTGGGCGCTCGCCCGGTGGCCGCCACCGGGGCAGCTTTGTGACCGCCCGCTCACGCCCGCGGGACGTGCCGACGAGCCCGCGCGACGACGGTCCGACAACGGGTGCGGTAGCGACGCTGCACGGCGTACAGTGAACCAATGGCTGATGATGGCCCGCCAACGGGAAAGGACGTGACGCCTTGCGCTCCGAGTCAGCGGTCGCGGCGGGAGGCGCTCGACGGTGGTGATCCGCGTCTCGGCTACTCTCCACCCCGCGGCGCCCGCCAACAACTTCGGGTAGATCCGAATCCGCGCGGGCGGAAAGGGCAGCTTGTCCAGCACGACCGTCACTGACTCCTGATCGCGACATACGGTGCGAGCATTGTGTCAGCGTCTGGCCCCCCGAAACCGATGACCGTGTTCTTGAGCTTGCCATCCGCTTTCTGGACGAAGTCGAAGCCACGGCCGATGTTTACGACGCCCATCTCGGACACGAGACAGCGATCGTGCTTGAATCGAAAGGGCTGCCCGGGCTGGCCGTAGAAATTCACCGACACCCGGCCGTCAAGAGCATACTTGCGTGCCAGCTCGGTGACAGTGTCGCTGACGTTGTCCGGTTTCTTTCCCTAGACAACTACGCTGCTCTGCTCCACGAGACCGGGCGTGACGCCGACGCTGAAGCGCTCGAGGCGCGAGCGCGCGTCCTGGGCGCCGCCGGGGAACGGCAGCCGGCGCCTCAACGATGACCGGGCCCTCGGGCGAGGGTGGGCTGCCCCTGCCAGACGCGGTGGTGGGTGCTTCAGATGCGCTGGATCAGTGGCCGGACTCGATAAGGTGCGATACCGTGAAGAACTCTTCGTTCGTGCCCGACTTATCACCCTGGTTGAAGTACCAGCCCTGCTCTCCTGGATACTTGGCGCTCGGCAAGCCGGATCTGGTGGCGTGGTTGAGCTGCATGTCGACCATGGTGATGCTGGGGTTGAACGGCATCTCGTCGGGATACTCGTCGCCATACGACGGGGTCGCACGCTTCTTGAAGCTGTACTGGTTCACCCAGACTTTCCACAGCTGGCCGGAGCCATCGAAGATGTCGCTGTAGGCGATGTAGTACGTTTCCTTGTCGACGAAGATGAGCCGCTTGCCGTAGGCGTATTGCGGCAATTTCGGTACGCCTTCGACCACATAGGCCTTCCGCTTCTCCCAGGTATCGCAGAAGATGAAGTCGCCGTCGCCGTCGCAGTACTTCACCGGGAAGGCATCCGAGTGAAACGAGGCGAGGATTTCCTTTTCGCCCAGGTACTTCCACTCAAACCAGGGAATCTGGCCGGCGTAGCCGCCGTAACTGTCTGCATCCGTGTCCTGGCCGAAGAGTGCGTCCGAACGTTGAGCGCTCGACAAACGCCGCACGCGGCGCAACGACGGCAAATACAGCCAGGTATCGTCTTGGCGGTCCGGACTGAGATAGCGGATGGTCGTTTCGCCCACGCCCTTCAAATCGAAGGGCTCCAGAATGGGGTGCATCGAACCTTTGCCGCGCACGCCGTCCGAGTTCGGCTTCTCAGGCTTCGGGTCCACGTAGAGGCGCCCGGTGTAAGAGAGGGCACGCAGGTGGTCGAGAAGGAAGTGGCGCTCCACCTGCATCGGGCTGGTTTCACCCACCGGACCGGTGTCGGCGTCGAAGTTCCGCAGATCCAAGTCATCGGACACGTATGGCTTATGATCATAGTTCCACATGATCTTCAGGGCGATCTGTGGGTCGTTCGAATCGATGTTCGGAAACGGCATGCCCGCCACGTAACCGATCAGGGAGCGGCCATCGGGCGCGAGCTTGACCTGGCCACTGTACTTCTCCGTGGCCTCCTTGTACGCGCTGTCCCACTCGACCTTTTTGTACGGCACGATCTTCATGGTCATGCCATGTTTCACGCACCACTGGACGCCCGGCGAGACGAGATCCTGGACCTTCGCGACATCCGCCTTGGTGATCACGTCGCCCGGTTGCACGTCGGCCCGGGCCAGTGGGGAGAACGCCGCTGCTGCAGCCGCGACCAGGAGCGCCATCGATACCTTGATTGAGTCTTGCCGCACGATAACCTGCTGATTTCTCACCGCGCGTTGCACACAGCGCTTGTACCGTAGCCAGGCATCCGTGTGGCGTCAACCGACGGCCCCCAGACCCGTCATGCCCGCAACTGGATTCGAACCAGCGCCCCTCTGCCTAAAAGACGGATCAAGGACGATGAGGAAAAGCAGGATTGACGCGGCTTTCCTTGATTGTGCTGGATTTATCGCGTTGCGATGCTTCGACCAGCTTCGACCGATTTCGACCATTCTCGATCGCCAACTGACACCAGTACTGACACCAGCGCTGCGGCGCTTCCGGCTCAGGTCGGCGCTGGCTTGCCGGCGCTGACGCGGTGTCGGCCGGACTTGCCACGAGTAGCAGGCACGAACGGGAAGCGGGCTCAGGGCGACGAACGCCCGGCGGCATAGGCCACGGGTCCAACCGCGCCGCAATCACCGCTAGCGGGCAACGCGGCGCACCAGTGAAGGCATTGCCGGCCGCTCCGGCTCCGCCACCGCAACCCGGACGGCGCGTCGTTGCCCTTTGGGACCCACCCCGGCCGGCGGAATACCTTGCCGGTCGGCCCCTGGCCCGGCCGTGCTGCTGGAATGAGGGTCTTCAACCTCGAAGCTGTGGTGAGCGCACCGCGGCTATGGAGCGGTGAGGCTCGGGTCACCGCGGCGGGATTGAAACCGGGGAAACACTAGCCCGCCGGCCCCTGCGTGCGTGGGCTACCAGCTAAGCGGGTGATCAACCTCGAAGTTGACGAGAGTGCGTATGGGCCGCACGAGACTCGGACGACCGTGGAGCGGTCGGGTCTGCTGTGTGCACACGGCCCGATGCCTTTTAGGGATGGCTCACGGCGTTTGTCGCAATCTGTGGCAGGTCGTGCCAATTCAAAAATCCGTAGATTTACGGATTGACTCTTGACTGGAGGAAGGTCAAATTTCAAATGTTTTGCGCAGTGTGCAATGGAGGGCAAGTCGTGACGAGAGTCGTACCTTGGTGGACCGGAATCCTAGTCGCCGCAGCTATCCTAGTACGTTGCGGAACTGGCGGGGGCGACACCTGCGCCCCAGGTTCGGTCAATCTCACAGGCCACTGGGCCGGTAGTTGGAGTAGCTCGAAGGGTCTTGGCGAAGGGACCATCTCATTCCCCTCCCTCGTGCAAAGTGGGTCAGCAGTGAAAGGGCGGGTCAGTTTGGGCGGATCGCCGTGCTTTTCCGGTGGAGCTATTTCAGGAAGCATTTGTGGTGACACGTTCACGGGCGCTCTTTCCGCCGGCGGCATCGACGTGAAGCTTAGCGCGACGGTAAGCGGAACTCAGATGAGCGGCGGTAGCTACAACATGGTTTCCGCTGGCGCCTGCACCGGCGATACGGGGACCTTCTCTGCGCAGTTGAGCTAGAGGCGCGCAGGCAGCGGCTACAGCGCACCGCGGCCGTGAAGCGGTGAGGCTCGGATCACCGCCGCGGGCTCGCCTGGGCCAAATGACCGATCACAAGCCGCCACGTACCGCTCGCACGTGGAAGACGCTGGGATAAGTGTCGAACTGCACTAAGCCACTGCCGAAGTCCACGTCCCACGCGTAGATCGGAACGTTGAACTCCGTACCCGACCAGTAGCGGCTGGACTGCGTGCAACTGCACGCCATTGGCCCCGTCGCGCTGCAATCGCCCTCGCCGCAGCTCGTGCTCGTGTTGAACGCCGCATCCACGCACGGAGGCCCTACGCTACACTGATACGGCGCCGCCAGAATGCTCTCCAACTCCGCCGGTTGTCCGTTGGAGGGATAGTTGGGGTTGGCGGCGGACTTCGGAATACGCCAGTCGCGGTGCCCCGCAAATCCGGCACTGTTCAACTGCGCCAGCCAGCCGAAAATGGTGAGGCCCGTGTTTTGTCCGTCCGTGATCGTGCACGTGTGCCCCGAGGTGCAGTCCGTGTCGGTCTCGCAACACCTCCCGCCAAGGATACACGTTGTTTCCGAAGTGCAATCACCACTCCAGGGGTAGTGAACACTGGCGTCAACTTCACGGTCCAGAACCTGACCATCGCCAACGGCAATAGCGCGTACTTCGGCGGCGGCATCTTCAGCTGTGGCACGCTGAGGGTCACCAACAGCACCTTCACCGACAATGCCGCAACCGAGGGCGGCGGCATCGCTAGCTGGGGCGCGCTGACGGCCACCAACAGCACCTTCTCCGGTAATTGCGCGGACCTCTACGGCGGCGGCATCGCCAGCTGGGGCACGCTGACGGTCACCAACAGCACCTTCTCCAGCAATTGCGCGGGCTACGACGGCTACCCTAGCGCGGACTTCGGCGGCGGCGTCTACATCGTCGAGGGCACGGTCACCGTCACCAACACTATCATCGCCAATAGCACCTTGGGGGGCAATTGCGCCGGTGCCGTTACTGATGGCGGCCACAACATCGACGATGGCACGACGTGCGGCTTCACGGGCACCGGCTGCACCAGCACCAGCGGCAGCTCGTTCTGTGGTACCAACCCCCAACTCGACCCGGCAGGTTTGGTTAACAACGGCGGCCCGACCCAAACCATCGCGCTCCAAGCGGGGAGCCCGGCGATCAATGCCGGGGACGAGTCGGTCTGCTCGGCGCCGCCCGTCAACAACCTCGACCAGCGCGGCTACGTCCGGCCGGGTGCCGGCGCGACAAGCTGCTCCATCGGCGCGTACGAGTACAACTCGGTCCCAGCCTCACCAACGACGTGTGCCGGCGACTGCAACGACAAGCACCAGGTGACCGTCGATGAGATCCTCACCATGGTGAACATCGCCTTGGGCAACGCCGATGCGACGGCGTGCCCGAACGGCATCCCGAGCGGCGCGCAAGTCGACGTTGCGCTGATCGTCACGGCGGTGAACAACGCCTTGAACGGGTGCGGCGGCTGATCCGCTGGACCGAGCTGTGGCAAAATTCCGGGCCGGGCCAGGTCGAGCCTAGCTGACATCCATTTCATGCACCGTTCGGTACGTCAAAAACCCGCTGCGGTTCATGACAGTTCCGAATTTGCCAGCAGTTCATGACAGTGTTGACGAAAGGCCGCCCTCGCAGTGTTCCCGGTGCTCCAGCAACGCCGTCATCGCGTAAAAGCCGCTGCCACACGAACGGCAGCGCAGCAGGAAAAGCCCTGATCCCGCCGAAACCGGGCGCCGCGGGCCGGATGCCCGCCCAGCTCGGCCGCCGCTTGACGGTCCAGCGCCCGCAGGCGCCGTGCCCGGTCGAGGCCTTCAGGCTGCCTGTTTTTCGCGTTGGGCATCGTTCTGAGACCTTGGGCCTCGGGGCGGATCTCTTAGCGTACAATATCGAATAAATGGGCGAGTGACCCCAGGTCCAACCCGCTACTGATGAGCCGTCTCCCCCTCCCTTACCCTACCTGCTTCATCTACGGCCGCCGCTTCAGCCCACGCGGCTGACACACGTGCCTGAACGCCCGTGGCATGCCGTCCGGGAGGGCACCCGGTATGGGAGCTACTGGGCACAGCGGAACCCGAAGTTCCCGTCCCGCCAACGTGGGTCGAGCCAATAGCGGTCCGAGGCGCGGGCGAGCATCGGTTTGCTGTCCCACGATCCGCCGCGCAACCCGCGTCCGCTGCCGATTTCGTCCGCTACCCACTCCCACACATTCCCAATCATATCCAACGCCCCATACGGTGATGCCCCCACCGGAAAGCTCCCCACCGGCGCTGTGCCCACGTACCCGTCGTCGTACCCCTCCGCAACCTTCCAGTCCGGGTACGTCCGCTTCGCCGACTCATCTGCAATATTCGCCACTTTCTTCCCCACCGCCTCGTACCCGATATTCCCCCACGAATACTTTTGTCCGTTCGTCCCCCGCGCTGCCTTCTCCCATTCCTTCTCCGTCGGCAACCGCTTTCCCACCCACCCGCAATACGCCCGCGCCTGGTTCCAGTCCACACAGTTGATCGGGTGATCCTCGCGCCCCGATTTGCCCCAGTTGCAGTACGGCGCCCACTCCGGCTGCTCCTTCATCGGGTCGCCCCCGAACGGCATCGTCAACCCCTGCGCGCTGCACTCCCCCGCCTCGACACACCGCCGGAACGCCGCCACCGTCACCTCCGTCTTGTCGATCCGAAACGGTCCGACGTACACCTCCCTCCCCGGCTTCTCGTTATCAAGGCATTCCGAGTCCACCCGCTCATTGCACCCCATGAAAAACTCCCCGCCCGGCACCTCCACCATTTCCGACGGGGTTACCTCTCCCTGCACCACCAGTGGCGTCGGTCCCATCGCCACCGCTACCGGGGTGTTGTTCTTCGTCTTCAGTTCCGCCAAGCGGTTATCTGCCAGCGCCGCAAACGTACCCTTCGGAAATTGCGTCAGGTACGCCTCGTAATCCGCCGGATTCTGGCTGTCCTTTACCGACTCCCAGAAGGCTAGATCCAGGTCCCCCTGTGCCGGAGCCGCCGGTGCCGATGCGGGCCCCGGCGTGAGCGCACCAGTCTTGAAGTAAAAGTCCCCCGTCAGTGAGGACGCCTCCCACGGCAGCTGCTCGCCCCGGGTCGCGCTCTTCACCGTGTTGCGCACTTGTTTGAACATCTCCTCCACCTTCACCCCCGGCTCCCGCATGTGCTGCAAGAGCGCCGCCGTATACGTTCCGTTCCGCCCACTGCCGTCCTCCGCCCTTTTCCCTGGCGCCGTCGCATACGCAATCAGGGTCCCCTCCGGCGCATCCACCGCCGCTAGCCCCTGCGCCTGCGAGCGGCTGAAGCTCCAATACGGGTTGTCTCGGCACGCATCCAGAATCACCACGTTCACTTCCGTGCCCGCGCCATCGAGCCGCGCCAGCACGTCCGCGACATCGACCGCCTCCACTTTCATCTCCGCCGACGAGCGCGCCACCACCCCGAGCGGAATCAAATAATTCCTCCCGTCGAGCTGCATCCCATGCCCGGAGTAATAAAACAGCCCGACTTGTGCCCCCTGCAGCCGGTCGTCAAACTCCAGGATCGCCTCGCGCATCTGATCCCGCGTCAGATCGGTGCGCTCAATTACCTCGAACTCCAGCTCCCGCAGCGCCGCCGCTATGTCCCGCGCGTCGTTGCCCGGATTGGCCAACGGCTTCTTCTCGTAGTTAGCGTTGCCGATCACCAGCGCCACGCGCTTCTCCGCCGCGTGTGCGGTGCACACCCCGCACGCCGCCATAATCAAGACGGCAGCCCCCAGCGCCGTCGCCCGTTTCGCCATTGTCCGTTCCTCCCCGTCTGGTCGCTTGCTGTTTGCCACACCACCAAAGACAAGGGGCAAGTGTGATCTCAAGGCTCTGTAATCTCAAGGCTCTCAAGGCTCTTGCCCGCTAGGGGGCGCACGTACTAGAGGAGGCACGGGGAAGGCCATCGAGATGACGAAAACGAATCCACCACACATCCATCAGCGTGTCCGCATCGGCCTTCAGCGTGTCCGCATCGGCCTTTGGTTCACCCTGTTCGTGCTCATCGCACTCAAGCCCTGCTCCAGCGTGGGTCAGTGGGCACAAGAGCCGGTTGGCTACATCCGCACAATGGACGGCGCCGTGCGGATCGAATCCGGAAACCGCACACGGGAAGCTGAGCCATTTGCTTCCGTCTTCGCAAACGACCGCGTCGTGGTCGAGAACGGAACAGCCGTGCTGTGCGATGTCCGCACCGGTGAGGCTATCGAGGTACACGCCGGCAAGCCCTTCTCGCTGCCGCAGACCGTGGCGCACCCCAATGCCGGTTTGCGCGAGCGACTGGTCACGGCGCTCCAAGCTCTGACCAGCGAGCCGGAGCAGACGGGCAATGCCATGGTCCGGGGAATCGGGGTCGCCGAACCGCGGCCGAACGAGGTCGCCTTTGCCCCGGGTGCCCATGTGTTCTTCCGATGGATCGGACATGACCAGTCAGCCCAGTTGTCCCTGTTCCGGCTGACGCCGGAGCCCGAACTCGTCTTCCGTGCGGACGTGCCATCTTCTCATATGACTTGGCCGGCAGGCGTGGTGCCGGTCGCTGGTCGTTACAAGTGGGAAGCGCGTGACAAGGACGGCACCGCTCTCGGGTTCGGTCAGTTCATCCTCATGACAAGCGAAGAAGCTGCGACGCAACGCGAGCGCTACCGCGCCCAGGCGACCGATAAGTTCGGGCCGGAAAGCCAAGAACTCATGATCGAACTGCTGGCGGCCCAAGACGGGTACTTTCTCAAGTGAGGCGCGTCAGCCACCGCCGCGCGCATCGCCGTGAGATCGCGGCTGTCGCGCTGGCGACGCAGCCGGAGAGAAACGGTTTTCTCGGCATCACCGTGCGTGCGGCGCTGGCCGCGGGGCTCGTGACCCTGCTGTTCCAGACGGGGAGCATGAGCGGCCTGCAAGAGAGCTGGGCGGACGCGATCAGTCGCGTTTTCCGTGCCGTGCCCTCCGGGCAGGTGCTGCTCGTCGGCATCACAGACGCGGACTACAATCGCACCGATTTGTTCGCCGGTCTGAGTCCGCTCGACCCGGCGGTGCTCTTGCGTCTGTTCCAGCGGCTGGCGCAACACCGGCCCGCCGTGGTCGCGGTGGACATCGGCCTGCAGCCACCACCCTACGAGCTCCCGGAACGGCGGGAAAGCCGCCGGCAACTCTACCGCGGGCTCTCACGCCTGGCGGAGAGCGGGGCCACGCACTGGGTGCTCGTCGAGACGCCGCCGACCGATCTCCAAGACGGCGACAGCGCCACCTTGGAGCTGTGGCGCAGTCTTCACGAGCTGACCACCCGCACCCCGTCCGGGCTGACGTTTGCCTCACCACAGATCCGCGCCGAGAGCGGCGTCATCCGACACGTGCGGCGCTGCTGGAGCGAGACCGCGCCCGCACAGCCCGCGGTATCGTTGTTCGGGGCCGTCATCGGGGCGCTCGATTCCGGTGATCGCTGCACGGCGGGGGAACCAGGTGCGGACCTCCACATCCGTTACACGGGCGGCTTTGCGTCCAGAAAACCGGGCGCTACCGGCGCGGGGCGGGTCCTCACCACCGGTGACCTCTTGCAACCGGCCGCGGGCCCCAGGGGCGATACCGTCCTCACCGGAAAGGCGGTGATCGTCGGCGGCCTGTACAGCGGGGGGATGGACACCTACTGGACCCCGCTCGGAACGCTCTTCGGGGCGGAAATCTGGGCAGAGGCGGTGGACACATGGCGTCGCGGAGATGCGCTGCACGAACCGTCGTGGCCGGTGATTTTTATCCTGCAGGCGGCCATTGGCATGCTGAGCGGTTGGCTGTCGGTTCGTCTGGGCCGGGTTCGCGGCCACGTGGCAGCAATGTTGCTGTTCGCGACGCTAACGGTCGTCTTTACCTGGCTGTCGTCCGGCGTTGGCTTCGTCGTTGTCAGCGCACTGCCCGCATTCCTGGCCGCGCAACTCAACGTCCACGTCACGGACCTTCCGAACCTGATCGCCGACCGGGCGCAGGGCATGGTCGAACGGCGGCGCAAGTGACGAGCAGTCTCATAGCATGAGCGATTTGGTTGTGAAGATTCTTGCCATCCCTTGCCTTAATCGTTCCTCGCTACTCCCACGGGCCAGAACGCATGGGACAGCTTCCCGTTTTTTTGGGCTCTTTCCTTCCGACTGGTCTTACTTGCGTGGTCCCTAGGCCTGTGGACGTAACAAGTGTGCCTCCCGCAGCGCGCGTTGTACGGCTGCCGGTTCGCGGGCGATCACCGTAAGAAACCCTCCCGCGCCGCACCGCTGGGTGAACGCCTGCCCTGTTCCCACTGCTCAACACTGCGCTTGCTGAAACCAAAGCTCCGTGCGACGGGGCGCTGTGAAGGGCGGAAGCCCTACGGCACGCGGCCGGGTGAGGCCGACGTGGTGGCGCGGATTCACAAGCTGCGTCGCAAGCCGCGCGGTGGCGAGCGGCTGAGCTTCAAGGCAATTGCCACCGGCTAAATGCCGAAGGGCATCCGACCCGGACCGGCAAGCCGTGGGCGCCGGAGACGGTGCGGTAGATCGCTATGCGGCGTCGGAGCGGCGTTGCAAACGCCGGCGCCGCCGATCGATGAGGTGATGCGCGGTGCCTTTTGACTTGACGGTGCGTGGTGCGCTAGTGTTGTCGCCGCTTGGTGCCGGCCGGGCAAGCCGGGGCGCGGAGCACAGTGCGGAGGTCTGATGAACGCCACAACAGTACGTGCGCAACTCGTGAGGGTCCTGGCAACGCTGGCCCTGGCTGTGTTCACTGCGCCCTCGTCCGCGCGGGCGTGTGTCGTCGGCACCGGCACGAGCGCGACCTGCAAAGAGGCAGCACTGAACGCCTGCCTCCCAGGCGGCGGGAGTTTCGACGGCACCGTGACGTTCAACTGCGGCGCCAGCCCGGTCACGATCACCGTCAACAGCACCGAGACCATTAGCGCCGACACCACTATCGACGGGGGCAGCACCATTGCCCTCAGCAGCAGCAGCGGTGCAATGTTCTATGTCACGGCTCACCTGACCGTACAAAATCTCACGATCACCACGAGCGCGGGGGACGGCATCGCCAACGGCGACGGGACGGTCACCGCCACGAATTGCACGATCTCCAACAATATCGGCAATGGCATCAGCAACGACGCCGACGGGACGGTCACCGCGACGAACTGCACGATCTCCGGCAATGGCGGCTATGGCATCTCCAACAACAGCCCCAGCGGCAGGCCGGTCACCGCGACGAACTGCACGATCTCCGGCAATATTGGCAATGGCATCGCCAACAACAGCACCGGCGGGCCGGTCACCGTGACGAACTGCACGGTCTCCAGCAATGGCGGCTATGGCATCGCCAACAACAGCGGCAGCGGGCCGGTCACCGCGACGAACTGCACGATCTCCGGCAATAGCGGCGACGGCATCGACAACAACAGCACCAGCAGGCCGGTCACCGCGACGAACTGCACGGTCTCCGGCAATAGCGGCAATGGCATCGTCAACGACAGCACCAGCGGGCCGGTCACCGCGACGAACTGCACGATCTCCGGCAATAGCGGCGATGGCATCCTCAGCAACAGCACCAGCGGGCCGGTCACCGCGACGAACTGCACGGTCTCCGGCAATAGCGGCGATGGCATCCTCAGCAACAGCGCCAGTGGGCCGGTCACCGCGACGAACTGCACGGTCTCCAGCAATAGCGGCGATGGCATCGCCAACAAGAGCAGCGCCGGCGGGCCGGTCACCGCGACGAACTGCACGGTCTCCAGCAATGGCAGCGATGGCATCCTCAACGACAGCTCCAGCGGGACAGATACGACTATCACCAACACCATCATGGCCGACAATACCTCTGCCAACTGCGGCGGCACCATCACTGACGGCGGCCACAATCTGCAATCCCCCGGCACGACTTGTGGCACCACCATCACTACGGCTGACCCAAAGCTCGATCCCACCGGGCTCCGGAACAACGGCGGGCCGACGCAAACCATCGCACTTGAAGCGGGCAGCCCGGCGATCAACGCCGGCAATGAGAGCGTTTGCGCTGCCGCTCCCGTGAACAACGTCGATGAGCGCGGTTTTGTCCGACCGGGTCTCGGCGCAACGAACTGCTCCATCGGTGCGTTTGAGTTCAACAGTAGCGGCCCGCCGCAAGCGGTACAGCAAGCGCCGGCGCTCTCGTCGTGGGGGTTATTCACCCTGGCAGCACTGCTCGCTGCGACGGGTTGGCTGAGATCGCGCCGCGCCGAAATCCGGAAGATAGCGGGCCTTTCCCTCAAACTGTAGGGAACGGTTGCAACGCTGGGCACCGCGCCCGGCCCTAATCTCATTAGGCCACGCACTCAGACGGGGCGGGCACCCCCACCCGCACCGGGAAGCCGTAGGCGCCGGAGACGGTGCGGCAGATCGTACAGCGAGGGCGGGCCGGGTGACCGGGTTCCGGGCCGTAAATCTTATCCTACTGGTCCCGTATTGGTCCCGTGAAGAAGCAACCTGACGACCCCACGGGACCGGCTGCCTAAGAAAACCCTTGAAAATCAAAGTGGCCCAGGAGGGACTTGAACCCCCACGCGGTTGCCCGCAACAGATTTTGAGTCTGCCGTGTCTGCCATTCCACCACTGGGCCGTCTGGAAGTTCTGAGTACTGGGTTCTGAGTGCCGAGTAAAGATCCCGGCACGACGGGGAGCTACTCTCGCGCCGCCGGGCCTTCGGGTTTGAGGAAGGTCTCGGATGGGCCTTTGACCTGGCTCTTTATCACCGCCTGGTGCGCCTCGACCTTGCTCTTCGCCTCATTGGCTAGCCGGCGCACGATTGGGTCGCTCTCCGCCTGCGCGATGTGCTCCAGCGGCTCGACGGACTCCGAAGCGCCGATCTCACCGAGCGCGAAGATGGCGGTGCCGCGCGTCGCCGGATCGAGGTCGCGGTGCAGGAACTCGATCAGCGGCTGCGCCGCGCGCGTGTCCCCGATTTTCCCGAGCGCCGCCAGGATCAGTTGCTTCATATTGGGATCGGTAGTGCGCAGAAACAGATACTGCACTAGTATCAGCGTTGCATCGTTCGCGCGCAGGTCACCGAGCATCTGAATCGCCTTTACTTGTACACGTACATCGGTATCCCCAACAGCCTGGATCAAGTACTCGATGGCCTTGGGATCCTTCGATGCGCCCAGCGATTTCACTCCCTGCAGCCGTTTGTCGGGATCATTGCTGGCCAGGTTCTTGACGAAGTCGTCAACTGACGTTCCCTTGGTATGCTTCTCGTAGCGGTCGCGCATTTGATTGCTGTTGATCTGTGCCACGGCCGCACCGGTGAACAACACGAGCGCGGCCAGCCCACTCGAAACATACCAGCCGGCACGCACCTTGCACCGTCTCTGCCGTTGCATCTCAGGCATGACCCGCTGCCCTCATCCTGCCCCTCGACCAGGAGACGAAGGGATCAACAATTGCTTGGCTAGCCTTCCTGCGGCGCGCCCAGGCGCACCATGATCCAGTCAACCATCTGGTGCACGCTGTAGGGCGGCAGGGCCGCCCCTTTAAACTCGAGCACGACCTGCAAGGTGCCGGCGCGGCGCGAGACGCGCACCTCGCGGATCTCGGAATCCAGCTGCGGCATCGCGCGTTCCGGCAGATCGGCACCACCGGGCGGCCCCCATGCCAGAATGATGATGCGAGCGGGATTCTCGCCGCTCGACTCGCGCACCAGCGTCGGCGGGCGTGACAGCCGCAGGAGCACGGCGCCATGGCCGTCGACGGTGGTGATCTCCAGATTGCGTAGCGCAACCGGCGCCTCACTGCCGGCCGGGACGGGGGTCGGCGCCGCCAGTTTGTGCGCGCACCCCGCCGCAAGCAGCGCAACAAGAGAAAGGCCAACTCCAGCCGACGCTAATCGCATCATGTAAGTTGCAGATAGCCCATCCGGCGACGGCGGGCAAGCGAAAGAAGCGAGCGAACCCAAGCGGGTGCGGCGAGCGTTTTCGTGGTGTCTCCAGCTCTCGACTTTGCCCGCTTCGGCTGCCAGCATCGCGGTACAAGGAGACCCATGGCACGACTTCCCTACGTTGACCCTACCACCGCGCCCGAGCGGGTGCGCGAAACGCTCGGTGGTGTGGCGGCACCGTTGAAGGTATTTCATATGATGGCCCACGCGCAATCAAACTTACGCTCGCTGCTGCGCTTGGGCGGCACCATCCTTTCCAAGCAGCAATTGAGCGGGCGACTGCGCGAGCTAGCCATTCTGCGCATCGCCAGGCTCTCCGGCGCGCGTTACGAATGGGTGCAGCACGTTCCCATCGGCAAGGCAGCCGGCATCAGCGAGGCCCAGATCGCTGCCCTCGAAGCGGGCAACGCCGAGGCCGAATGCTTCGACGGGCGCGAGCGGCTGGTGCTGCGCTTCACCGACGAGGTGGTGCGTGATGTGCGGGCGTCGGATGGAACCTTCGCCCAGATGCGGGAGCAGTTCCCGCCACGAGAAATCGTGGAGCTCATTGTGGCGATCGGGTACTATATGATGATCGCCCGGCTGCTCGAAACTACCGGCGTCGATCTGGAGCCGGATGCCGGAACCAAGCTGATCGATTCGATGCAGTAGTGGGGCATGAGCATGAGAGCAGTCGCTCATAGGCCTTGGTCTTGGGCCGCGGCGGTTGCAGCCGCCTTGCTGCTGGCGCGCGCTGCGACGGCGGCCGATATCAATTGGGCTGATGTGGAGAAGGAGGCGGCCGACTTCCTGCGCGCGTACATTCAGATCGACACCTCGAACCCGCCGGGAAATGAAATCGCGGCGGCCAGGTTTCTCGCTGGCCGCCTTCGCCGAGCGGATATCGGCACCGAGGTGTTCGAGTCGGAACCTGGCCGCGGCTCGGTGCTGGCACGGGTGAAAGGCAGCGGCGGATTGCGCCCGGTCATTCTGCTCAGCCACCTCGACGTAGTGCCTGCGAAGCCGGACGGGTGGCAAGTGCCGCCGTTCTCCGGCGCGGTACGTGACGGCTACGTCTACGGCCGGGGCGCCATTGATTGCAAGGGACCGGGAACCGTCGAGGTGATGGCGCTGCTGTTGCTCAAGCGTTACGGCATCAAGCTCAAGCGTGACGTCATCTTCCTCGGCACGGCGGATGAGGAGACCGGCGGCCAGCTCGGCGCCGGATGGATGGTGGCACACCACTTCGATGCACTTCAGAACGCCGAATTGCTGCTGAACGAGGGCGCGAGCGTGCGCGTGTTGGCGGACGGCTCGCGAGTCTATGAAGTAGCGGTGTCGGAGAAGACGCCCTGCTGGCTACAGCTCACCACCACCGGGCCGCCGGGCCACGGCTCGGCGCCGGCACCGGAGACCGCGGTGACCCGGCTGATCCGGGCGCTCGAACACCTGCGCCTCTACCAACCGCCACTGCGAGTGACACCCGAGGTGCAGGCCTACTATGCTGCGCTGGCGGCGGCCCAAACGGGAGAACGGCGGGAGCGGTACAAGGATCTACGCGCCGCGCTGGCGGATGAAGATTTCCGCCGTAGCTTCTTACAAGATCCGCACGACGCCGCACTCGTGCATGACACCATCACCCCAACGGTCCTGCAGGGCAGTCCAAAAACCAACGTCATCCCTAGCACTGCCAGCGCTGAGCTCGACTGCCGGCTGCTGCCGGGAGAAGATCCCAAGGCGTTTGTGCGTACGATCACGGACGTCATCGCTGACCCGGACGTGAAGGTGAGCGTCTTGTTGAACTTTTCCGCTTCTTCCTCTCCGATCGATGCGGCTTCTTACGCCGCGGTGCGCACGCTCGCCGAACGCGACGGGGTGCCGGTGGTTCCCAGCGTCCTCACGGGGTTTACCGACAGCCACTACTTCCGCGAGAAGGGCATTGCCAGCTACGGATTCATCCCGTTCGACCTCAGCGAGGATGAGGAGCGGCGTGAGCACGGCGTCAACGAGCGCGTCTCGACACTGAACCTGCGCCAGGGCACACAGCGGCTGATCGAGCTTTTGCAGATTCTGGATACCGACGCTCGATATGATGGAGAAAGCCGACCGGAGAAAAAGTGAGTCGCTGGGAGCAGCCCCTTACGCTCCGCGGTCACCATTTCACTGGCCAGTGCGGATGCCAGGAACGGAGCTGCTCGAAGGCGCGTGCCGCCTGAAGCACGAGATCGTCACGATGGCGTGGCCCCACAATCTGCATGCCGATGGGCAAGCCCGCACGTGACAAGCCGACACGTAGTGTGGCGGCCGGATGCCAAGAGAGATTGAAGGGAATGGTGAATGCCGCCACAGCCGCGAGGGTTTGCTGCCGGCCTTCGGTTTCCTCCGGGAACGGCCCGCGGGCCGGCGGCGGGTCGTACGGCACCGTGGGTGTCACCAGCAGGTCCACACGGTCGAACAATTCCGCGCACCAGCTGTTGAGCCGAATGCGCTGCTGGGCCGCTTTCCCCCATACTTCCGGCGTCACCTGCCAGGCCATCTTCACGGCGTTGATGAAGGCACGACCGAACTGGTCTTCGTGTTCCGGCAGGAGCTGGTGCAGGCGGGCTGCAAGCTCGAACAGACCGAGCAGGCCCCACTCACGACCGAGCTGCGGTGGGCCGCCTGCTATCGGCTCCAGCCTGTGGCCAAGTTGCTCGAATACCTTGGCGGCGTCCTCCACAGCCGCCGCGACATCGGACTGCACCACGGCGTAGCCGAGATCCGGGGAGTAGCCGATGCGCAGCTTGCTCGCCAGCGGCTCACGTGCCGCTTGGGCGTAGGAGATCCCCGGGTGCGGCAGACTGTTCGGATCGTGCGGCGACGGGCCGACGACTTGGTCGAGGAACAGCGCCGCGTCGTCGACCGTCTTCGTGAGCGGGCCAGCAACCGCAGTATCCTGGTACTCCCAATACTCGAAGGGACCGCGCGGAATGCGCCCGAAAGAGGTCTTCAAACCAAAGGAGCCGGTGAAGCTTGCCGGGATGCGAATGGAGCCACCACCATCACTTGCGGTGACCATGGGCAGTACGCACCCGCTCAGTGCCGCGGCCGAGCCGCCGCTGGAACCGCCGGGGCTGCGTTCCAGGTTCCACGGAGAACGGGTGACGCCGTAGACCAGGTTCTTGGTGATCGCCGTGTAACCGAACTCCGGGGCGTTGGTTTTGCCCACGACGATGGCGCCGGCGGCGCGCAGGCGTTCCACCTGGGTCGAGTCGCGCGGCGCCACGCGGTCGCGAAACGGCAACGACCCCTGCGAGGTTACAAGTCCCTGCGCATCTTCAAGGTCCTTGACGCCGAGCGGCACGCCCTCCAGCGGTCGCGCCTCACCGCGCATGATGCGTGCCTCCGCCGCGCGGGCATCGCGAAGCGACACTTCGCGGTCGCGCAACGCGACCACCGCGTTCAAATCGGCCTGTGTGGCGTCGATGCGATCGAACGTCGCTTGCATGATCTCGACCGGCGATGTTCGACGTGCCCGCAACGCTTCGGTGAGCTCGACCAATGTCAGTTGCAGTGGATCCTGCATGTGTGCCTCCTCGCCTGAGCAATGACGTACTACGTTTGCTCCGCGGACGAAACTGATTTTGCATCGAGACCGGCCCTAACCATAAACCTGGTTCACGTACGCGCCGTGAAACGCTCGCCACACCCCGCTTGGCTTCCCTTGCGCCTTCCCAGCCCTCACGCGCGTCATGCGAAACCGCCTCCCCGCCGCGCCCTTGAGGAGTGCGGCTACACCCGCGGCTACAAGCCCTCCTCGATCGACAGCGCTTGCCAGGGGCAGCGGCGAACGACGACTTCGACCTTGGCGCGCAGATCCTCACCGGGGCCCGTCAACAAAACAGTGCAGAGAGAAGGGCTCTGCCGTGGTGGCAGTCGGGCCTGGGATAACATATTGTTGGAACGCAAAGACAAGCGTCGCAAGCGGGTTACTGAATGATGCCCACCGTCCACATCAAGTCTAGAGCTGCGGAAGCCATGCCGGACACCGGCGTGGAGCGATTCGCGCGCTGGCTGATACGGCATGCGCTCCTGGTCATCGGGACGAGCGTGCTGGTCACACTAGTGCTCGCCATCTACGCCGTGCGTATCCGGATCGAGAGTTCCATCGGCAGCGTATTGCCGGCTGGCGATCCCCAAGTGAGCTATTACGAGAACGTCCGCGCCACCTTCGGCAGCGACGATGTCGGAGTGATCGGCGTGCGCGCCGATGATCTGTTTGCCGCTGCGACGCTGGAAAAGATCGCGCGCGTGACCGACGCCGTCAGCCGCATGCCCGGTGTCGAGCGCGTCCTCAGCCTGACGAGTGCTGTTGATCCGGCGGCCGATGTGTTCGAGCCGCCGTTGTTGCTGCCGCACATCCCACCTTCGGCTGCCGAGGTGCAGGCACTCAAGCAGAAGCTCATCTCGACCCCGCTGTACGGCAAGAATCTGGTTGCTGATGATTTCAAGGGCACGGCTGTCAACGTCTTCTTCAAGAACTTGACCGATGCACAGTACACCGACCTCGATCTCGATGGCAGGATGCGCGCGCTGTTAGCCAAAGAGGCTGGCCCGGAGCGTTTCTTCTACACCGGCGCCGGCCACCTGAAGCAAGCCGCCGTCGACCTCATGCGGCGCGATCTGTTCCGCTTCACGCCGATCGCGCTCGCCCTGGTGCTCTTGGTGCTGTGGCTGTCGTTCTGGAGCGTGCGTGGCGTGGTCCTGCCGATGGTGTCGGTGGTTCTGGCGTTGGTGTGGACCCTCGGGGTGATGGTCGTCGCCGGGAAGGCCATCACGCTCGGCACCTTCGTGCTGCCGCCGCTGCTGATCGTGGTCGGCAGCTCGTACGCCATCCACGTCATGGCGCGCTACTACGAGCAGGTCGAAGCGGGAGCCGAGCCGCAGGAAGTCGTGGTCCGCGCTTTCCGGCGCGTGTGCCTGCCGCTGCTCATCTCGGCCCTGACGGTGGCGATCGGCTTCGGATCACTGATGGTGAGCCGGATCACGGCTATCTGGGATCTGGGGCTGTTCGCGGTCATCGGCGTCCTGTTCCTCACAGTAACGTCGCTCACCGTTATCCCGGTGAGCCTGCACCTCCTGGGCACGACGCGTAGGGCCCACAGACCGAGCAAAGTGTCACCGCGGCTCTCACGGTGGCTGACGGACATCGCCGAGCAGGCCTACAGCGGCCGCCGCGCGATCTTCTGGGGTGCGGCGCTGGCTGCGGTGGTAGCGCTCGTCGGAGCACAGCGCATCCTGGTGGATTCCGACTTCCTTTCCTACTTCGCACCGAGATCGGAGCCGCGGGTGGCCAACGAAACCATCAACCAGTACATCGTCGGCAGCAATCCATTCTACCTGGTAGTTGAAGGGACGGCCCCCGGTACCATCAAGCGCTGGGAGGTGTTGAAGCAGATCAAGCAACTGCAGCAGTTTGTGCACACGCTGCCGGGCATCAGCTCCTCGATCTCTATCGTCGACTACCTCGAGGTGCTCGAAACGGGGCTGAGCAAGACGGGTGAGAAGGATGTGGTCCTTGACGAGCAAGGAAACGTGGTGCCCCCGGAGCCGGCGAAAAGTTTTTGGGAAGATCCCCAAAGCCTGGCGCCGCTGTTGAACATGGTGAGTGCGAGCCCGACGACGTTCAAAGCGCTGGTGACGCCGGACTTCCGCCGCGCCAACATCCTGGTGCGCACGCATCTGTCGGGGTCGCGCGCCATCGAGGATACCCTGGCGCGTATTCGCGCCTACATCGCCGAGCACTTCCCTGCCGATCTGGCAGTGCGCCCTACCGGCATCCTGGTCCTGCTGACCGGCACCACATCGGATATCGTGGCGGGGCAGATCGAGAGCCTGTCGCTGGCCCTGGCGGTCATCTTCATCGTCATGTCCCTGATGTTCCTCTCGGTGAAGGTCGGCTTCCTCGCCATCCTTCCGAACGTTTTGCCGATCGTGATCTTTTTTGGAGTGATGGGCTGGCTCGGCATCCTGCTCAACCTCGGGACCAGCTTGATTGCCGCGGTCACGCTCGGGATCGCCGTCGACTCGACGATCCACTACATGGCACGCTTCAACCTGGAGGTGCAGGGGGAGACCGACCAGACCGCCGCCATGGCGCGCACGTTGCGGACCGTCGGCGTGCCTATCGTCTACGCCACGGTGGCATTGTTCTTCGGCTTCCTGACCTTTGCCTTCTCCGCCTTCATCCCTATCCGGAACTTCGGCATTCTGGCCGGCGCGACGCTGCTCACCGCGCTCGCCACCAACCTGACGCTTCTCCCGGCGCTACTGGCGACCTCGAAGATCATCACGCTGTGGGACCTGGTCTGGGTGAAGCTGGGCAAGCATCCAGCGCAGACTATCCCACTGTTCGCAGGCTTGCGGCCGGGGCAAGCGCGAATCGTCGTCTTGATGGGGCAACTGAAGCGGTTCGCGCCCGGCGATTCCATCGTCCGCCAGGGTGAACGTGGCGGCGAGATGTACGTCATCCTCCAGGGCACGACCCAGGTGCTCGCCGGCAGCGGCGCGCAGCGCAAGGCGCTCATGACGTTGCGGCGCGGCGACGTGTTCGGCGAGATGGCGTTGGTGCGGAACATCGAGCGTAGCGCCGATGTGGTGGCGGCCGACCAGGTCGAGGTGCTCGCCGTGGACGAGCACTTCCTGCAGCGCATCCAGCGGCGCTACCCGCGCATTGCCGCCAAAGTGTTTCTGAACCTCACGCGCATTGTCAGCGACCGCCTGCAACGTATGACCGAGCGGTACGTTGCCCGGCCCTGAGCAACCGCGCCATCCCGGCGCCACCTTTTTCTGTTCCTGCTTCGACCAGCATGTCCTGCCCCGAGCTAAGTGCAGTTGAAGGGCACAGCCGAAACGGCTGGCAGCCCATTGACAGAATGGGCAGTGTCGTGTGATCTGCTGTCTTGGACGGGCCGTCTCGAAATGGCAAAGCGTACTAGCTTATTGACGGATACGATCGTTCACCTGGGATGTCGAGCGGCATCACCGCGAGCGGCATCACCGGGCTCAAGCGCAAACGATGGGGAAGGAGACAAAACCAATGCGATCAGAGCTGCGCATCACTGACCTGAAGCGTCGCGTCCCGACTACGACGCGGCTGATCAACATGAGGATTCCGGCACGAATCGGCGCTGAGATCGACCGCCTAGCAGACGAACTCGGCGCGTCCAAGACCGAGGTGGTGATCGCCCTACTCAACGCGGGGTTGGAAAAAGCGGCGGCGAAAGTGAGCGGCCTCCCGACTCGGCCGAAGCGCCGCTGATCTCTGGAGCTCACCCTTCCCGGGCGACGCTCGAGGGCCAGACCTTGCCGGGTCCGGCGTTTGCACGGTTTGTAGCTTGCCGTCTCCAGCAGGGCCAGTCCGCTGCGGTGGTGCTAGCGTAGGTGCGGGAGTACTTGTGGGGTGGCGCGGGTCAATGGACCGCGCCACGTCGGGCTGTTAATTCGCTGCTGGCGGGCAGGCGTTTCGACAAGACAGAAACGCCTTGCGGCAGGCTCTGAGCAGCGCTTTGTCCCGGTTCTCCCAGCACGTGTCGCGACAGCAGAAGGCTGCCACCTGCGCCTGATCGATGCACGTGTGGCAGCGATCAGGATAACGGCTAATCCTACTACGAACGACATCCGTTGCATCTTGCCCCCTTCTTTGCCGTGGGCATATTTTCAAAGGCAGGGGGATGCCAAAGAGATTTTAGCCTTCGCGCAGGATCTCGCGCGCGATGGTCAGGATCTGCATTTCGGTGGTGCCGCCACCCAGCTCGATGAGCTTGGCGTCGCGCGCCAGCCGCTCGATCACGTACTCCTCCATGTAGCCATTGCCGGCGAGGATGTGGATGGCTTCGAAGGCGACGTAGGTTCCCATCTCGGCACAGTAGAGTTTGCCGGCACACGCGTCGGCGATGGACTCGCGCAACGCGCGCCCGGCTAGGTAGTCGGCATAGACGATGCGGCGGCAGTTGCACACGGCTACGTACATCCGCGCCAGCCGGTGTTGCACGAGTTGGTAGTTCGCGATCGGCTGCCCGAATTGGTGTCGCTCGCGGGCGTACTCACGGGCGATCTCGAAGCAGCGCTCGGCAATGCCATACGAGATCACCGAGAGACCTACACGCTCGGTGGCAAGGCTGGACTTGACGTGGTCACGCTGGTGCACACCGCCGCCGAGGAGCTGATCGGCAGGGATACGGACGTCGTCGAGAAACACCTCACCGGTCGGCGAGCCGCGCATGCCCATCTTCTTCATCGCGGGTCCAGTCGACAGACCCGCGGTACCCCGCTCGACGATGAACGGCTGGATCGACCCATCGAGCTCGCCTCCGTGGACCCGCGCATAGACCAAGAAGAGGTCTGCATACGGCGCATTGGTGATGAAAGTCTTGCTGCCGTTGAGCACGTACCCGTCCCCGTCGCGCCGCGCGGTGGCTTTCATCCCGCGCAGCGCGTCACTTCCGGCGCCGGGCTCGGTGAGCGCCCAGGCGCCGACGCGCTCGCAACGCATGACCGGGAGCGCGAAGCGCTCGATCTGCTCCGGCGTGCCCTTGCCCACAACGTTGCCGGCGAACAGGCCGACGCTGGCGCCGTAGCTGAGGGTGAATGAGGGACTGACGCGCGACATCTCCACCATGAAGGCGGTGCGCGCGTAACGAGCGGCGTTGGCTGCCAAGCCGAAATCACTGCTGCCGCGCTCCGAGCCGCCCTCCGCGTCGCGCTTGTGCGGCTGCGGCAGCATCGCTTCCAGCCCGAGCGCTTCATGCATATTCCGCATGAGAGCGAAGGGAAGCATCTCGCCGCTTTCCATCTTTGGCACGTGCGGCTCGATCTCGCGCGTGAAGTAGGCGCGGAAGGTGTCGCGCAGCATGCGTTCGGTGTCGTTCAATTCGAGTTCCATTGTTCTCCTCGGTGATGCACCTAGTTGGTCGCAATGGGTATTCAGGGAATCCGACTATGGACCTGCGCGGCCCGGATGTGAAGCGGCGGCGAGCCACGAATGGATGGTGAGCCGTGACAGCGATTCAGGACTGTGCCGTGCAGGCAGGAAGGCGCGAGGCTCGCGTGAGAGGGCGCGGCAGAGAACGGATTGCTAGAGCGGCGGCGAGGAACGCAGCGACGTGGAGCATGAAGGCGAGCCGATAGCTGCCGGTCACGTCATGCACGCGGCCGGTGAGCACCGGGCCCGCGGCGGCGCCCAGCGTCGCGGCGATCATGATCAGGCCGAGAATCTTGCTGAAGGCGGCCAGCCCGAAGCATTCACCCACCAGCAGCGGCAAGAGCACAGCAATACCACCGAGCGCGAATCCGTATGTAATCACGAACAGCGGCAGCACCCCGCCCGATCGAATGCTCAACAGGAACACCGTGCTCAGGCCCGAGAAGGCCAGCGCGGCGGTCATGATGTCGCGCTTGCTCGCGCTGTCGGCGAAGTAGCCGACGACGACGCGGCCGGCGACGCTGGCCCCCACGGTGAGTCCCAAAGCCGCGGCCGCGGTGCCGCTCGCGAACCCGACGTCGCGCAGAAGCGCGACGAGGTGGCCGAGGATCGAGAGCGACGCGAAGGCCCACAGGAAATAACAGAACGCAAGTGACCAGAACGCCCCCGCGCGCAACGCTTGCCCTAGCTCGATCCTGGCGGCCGGATCAGCACCGGCATTCGTCCCCGTTCGTCCCGCCGAAGCAGCGGCCTCACCATCCGGCAGCAAGCCGATGTCTGCCGGCCGGCTGCGTACAATGGCGAGCACGACCGTGCCAACAATCACCAGGATCGTCACTCCCAACGCGGCAAAGGCGAGCCGCCACCCAAGCTGCGCAATGAGCAGCGCCGTAAGCGGCGCCATCACCAGGCCGCCAAAGCCGACCCCCGTCAATGCGATGCCCATCGCCAGGCCGCGCTTCTTGTTGAACCAGCTCGAGATCAAGGTCTGAGTCGGAATCCAGGCGCAGCACGTGATGCCGACCGCGGCCAGCGCGCTGAGCGCGTACAGCTGCCAGAGTGCGCCCATTGCGCTCAGCAACAGAAATGCGCTCCCCATGAGCAGCGCGCCAAAGGTCATCACCTTGCGCGAGCCGTACTTGTCGATCCAGGCGCCCACCAATGGTGAGACCAAGCCGCTGACAACCGCTGCGATGGCGCTACCGGTGGCGATGGCAGCTCGGCTCCAGCCGAAATGCTCCTGCACCGGCACAAGGAATACCGGCGGCGCGTACAGCCCGATGCCCACGGTGATGAACAGGATCAGAAAGCAGCCGACGACAATCCACCAGCCGTAGAACGTGGGGCGAAGCGTGTGCGCCATGGGAGCCACGCGCGGCTGCTTACTACGCCGTCAGGCCAATTGGAAGCCGCACCCCTCTTGCTTGCGCCGGGGCGAACGTCATAGGCTATCAACATGGCCGAGGTCGCCGTTCAAGGAAGAGTAGAAGCTTCTACTCCAGCGGTGATGATGGCAGCCAGCTGCCTTCAGTGCAAACTGGATGCGAGTCTGGCGTCTGCCATGACTGCTGCGCTCGTTTGCATCCTGCTCAATGTTCTGAGCGCTGCTGCGCTCTCACTCGATCCGGCTCAGCGATTCCCAGATGCGGCGGGCCTCTCAGTCGCTGCCCCGAAGTTTGCGGCGAGGCGCAGTCAAGCACCGGGGCCGACCCAACCTGCGAAGGGGCGGTTCCTGGTCGCTCACCGCGGCGTCAACGACCCGCGGTTCGCCGAAACTGTGATCCTGCTCATCGCTTACAGCGACCAGGGCGCGATGGGCCTCATCATCAACCGGCCCACAGACGTGCGCCTGGCTTCGGCCTTGCCGGACATGAAGGAGTTGCATGATCGTCCGGACCGTCTGTTCGTCGGCGGACCGGTGTCGCCCAGTGCCATGCTGCTGCTCATCCGCTCCGCCACGGTGCCGGAGGGCGCGCAGCCCGTGTTCGGCGATGTTCACGTGAGTGGCAAACTGGAGACGTTGCGAAAGGCCCTGGGGAAGGGCGGAAAGACGCATCGCTTGCGCGCCTACGCTGGGTACGCCGGGTGGGGCCCCGGCCAACTCGAGCACGAGATCGCCCGCGGCGACTGGGCCATTGGACCCGCCGATGCCGCCACCGTCTTCGACACGCCATCTGAGGGCATTTGGCAGAAGCTCATCGACCGTTTCTCGGTGGAATGGGCACGAGCAGCCGAGGAGCGGTTGATCGTGGCTGAAAGGAAAACTGAGAACGTTGAGCCGGGAATCAGGAATGGACAATGATTCCCGGGATTTCCTGATCGCCGCTTGCGGCGGGCACACGCCAGCTTTTGAGTGATGCCGGGAGGTGCGGATGAACTGTAGGCGCTGCGGTGGCTTGCGATCAGAGCGTATGGTTCGGCTTCGCTGGCAAGTGGTTGCCGGCATCTACGCGGCTGGTTTGCTGCTGGCGTACAGGCTCACCGGCAGCCTGTTGCACGACTTCATGGAGGGCGCGCAGCGAAGTCTGCTGCCGCTATGGAAGGTCTGGGTCCCGCTGGGAGTTCTGCTGCTAGCCGTAGGGGCGAGTTTCGTGCGCCGGCGCCGGCCGGTGTGCGATGCGTGTGAGACGGCCGAGCCTTCCTGGCTCCTGACGCCGCTGCGGCGGGAGAAGTCAGCCCAGGCCATCAGAGGAACAACACGCCGGGTGTTCCTGCGCACCGCGGGTGCTGGTGGCGCGGCCATTATCGCTGTGCTGGGCGGTCTGGCCGCCGCAGCCGGCCGCAACTGGGCTTGGCGGCGGACCTTCAGCGACTTCTTCCGCACCCCGGTGGAGAAGACCGCGCCCGTTGCTCGTCCCGAGTGGCGGGGCGCACACATCAAGAGCTATCGCCGGCTGGGGCGGACGAACGCGATGGTGTCCGACATCTCGCTGGGCTCCGGTCAGATCAACGACGTCGAGGTTGCTCGACTGGCGCTCGATCGCGGCATCAGCTACTTCGACACCGCACCCGACTACGCCGACACCGCCTCCGAGCGCGTGCTCGGCGAGGCCATGAAAGGCCGGCGCGACAAGGTCTTTCTGGCTACCAAGTTCTGCGTCGCCGACGGGCATCTCCCGAATGACACGCCGGTGCCCAGAGTCATCGAAGCTGTCGAAGGCAGCCTCAAACGGTTGCAGACTGACTACGTGGATCTGATCCACATTCATGCCTGCGACAGCCTCGACCGGCTGCTGGCCCCGAACATCCACGAGGCGTTCGACCACCTGAAGCAGCAAGGAAAAGCCCGCTTCCTCGGCGTCAGCACGCACACGCCGAACCTGGAGCAGGTTGCCAATGCGGCGATTGATTCCGGCCGCTTCGAGGTGATGATGCTTGCCTATCACTTCGGCATGTGGCCCAACTTCGGCCACATCCTGGAGAAGGCCAAGGCGCACGATGTCGGTGTGGTGGCGATGAAGACGCTCAAGGGCGCCAAGCATACGAATCTCGCCCCCTTCCGCGACGAGGCGAGCGCGTACTCGCAAGCGGCGTTTCGGTGGGTGCTGTCAAATCCGAACGTCTCCTGTCTGGTGGTGTCGTTTTCTAAGCTGCAGCATGTGGACGAGTACGTGTATGCGTCCGGCGCGGCCGTACGGCCCGCCGATGTGACGCTGCTGCATCGTTACGATCAGCTGGTTGCGGGTGATTATTGCCAACCCCACTGCGGTGCCTGCCTGGGCTCGTGTGCGTACGGTTTGCCGATCAACGACGTGTTGCGCTACCGCATGTACGCCAAGGACTACGGCTGGGAGCAGGAAGGTCTGCGGCGGTACGCGAAGCTGAAGCACAACGCCGCCGCCTGCCTCGGCTGTGCCGCCCCGTGCACTGACGTCTGTCCGATCGGTGTCCCTATTCAAGAGAAAATGCTCGACGCCCACCGCACGCTGACGATTCGGCTGTGAACGAGCGGCCACAGGAAGAGGGGAGAGGAGCGACGGCAATGATCAACACACTGCTGCGCATCGACAGAGATGGCCCGGTCGCGATTGTGCGACTCACACGCGGCGTGACGAATTCCATCAACGGCGATCTTGTCGGTGAGCTGGCAGCGGCCGTTCGCCACGCCAAAGAGCAGCCGGAGATCCGCGGGCTGGTGCTTGCCAGCGCCAATGCCAAGTTCTTTTCGATCGGCTGGGACATCCCTCAGATGATCGGGCTCACCAGGAGTGAGTTCGCCGACTTCTTCAGTTGGTACAACCGCATGTGCCTCGACCTGTACACGCTCCCGAAGCCGACAGTCGCGGCCGTCACCGGGCACGCCATCGCCGGGGGCTGCATACTGACGCTGTGCTGCGACTATCGCTATGTCGCCGACGGCAAGAAGCTGATGGGCCTGAACGAAATCAAGCTCGGTGCGCCGCTGCCGTACGTGGTGGACTGCATGCTGCCCGCTCTGGTGGGCGGGCGTTACGCGCGCGAGATCATGGAGTCCGGTGATTTCTACCCTCCGGACGCCGCGCTGCGCATGGGCCTTGTCGACGCGGTCCTGCCGCCGGATCAGGTCCTCCCGGCGTCCGTCGAGAAAGCCAAGCAGCTGGGGGCAATGCCGGAGCAGGCATTTGCGATCATCAAGCGCAACCGGACTGCGGGGATTGAAAAGCAGATCGCGGCTCAGCTCGAAGAGCAAGAACGTCGCTTCGTTGAGTGCTGGTACTCGGAGGTTGCACGCGAGCGCCTCAGGGAGGCAGCTGCGAAGTTTTAGCCTGCATTTCTCACCAGCCCTCTACTGCAACCGCCAATCGCACCGCATCTCGGGCCGTACTCGCTCTTCGCTCCTGCGACATAGTGTTAAACTATGCCTCGTCGCTCATCGCTACGTGCGGCCCGATCTGCCGCACGCTTGGCGCTTTCGTAACGAGGTCCGGTGAGAAATGCGGGCTGGCGGGCGGCGCCCTTCACTATGCGCGGTCCACGGCGATCTGCGTAAGCTGGTCGAGCAAACGCACGAGCACGTCGTTGATGTTTGAGAATCGACTCTCGTCCCCCAGCATCAGCTCCGGTTGCTGGACGAAGGGACCATCGGCGAGATCCGCGGCGCAATTGGCGACGAGTTGTTCCGCACTGGCCTTTGTCACTTCAAGGTGAAACTGCAGGCCGACCACTCGGCCGCGGTACACGAACCCTTGGTTGTCGCAGCCCTCGCTACGTGCCAGGCGCACGGCATCGACGGGCAGATCGAAGGTGTCACCGTGCCAGTGAAACACCTCTATCTCGGGGGGGAGCGCGCTGCCGATGCGCGTCGTGGCGGCTTCCGCAGTCCGCTGGATCGGAAACCAGCCTACCTCCTTGAAGCGATTGGCGTGAACCTTCGCGCCGAGCACATCCGCGATGAGTTGGGCTCCGAGGCACACGCCGAGCACGACACGGCGGGAGCGGATCGCCGATTCGATGAAACGCTTCTCCCGCCTCAGCCACGGGTAAGCGCGCTCGTCGTGCACGCTCATCGGGCCGCCCATGACGGCCAGCCAGTCCACTTCTTCGAGCGCGGGCAGCGGGTCGCCGTCGCAGAAACGCGTGCAACTCAGCCGGTGCCCGCCTCTCGTCGCCCAACCCTCGATGGCGCCCAGACCTTCAAAGGGAACGTGCTGGAAGTAGTGAACGTTCGTTCGCATGCCGACGTCTCCTGCTCAAGCCCCTTGTCTTCTCCTCCGCAGCAACATCTTGACAGAGGTGGCGACCGGCGCGCTAGCCGGCGGCTTCGCGGTAAATCTCCAGCGTGCGCTCGGCGACTTGGCGCCACGTTGTCTGCCGCGCGCGATGGAGGCCGCGGGCCTGCAGCTGCTGCCGCAACGTGTGGCTGGTAGTCACCTCCACCAAGGCTTCAGCCATCTGCGCATCGTCGGTGGGATCGACCAGCACGGCCGCATCGCCGCAGACCTCCGGCAGTGAGGTCGTTGACGATGTCACCACCGCCGCCCCAGTGGCCATCGCCTCCAACGCCGGCAGCCCGAAACCCTCAAACAGGCTGGGAAAGAAATACAACAGACTGCCGCTGACGGCGCTGGGATAATCGGCGTCACGAACAAACCCGAGGAAGCGAACCCGGTCGCCGAGCCCGGCATCATGGACGAAAGCTCGGGCCACGCCTTCGAGCGGACCGGCGCTGCCCGAGATGACCAGCACCACATTGCCGGGCAGGCGAGGGACGGCGAGCGCGAAAGCCCGCAGCGCACCCATCAGGTTCTTTCGCGGCTCGAAGCCGCCGCCGAACAGGATGTACGGGCCGGCGAGCCCGTAGCGCCGCCGAACCTGTGCGACCGCCGGCAGCGCTTGCGGGACGAAGGCGGAACTGGCTGCGAGCGGCACCACCCGGACGCGCTGCGGCGGCACCTTGAGCAGCTTCACGATCTCACCCTTGGAATACTCCGACTCGGTGGTGATGACCCGAGACCGTGCGGCGACATCGCGATAGCGAGCCGTCCAGCGCTCGTGCGCTCCTGCCGATACCATTCCCGGGCGCGAGAGAAAAAAGATGTCGTGCAGGGTGCACACGTACGGGGCGTCGTCGTACACCGGCAGGCGCTGGTATGTGGCGTGGAACACGTCCAGCTTGCGGAACAGACGGCGGCTAAAGGGGTCCTGAAATACGCGCACATGCGCACGTGCATGGCGCGGCCGCCAGATGAGGTGGGGCCGTTTCAGGGCGCGCGCCCGGTAACAAAGATAATACTCGTTCACCTGATCAACCTGCATCAGGTGCAGCACAAGCTGTGAGACGAATCGAGAAATGCCGTCGATGCGCGATTGCGCCACGGCGGTGGCGTCGATACCGATCTTCACCGAAATGTGACTCTTTCCCCCGTGCGGCCACGACACAATCTCTGCGCAGCGCTGGCCCTGGCACGGCAGTAGGCGCCTGCGATTATGCCACTGTGCGGAGAAAAGCAACCACCCCGGCCCTGGTTCCAAGGCCAAGCCTGGTTGTGGTACAGAACTCGAGAAGTTCGCGGGGCTAGTAATGCTATCGCACGCGAGCCCCTTGCTGTGATGCGGGTAGGGATCTTTCATCCAAGCTTCCAGAGTGTCGGCGGCGCCGAGCTGCAGGCGGCGACGCACGCGGTTTTCTTCCGGCAGCGTGGTATCGACGCCGTGGTTGCCACCTTCGCCTTCGATGAGCAACGCTGGCGGGCGCTTCTTGAGAATGTGCCGGTGCGCTGCGTGCGCTACCGGCACTGGACTGACGTGAGCGTGGCCTGGAGCCGCCTGCGTAAGCTTCAGCGCCGTGGACGCCGGGCAAGCCGCTATCTCAAAGATTGCGACGTAGTGGTGGCCCACAATCACCCGTGCAGCGCCATGCTCGGGGCCTCGAACATCCGCGCGCGCAAGGCCTGGTACTGTGAAGAGCCGCCGCGGGATCTGCAGTTACGGGGCAGCAACCCCACATTGCTGGCGCGCGTCGAGGGCAGTGACGGGGCGGATGGCCCCGATGCGTGCGCCGCCTTCGCCCAGCGGCTGCGCATTCACGATGAGAGGGTCGCCCGACGACGGTGGGTGTATGCGGCGCAAATCTTCGAGCTGGCGAGCATCGCCAGGCTCGACGCGGTATACGTAAACAGCGAATTCACTCGTGCCAACGTCGAGCGCATCTACCACCGCCGGGCCACCGTCGTGCCGTGCATGGTGCGGTTCCCGGAGCGGGTGCCGGCGCGGATGGGTCTCGACCGCACGGGCCTCAAGGTGTTGGTGCTCTCACGGCTGGAACGGCCGAAGAACGTGGACACCGTCCTGCGTGGCTTCGCCCGCTTCCGGAAGGCCGTCTGCCCGTCGGCGCAGCTGCACGTAGTCGGAGAGGGCGCGCACCGTGAGCGGCTGGAGGGCTTGGCGCAGGAGCTGTGCCCACAAGGTGCCATCCGCTTCCACGGCTACGTGGCTGCCGCCGACCTGGATGCGATCTTCACCAGCTGTGATGTCTTCGCGCTGCTGCCGGTCGACGAACCGTTCGGCATGGTGTTTCCCGAGGCCGCGGCTCATGGGCTGCTGCTGGTCGGGCCGGACCACGGTGGTCCTTTGGAGATCCTGGACGGCGGACGCCTGGGGTGGCTGTGTGATGCATTTTCACCTGAAATGCTGGCAGAGCGGTTGGCCGAGATCTGGACACTCGATGATGCCGCCGTTGATCGCCGGCGCGAGGAAGCCGATCGTGCCTGCCGGGCGCGTTATGCGCCCGAGATAGTCGGCCCGCGCCTCTTGGAGCTGATCAGCGTCTGGGCTTGATGGCGCCCGCGGGGGTCGGCCTTCCGCCGCATTACGCACCCGCTGCCACCGAAAGCTGCTCGCCAGTGGGTAGGCACCTTAAGCCCCGAGGCTCGTGACAAGGTGGAGGCGCGCAGCCATACGATGGCGGGTTGAACTGTGACACGGCTCACCGTACAAGGACGCCATGACGTTAGCGGTTGAACCGGGAAGGCAGACGGTTGGAAATCACGGCGACGCGGCAGTGGCGCGCGGCTTCGGTGCATTGGCGACACGACTAAATGAGGCGTTCGGACGGGCACGTGCCGCCCTGGAGCCACATGCGGGGTTGCTGCCGCAGGGCACGCTCGGCGCGCTCGATGGATTTCTCGCCGAGTTCGCCCGGCGGCGCGTGCGCATCGCGCTCTACGGCGAGGTGAAGGCGGGCAAATCAACGCTGCTCAACGCGATTGCGGGCGTGGCGTTGTCGCCGGTTGCCTTCGAGCCACTCACATCGATTCCGGTGCGCGTGACCTACGGCGAGAACACACTCTGGCGCGTCGGCGACCAGCAGCTCGCCAGCGTCGCCGACGTGGAAGCGGTGATGCGCAACGGTGCGGGAAATGTGCACGAAGTACTGGTCGAGACGGATCTCGATCTGCTCGAACTGGGCGGGCAGGTGGACCTGCTCGACACGCCCGGAGTCGGCAGCACGCAGGATTTCGATGCGATCAGTGCGGAAGCGCTGCGCTCGTTGGACGCGGTAGTCCTGGTCGTACGCTATCCGGCTCTTTTCACGCAGTTCACCCGCCGGCTCATGGACAGCCTGGAAGCGGATATCAGCAAGCTGTTCGTCGTGTGGAACCTCGATGCCGACTGCGCGGAGCTATCCGCTGACGAACGGGCGCGGCATGCGGAGACGCTGCGTGCGAAGATCGCCGGCGCGCATGACCTGTTCCTCGTTGACGCGCGTGCCGGATTCCGCGCTATGCAGAACGATGACGGCGCCGGCAGCGTCGCCAGCGGCCTCACGTCGCTGATCGCCGCGCTCCGGGGCTTCGCGTCATCGGGAGCACGTGAGGTGGCGGCGCTGCGTGAGGCTGCGAAACGCGGACACCAGCTCCTCGACAACGCGCAACATTGCTTAACGCAGCGCAGCGAAGCGCTGGCACAAGTGCTCACCGAGGCGCGCGGGCGCATCGGACGCACACAGGCTGCGGCGGAGACCGAGCGCGCCGCCGCACGATCGCAGATCGCGAAGCTCGAAACCGCCGTGGCCCGGATCGGGGAGCAGGCGACCGCCGCCGGAAACAAGCTCGCCGAGGATTTTCGCCGCCGGCTGCGCAGCGCACGCCGGCGCTGGATCGCTCGGGGCGACATGCGCCCACTTCACGCGGTGGTCGCGGATGCCGCCAGTCGCTACGTCGGCGCCGTCTACGCCGCCAACCGCGGCACCATCAGTCGCTTGCAAGCAGAGGCCGCCCGATTCGGGACCACCGCCCCCGACAATGCCCGGCCGCGTCCGAAATTCACCGTGTCTCCGCTGGCACCGGAGGAGCGCAGCACGCTGGCCACGGTGGGACGCTGTCAGGTGTTGCGGCGCGCTCTCTGGCGGCGCTGGTACTTGCCGGGCCTGACCACGCTCTACCACAACGCGGTCGGCGATGACCTGACCGTGCAGGCCGCATGGCTCGCGGCGGTGCTGCAAGGGACGCGCGACGCTGCTGCGGCGACGCTCCGCGCAAAGCTGGACGCGATCACGCAGCGCGCCGATGCGGCGATCGCCGCAATCAAGAGTGAAACGAACTTTGCCGCCAATGAGGCGGAGTTCGAGCAACTGGGCACACACATGCCGGTGGTTGCCGCTCAGGTGGAGGCGGTCGCACACATCAGCGCAGAGGCGCGCGCCCTGATTGCGTAGTCGGATCAACGGCGTCGCGTTGGTGGCGGACTTCGGCACAACTGTATGAGATCACGAGATCGCCGTGAGCCCTTGGCTCTTGCGGCGCGCCTGTGTTAGGTTGCGGCGCGTCCGTGTTAGGTTGAATGAACGCTTCGATTGGAGAAACGCAATGGGCCGCATTCTACGCGTCAACATGTCCACGCTCACCATGACCGAGGAGCCGTTTCCGGCCGAGTGGGTTGCGCTCGGCGGAAGAGCGCTGTCGGCGAAAATCCTCCTGAAAGAAGTGGATCCTACCTGCGATCCGCTGGGCCCGGCCAACAAGCTCATCTTTGCGCCCGGCTGCCTGTCGGGATCCACGGCGCCCACGTCGGGACGCATCAGCCTCGGGGCGAAGAGTCCCCTGACGCGCGGTATCAAGGAGTCCAACTCCGGTGGACAGTGCGGTCAGAAACTGGCGCGCTTAGGGTATCGCGCCGTGATCGTCGAGGAACAGCCAGCCGATCGCGAGAAGCGCTACCAACTCACGATCACGAAGGACGGCGTCAGCCTCACGGAGCGTTCGGATCTGAAAGGGCTCCGCAATTACGCCTGTGCGGCCAAGCTCGCCGCGGAGTCCGGCAAGCACGCCGCGTTCATGCTCTGTGGGCCGGCGGGCGAAGCACGCCTCACCGCCGCGACGGTGGCGCTGACGGATCAAGACAACCGCTATCCGACACGGCATGCGGCGCGCGGCGGCCTCGGCGCCGTCATGGGGTCGAAGGGCCTGAAGGCGGTCGTCGTGGACGACGAAGGCTCCACCGCCCGCATGGCGAAGGATCCCAAGGCGTTCAAGGAACTGGTGATGCGCGTGACCAAGGCCTACAAGGCAGGCCCGCAGCCGTATGGGCACGGCACCTCCGCCCTCGTGCGGTTTACGAACTCTATCCATTCGCTGCCGAAGCGCAACCGCCGCGAGATGCAGTTCGAGCACGCGAAAGCGATCGACGGCGCTCGCATCCTCGAAAACTTCGAGACCCGGGGCGGCGGCATGCACAACTGCCTGACCGGATGCATCGTGCGATGCTCGAACGTCGTCAACGCACCCGACGGCAGTTACAAGACTTCGGCGCTGGAGTTCGAAACGATCGGGCTCATGGGATCGAACTGCTGTATCGGCGATCTCGACGCCATCGCCAGTATGGATCGGCTGTGCGACGAGCTGGGGATCGATACCATGGAGGCCGGCGGGGCGCTCGCGGTCGCCATGGACGGCGGCAAGCTCACGTTCGGCGACGCCGAGGCCGTCCTGCGCACGCTTGACCAAGTAGACAAAGGCGACGAGTTGGCGACCGCAATCGCCAATGGTGTCGTCTTCACCGGGAAGAAGTACGGCGTGGCGCGCGTTCCGGCGGTGAAGGGGCAGGCCATGCCGGCGTGGGAGCCCCGCACGCTGAAAGCGACGGGCGTCACGTACTGCACCAGCCCGATGGGCGCGGACCACACCGCGGGACTGGTGGTCAGGCCCGCACCCGATGTGGCCCTGGCATCGCAGAACTCCCAGATCGCGAACGCGATCTGCGATTCGAGCGGCTTCTGTCAGTTCATGTCGTCGTCGATCGAGGAGATGCGCCAGTTCATCAACTTGATGTACGGCGTCGACTTGAGCGAGGAGGGCATCGTCGCCTACGGCTGGCAGTGTCTGCAGGACGAGTGGGAATTCAACCGGCGCGCCGGCTTTACCGAAAAGGATGATGCCTTACCGGAGTGGATGACGACCGAAGCGATCCCAAGCAACGGCGCTGTCTTCGACGTTCCCGCCGACGAGATCCGCCGGGTCTACACGCAGATGGAGTTCACGCCCAAACTGCTCAAGTTCCGCGTCGCAACCTGAACGGGCGGCGGCCACGGCGCCGTGCGTGGGGGCCTCCTGCTCGAAGCCGGCGATGGCGTGCGGATCGACTCCGGCTTGGCGCAGTGTGCCGTGAGCTTGGAGGCCCGCGTCCACGTCGAACTTGGCGCACTCGACCTGCATATCGATGTGCGGGTGGAAGCGGGAGAAGTCGTGGCGGTGCTCGGACCGAACGGCACTGGAAAGAGCACGTTGTTGAAGGTGCTGGCCGGACTGGTTCCCCTAGCTGAGACGATACGCGAAGTCTTTCAGCTGATCCTGGCCCGCCGGGCCATCCAGCAGATTGGCAGCCCGCTGCTCGTGCAGGGCGGGGGGCGTTTCCAATTGTAGCGGCGGAGCGGGCTACTTCCTCGTGTTCACGACCTGCAGTTCCGTGAACTCGTCGTAGCCCCACTTGCCGTTCTCGTAGCCGATGCCACTCCACTTCGACCCGCCGAACGGCGCATAGGGCGTGATGTCGCCGTGCTGGTTCACCCAGCCCGTACCCGCGTCGATCTCCTGCACCACCGCCTGGGCGCGCTTGGCGTCCCCACTCCACACCGATGCGCCCAGACCGTAGTGCGTGCGATTGGCCTGTTCGAGCGCCTCGTCAAGATGCTTGTACTTGATGATCGGGAGTGCCGGGCCAAACTGTTCATCGTCTACGAGGGTCATGCCCGCGAGGGCGTCGGTCACAATGGTCGGTGGGTAGAAATACCCTTTGCTCTCGAGCCGGGCACCGCCGGTCTCGATGCGTGCCCCATCCTTCCCCGCCTTCTCCACCATAGCCATCACCTTCTCCAACTGCATCTGGTTGTTGATGGGACCGAGCTGCACGTCGGGCTCGAGGCCATTGCCCATCTTCGTCGTCTTCGCGCGGTCGACCAATCCGGCGACGATCCGTTCGTATACGCCTTCGTGCACGTAGAGTCGCTTGATGGCGGAACACACCTGGCCCGTGTTCGTGAACGCGCCCCAGAAGAGGCCATCAATGATGGCGTCGGGGTTCACGTCGTCGAGCACGATGGCCGGATCATTGCCGCCAAGTTCCAGTGTGACGCGCTTCAGATCCTCGACCGCGTAGCCCATGATCTTCTTGCTCGTCGCCACGCTGCCGGTGAACGAAATCTTGCGCACGTGCGGGTGTTGCGCCAGCACCGCGCCGAGCTCGCCGGCGCCAGTGATCAAGTTGACCACGCCCGGCGGCAAGATCTCGCGGAAGATCTCGCCGATCATCAGGGAACTGAGTGGCGTAAACGGCGATGGTTTCGCAACCACCGTGTTGCCGGCGAGCAGCGCCGGGGCGAACTTCCAGCTCAAGAGGCTCACGGGAAAGTTCCATGCAGTGATCGCGGCCACCACACCCAAGGGCTTCCGCACCACTTGAATGGTCTTCTCCGCGTCATCGCTCAGAATCTCTGGCTCGATCTGCAGACCGGCGTAGTACGAGAACCACATTGCGGCATCGAAGACTTCGACCGTGGCCGCGGTGAGCGGCTTGCCTTGTTCCTGGGAGAGCAACCGTCCGATCTCGGGGGCCCGACCTTGAAGCGCCGCGGCACATTCACTGAGCTTCTGCCTGCGAAACGCTTCGTCCTTCCGCCACGCTTTGAAGGCGAGCGCGGCGGCCTCTACCGCATCGTTCACGTGCGCGGTGGTTGCGCGGGCACACGTGGCGAAGGCCTCGCCGAGCGCGGGGTTGATGACCGGATCTTGCTCGGGGGTGTTCACCATTTGGCCATTGATCAGCATCGAGAACGAATTCATCGCCGCCCCTCCCTCGGAGTAATCTCGATTATCTAGCCCGATGCTTGTCGGCGTCGCAACTAAGAGAGCCATCGACTGCCACACCTTCCAGGCGACCGGGATCACCGCCTACCTTGAGAACGGCGGGACGCTGGAGCATGCGCAGCAGATTGCCGCGCGCGAGTCGCCGCGGGCCACCAAACTCTACGACCGGACCTCGGACCAGATCACCCTCGACAAGATCGAGCGGATTATGATCTAAGTGCCTACGCAATGACGTACGCCGACCGCTACTGGGAGGAGTTGGCCTACTTCCGAGCCGACCTGCCCATCCTCACCGCGGAGAAAATCGCGCAGCGGTGCCGCACCCTCTCGCTGTTGCTGACTGCGGCCATTCGCTGTGGCGAGATCGGCCCCACCCAGCTCTCCGAGGAGCGTCCGCTCATCACCGTGGAGAGCGCCTCGCACGACGCGTCGATTTGAACGCGAGAATCCGGTTCGAGAGGAGAATCCCGAATGGAAGAGTATAAGCTGTTCATCGATGGTGAGTTTGTCGACGCCGCGGACGGGAAGACGTTCGAGACCATCGACCCGGGAACCGGTCTTCCAATAGCCACGGTTGCGAAGGCTGGAAAGGCTGATGCGGAGGCGGCGATAGCAGCGGCACGCCGTGCCTTCGACAAAGGAGACTGGAGCGGCCTCGAACTGTCCGCGCGTGTAGCGATACTCCAGGATTTTGCCGATCAGATTTCGCAGCGGGGCGGGCGCATGGTCATGGCCGAGTGCATGGACGCAGGCCAGATCATTGGATACGCCCAGGTCATTGTCGGCTGGGCCAGCTCGTTGATGCGCAATCTATCTAGTTACGCGCTGACCAAATTCCCATTTGAAGAGGAGATACCGGTTTCGGGGAATGTGTTTGCGCCCGGGCGTGAGTTCGTCCGCAGGGAACCGATCGGGGTATGCGTAGGAATCGTTCCATGGAACTTCCCCACGGCTCTAGCGATGTGGAAGATCGCGCCGGGCCTCATCATGGGGAATACCATGGTGATCAAGCCGGCCTCGAACACCCCTCTCACCGCCGCCATCATGGCTGAAGCTGCAAAGGCGGCGGGAATTCCCAAGGGTGTGTTGAACGTACTTCCGGGAGCGGGAGGGGAGCTGGGCAAGACTCTTTGCACCCATCCAGACGTCGACAAGATAGCCTTTACCGGCAGCACCGAAGTTGGGCGCGAGATCATGAGAATGGCGTCCGACACGGTGAAGAAGGTGACGCTCGAGCTGGGCGGCAAGTCCGCCAACATCATACTGGATGACGTGGACATGAAGCTGGCCGTGGACGGCGCCTGCGTCGGTACCTTCCTGCACCAGGGACAGATATGCGAATCGGGGACGCGTGTCCTGGTCCATTCGAAGATCTATGACGAGTTCGTCGACAAGATGAAGAAGCGTGCGGAAGCCCTTCGGGTGGGATACCAGATGGATATCGCCTCCCACATGGGTCCCGTCGTCAGCAAGGAGCAGCTGGCAACTGTTGAGCATTACGTCCAGTTGGGCAAGCAAGAGGGCGCTGAGGTAATAACCGGCGCGAAGCGCGTCGAGGTGAAAGGAATGGAGGGCGGCTACTACTACGCCCCTACCGTTTTCGCGAACGTCGACAACAAGATGCGCATCGCGCAGGAGGAGATCTTCGGCCCCGTTGTTTGCATCATCAAATACGACGACGACGACGAGGCGGTAGCAATCGCCAACGATTCGATCTACGGCCTGGCGGGCGGAGTGTTCTCCAACAACATCGCCAGGGCCGAGCGAGTCGCCCGCAGGATCCGCACCGGAACGATGTGGATCAATACCTACCATATCTTTGCGGAGTACTGCCCGTTCGGCGGCTACAAGCAGTCCGGCGTGGGACGCGAGCTGGGCAAGTGGGGGCTGGAGGAGTACACGCAGATAAAGCGAATTCACGTGCCCTACTTTTCCTCGAGCGACGCTAATCCTTGTGCTCGCTTGATGACCGACGTCAAGAAGATCGAAGGTTTCAGCTACTATTGCCCCACAAATGTGGTCGCCGGCCATGGCTGCCTGTCCTCGATCTACAAGGTAATCGTGGATCTGGGCTGTCGCAGGGCGATGATACTGACCGATCCCGGGGTCCGAAAGGCCGGACTTGTGGATCTCGTCAAGAACAGCCTCGTGGACTTCTGCGTGGGGATCTTCGACGCCATACCGCAGGACCCGGACCTCGAGTCCGTGGATGCAGCCACCGAGAAGGCCCGTGAGCTGAAGGCCGATTGCATTGTCAGCGTCGGAGGCGGGAGCGTCATCGATGCCGGCAAAGCGGTCTGCGTTACCCTAAAGAACGGCGGCAAGGCCAATGACTACATCAACCGGTGGTATGTGCTCACTGAGGCGCAGACTCCGCACATCGTCGTTCCAACGACATCCGGAACCGGCAGCGAAGTGACGAACGCGGCCGTCATAACGAGCAAGACGGCGGGACGCAAGCTCTTCATCGCCGATCCGCAGATTACGCCCAACGCGGCAATTCTGGACCCGCGGTTCACGATGACGCTGCCCAAGGACATGACAATCGGCAGCGCCATGGACGCCATGACCCACGCCGTCGAAGCGACGACGAGCATCATGGCGAACCAGATCTGCGACGGTCAGGCATTGCAGGCCATACGGCTGATCAGCGAGAACCTGCCCCTCGTCGCCGCCGACGGCAAGAACGAGAAGGCAAGGCTCAGTATGCAGTTGGCAGCCACCATGGCAGGATGGTCATTCACCGTTGCCCAAGTTGGTCTGGCGCACTGCATGGCGCATACGGTAGGCACGCTGCACCACGTTCCTCATGGAACAGCTTGCGGTATCGTGTTGCCCAAGGTTATGCGTTTCAACGTCGACTACGCCACCGCCAAGCTGGCGGCGGTTGCGCAGGCCCTGGGAGTCGACACCAAAGGCATGAAAGAGCGAGATGCGGCCCTGGCGGCGGCGGACGCGGTGGAAGCGCTGATGGAGAAGGTGGGACACCCGATGAGGCTGCGCGACGTGGGCGTGCCAGAAGAGGGCCTGCGGATGTGCGCGCCTCACGCACTGGGCGACACGAACCTCATGTTCAATGCGCGTCAGACGGCTGATCCGACCGAGATCTTCGAGCTCTTCAAGCAAGCCTACTAGACAGATTGAATCGACTATAATGGAGGGACATGGCATGTTATGTCCTGTTCCCCCAGACTATCTAGAGTAGCGGGTGGGAAGAGAGAGAAGAAGACGATGTCTCTAGTAAGGCTGGACCCGGGTGCGGGTCAGGCCGTCAAATCAGTGCTCTCCGAGAAGGGAGCCCAGGGGCCCGTTCGCATTGAGCTCCAGTTCACGGGGTGTTGCGACCCCTCGCTGGGGCTGATCGTGGACGCGATCCGGGAATCCGATCTCGTCGAGGAAGTGGATGGGATAACGTTCGTCATCGATCCCGAGACATACGAGCTTGCAGGCGAAGTGAGAATCGCCCGCGCGGATGAGACGGGGAGAACGGCATTCGTCCTGACATCGAGCCATCCCATGGGCGAATGGGACGGCCTCATCACCTGCAGCATAAGAACGTGAACCGCCTCCAAGGCAAACGCGGCTCGCTCATCTGCCCTACTCGGCCACAAGGTCTTGGGCCAGAACGGGTTCGCGGCGCCTCAGCTCATGTTCATGACGCGCGCGCTTCCGAAGCTGCCCGAAGCGACCAACACGTCCGCCGGAAGCCTCTGGAGTGCGGGCGGGAGCGGACCCACTACAAGACGCTGGGCGTAGCCCATTAGTTCAGGAGCAGCCCGAGGTAGGCCTTTCCCTCCGGCGGTGTGTTCTCGCCGACATGGATGTGCTTGATCTGGTGGTACTCCGCCAGACCCCATTTGCCGAGCTCGCGGCCCACCCCGCTCTGTTTGTAGCCGCCGAAGGGGAAACGCAGATTGATCATGTGGTAATCGTTGATCCACACCGTTCCGGTCTCGATCCGGTGCGCTAGCGCGACCGCATGGTCTTTGTTCGCCGACCACACCGCGCCACCTAGGCCATACACCGAGTCGTTGGCGATGCGGACCGCCTCGTCATCATCCCGGAACCGGATCACCGACACCACCGGCCCGAAAATCTCCTCCTGGGCGATGCGCATCTTGTTGTCGACCTCGTCGAAGATCGTCGGCGCGTAGTAGTAGCCCTTCGGCATCTCGGCGGGCCGCTTGCCGCCGGCGACGCACTTGGCGCGCTGCTCGTGACCGAGCGCGACGTACTTCTCGACCGTCTTCAGCTGCGCGGCGCTGACCAGGGGCCCTAGGGTGGTGGACATGTCCATCGTGTCGCCGATTTGAATGCGCTGGATACCCGCGATCATCTTCTCCACGAACGCGTCGTGGATCGACTCGTGGACGAGGACGCGCGTGCCGGACTCGCAGATCTGGCCCTGGTGGAAAAACGTGCCGAACAGCGCGGCGAGCGCGGCGGTGTCAAGGTTGGCGTCCGGCAGGATGATGTTTGGGGACTTGCCGCCGAGCTCGAGGGTGACCTTCTTCAGCGTACCAGCGCCGAGCTGCATGATGCGGCGCCCGATCTCGGTCGAGCCCGTGAAGGCGATCTTGCCGATGTCGGGGTGCGCGGCGAGCTCCTCACCCACGGTACCGCCAGGGCCGTTGACGACGTTCACCACCCCCGCCGGGACCCCGGCCTGGGTGCAGATGTCAGCGAGCATGAGCGTGGTGACCGGCGTCTCCGAGGCCGGCTTGATCACGACGCAGTTCCCCGCGGCCAGTGCGGGCGCCATCTTCCAGGAGGCCATGATCATCGGGAAGTTCCAGGGCGTGATGCCGGCGCACACGCCGATCGGCTCGCGGACGACGAGGTTCTTGCTCGGGACCGGCACCACCTCGTCGTATTCCTCCTGCAGCATCGCCTTGTACTCGTCGTCGCAGATGTACTTACCGAAATGCATGAAGGTGTGGGCGGTACCTGGAACGTCCATGCTCCGGGCCTTGCGCATGGTGCCGCCGCCGTCCTGCACCTCGGCGGCGGCGAGCTCGTCGAGACGCTCGAAGATCGCCGACGCCACTCGTTGGAGGATCTCTCCCCGCTCCTGCGGAGACTTGTTGCGCCACACGCCGTTGTCGTGCGCTTTCTTGGCCGCCGCGACGGCTCGGCGCACGTCCTCACGGTCGGCAATCGCGACGGTTGCCCACGGCTCCTCGCTCGCAGGGTTGATGGTGGGCGCGGTCTTCCCGGCCTTGGCGGCCTCCCACTGGCCGTTGATGAACAGGCCGAACTCTTTCATCGGAATCCTCCTTTGTGCGTGTGGCGCCCGTCTACAGCCGCGCCTTGGCTTATATAATACTCTCCGGGGCCGAATGGGGTCGTCAAGCCGGGTATGCCGCCGCCGGGGGCGTCAAGTCCGCCTGCGCGGACTCCTCCCACCTGGCTTGGTCAACTGCATCGGTGGTGGCGGGGCGGGGAACCCACCCTTCGACTACGCTCAGGACAAGCTCCGGTGGGCTTGGTGCTTCTCTAGCCGCGGTTTCAACCGCCGGGCGGAGCTGAAGTTCAGTGAGGGGTTTCCCAAATGTTCATCTGGCAGCTTAGTCTATTGGGAGATCGATGAGGATTCACAAGGCTGGGGACACTTCCCCACAAATTTGAGGTACACCCGCAAATGCCGGGCCCGTTGATCACGGCCGGCCCCGTCCTGTATAAGTATGGCCCTCGCAATATGGCTGCTGTAGGTATGATCTCCGTGACGTGGCGGCATGCATGAACGCTTTGCTAGCGACGCTATTTGCACCGGCGGAGCGGGTTGAGCCTGGAGCAATACAGATTCAGCACCAGGCGCTTGCCGCCGACCCAGTGATCAAGGCGGTGCTCGATTGTTTTCCTGAGCCCGCTATGATTGTGAATAAGCAGCGCCAGATCGTGTTCGCCAATGACAAGCTGGCGATTCTGCTGGGCCGGCCGCGCGCCAGCTTGCTCGGCCTGCGGCCGGGTGAGGCGCTTGACTGCGTTCATGCCCCCTGTGAACCGGCCGGCTGCGGCACCACGCTTTTTTGCCGCACTTGCGGGGCCGTCAACGCCGTCGTCAACAGCCAGAGTTCGAGCGTGCCCGATGTGCAGGAGTGCCGCGTTCAGCGCGCCGTAGACGGACGCATAGTGGCGTTGGACCTGCGCGTCTGGGCTACGCCGCTCACCGTCGCCGGCGAGTCCTTCACGGTGGTTGCCATCCACGATACGACTGATGAGAAACGACGCCAGGTGCTCGAACGGATTTTCTTCCATGATCTCTTGAATACCGCCAGCGCGCTCAGTCTCCTGCTGGAGGCGCTGCCACAACTCCCGGGCGAGGAGATGATCGAGGTTAGCCAGCGTGCGCGGCGCCTGATCATCGAGCTGAGCGAAGAGATTCAGTACCAGCGCGACCTGGCTGCCGCCGAGCGCGGCGATCTGACCGTCAGGCTCGAAGCCGTCGATGCGGGCGAGTTGCTGCGGCGGGTCTGCGCCCTTTACGCTCGCCGCGCGACGCTCGAGAGGCAGAAACTCGTCATCCAGGAGAGTGCGAAGCCTGTGGTGCTGGAGTCGGACGCGCGCTTGCTCAGCCGGGTCTTGAGCAATTTGATCAAGAACGCTTTGGAAGCCTCAGGGCCTGGGCAGACCGTGACCGTGTCCGTGAACGGCGGTGACACGCCAACATTCTGCGTGCATAACGAATCAGCAATGCCCGAGGAAGTACAAACGCAGATATTCCAACGCTCCTTCAGCACCAAAGAAGGCACAGGACGCGGCGTGGGTACCTATAGCGTCAAGCTGCTCACCGAGTCCTATCTCGAGGGCACAGTTGAGTTCCGCTCGACGGCCGCTGAGGGAACCACGTTTACGGTGCGGCTGCCGCCTCGACTCGCCGGCAGCCCCTAGTTTCTTTGGGTGGCCGGGGTGTCAACCGAGGCGATCGATCACCTCGGTCAGGTCGCTCACAACCATGCGTGGATCGAGATTGCGTCCCGCCGATTCGCGGTAGCTCGGAAATAACGCGTGCCTGCCGCGCTCGATGAGCAACGTGTTCACCCCCGCAGCGCGGCCGCCGACGATGTCTTCGAAGTACATGTCGCCGACATGCAGCGTCTCATGGGGCGCGACGCCGGCACGCGAGAGCGCGGCCGCGAAGATGCGCCCGTCGGGCTTTCTCATGCCCTCGATGGCTGACACGACGATGAAATCCAGGTAACGCATCAAACCGAGCCGCTCGATGAAGGCGGGGAGGGTGGACGGCGCGTTCGACAGTACGCCGAGCTTCAAGCCGCGCCCGCGCAGGGCGGCGAGCACATCATGGACCTCTGCGAACAGGTTCCAATTCCGCTCGTCCCAGAATTGTTCGATGAAGCGCTGCATCAGTTCGGAATGTCCGTCGGCAACGCCGCGCTGCCCGAAGATGATTTGGCCCATCTTCCCGAACATGTCGGCAAATTCCTCGTCCGAATCTGAGTATGAGGCGCCGTGGTGGAAGTGACGCTCGGCTTCCTCTTGAGCGGCGCTCGAAAGGCTCCGTATCAGTCGCTCGCAGTCTTCAGCCTCGGTCGGCACGCCCGCTCGGGTGCACACGGCCGCGAACGCCTCCCAGATCGACACCCGTGGGTACGCCAAGGTCCAGCCGAGATCGAGAGTAACAGCTCGTACCGATTGCATCGTCAGTGCAACGTAACACGGGGTAGCTACGCTCGCCAGCACGGCGCGCCGCTGAAAGCCGGCGATGCCCTGATCCGATGCTAGGCCGAAAAGTCGTAGGGGCGGAAAGAAGTTTCAAAAACCCGGCAGGTGGGTCCTGAGGGCCTTGACAATTAGGTTAGGACAAGCTAGTAGGCTTGCCCATGAC
>Ga0187884_10000299_pt1 | contig 51281 bp, 45 predicted proteins | sample June2016WEW_20_4_FD_132983 | JGI IMG/M metagenome (GOLD analysis project Ga0187884, IMG submission 132983) | Peatland microbial communities from SPRUCE experiment site at the Marcell Experimental Forest, Minnesota, USA - June2016WEW_20_40 | ecosystem: Environmental > Terrestrial > Soil >...
CCACCACCTCGCGCTCGCTCATGAGTCCCTCCATCTGACAGCATACTATACTGTCAGATCAATACGCCAAATTCCAGGTTCTGGCAAGCTCACCCGCGAATCTCACTTTCGTGTCGTACACCCAGACCGCCATGGCCGTTTGACTTACAAACGAGTTGCGACCTATGAAAGCCACATGGTGGCGGCGCGCTACGCCTGGCGGCCAGGACTCAACCGTCGAAGGCGAGGCCTCATTACAAGTCGCCGTGCACCGTCACGTTGCCCGCAGCGTCTGCAGCACTTCCAGTGCACACCTGGGCTTCGCCGCTCGGGGCGACGCACCTGTTTCAGGTCGTCGAGCTCCTTGCGCGCGCGTTCGATGTCGGATGCCCGCAGCCGTTGAGGGCGGCGTTCACGGCACCGAGGATCTCGTCGATGGTGATGGCGCCGTCGTGGTTGGTGTCGCCCGCGGCGCACATGGCGCTGTCGGTAGTCATCGCGTGCCCCTGTCTGCGACGCGCTCAAGCGCGCCGGCGACACCATTCTGCGCGAGGGCTCACCCAAGGATCCGTTCGATCGGGCGGAAGGCTTTCGCTACCTGAGCCGGCTCACGCGCGTGGCGTTGGAGTCCTAAATCGAATTTGCCGATCCCTTGTTCCCGGTGCTGCGCCGCCCGGCGCACGAAAAGCAATTGCGCGTGGGCGTGAAGGGCGCGAAAAGTGTAGATTTCCAGGGAGATGATGGCGTTTTCGCAGTTTCAAATTCTGCTTATGCGTGCCGCTGTCACCGCCGCAACCGCTCGCGGTAGGGACGGCTCAAGGGCAGCACGTTCACCGCGCCGGTGATGTCGTTGGTGTCGACGTAGACTTCGGTTTCGTAGACCTCAGTCAGCGTGGCGTAGGTGATCACTTCCCCCGGCGCGCCCAGACGCACCAGCCGCCCGGCTTTCAGCAGCGCTACCCGATCGCAATACAACGCCGCCAGGTTGAGATCATGCAACACGGTGGCGATGGTCATGCCCTCCGCTTGCAGGTCACGCAGGAGATCGTAGATCTCCACCGCGTGACGGATATCGAGGAACGCGCCGGGCTCGTCCAGCAGCAGCACCTGCGGCTCTTGTGCCAGCGCCCGCGCCAGCGTCACACGCTGCCGCTCGCCGCCGCTGAGCTCGTGAATGCAACGGTGCGCCAGGTGCGAGGTCGCCGTCCGGCGCAGCGCCGCCTGCGCGGCTGCGATGTCCCGATCGCCTTCGAAGGCGAAGCCGCCGAGGTGCGGTGCCCGCCCCATCAGCACCACCTCCAGCACCGAGAAAGGGAACTCGATGGCGGTGTCTTGCGGCACGACCGCCAGTTGCCGCGCCAAATCGGCGCGCCGCACCTGCGCCAGCGGACGACCGAGCCACAGTACCGATCCGGCCTGCGGCCGCAGCACACCGCTCATGATCCGCAGCGCCGTCGACTTTCCCGACCCGTTCGGGCCGATGATGCCGAGGATCTCGCCGCGCCGCAGGTCGAGAGAGATATCGTCGAGAGCCGCCACCGAACGGTAGCAAAAGCTCACCCGATGCAACGAAAGAACCGGGTCGTGCATCTCAGTCAAAGGCCTTCCCCGCGGCTCGAGTCAGCAGATAAATGAAGAACGGCGCGCCGCACAACGCCGTCACCACCCCGACAGGAATCTCCGTCGCTCCGAGGAGCGTGCGCGCCAGGGTGTCCGCCCACACCAGAAACATGCCGCCGGCCAGAAAGCTCGCCGGCAGCAGTAGACGATGGTCGGCCCCGAGCGTCAGGCGTAGAACGTGCGGCACGATGAGCCCGACGAAACCGATCATCCCGCTCACCGAAACCACCGCTCCCACCAAGAGTGACGATGTAAAGAAGATGATGCGACGGGTGCGCTCGACTTCGACACCGAGCTGTAAGGCTGCCTCTTCACCGAGACTGAGGACGTTCATGTGCCGCGCCTGCCACAGGAGACAGGCGGCCGCCGCCAGCGCGTACACCGTGATCGTGCCCACCAGGCGGTAGCTCTGCGTTGCCAAGCTGCCCATCAACCAGAACAAGATGCCGTGCGCTTGATAAAAGTCCGCCAGCGAATTGATGAACATGATCAAAGCGCCGGCGAACGCGTTCACCACCACGCCGGTGAGCAGCAGGGTATACGGCTGGAGGCGGCCGTGGACGAGCGCGAGGCGGTAGATGAGAAAGGTTGCACCGAGCGCCCCGAGAAATGAACCGACCGGCCCCGCCGAGAACGCGGCCAGCGGCTGCTGGCCGGCGAGGATGATGGCGACGATCCCGCCGAGTGCCGCGCCGCCCGAGATGCCGAGGATGTGCGGATCGGCGAGCGGGTTGCGCAGCAGGCCCTGCAACGCCGCTCCAGCTACCGCCAGCGCCCCGCCCACCACCGCACCCAGCAACACGCGCGGCAGGCGCGTGTCGAAGAGAATGACGAAGTCCGGACTGGGCCCACCCGTGCGCTGCAAGGCGCGCATCAGGTCGACGTGCACCGGCCCGATCAGCGCCGCGCCGCACAGCGTCGCCAGCAGCCCCGCCGCAAGCAGGGCGTTCACCCTGACGAAACGGCGGCGAGTCAGGTAGGGCATAGAGTATTGAGTCATTGAGTCATCGGGTCATTGAATCATTGGATGGTGATCAGGCCTACGATGGGAGCAATGACTCGCTCGTTCAATGCCCCAATTCTTCATACCTCTCCGGATGCACCGCGCGTGCGATCATCTCCAGCGCCTCCGGTATGCGCGGCCCCGGCCGGAGGAGTTCGTAGGTGCGGTAGGCATAGAGGTGCTGCTCGCGCACCGCCGGCAACGACGGGAACTGCTTCCAGAATTCCAGGACCTGCGTGTTCTCCTCGGTGCCCATGCTGGTATCGATGATGACTTGCGGCGCCCAGGCGATGACGGTCTCGAGGTTGAGGTGGGGCCACGCCAGCCTCGTGGCGCCGGCGACGTTGATTCCGCCGGCCATCCGTATCAACTCGTCTTGAAAGGTGCCGCTGCCGACCGCGACCAGCGGTTTCTGCCCGACGACCATCAGCACGCGCCGCAGCGGCGCGCCGCGCAAGCGCTGCTGCACGGCGGCCAGGCGCGTGTCGAACTGCTCGATCAACCTGCGGCCATCGGCCTCGCGGGCGAGGGCGTGCGCGATCATCTCGATGCTTGTCCGCGTCTGCTCTACCGTGTCGGCCGGCACGATGACGATTTTGAATCCGAGGCTCTGTAATGTCTTCACCGGCTCTTCATTGCCGGGCGTGGGCACGCCGATGATCACGTCGGGCTTGAGCGTGATGATCTGCTCGATGTTCGGCGTCAGGAAGCTTCCAACGCCCGTTATCTTCGCTGCCTCGGGCGGGTAATCGCAGTACGTCGACACGCCCACCACCTCGTCGCCCGCGCCCAGCGCGAAGAGCGTCTCCGTCACCGAAGGTGCGAGTGAAACGACGCGCATCGCCGGCGCATGACTCGCCGCCACGATCACGCCGAAGAACAGCAGCCAGCACCGAAGGCTCATTCAGAACGTCACCTCTGCGCCGGCGAGAACGTTGATCGGTGGCGACTTGAAGCCGCGCACTTCCTGGTAGTTGCGATCGAACAGATTCTGCACGCGTGCGAACCATCCCACGCGCTGGGTTCCCTGCCACGGCGACGGCGTGTCGTAACGCAAGGCCAGATCCGTGCGCGTGTACGATGCCTGATTGTTTACATCCTGGAACGTAAACGGATCGAGGTCGTGGCGCTCGCCGACGAAGACAACGTTCACGTTGGCGACGAACCGGTCCGCCGCCTGCACCAAGTCGTCGTGGGAATACGTGACCATTGTTGCCATGCGGTTGTGTGGACGGCGCTCCAGCGTCTTTGCTGCCGGGGGCAAAGAGAGCCCTGGCCGCTCGGTGATGTCCCAGTCGAGGTAGGTGTAGGTTCCGCGCAACGAGAAACCAAACAGGGGGCCGACACTGAGAGTCGCCTCCGGCCCGCTCACGTCAGCGCGTGCGGCGTTGGCCGTGACCCAGGTCAGCGCGGCAGTTTGCGCGGACTGAATCAGATTCTTGGTGCGGCGCGTGAAGTAGGTCCCCTCGGCCGCGAGCCACGGAAATCCGAGCTGCTGGGTCACGCCGCCGTCGTACTCACTGGAGATTTCTGGGTCTAGGTCTGGATTGCCGAAGCCGGGGAAGAACAGCTCATTGAACGTGGGCGCCTTGAAGCCTTCCGCGTACCCACCTTTCACGTGTGTGGTCCAGCGGTCCCCGCTTCCCCAATCCTGCACGTACCCCAGTGACCACGAGGCGCTGACCTCGCGACCGAAGTCCTGGTTGCCATCCACCCGGAAGCCCGCGACGCCCGTCAGGCTGTTGTCGAGCAGAAACACCTGCTGCTGCACGTAGCCGGCGTAGTTGCTGCGGTAGTGCGCAAAGCGCGTCAAGCTATCGCCGAACTGAGATTTGACGGTACCGGTCAGTTCCTTGAATTCGAAGCCGATGGTGCTAAGTCCGGCGGAGCCTTCCACGTAGTTCACCTGGGTCTCGCCGGTGAGGATCTCGTTGGGCTCGCGGAAGTACGAAGATTCCAGGCCTGCTGCCGTCTCCTGTGTATTGGCGGGATCGGAGACCACGTTGACTGTACGCGTGTACGCGCCGGCGACGCGGTAGGTCAGCCCTTTGAACACGGTGTGCTCCCACTCGAGCTTGCCGAGGTAGAACTCATCGCGCTCGCGCGCGTTGGGATCGAGCAACCGGACGCCTTGGCTGATGTCATTGTCGGCGAGGCCGAGACTGGAGTGTGCGGAGCGCCAAAAGCCGCGCAACGTGCCGTGCTCGATCGGCGTCACGTCGATACGCGCCGCGCTGGTGAGATCGGAGAAGTCGTCGTTGGCCGGCCGGAAGCCGGCGGTCGTGAGATAGCCGAGTGAGGCGGTATAAGCCACGATGCCTGTCTGACCCGAGAACGTGCCCTGCTCGGCGGTGGTGCCGATGTTGCCGCCAGCGCTGCTGAGCGTCAGGTGCGGCGCCCCTTCACCCTTCTTGGTGATGACATTGACGACACCACCAATCGCTTCCGAACCGTACAGCGTGCCACCGGCACCACGCAGAACCTCAATACGCCCGACGTTGTCGGTGGTGATGTTGCCGAAATTGAAGCTGCCCAGGTTCGGGCTGTTGGCCTCGACGCCATCGAAGAGGATGAGCGCCTGATCGGAGTTGGCGCCGCGAATGAAGACGCTCGTGGCGGAGCCGAGTGAACCCGACTGCGAAATGTCAACGCCCGGAACATCACGCAGTGCGTCTGTGACGGTAGTGGACTGCCGGGCGCTGATGTCTGCTTCCGAAACGACCGAGACCGAATTGGTCACCGACTCCAACGGCGCCTCGGTGCGCGTGGCGGTGACAACCACGGTCTCTAAAGGTGTCCCAGTACTCTCTTGGGCTGGCGCAGCGACCGTTTGCGATAACCACGCCGCCATCGCGGCGGCACACATGAGCCCTCTCATCCCTCTCCTCCACTCAGCGAGCCGTCACCAGTTCGAAGCGATATTCGATCCGCCCGCGGAGCGGCGCGGGTTGTGGTGGACTGAAACGGCTGTGCCGGGCGGCTGCGATCGCCGCCTGATCCAATACCGAGTATCCCGACGAGCGCCACAGCGTCGCGGCGTTCACCGACCCATCGGCAAGCACCGACAACAGCACCTCGACCGTGCCTTGCCATCCACGGGCACGGGCGATCAGTGGGTAGTGCGGTTGCGGACAGTACGCGCAGGAGGCGCGTGGGCCCGGCCCACCCCCTTCTCCGGAACCGCCGCCATGTCCCGAGCCGGGGCCGGACCCATCCGTTCCCGTGCCGGTTCCGTCGGCGGTGCCCGATCCAGCCGCGGTCGCAAGTGAGACAGCTGCCACCGGCGCCGGCGGCGCAACGGAACCGCTGTCCGGCTTGATGGACTTGCGCATCGCTGCTCGCTTTGCCTTGGGCAGCCGGAAGGGGCGATGCTGCTGCGGGGCTACCTGCTCGCGGGGCGGCTCGGCCAGGGCCTTTCGACTCGGCTGCGGACGCGCTTCGGCCCCAGTCGCGCCCGCCTCTCGACGTCGGGTGCCATCGCCGCCGCCGGAAAGCAGTGAAACGCGAAGCAGTGGTGGGGCGCTCGCGTTCGGTATGCGAACGGTGGCGACAGCGAGCAACGCGCCCACGTGCAGCGCAAGCGACAGCGCCACAGCCGCCGCCGTCGTGGATGGCCCACCTCGTGTGGGCTGAAGAGAGAGAGTTCCGTTCGCGTCCCGTCGCCGCATACACCCGAGCCCCAACCCTCTCCGGTTCGAGGCGTCGACGGGATCTTTGTGCTGACCGGTCCCGACCCCGCCCCCTTCCGGAGCATCCCCCGTTCACTTGAACGGGCCTAGTCGGCTCATCCGATCAGGCAGGTCTCCTGGCTCGGGGATCGTCCTCGCGCCGCGCCTTCCCGTCTTTCGGACAGTGGCGTGTGCGTCGCTCGTCCCCCCTCACAGTTGCGGGGCAGCGGGGGCTTCGCACCCCCTTCCCTCTTGGCCCTTAACTACTGGGACCTGATCGTGCTCCGCGTGTACTGCGGCTGAGAGACGAAGTCAACAGCTCTTCGCGATGCTGATTTTCCGGCCCTCTTTCCTTCGCCTACTGTCCTCGTTGATTACCTCTTGGAGCGCGATGGCTTGAACGGGTAGTACTCGACCGCGCACATCTTCGCGTCTCGAATGATCGGATCGGCGGTGATGAGCTTCAGATTCAGCGCTGCGGCGGTGGCCACAATGGTTCGGTCAAACGGGTCTCCGCGGAAGTCCGCGGGGAGATCGTTGGTCTTCACGGCAATGGCCGGCGTCAACTCCAGCACCTGCACGTCGGCGGACAGCCCAGCCGCGAACAGCTCCGGCAGTGTGCCCGCAATATCCAGCCTGCCGAGTCGATAGAGTATCGCTGTCTCGAGCAAGCTGATGCTGCAAAGGCCTTTGGTTTCTGTCGATGCCAACAGGCTCCGGATGCGTTCCGGGAACACCTTTGGAAGGGTCACGCCATTGATCCACGGGGCCGTGTCGAGCAGGTATCTCACCGCAAGCCTTTCCATTCCGACCGCGGAATGGCTTCAGGCGATACCGGTCTCCCGAGGCCCAGATGTCTTCCCGCTCCGAGAAAGGATCGGGGCTGCTTCGCCGGAACAATCCGGACGTAGGGCTTGCCGAAGCGCGTCACTAAGATCTCCTCTCCGCCGGCAGCGGAGTCGAGGAGACCCGCGTCCCGACGCAAGGAGCGAAGCGTGACAGTCTTCATGTCAGACAATCTGTCAGACAATCCAGGCGGAGGCAAGCACGAGGGCGGGGTTTCTTCAGCACCCCGTCAGGCTTGGACCTTTTGCACCTGCGCCGGGATGTATTTGTGGAGCGGGATCCCCGTGAATGCGTCGCGGTGTTGCGCGCTGACGAGATCCTGAACGTTCGGGCCGACCGGCTCGAGCTGGCCGGTCGCATCGTTTTCCCAGAGCAGACCGTAGCCGTGCGGCATGCTGAGGTTGCCGGGATAGATGTCGTCGGTCACCAGCGCCGGCACCAGCGCCTCCCCGTACTCGGTGATGAGGCGGACCTTCTCACCGTTAGCGACACCCAACTCCGCCGCCACAGCCTTGTGCATCCTCACATAGCTCTGGTGGTACTTCTTCCTCCAAGTGGGATCGCGGTGCACCGTGTTGGCGTTGTAGTCGCTGCGTTCGCCGGTTTGCAGAATGAAGGGATACTGGCGGTTCTTGCGGAAGTCGGTATCCGCAGGGATCACAAGGCCGCGGAGCATGTCGAGGATGGCCGGGGGGTTGAGAACCGCCCTGTGATCCGCGGTGCGCACCTCCTCCCAGTTCCTTCCCGGGTCCACTTTGCACAGCAGCACACCCTCAGGATGATCGAGTAATTTTTGGAAGAGCTCGTCAGCCGCAGTGCCGCCAGCGCTGATGGTACCTGCATCGAGTAGCTCCTGCCGGCGCGTCATCGCGAACATCACGCACAGCCCCCTGATCAACGTCAGCACCGGCGCCGGATCTCCGGCCTCGATGGCCGCTTCCAACGCGGCGAAGGCGGGGTGCGATCGGTAGTCGAGCCCCATGGCCTTGGCCAGATCGTAGAAAATGATGCACTCCTGCCGCGTCTCGGGCGGCGCCTGCAATACCGGAGGGCGGAGATGGCCGTAGACTTCGGGGTGGCCCTTGGCGAAAGACGACGTCTCCCATTTCTCGTAACCGATAGGAACAGGGAGCACGTAGTGCGCCAACCGCGCCGGCTCAATCATGGCGGGGTCGATGACCACCAGCAGATCGAGCTGCCGAAACGCTTCGGTCATCTTGCGCGCGTCGGCATAGGAGCAGATCGGGTTGCAGCCCTCCACGATCAGCGCCCGGATACGCCCGTCGCCCGCGTCCAGGATCTCCTCCGGCAGCGCGTTGGGTGGGAGGAAACCGCGGATGATTGGGATGCCGGCCACCCGCGTGCGCGGTTTTTCGGACGCCTTGTGCTCCTGGAACCCACCGGCCCCGCTGAACATTGACACCGGAATGTGCGCGCCGTCAGCCGTGCACATGTTGCCGGTGATGACGTGCAGAAGCGCTACCAGGTAGCAGTTCTCCACCATGTACTTCGAGTGACAGATGCCGAGATGGTTCCTGATGCTAGCACTCTTGGCGGTCGCGAAGCGCCGCGCGACAGCGCGGATATCATCCTCCTTTAGGTCACAGAGCTTGGCGGCATCTGCCGGCGTCACCAAGTTGGCGATGAACTTGGCGTCCTCCCAGCCGTGCGCGTGCTCGGCGATGAAGGCGTCGTCAACGAGTCCTTCCTCGACGATCACGTTGAGCATCGCCAGCAGGAAGTACAGGTCTGTACCCGGCCGGATCTGGAGGTACACGTCGGCCTTCTCCGCTGTCTCGTGCCGTCTGGGGTCGACGACGATGAGCGTCCGTTGCGGGTCGTCGGCGATCTCTTTGATCACGGTGCGCGCGCGCTGGACGATGTGGCTCATCCACGGGTTCGAGCCCATGACCAGGATCACCTCGGAGCGGTGCCAGTTCTCCTCTTCGTTGATGCCCTCGCTGCCAAACACGAGGCCGCTGATCCAGTACTTCTGGGTGAACTCCTGAGCCAAAGCGTTGAAGTGCCGGCGCGAGCCGAGGAGGTTGAGGAAGCCGACGGCGTACAGGAAGTCCAGATGGTTTGCCTGCCCGCCGCCGCCGACCAGCGCGACGGCTTCCGGGCCGTGACGTTGTACGATCTCGCTGAGCTTTGCCGCAACCTCCGAGACCGCTTGCTGCCAAGAGATCGGGGTGTAACTCCCGTCGGGCATGCGCTTGAGCGGGGTTTTCACGCGCTGCTTGTGATCGACGAGCTTCCCGACCGTCAGCCCCTTGCTGCAGGTATACCCCTGACTGAACGGGTTGCGCTTATCGCCGCGCACCTTGACGATATGGTTGTCTTGAACCTGCACTTCCAATCCGCAGTTGGTTCCACACATTACGCACGCGGTGCTCTGCCAGCTGCCATTGCTCGTATTCTTCATTTTGGGCTTCCTCCCTGTTAGTCGGTGGCCTTGCCGCTCCTGACATTCCTCGTAACCGTTTTGAGAAGGGCCACGCCTTCGCTTCCGAGCAGACGCACCGCCTTCGCCTGTGCCTGCTCCCAAGCCAGAATGGCGGCGTGAAGGATCTTCTCGCCGTCGGCCGTCAAGCGAAACGGACGCGAACGCTGATCCTCCGTGGGGGCCTTCTCAAGCCACCCGTTGGTGCGCATCCGATCAATGTTGCGGCTGAGCGTCGAAGCATCAATCTGCAGCCAGCGGCAGAGTTCAGCGGCGCGGACCTGACTCTGCTTTGCGGTCAGCGCCAGGATGACCATCTGGCTCGCCGTCAATCCGAGCGGCCGGAACTCGTCCTCGTAAATCCCCGTCAGCACCCGATTGAGCATGCGCACCTGGTTGGCCACGCACTCCCGCGCCATGACCTCGATTGCCGTCCGTTTGCTTTTCGAGCGCATCGCCGGGGTTGTAGATACAACATTTGTACATACAATGGCAAGAGCTTTTTGCGACCTCGGCTCCTCGGGTCAGATTGCTGCAGCTGGGGACCTCCCCCTGCCCGCCGTAGCCCCTCTCGACCCTCGCCCGCGCGTTCTTTCAGCGCGGGAGAGGGCAGGGTGAGGGCGCAAGGACGGAGGCGGAGTAATGCTCGCGGGGTGGCCGCCCCAACCCTCTCCCACGCGGAGAAGACGCGCGGGAGAGGGCGGAAATCTTTGGCTCGACAGTCAGGTTGCGGGTGAAACCGGCGCTGAGGAGGCGCTGTCTCGAAGCCTGTCCTGAGCTTGTCGAAGGAGATGCGATCTTGGCAAGATGCCGCTAAAGTTACTCGCGTTCAGGCTAATCGTCTGCCGCCGGGGGAGCGGAAACGGCGTCGGCAGACGCAGGCGGCTCCGGCTGGGCCGCATCCGGGGGCAGCGTCTGCTCGGGACCATCCGTAGCGGTCAGCGCAGCCAAGCCATTTTTGATGTGCGCCGCCAGCGCCGCGGAGATGCCCGGCACCTGTGCCAGTTCATCGACGCTGGCGGCGCAGATCCGGCGCACGCTGCCGAAGTGACGCAGCAGACCCCGCCGTCGCGTGGGACCGACGCCGGGGATACCGTCCAGCACCGAGCGCAAGCGCTCCTGGTGGCGTAACTTGCGGTGATAAGCAACGGCGAAGCGGTGTGCTTCATCGCGCACACGCTGCAGGAGGAACAAGGCGTTCGAGTTGCGCCTGAGCACCACCGAGTTCTTGCGGCCGGGCAGGAAGACGCGCTCTTCTCTGCGCACCAGCTCGGGAGACTGCGGCGCCCGCTCCACACGCATCTTCGCCAGCCCAACCGCGTCCACCTCGTTGATCTCGAGCTCGCGCAGCACCTCGAGGGCGACGTTCAACTGGCCCTTGCCCCCGTCGACCACCAGCAGGTCCGGATAGCTGTTCTCCTCTTTGGCCCGGGCGAAGCGTCGTTTCAAAACCTCGTAGATCATGCGGAAATCGTCCGCGCCGGGCACGGTCTTGATGCGGAAGCGCCGGTAGCGGCTCTTGTCGGGCTCCCCTTCGTCGAAGGTCACCATGGACCCGACCGCCAAGCGGCCCTGGATGTTCGAGATGTCGAAGCACTCGATGCGCTTCGGGGCGTTGCGCAGGTGCAGGCGCTGCCGCAACTCGTCGCTCATGCGCTCGCGGTTGCGGCCCGCATCCTGGCGCTCGCGAAAACTCTGGCGGGCGTTCTCCGCCGCCATCTCCAGCAAGCGCGCCTTGTCGCCGCGTTGCGGCCGGAGGATCGTGACGCGCCTGTCCTTGCGCTCACTGAGGTATTCGGCCCGCACATCCTGGTCTTCCAGCTCCACGGGCACGAGGATCTCGTCCGGGATGTAGCGCTCGCCTTGATAGAACTGCGCCAGCACCGCCTCAAGCACCTCATCGTCGGCGAACTCGAAGTCGGTGAAGCTGTACGCTTGGTTACCGGTCAGCTTGCCTTGCCGTACGAACAACACCTGTACCTCGATGAACCCGCCTTCGCGGTACAGGCCGAAGACATCCTGGTCGTCGCCCCAGTGCGATACGACTTGCTGGCGCTCCTGCGTCCTCTCGATGGCGCGTACACGGTCCCGCAGGCGCGCGGCGTCCTCGAAGCGCATCTCGTCTGACGCCCGCTGCATCTGCTCTTCGAGCTGTAGCGCCAACTGCTGGCTCTTGCCTTCCAGCAGCATGATCGCTTCGCGCACGTGCTGCCGGTACGCCTCAGGGTCCACCGGTATGCAGCAGGGGCCCAAGCAGCGCTTGATCTGACATTCCAGGCAGGGCCGGCTGCGGTGGTGAAACACGCCGTCGCTGCAGGTCCGCAGTGGGATCACCTTGCGGATCGTGTCCAGCGTCTCGCGCACGGCCCACGCCGAAGCGTACGGGCCGTAGTACTGGCTGCCGTCCTTGACGATCTTACGGGTCACCAGAATGCGCGGCCACGGCTCCCGCACGGTCACCTTCACGCTGACGTACGATTTGTCGTCTTTCAGACGGATGTTGTATCGCGGTTTGTATTGCTTGATGAGGTTATTTTCGAGGATCAGGGCTTCCTTGTCATTGGCGGTGACTAGCGTCTCGAGGCCGGCGACACGTAGCATCAGGAAGCGCACCTGGCTGCGCTCGTCGCCGCCGCGAAAATAGGTGCGTACACGGCCACGGAGGTTCTTGGCCTTGCCGACGTAAATGACCTTGCCGTGCTGGTCCCTGAGGAGATAGACGCCTGGCCGGGGCTGCACCGCGTCCAGCTGTTGCGCCAGGCTGGGCGAGAGAGGCTCGCCGCCGGGCAAGGGGTCCACAGTTTCGTTACCCACGGCAGCATTATAGCGGCCCGCCCGATGAGGTGAAGGGAGTTCTTTCCAGCTCAGCGTGGGAGGTGTACAATCAAGGCTCTCGCTGTGAGGACGGCACTGCACTGAGAAGGAGGGAAACGGTGATGGCACTCACGGTCAAAAAGATTACGCTGTGGCGGAAGGAAGTGGCGCATCAGGTCGGCGCGCTCGCGAGTGTGCTCAAGCCTCTGGCGCAAACCGGCGCCAACCTGCGGCTGGTGATGGGCTATGGGATCGGCGAGGCCGGCCGGGCGGCAATTGAGGTGTTTCCGGTGACCGGAAAGAAGACTACGGCCGCGGCCAGTGCCGCTGGTGTGTCCGCCTCGCCGATCGCCTGCCTGCTCGTCGAAGGCGACGACCGCGCCGGGTTGGGCGCAAACATGGCTCGCGCCATCGCCGATGCCGGCGTGAACATCTCCTTCATGGTGGCGGAAACCATCGGCCGCAAATTTTCCGCGGTCTTCGGCTTCCATAGCGATGCCGACGCAGCTACAGCGTCCAAGGCGATCAAGTCTGCAGCCAAACCGCGGAGACGATAGCCGTCACGTGCAGCGATCGGCTTTCAGCTTCTGCGCTGACGGCTGACCGCTGGCTGCTCTGCTGGCTGCCACTCGAACGCCAGGCGGTGCCGCTTGTTGGTGTTGCACTCCTTGCACGCAGGTACCAGATTGCCCTTCGTCGACCGGCCGCCGCGCACCAGCGGCACCAAGTGATCCATTGTCAATGCGTGGGGCGGAAATCTCCTGCCGCAATAGTGGCAAATGCCGGCGCCGCGCCGCTTTTTCCACCACTGCGAGCGGCGCAACTCCCGCGCTTTGGCGCGCTCGCGCTTGATCTCCTCATCCGACAGAACCGCAATCCACTGATCCATCGCTGCACCAGGCGCCTGTCTTTACTGAATCTGGCGAAATACCGTGACACGCCCCCAACCCCGGACGTTGCCCAGGGCGCATGACTTTTCGCCCTTTCAGGGCTACAGAAAAGCAAGTGCCCAAGGGGCGCCAGCCATCAGATCATCGTGCCATTGCGCAACCAAGTCAACGCCGTAAGGCAAGCCGGCGAAGCTCGCCCCGATCCGAACTTCTCGCGACGATAGGGATCGACCGCAATTTCTCGTTCTGCCCAGCCGTATGCCGCGCTCATTCGGCCAACCGTCCGGTCGGATGGCACGACACCACGGCGATTGCAGTCTGCCTTTCTTGGCCGCGTGCTCGTTCCGAAAAAGCCGCAGAGCAGTCTCCGCAGTCACCGGCGATATCCTAAAGTGACTATCACCCGTGTCCGTGACAGGACACTGTTACCTCCCGCCTGGGCGATTTTGATTGGACATTTGAGTGCCTAACTGCGGCACAGCGTTTGCCTGCAACTGAAGGCACCGGCGTCAAGCGAATAACTGGTTGTGGTACAGAAGGCAGTACAGGGGGCGGCGAGATGGCTCGACTCTTCGTGTGTGACGATCAGGGCGCAATCACGGCGGACATCGAGGCAAGCGGGCCGGTGTTGCATGCGGCCCTGGAAGACGAACAGGCGGAATCTGTGATGCGTTGCGCCGTGCTCATGGCGCTATCAGTGTTGGCTGAGGGAGGCAACTGGCCCACTGTGGCATTGGAGTCCATGTTCGATTTCATGGCGACGATGAAGCACGAGGTCCGCAGCGCTCGAATGCTTTGATAAGCAGGTAGCCGCCAGCGCACATCGGCCCGACCTACGCCGCCAGGAGACGATCAAGTTTCCCGCCTTGATCCAACGCACGCAACTCCTCGAAGCCGCCGATCGGAGAACCGTTGATAAAGATCTGCGGGACCGTCCGACGCCCCGACTCCTCGATCATCTTTTCCCGTAACCCGGGGTCGGCGCCAACATCGATCTCCTCGAAGAAGACAGCTTTGTGCCGTAAGAGCGCTTTCGCCGCAGCGCAGTAAGGGCACTGCTGAGTAGTGTACACCACAATGTTGGCCATGGCTCTGAGACGACCTCCTTCACGACTTCGCAAACTAACTGGGGCATGCTCGAGTCGCAAGCGACCAGCCGCATCGGCCGAACGGGTCCATTGTCGCTCGCGGGCGCCAGCGCCGCGTTGACTCGTCACCGAGCGCAGGCTAGCGGGTAGTCGCATGGGTGCTGCCGAAGATTTTGCCGAGCTGGTTCGCATCATGGAACGCCTGCGTGGGCCCGGGGGTTGTCCGTGGGACCGTGAGCAGACGCACCAGTCCATCAAGCCGTACGTCATCGAGGAGGCGTACGAGGTCGCGGAGGCGATCGAAGACAATGACGTCGACGAGTTGTGCACCGAGCTAGGGGACCTGCTGCTACAGATCGTCTTTCACGCCGAAATGGCGCGCGCGGCCGGGCATTTCACCATCGAAGACGTGGTGCGCGCCATCAATGAAAAGTTGATCCGCCGCCACCCGCACGTGTTCGGCGACACCGCGGTGAAGGATTCGACCGAGGTGCTACGCAATTGGGCGCGCATCAAGGTGGAAGAGCGCCAGGGCCGCGATGACCGCTCCATCGTCGCGGGTGTGCCGCGCGCCATGGCGGCGCTGCTGCGCGCCCACCGCCTCAGCGAGAAAGCCTCGCGCGTCGGCTTCGACTGGGACTGCGCCAGCGACGTGCTGGATAAGGCGCGCGAGGAATTCGCCGAGCTCGAAGCCGCAGTGCAGCTGGGCGACCGCTCCGACGTCGAGGCGGAACTCGGGGATTTACTGTTTGCACTCACCTCGCTCGGTCGCCACCTCGATATCCAAGCCGAGGACGCGCTGCAGCGCGCCAATGACCGTTTCATCCGCCGCTTTCGCTACATCGAGGAACAGCTCGCGGCGCGCAACCAAGACCTGCATGACACCTCGGTGCAAGAAATGAACACGCTGTGGGAAGAAGCCAAGGCGAAGGTTTAATCTCTCCGGACCGCAAGTGCACCGAGGCGCTGCCGCATTAGAGCGGTCAGCGCGCGCACCTCATCGCCGCCCAATGCTAGCGCGACCATTGTGAAGACCAGTCCGCCGGCGACGATCGCGGCTGTCAGCACGGCAGCATGCACCACCGTGTGCCCAGGATCCGACCACGTCGTCAGGCCGGCGATGTAGCGGACGACGGGCACCATCGCGAGCGACGCCCCCAAGGCCCGAAAGAAGGAGGCGAGAATACGGTCTCCGCCCAGCGCGCCAAGGCGGCGGCGCAAGACCAAAAACAGCACGAGCAGATTCACGCTCGCGGCGACGGAGGTGGAGAGGGCCAGCCCGGCGTGCCGTAGATCCACGACCGAAAGCGTCCGCGTCAGGGCCGCAATTGCATCGGCCAGACGCGAATCTCCGCTGCTCGCAGCCGGGCCCATCAGCAGCAAACAGCAGGTGCAATTCACGACGAAGGCGACCGCCGCGGCGTTTACCGGAGTGCGTGTGTCACCAAGGGCATAGAACGCCGGCACCACCAAGCGGGCCATGGATACCGGCCACAGCCCGACAGCGAAGGCACATAGTGCTTGTGTAGTGGGCGTGACTTCCGGTGCGCCGAACGCCCCGCGTTGGAACAGTACGGAGACGATGGGCATGGCCAGCGTAATCATGCCGACCGTGGCCGGCAGCGCGATCACGTTGGTAATGCGGATTGAAAACGCAAGGCTCTGCCGCAGCTCGGCGTAGGCGCGCCGTGCCGCTTGCGCCGAAAAGCTCGGCAACGCAGCCGTGCCCAGCGCGACGGCAAAAATGCCGAGCGGAAATTCGAAAACCCGATCCGCATACCAGAGGTACGATACGCTCCCACTCGGCAGCACCGACGCGAGCATGGTGCTGATCATGAGATTGACCTGATAGACCGCAGCGCCGAAGACCATTGGCGCCATCAACCCCAGCGCGCGCCGCACCGCTTCGTGCCTGGGTTGCCAGCGCGGCACGATGCGAACGCCGTGGCGCAGCAGCGGCGGGATCTGGACCGCCAGTTGCACGAGGCCTCCGATCAAGACCCCGTAGGCGACGCCGTAGATCGGCGTGGACAGCCGCGGTGATAGCCACACGGCTGCGCTGATGATGGACAGGTTGAGAAAGATCGGGGCCGCCGCCGGCGCGGCGAAGTGACGCAGAGAGTTGAGGATGCCCGAGGCTAGCGCCACCAGACTTACTAGGAAGATGTATGGGAACACCCAACGCGTGAGCGTCACGGTGAGCGCAAACTTGTCCGGCGCCTCGCTGAAACCCGGCGCGAACAGCGACGTCCACAGTGGCGCGAACGCCACGCCCAGCATCGTGAGCACCAGCAGCACTGCTGCCATAACGGTTGCCAATGCCGAGGCGGCTTCCACCGCCTCACGCCGCGAACGCTTGGTCAAGTACTCGGTGAAAACGGGCACGAAAGCGACGCTCATCGCGCCTTCAGCAACGAACCGACGTAGCAAGTTGGGAATCCGAAAAGCGACAAAGAAGGCGTCGGCGGCGATTCCGGTGCCGAAGTAGTAACCGATGACGGCATCCCGCACCAGCCCGGCTATGCGGCTAAGCAAAGTAAAGAAGCCGACCAGCCCGGCGGCGCGAACGATGCGGCGGTTCTCAGACATGCTGGTCCACTCGATAGTTCATGGTCACAGTCAGCAGCCAACCCCGCCGGCTTCTGTTCCTTGCTATCAACTATCGACGAACAACTATAGAGTTCATTGATCGACTTCATTGACCCTCTGCGGTGCGTATGCTAGCCGGCTAACGATCACCTCGAGGAGGGACCCCCTTGGCTCAGCGTCACAAATCCGCCATCAAGCGCCATCGCCAGAGCGTCAAGCGTCAGGCGCGCAATCAGAGCATCCGAATCCGCGTGCGTCACACTGTGCGCGAGCTTCGTGAAATCATCGCGAAGAAAGATGTCGCCACAGCCGAGGCGAAGCTTCGTTCGGTGACGGCCACGGTACAGAAGGCGGTCACCAAGGGCGTACTTCACCGCAACAACGCGGACCGCCGTATTTCACGGCTGAGCCGGCAGATCACGGCGCTGCGCACCCCGTAGGCCTTTTCGACTTCGACCGTTCGACGCTTCGACTCTAAAATGTCGGCCATTGCGTTGCAGCTGCTTGTGTCGTCTGCTAGCGCATTCAGCGCGAGGAATCACCATGGCACGAGAGTGTGAGGTTTGCGGCAAAGGCCCATCCGTCGGCAATAACGTCAGCCACGCCAACAACCGCACGAAGCGCCGTTGGCGTCCGAACTTGCAGCGCGTACGCGCCAACGTCAACGGCACGGTGCGATTCATCCTGGCCTGCACGCAATGCATCCGCTCCGGCAGGGTGATCAAAGCGGCGCAGCGGAAGGTGGCCTAGCCCGCACCCCGATCCTGTCTCAGAGGGAGAAGGAGAAGAGAACTCAACTGCCAGAGGGAGAAGGTATCACTGCAATCGCGTCGATCTCGACGCGGGCGCCGCGCGGCAGGGCGGCCACTCCGACGGTGGCGCGCGCGGGATATGGCGCACGGAAAAACGCCGCGTACGCCTCGTTGACGCGGCCGAAGTCGTTCAGATCGACGAGATAGATCGTCGTCCGCACGACGTCGTCGAGCGACGCCCCCGCAGCCTCCAGCACCTCGCGGAGATTGTCGAGCACGCGCGTCGTCTCTGCCACCACCCCACCGGCCACCAATTCGCCGCTGCTCGGATTGAGTCCGATCTGTCCGGACACAAACAGCCAAGATCCCGCGCGCACCGCCTGTGAGTACGGTCCAATGGCCTGCGGTGCCTGATCGGTCGCGATCACTTGCTTCATGGTCTTCGCCTCTCAGCGGTCAGGTTCAAGTGTCAGCTCCGTCAGGCGCCTCACCCTCTCGCCCTTGCCACTTTCATCACCCCGCGCACTCTGCCGATCGAGCGGATGACATGGTTGAGCTGGTCGGCGCTGCTCACCATCACTTCAAACCGATTCACCGCCTTCTTGTCGGGCACGCTGCGGGCCTGGGCGCGGCTGATGTTGACCCCGGCCGAACTGATCGCCTTGCTCATGGCGGCGAGCAGCCCCGGCTCGTCGATGCACATCACCTCGACCGTCACCGGGCGCAGCCCGGCGGCGCCATCCTCCCACACCGCCTCGACGCGCCGCTGCGGATCGCTCTCCAGCACGCGCGGGCAGTCCACGGAGTGCACCGTCACCCCGCGGCCCCGGGTTATGCAACCCAGAATGCGCTCGCCCGGCAGCGGGTCGCAACACTTGCCGAAGCGCACCAGGACGTCCTCGACGCCGCTCACCTGCACCCCCGCTTTGGCTCGCCCCGCCATCTTGCGGAACAAGCGCTTGAGCGTACCCTCATCCTGCACCGGTTTTTGCTGCAAAACCTCGGGCGGCAGCAGCCTGGCCAGCACCTGGTGCGAGGTGATCTTGCCGTAGCCGATGCTGGCGAGCAACGTCTCTTCGTCACGCTGCGACATATCGCTAAGCAGCTGCGCCAGCCGGCCTTCTTTGCGCAACTTGCCGAGGTCGAGCCGGTAGCGGCTCAGGTCGCGCTCCAGGATCTCACGCCCTACCGCTACGCTGCGGGTGCGTTGCTGCTGCTTGATCCAGTTGCGGATCTTCTGCCTGGCGCGGCTCGTCTTGACGAAGTTGAGCCAGTCCTTGCCTGGCGTCTGGCTGGCGGTGGTGATGATCTCCACCGTGTCGCCGCTGCGCATCGCGTAGCGCAACGCCACCAGGCGGCCGTTGACGCGGGCCCCGGCGCAGTGCTGTCCGACCTCCGAATGGATACGATAGGCGAAGTCGATCACGGTCGAGCCTTCGGGGAAACTCAGCAGGTCGCCTTTGGGCGTGAACACGAACACCTCGTCGGTGAACAGGTCCTCTTTCACCGACCGCATGAACTCCTGCGGGTCCTGCACGTTCTGCTGCCACTCGAGCAGTTCGCGCAGCCAGGTGAAACGGTGTGCGTCTTCCTCAGCGACGTGTTTACCGCCCTTGTAACGCCAGTGCGCCGCGATGCCCATTTCGGCGACGCGGTGCATGGCGTGGGTGCGGATCTGCACCTCCATGCGTTCGCCGTAGGGGCCGATCACGGTGGTGTGCAGCGACTGGTACATGTTGAACTTTGGGAGCGCGATGTAGTCCTTGAACCTGGCCGGGATCGGCTTCCATTCCGCGTGCACGACGCCGAGCGCCGCATAGCATTCCTGCACGGTATCGACGGTGATGCGGAACGCGACCACGTCGTAGATCTGGTCGTAGAGAAGGTTCTGCGACTGCATCTTCTGGTAGATGGAATAGAAGTGCTTCGGGCGACCGGTCACCTGTGCCTCGATGCCGTTTTCCTCCAGACGCTTCGACAGGACCGTGATGACTTCCTGGATGTAGCGTTCGCGCTCGGCCTTCTTCTTGGCGACGTTGCGCTTGAGCTGGTAGTACACCTCCGGGCGCAGGTAGCGCAGCGAGTTGTCCTCCAACTCGCTCTTCATCCAGTAGATGCCGAGGCGATGCGCCAGCGGCGCGTAGATGTCGATGGTTTCCTGAGCGATGTCGTGCTGGCGCTCGGGCCGCAGATGGTTGAGCGTGCGCATGTTGTGCGTACGGTCCGCCAGCTTGACGAGGATGACACGCATGTCGCGCGCCATCGCCAGAATCATCTTTCGAAAATTCTCCGCCTGCTTCTCCTCGCGGCTGCTGAAGCTGATCTGCCCGATCTTGGTGACGCCGTCCACCAGCGTGGCGATCTCGTTGCCGAACTTCTGCTCCAGCTCCGGCAGGGTGGTCAGCGTGTCCTCGACGGTGTCATGCAGCAAGCCGGTGGCGACGCTGGCGACGTCGAGTTTGAGATCGGTGATGATGCCGGCCACCTCGACCGGATGGGTCAGGTACGGCTCGCCGGACATGCGCTTCTGTCCCTTATGAACCGCAGCGGAGAAATCGTACGCGCGCCGGATCAGGTCGACGTCGGCACTGCTGTCGTAGCCGCGAACGCGTTCGATCAGCCCGTTCAAGTTCATCGCTGCATGCCCCGCCCCGCCTCGCGCCCGAAGCGGTCGGCCGCGCACGCCAGAATCTTCTCGGCCAGCGCACCGGCAGGCTCATGATCGCTGTCGAGAACGAGGTCGTAGATCGACGTATCGTTCAGGTCGAAGCCGTAAATCTCCCGGTAGCGCCTGGCGTCCGAGCGTTGGCGCTCCTCGTTCTCGCGCAGAACGTTGATCGAGTCGCTGCTTTCGCGTTGCGACACTCGCTGGGCGCGCACCTTATCACTGGCGGTCAACCATACCTTCAGCGCATCGACCTTTTCCTGCAAGGCAATGAATGCGGCCAGCCGCCCCTCGAGCACCACGCCGCCGCGGCGTGCATACTCGGCCATCTTGGCATCGAGCGCCCGATCAATCGAGTGGTCCCTCTCGGCCAAGCGGTTGAAAGCCTTCAGCGACAGCGCGCGTTCCCCCGCCTCGCGCCGGTACGAGTCGCCAGCGTAGACGTGCGGCACACCGAGACGCCGGCTCAGCAGCCGCGCCACCGTAGTCTTACCGCTCCCTGGCAGGCCGGAGATGGTGATCAACACGAGAGGATCTTAGCGTGACCGCCTCAACAAAGCACGCCGAACGCAGTCGATAGTCGATAGCTCACAGTCGATGGCCCCCTGCAAGCGCGTCTTTCACCTATTGACCATCGACTATCAACTATCAACTATTACGACTGCCTTATTCCACATTCTGGGCCTGCTCGCGCAACTTCTCGATCTCACTGCGTGCATCGAGGCTGAGGTCGGTGAGCTGCAGATCACTGCTCTTCGAGGCGATGGTGTTCACCTCGCGATGCACTTCCTGGAGCAGGAAGTCTATGCGCTTGCCGACGGTCTCGCGGCTGCGACACAAGGCGCGCAATGCTTCGAGATGACTTTCCAAGCGGACCAGCTCCTCGGTGACGTCACCGCGGCTGAGCAGGAAGGCCACTTCTTGCGCCAGCCGCTCCTCGTCCACCGCGCCGCCTTCCAATAGGCTCTGAACGCGCTCGCGCAAGCGCTTGGCAGTCTCGGGCGCGGCGGCGGACACGCGTATCCGCACGCGCCGCACCAGTTTGCGCAAGTGCTCGACGCGCTGCCGCATGTCGCGCCCCAGCACCCGTCCCTCACGTTCGCGCTCGCGATCGAAGGCCCGCAATGCCCGGCGCAACACCCCTTGGACGCGCTGCAGCTCATTGCCGGGCTGGCCACGGCGCTCGACGACGCGCACCAGATCCGGGCGTCCAAGCAGGAACTGCAGGTCGACTTCACCAGCCAATCCGAGCGCCACCTGCAGCTGCCGCCACCCATCGACGTAGGCGCGCGCCAGCGGCGTGTTGACCTCGACGGCGAAATCGTTCGTCAGGGCTCCCGCGCGGGTGATATTCACGTCCACCTTGCCGCGCGCCACCACCGCCTGCAGCAGTTGCCGCAGCTCGCCTTCCCACGGCATGTACTCGCGCGGCAAGTTAAGGCGCGCTTCGAGGAAGCGCTGATTCACGCCGCGGATCTCGGCGGTGATTCTGCATCCCTCGCCCTGCCAGGCCGCCTGGCCGAACCCCGTCATGCTTTTCATAAAGGTAACGTCGTTCACCCTTCAGCGTTCATTATTGCCCGGCGCAGCTCCTGCGCGCTGACCGTCGCGGTGCCGACCTTGCCGACGACGACGCCGGCGGCGTGGTTTGCCAGCAAGGCGGCTTCCTCGAGCGTCGCGCCAGCGGCCAGCGCCAGGGCGCACGTTGCCACCACGGTATCGCCGGCCCCGGTCACGTCGAATACCTGTCGAGCGGCGGTCCGGAAGTGCCGCGGAGCAGCGTTGCGCGCACACAGCGTCATACCGTGCTCACCACGAGTGATCAGGATGGCCTCGGCGTCCCACTTCGCGAGCAGCCGTTGCCCGGCGAGATGCAAGCTGGCGTCGTCACGGATGTCGACGCCGGACGCCTCCGAGGCTTCGAGGAGATTCGGGGTACCCAGCGTGATGCCTGAGTAATGCGCAAAGTTTCGCTTCTTTGGATCCAAGACTAGGCGGAACGGATGTTTCGCCCGTAGCGCGCGCAGGGCGTCGAGCAAGCCCTTCGTGATCACCCCTTTGCCGTAATCCGACAGTACCACGGCATCGAAGCGCCAGGCGTGCCGCTGCAGGAACCGCAGGATCGCGGGCCCCGCACTCTCATCGTGGTCGCTGCCCTCGTGATCGAAGCGTACCACCTGTTGGTTGTGCGCGATGATGCGCGTCTTGCGGACGGTGACGGCCGCTCGTGACGTGGTAACGCCGGCGGTTCCTGCCCCGGTGCGCTTGAGCTCGGACAGAATCTGGCGGCCGGCACGGTCGCGACCGACCAAGCCGCAGGCGGTCGCGTGCCCACCCAAGCCCAGAATATTGTGCACCACGTTGGCGGCGCCCCCGAGATGGACGCTCTCGTGCGTCACCTGCACGACCGGTACGGGCGCCTCAGGGGAGATGCGATCGACGCGGCCCCAGATGAACTGGTCGAGCATGAGATCACCGACGACGAGCAAGCGCACCTTGCCGAAGCGCCGGATGAGACCGCCACAGCGGCGCCGATCAGGGTGGTCGCGCGCCCTCTGCCTATGAGATCCGGTCACGGCCGGTGGCCCTCGGAGGCTGTAACAACATGCAGGCTGCGCCTTGAAACCGTTCGTCCCCAGGAGCGCTCGTCTTTCCAGGGCGCGTATCGAGGGACGGCAAGCAGGTGCGCCGTTGCACCAAATGCCCCTCGATACGCGGCCCAATGATGGCCGCTACTCGGGGCGAACGGGATAAAGCGGGGTTGCACGGTCATTTCCTTACAGACCCCGCCCAGGCGCGTACCGCCTCACATACCGCTTCCACAGCCGCGTCCGCCAGTTCCGGATAGAGCGGCAACGCCAGCACCTCACGCGCGGCGAGTTCAGCAACCGGGAAATCGCCGGCGCGATACCCGAGGAAGGCAAGGGCCGGCTGCAAATGGATGGGCGCAGGATAATGCACGCCTGCGGCGATGCCCTGTTCGTTCAGGTGACGGTGCAGAGCATCGCGCTCGCGGCAGCGCACGACAAACAAGTGGTAAACGTGCTCGCGGTCGGCGGCGGCCTCGGGCAGCGTGATGCCCGGCACATCGGCGAGCGCACGGCGGTATCGGGCGGTGAGTGCCTGGCGGCGCGCGTTCCACGATTCCAAATGGCTGAGCTTCACACGCAGCAGTGCCGCCTGCACACCGTCCATCCGGCAGTTGAAACCAACAACGGAATGCACATACTTGGCGGCCTGTCCATGGTCACGCAGCAAGGCGACGCGTGCCGCCAGCGCAGCATCATCGGTGGTCACCGCGCCGGCGTCACCGAGGGCGCCAAGGTTCTTGCTGGGGTAGAAACTGAAACAGCCGGCACGCCCGAGCCCACCGGTTCGACGGCCAGCGAAGCGTGCACCGTGCGCTTGGGCGGCATCCTCAATGACGGCGGCCCCGACTTCGTCCGCCAAAGCAGTAATTTCGGCCATGGCGGCTGGCTGGCCGTACAAATGCACGGCGATGATGGCGCGTACCGGGCCCTTCTGGCCCTGCAAGACCGCGCGCAAACATTCGGGATCAAGGGTGAAGGTGTTCGGGTCGATGTCGACCAGCAACGGCTGCGCGCCAACGTGGCACACCGCTTCCGCCGTCGCCGCGAAGGTGAAGTCCGGCAACGCCACAAGATCGCCCGGTCCTATGTCGAGCGCGCGCAACGCCAAGGCCAACGCATCGGTCCCGTTGGACACGGCGATGGCGTGCTGGACACCGCAGAAGGCGGCGAACTCGCGCTCGAACGCTTCCACTTCCGCACCTTGAATGAATGCCGAAGCGTCGAGGACACGGCCAAAGGCCGCCATCAGCTCCCTGCGTAACGGCTCGTGCTGCGCGCGCAGGTCTGCAGCTGGGATACGCATACTTGCCGGATATCGGAGCGGTCAGCAAAGGTCAATGAAGCGCGCCCACACCGATCAGCTCGCGCGCGGCACGCTCCACGGCGTCTACGCTCAGGTGCCGCTCCATGCAGTGGTAGTAGGCGCACCGCGCCCCGGTGCACTTCGGACACATGAGGTCGACTGCGGGCTGCAACACGCGCACACGTTGGCCGAGGGGGCGCCAGCGCACCGGCGCACTGGAGCGCAGCGGCGAGTACAGGGCCACCACCGGGACGCCCACGGCGGCTGCGAGATGCGTCGGGCCGGTGGCGCTGCCGATGTACAAGGTACAGCGGGCAAACAACGCCGCGAGCTGCGGCAAAGCCAACTGGCCGCCTAGGTCGATGGCGCCGGCACCGACGGCCGCGGCAACTTCTGCAGTCAGTCGCCGCTCGCCGTCGCTGCCTGTGATTACCACGCGCCGGTGGTCTGTAGCCAGCAGTCTGCCGAGCTCCGCGTATCGCGCTGGCGACCAATTCAGCGCCGAACCTGCGTTTCCCGGATGAATCGCTACGATATCGGCCCGGCGGAGCCCGACGCCGTCCAGCAGCCTATCTACGGCTGCGCTTTCTTCCGCATCAACGCGCCATGTCACGGGGGCGATGCCAGCGGCACGAACACCCAACGGACGCAGGAGATCAAGGTTGTACGCCGTTTCGTGTTTCCAGGGCGGGCGCCTGCGGTGTTGGCGCACCCGGCGATTGAAGAGCGGCGAGTAGGCACGATATGCCGTGCCCACGCGAATCGGCACGCGCGCCAGCCACACGGCAAGCGCCAGGCGTGGCGTCGGATGCACCACCACCGCGGCGTCGCAGCCGAGCCCGCGGACCTGCCGCGCAAGACCGCGCACGCCGCGCAGGCGCGAGCCCTTGGCTTCGAGCGGGTCGATCACCACCGCGTCGACGTCCGGGTGGTGGCGGGCGGCCTCGGCGTTCGCCGCGGATGCCAGCACGGTGACCCGGCATTCGGGGAACGCTCCCTTCAACGCTTGCACCACCGGCAGCGTCAGCAGCATGTCGCCGAGGTGATCCGTGCGGGCGATCAGGACGTGTCGTGGCCGCAGAGCTTGGCTGGCCCCCTTCTCACCGGACAACGGTTCTGGTCTCATTGATCGTGTACCGGGATTCGCCTAAGATCTGCACGCCACGTCATCGGTCATGAGACGTCAGTCGGATCGCGTCGTACTGAGTGCGCTCTTTCTGGTTGCGTTCACGATCTTCCTGTCCTCGGGCGTGCACCAGATCTTCGATTCAGAATACTCGATGCTGCTCAGTGAAAGCCTTTTGTATCACCACACGCTCACTCTGGACCACTATGCATTCCCCGGCATCAATGCGCCACTGCCGCTCGACTCTGGGTCGAACCCCAAGCCACACCAGCTAGAGGTCGTCAAAGGCCACGTGTACTACGCCTACCCGTTCGGCAGCTCGATTCTGTCGGTGCCGTACGTCGCGCTGATGAACGCTCTTGGGGTGTCGGCGGCGAACGCCGATGCCACGTTCAACTTTTCTGGCGAGAAGACTATCGAGAAAACGCTCGCCGCGCTGCTGATGGCCGGACTGATAAGCATTTTCTACTGCACTGCTCGGCTGCTCCTACCCGTGAGCTGGAGCGCGATTGTGGCGCTGAGCGCTGGACTTGGAACGCAGGTGTGGAGCACGGCATCGAGAGGTCTGTGGTCCGACACTTGGGGCATCTTCTTGCTTGGGTTGGTGATCTGGGTGCTGCTTGCGTCGGAAACACGTGGGGCCACCATCAGGCCCTTCCTGTTGGCAACGCTCCTCGCCTGGACCTACTTTGTACGACCGACATACGCGGTCGCGATTATCGCCATCTCCGCGTACATCCTTGTCTGTCGGCGTCAGCTTTTCGTCTCGTACGTGCTCACCGGCTGCGCGTGGTTCGTCGCGTTCGTGGCCTATTCGTGGAACGCATTCGGCCAGCCGCTTCCCGCATACTACCGCCAGGGGGCGTCGTTCAGCTTGCAGCATCTTCGTACAGGACTAGCAGCGAATCTTATAAGCCCCTCGCGTGGGTTGCTCGTCTTTGCGCCCGTGGTCTTGTTCGCAGTGTACCTCGTGATCAGGTACCGCCGCGAAATCGCAGCACCGCGACTGGTATTGGTTGCCGGGGGCGCCATCACGGTCCATCTGCTCACCGTATCGACGTATCAGTGCTGGTGGGCCGGCCACTCGTACGGCGCACGCTTCTCCACTGATCTGGTACCGTGGTTCATGCTGCTCGGCATTCTCGGTCTGAGCGGTCGAGCAGAGCGACTTCGGCGGCAGCCGCCCCCGGCAATGCGGTGCGGCTTGCGGGCCGAGTTGGTGGTCGGCATCCTGCTGCTGGCGTGGAGCGTTGCGCTGAACGCGGTGGGAGCGACTAGCGGCCGGGCAGCGCGATGGAACGCCGAACCGGTCGACATCAATGCCCGGCCTGACCGCATCTGGGACTGGAGGCACGCTCAGTTCTGGCCCGGATGACACGTCTCGCGATTGATGCAAGCTTACGCCTCGTTTAGAGTCCCGGCTTGATGAAAGTAAGTGGCTTCACCTTTGTGCGCAACGCCATCAAGCTCTACTACCCGGTCGTCGAGTCGATCACCTCTATTCTGCCGATCTGTGACGAATTCGTGGTCGCGGCGGGCGATTCCACCGACGGCACCACCGAGTTGCTGCGGGGCCTCAACGAACCCAAACTGAAGATCATCGAGACCGTCTGGGATAAAAGCTTGTTCGTCGGTGGCGCGACCAATGCTCATCAGACGAATATCGCGCTCGATGCATGCACGGGAGAATGGGCCTTTTACCTGCAAGCGGACGAGGTCGTGCATGAAGACGATCTGCCGGTGTTACTCCAGCGCATGCGCACCTGCCTCGATGACCGCAGGGTCGAGGGTCTGCTGTTCGACTACCTGCATTTCTTTGGCGATTACAACCACTATCAAACGGCGCACAACTGGTACCGCCACGAGGTACGTATCGTGCGCACCGGCATCGGCGCGTGCTCGTGGCGTAGCGCGCAGGGTTTCCGGTGCAACGGCAAAAAGCTGCGCGTGGTCCACCCGGGCGGGCGCATCTTTCATTACGGTTGGGTGCGGCCGCCACGGCACATGCTCCGCAAGATGCACGCCTTTACCATGCTGCACCAAGGTGCGCCCACCGCCGACACCCGGTACCCGGATCTCGGCAGCGATTTCGACTACGGGCAACTGCACGGTCGGGCACGCTTCACCGGCACGCACCCGGCCACGATGCGCAACCGCATCGCTGCCATGAACTGGGAGGTCCGCCCCGGTGCGAGCGTCCATCGCCATGACCAGCTAGGCATCCGCCTCCTTTCCTTCATCGAGAACCGGATCCTCGGCTTCCGGCTGGGCGAGCACCGCAACTATATCCTGGATCGCGCCGGGTGAGCAGCGGAGTAGCTCATGCGCGGGGTCCGGGGCCAGCAAAGCGCCCAGCGCTCGAGCGTCCCACCGGATCGCAGACATGCTCGATGACTTCGATCATGGTGATCAGGTCAAGTGCCTCAGCGCCCTGAGCATATCGCGGAGATATCTGGGCCGGTACCAATACCGCCTCACGAAGTGGCGAAAAACAACCCGTGCGCCCGCACGATCCCCTTCTCGAAGCAAGCGAGCGAAAACGAGATGGTAGAATTTCTGGAGGCGAATGTGTTTGTATCTTTCGATGAGCGGGAGGGGTATCATCGCACGGTGATGCTTCAACAGATGGGTGGAAACGGCGTAGATCCGCCGTCGCCTTCGCGACTTCTCCGCATCGTCCGAGTAGGAAAGGATGAACCACTCATTTGGGCTCAGGTGGTCTAGTTCATCCCGAACGACCTCCTTTGACCACCTGCGCTGGAATAGGGCGCGGTTCTCTGCTTCACGGTCAAATCGGCCCTGGCTCTTCGCTTCGAGATGATACAGCACACTCCGCGGGTTATAGACGACCTTGTAGCCCGCCTTGCCGACACGCAAACACAGGTCGAGGTCCTCATAGCTATTGACGTATTCCTCGCAGAATCCCCCGATCTCGATGAAGCGCTCGCGCCGAATCATCATCGACGCCCCCGTAACCGCCTGCAGTACCAAGGGGACGTTGGCGGCGGCGACGGTCGAAGGCCTGAATCTGCATCGATGCAGCGGATCTGCATTGATTGCAGCGAATACCATGCCCGCATGCTGGATGCTGCCATCGCCGTACAGAAGCTTGGAGCCTACGATGCCAGCTTGCCGATCCAGCAGCAGCACGCGGGCCAGCTCCTCCACGCAACCCTTCTGGAACGTGGTGTCGTTATTCACGAAGTACAGTAAGTCTCCACGGGCGAGGCGGGCCCCCAGATTACAGCCCCTGGCAAACCCGAGGTTCCGGTCGGTCTTGCGGTAGATGAGGTTGGGCAGCCCGGCCCATTGAGAAAAATCGCTCGGTGGGTCGCCTTCCGAGTTGTCCACCACAATCACTTCGGACGGGATGGAGATTTCCGACGCCTTGAGCGAGCGCAGGCAGTTGAGCGTCAAGGTCGGATTCTTGTAGTCGAGGATGATGATGGACACGAGCGTCGAGGCGAGATCGATGGAACCGTTCGGAATGCTATACTGATCCTTGAATCGTGCCTGGAGAGGAACCTCCTGGGCCCCGAGTCTGTCTGTGTATGCGAGATTCAGAGACGGCGCGGAGCGTTTTCCGAGAATCTGCTCCGCTTTCTGCCACGCCGCCCTGGCGCGCTCCGGATCTCCCATCAAGAAACGGCAGACACCGATATCGTTAAGGAGATCGCCCTTGCCATGCAGATCCTGGAGCAGATCCTCCAGAAGACCGACCGCTTCGCCGTACTTCTCGTGGTCAAACGCGTGGTAGGAGGCGGCGAGCTTCGGGTGACACTGATAGCGTAGCTTTGGGGTGTGCTCTTTGTCGTTACGATTCATCGACCTTGGGAGCGTGCGTTGGAGCCGGGTCAAGGACCCGTTGAGACTACCGAACCCGCTTGTGCGTAAAATACGATCCAGAGTCAAGGGCACGCCTTGTCTGCGTTTCATGGGTGGGCCAGATCGCCGTTTGCGACTGACGACCGCCAGGCAACGACTGAAGCAACGGTTCGGCGATTGTTTCCAATGGGTGCTCCGAACGAATCGCGCTTCACGCAGTTCCTGAGGCCGGCTTGCGCCGACCACGTCGGGCTGGCACTATCTCGGCCCTGGAAACCCTGGCGGCTGCGCAGCCGTCAGCGATGCGGAGAGCGGCGCGCGCTGCGCGACCGTCAGGTATGATCTTTAGCCTCGATCTGGGGCTTGCGTGAGGAACGTTTGTGACACCTGACGAGATCAGAAGACGCGCAAGGATGCATTCACGCAGTACCAGAGAGATCGCATCGTCGTACACGCACTAAAGTAGGGCGGGCACGAAAGGTCCAGCCTACGTTGCAATCGCGCCGAGGGTAGCGCCCGATAAGCATCGGCCGGCCTCCTTCGGAAGTATGTAGACGGTCAAGGTGGGCACGGCAACTACTTGGAGGCCCGCAGGCCGGGAGTGCCTCGGTGGCCCGCGACGGACTGATGGCCCGGTCAATCTGCGTCGAGAACGGCCAGCTCGCTCAGCATCATGGAAACCATGACTGCGCGGCGCCTGGCGATCGCTTCGCGCAGCGGCGCCAATCCGAGGTTGGTAAACCAGGGCCGCAACGTGTGTCGGTGCCGGCGAGCGGGCCTCCGTTGACACATTCCGCCGCCCTTGATACCTGTCCGCACGGCTCGGGTTGCAATGCGTCCACACGTTCTGGAGCATCTTGATCGCCCGTGGTGCACTTTATTCATCGTCGCTCCCTTCTATCTGTGCCTGGTTGTTGCCTGGCTGACGCGACACGATTTCGACCCTTCCTATTTTGTCCACGCGGGTGATTTCTTCGTCGACGCTCAGCGCGCACCGAAGAACCTGACGATACTGAAGAACTCGTTCGGCTATGATGGAGAGTTTTATTATCGGCTTGCCCTTAGCCCTTTCACGCACGACCAGAGCGGTTTCGGAGTGCGGCTTGATTCGCCGCGCTACCGCCAGCAGCGGATTCTATACCCACTGCTGGCAAGCCTCTTCTCGTTGGGGGCCCCTAATTTGGTTCCCTGGTCGTTGATATTCGTCAACTACCTGGGCGTATGCGTTATTGGGTGGCTAGGGGGGCTCTACGCACAGGCAGTCGGTCGGCATGCCCTCTGGGGAATTGCTTTTGCGCTGTATGCTGGTTTTCTTCTCACCCTGTCATTCGACCTGACCGAGATTGTCGAGGTGTGTCTCATACTGGCGTCGTTGGTTCTCATTCGGCGCGAACGACAGCGCACAGCGGCCGTTGTTCTCTTGCTCGCTGTATTGGCCAAAGAGACCGCCTTACTGGTTGCCGTGGGCGCCTTGCTGTCCTACCTCGTTGCGGTGTGGCGGGGGACCTCTAGCAGGCTGCTGAAAAATGGTTTCCTCACCCTTCGACAAGCTCAGGGTGAGCGGAAAAGTGCAATGAAATCGGGGAGGGGATCCGCTCATGCTGAGCCTGTCGAAGCATTGGGCGGGGTTTTTCAGCAGCCTGCTAGACCGTCCCCCCTCCTATTCATACTTCCGGTTGCCGGGTATTTCGGTTGGCAAGCATGGCTCTATCACAATTGGATGATGTCCCTGGTCAGCGATATCAAGAGTAACGTCGGGTTCCCGATGGCCGGGTTCGTGAGCTACTTTCGCGAGACGGCGTCGCTCCACGCTCATCACCATCAGGGATGGTACTTCATTGAGATGTGTCTGCTTCTCGTATTCACAATCGCAGTGCTCCACGCCTGTCGTAAAACCACCGAGACTCTGCATGTCAGATTCTCCTGGCTTTTATACCTAGTCCTGGCCTTCTCACTAACTCGTGCGGTATGGGTCAACGACACGTTTCTTCGGGCCTTGTCGGAAGTCTATACGTTGGGGGTCATGATTGTGCTGAGTGCGCCAGTTCGGCTGAGAGTGCTGGTCCTATCTGGCGCTGTAGTGAGCTGCTTCATCTTCGCGATCGACGTACTGAAACACTGAGTGCCGCCGACCCTTGCGCCGGCTTGAGCTCCTATCTTCCCTCGAACTTCGGCTCGCGTTTCTCCATCATGGCCATCACCCCCTCGCGGGCGTCGGCGGTGGTGAAGGTGAAGCCCTGGTTGAGCGCCTCGTAGTCGAGCATGTCGTCGAGGGTGTGCTGCACGCCGCGGTGAATCGACTTCTTCACCAAACGCACGGCGATGGGGGCAGCGGCGGCGATCTCCTGGGCCAGCGCGCGCACAGCCGGCTCGAACTGCTCGCGCGGCACCGCACGGTTGATGACCCCGAGTCGCTCCGCTTCCGCGGCCTCGAACACCCGGCCGGTGAAAAACAGCTCACAGGCACGCGCGGTCCCGATCAAGCGCGGTAGGAAATAGGTTGCGCCCATGCCTGGATGCAACCCGAGTCTCGTGAACGTCATCCCCATCTTGGCGTCGGCGGCCGCGATGCGCAGGTCGCAGGCCAAAGCGATACACAAACCGGCGCCGATGGCGTGGCCATTGATTGCCGCGATCGTCGGCACGGGCAGGTTGCGGATCGCAAGGAAGCGATCGTAAAACTCGCGCGGCGACGCCAACATGCTGGGGGCGCCGCCGCCCAGCCGAGCGCCGGTGTCTTGCGCGATCATGCCGAGGTTGCCGCCGGAGCTGAAAGCTTTGCCGGTGCCGGTCAACACCACGACGCGCACGTCAGTGTCGGCTCGGATCTCGTTGACGGCGCGGATCACTTCCTCCCCCATCTCCGGCGTCATCGAATTCCGCGTTTCGGGTCGGTTGAATGCCAAGGTAACGATGCCGCGATCGCGTGCCAGCCGGATATGTTCGTAGGCCATGTGCATCTCCTCCGCGCGATCTTGTAGCCCGGGAAGACCAAAGCAGTCAAAATTGACGGCCCCGGTGGCGTGGCGTAGCGTCGGTGGTAAGCTCATGCGTAGATTCCTTTGGGCGGCCGTCGTCCTCTTCGCCATCCTGGCAGCGCTGCTCGTTGCCGCCGCACTGTCGCTCAGCCGCGTCGTCGACCACGAGCGCGATCGCGTGCTGCAACAGGCACGTACGGCGCTCGGCCGTGACGTCGCTGCCGAGCGCATCTCGGTGCACCTCTGGGGTGGGTTCGGCGTCCGCGTGGACCATTTGCGGGTCGCGGACGATCCGCGCTTCAGCACGGCCGATTTCGTCCAAGCGGCTAGCGTCATCGTGCGGGCGAGATTGCTGCCCTTGCTGTGGGGCCGGTTGGAGCTGGGCCGCATCGATCTCACCCAACCGCAGATCCAACTGATCCGCGATAGTGCCGGCAACTGGAATTACGCGAGCCTTGGGCACGTCACATCGAGCACCGAAACGTCGTCGGGCGATTCCGCCGCAGGTAGCCGCGTGTCTCCCGAGCAACTGCCGTTCGCAATCAGCCGCGCCAACATCGCAGACGGCGGTATCACCATCATCGACCGCAGCCGCCAACCGGAAGAGACCACGCGGCTGGCGCAGGTGGATGTCACCGTCAGCGATATCGGCGAGGATACTCCCGTCAGCTTCAGCGTCGCTGCCGCCCTCCAGGGAGATCAGCGCAACGTCCACGTGCGTGGGAATGCCGGACCCTGGCGGCAGACGTCCGGGATTCCGCTGCGGCTCGACGGCAGCGTGGGCCCGATCGGCCCGTACGCTCTCAGTGTCGGTGACCTGCACCTCCAGGCAACGCTTACTCCAACGAACCTCATGCTGTCACAGTTCAACGGTCGTGCCTTCGATGGATCGTTTCAGCTCACGGGGCAGTATCCCTTGCTGCACGGTGGCGAGGTGCTCGTGCAAGGCTCGTTCTCTCACATTGCCTTTGCGCAAGCGTTGCAGCCGCTCATGAACGACGCGCCGCAACGCGTTGCCGGCACCGGACGGCTCACGCTGAATCTACGCGCCGCGGGCACGTCGGCCGAAGCCATAGGCGCCAGCCTCACCGGCCGGCTTGCCGCGGACACTCAGGACGCCGTCCTCAAAGACTTCAATCTGGTGAATGAGGTCTTGGGGCGCCTTACGGATCTCCCGAACGTCGGCGAGTTGGTGTCACGAAAAGTGAAGCCGAAGTATGCCAGACTGTTCTCGCAACCTGATACGCGATTCCGGACCTTGCACGCCACGTTTCAGATTGCCGAGCAGCGGATGCACACCGACGACCTCACCATCGAGGCCACGGATTACGGCGTACGCGCCGCTGGATGGATCGGCTTCAACCGCGAGATGGACCTGGCGGGAACGCTGACGATGTCGCAGGGGTTTACGCGCGATGTGGTCGCCGACGTGAAGCAAGCACGATACCTGGTCGACGAGCACGAACAGCTGGCAATCCCATTTCGGCTGCGGGGCAGGATCGGGACCGCCAGACCGCAACCCGACATCGCCTACCTGGTTGCACACCTGTCGCAAGCGATCGCACCGGGAGTCGTCAAAAACCTGGTTGAGAAGTTTCTCGGCACCGCGCCGCGACGGCCGGCACCGCCCACGCCCGGTCAGGTGGAGAATCCGATCGAGCAACGGCTACGGAATTTGCTGGGCCGTTGAACACCGGCGCGCCCGCTCAGCCGCGTACTGGGTCGCCGGCACAGCGGCTCACTGGTACACGGGCGCACCGGCACACTCGCCCGCCTATCTCCGGCAGTGAGCGGCGACGAGCTGCAGCAGCTCCTCGATCTCGAGCGGCTTCTGGCAGAAGACGGTGATACCCAGTGCGGCGGCCTTCCGCTTCACTTCGTCGTGGCCCGAGCACACAATCACCGGAATGGCGGCGACAGACGGGTCTTGCAATTGCTCGCGGCGAAAGTCCAAGCCATTCTTGCCCGGCATCATCAGGTCGAGGAGGATGACGCAGGGATCAAGGCCGCGGCGCAAGTGCGTCATGCCTTCATTGCCGTCGCGAGCGGTGACAACCCGGTAGCCTTCGAGTTGCAGCAGCGCGCCGATGACCTCGCGGGTCTCGTCGTTATCCTCGATGAGCAACACCGGCCGCAACTGTTCACCCGGCTTAGGACCCAGATTCATTTCTTCAACTGGTAGCGGAACAACACCGCTTTGCAAGATAGTTGACGCCGATTTTCGAGAATTTCGCGGTGCGTCCGACTAGTGCCGTTTCAACTATCTGTAGGCGAGGTGCAGCGAGCCTTGCGGGTCCGTGTCGATCTGACAGTACGAGTACGGGCACTATCAGATAAGCGATCCTCAGAAAACCGTTCGCCCTGAGGAGCGGACGTCTTTCCAGGCCGCGTCTCGAAGGGCGCTCTTCCCGGAATCCGCCGGCTGGGGCGTGCTTCGAGACGGCCGCTGAGAAGATGCGGCCTCCTCAGCACGAACGGGGGCTGGAAGGGCTCGAATGCGAAAAAGGGAACCTACAAATTAGAACGCCCCTCCGCGGTCGCCGCCATATTGTTCGTGGCTCACGCTGCGCGACTGTGCTATGAAGATATTAGCCGGTCCGAAGCTCACACAGGCTTCTGTACTGCCGCCGGTCCGGGAGGGGGCTTGCGGTGGTGGACCGGGCTGGAGGCTGGCAGTCGGCGGCCATGCAGCCGGCAGACGGGATCGGGTCCTGTCCATCGTCGGGCGCCGAGAAAGGAGGTGGTCCAGCGATGAGTAACCCTACGGCGAGCTGTGAGGTGGTAACCCCTTAGGTCAAGACATTGGGTGGCGGGTGAGCCGTGATACCGGATAGGCGTGCTGCCGCTGCGGACGCAGCGGGGGTCAACGCGCAGCCGATGCCGATATCCGCGACCGCCCGGCGCGTCTGACGCGCGCCACCCGCTCGATGGCTTTGCCTGGGGACCCAGGCGCCATCGCTCCCGGGAGTTCCCGCGTATCGCCCGCGGGGCGGCACAGCCGCAGCAGCTCCCGGGATTCTTTTCCTCCTCGATTTACTTCGCGGATTTCATCTTCGGATACTTTGCGAACTCCGCCTTCACCGAGGCGGTCCTGCAGGCCGATGCGCCCGGCCCCGAGGCGGTGGCGCACCATAAGCGCGTCTCAGTTGGCTTCGGAACCATCTTCCTCTTCATCAATTTGTACACCGCTCTTCGAGCACTTTTGGAACGCTCTTCACAAGGCCGTGTCCTTCGCTCTGCTCGGCGCTAGCTTCTGGTACATCGGCTCGCGAGCCGAGGATTGACCGAGTCAGCCGTAGGAAGGTAGAAGACGCTCTCGGCCGGAGGAAACAATGCCTGCGATACTGGTTCACGGTGTTCCGGACACTCACCGTCTTTGGGATCCTCTTCGTTCGCATTTGCAGCGCTCCGACGTGATCGCCGTGTCGCTACCGGGCTTCGGTGTGCCGGTGCCAAGTGGGTTTGCTGCGACCAAGGAAGCGTACGTTGATTGGCTGATTGCCGAGATCGAACGCCTCGGCGACCCCGTCGATCTGGTCGGGCATGATTGGGGAGCGTTGCTGGTGCAGCGCGTGGTGTCGCTACGGCCGGACCTGATCCACACCTGGGCGTGCGGCGACGGTCCGGTCGACGTCGACTATGTCTGGCACGACCTGGCGCAGCAGTGGCAGACGGCGGGCGTCGGCGAGCAGATCATGGCAATGATGACTCCGGAAGCGCTCGCGGAAGGTCTCGCTGCGGCGGGTATTCCGCGGGCAGTTGCACAGCAAACGGCGAGGTACCTCGATGCGACGATGAAAGACTGCATCTTGCGCTTGTACCGTTCAGCGGTGCACGTCGGCGCACAGTGGCAGCCCGATCTCGAAAAGGTGACCCGGCCGGCGCTGATCCTGTGGGCCAAGGACGACCCGTACGTGTCTCCTGTCTTCGCCGAGCGTCTGGCGGCGCGGGTGCGCGGCGAGCTGGTCCTTTTCGAAGGCTGCGGCCACTGGTGGCCGGTCGAGCGGCCCGCCGAGGCCGCCGCGGCGCTGGAGCGTTTCTGGGCGGCTCACAGGTAGGTTGAGTTACCGCCAGGCAGGCGCAACAGGCGGTAGCCGTGCATTTCCTCTTCATCATCGACCCGCTCGAGACGCTCAACTTGGCGACCGAGACCTCGCTGCTGCTGATCGAGGAGATGGCGCGTCGAGGTCATCGCGCCTCGGTGGCGCTGCTCGCCGATCTCTATCTCAACGAGCACGGCGCCTGGGTGCGGGCACAAGGCATTACCGTGGACCTCGGCCGCCGGCCGTTCTATCAGCTCGACGCGCCGGGCGACCATGCTTTCAGCGACTTCGACCTGGTCCTGATGCGCAAAGATCCGCCGGTGGATGCCGAGTACATCTTTGCCACCTTCGTCCTGGAGCGCGCTCACGAAGAAGTGCCGGTGGTGAATGATCCGGTGAGCCTGCGGCTGCTGAACGAGAAGCTTCTGCCGTTGCAGTTTCCCGAGTTCACGCCGCCGACGTTGGTGAGCAACCAGCCGGAACGGTTGCGGTCATTCCTCAACACCCATGGGCGTATAGTGCTGAAGCCGCTGGACGACTGCAGCGGCCGCGGCATCGAGCTGCTCGATGCCCGGCAGGCCGGCCGCCTCCCCGACTACATCGTCGCTCATGGCGGCCGGCACGTGATGGCGCAGAAGTTCCTTGCCGGCGTGAGCGCGGGCGACAAGCGCATCTTGGTGCTTGAAGGTGAGCCCATCGGGGCGGTGAATCGCGTGCCGCAGAGCCCTGCACATCTGGCGAACATTCACCAGGGCGCGCGCATCGAAGCGACGGCCTTAACGGCACGCGAGCGGGCGATCATCGCCGCGGTCAAGCCACTGTTGCTACAACATCGGCTGTGGCTCGCCGGCATCGACGTGATCGATGGCCACCTGACGGAGATTAACGTCACCAGCCCATCGGCCGCGCGCCAGATCAATCAGGTCAACGGGAGCCACATCGAAGTGGAGATGGTCGATTCCCTCGAGCGGCTGGCGCGTTCTCGGCCTACTTCGCGCCACGATCAGGTGGCGTAGCCGCACGGAACTAAGCCCCGCATATTTCGGCTGCCGATCGGCACCTCTTTCGATCCGGATCGGCCGGCAACCAAGGTAATGATGCCGGCGCGATATGAAAGGCAGAAGTACCTGCTGAACTACGCACCCGCACATGTCTGGTGCCCAAGTTTCGAGCTGGTCGACGGCTTTTTCGATGCGAATCGGCCTCGGAACCAAGGTGATTACGCGTCCGCGCTATGTGAAACGCAAAAGTACCTGCTGAACTACGCGCCCGCATGTGTCGCGTGCTGAAGTTTTAGGCGTGTCGGCCTCTTTTTCTATGCGAATCCGCGTCAGAACCAGGGTGATCACGCCGTCGCGTCACGTGAAACGGAAAAGTACCGACTGAACTACGCGCCCGCGTATAGCGAGTGCTGAAGTTTTGGGCGTGTGGGTCGCTCTCTCGGACGCCGTAAGGCGCTGCGCCACGCTCCCCAGCCGTCGTGCCGTGAAAATCGCTCCGATTATCCGCTTGGGCACCCTGGAGCATACGAGCCGGTGGTGTCGCTGCGCTCAACCACCGGTCTTGAGCGTTCCAAATGAGATCCACCCCCGGAGGGGTGTGGCAGCCGTGGACGACGTGGCGTGCCTCCGCATCGTGGCCTCGCCGCCGGCGCTCTTCTTCTGTCATTCAAATCCCCATACCCATTCCATCGGCAGTAGAGAGTTCTTCGTGGCCGCGTCACTTGGCAAGTGGAATCTCGCGCCGGTCGCCGGCGGCTTCGTTGATGATAACGAGAGTTCCATTGTCTGCGGCGCGCAACTGCTCGTTGGCGTTGAGCAGCTCGATACCGTAGACGGTACCGTCGGGAGCAATGTCCACGTTCAGCTCGTCGCTGATGCGGATCGTTTCCACCTGCGCGGTCTTCTCGTGCAGCCGGAGATAGGCGATGTTGTAGCGCGGGTCGTACGTCAGCTTCATGGGTCAGGCTCCCTCCTCGCCAAAATACTTCACAATGATCGTGACCACCAGCCAACCGCCCTCTTCTTCAACCGCGTAGGTCTCGACCTGCTTGGTCGTGTAGTAACGGCCGCGCCACACGGCGTCGAAGCCGAAGTTCCGCCGAAAGCCGGTCCGGCCGAACTTAGCAGGGAAGCGTTCGCCTTGCTCGACGGTTGCCACCACCTCGGCTTCCGTGGCGCCCCGGTCAGCCAGCCGATCTTGTGCGTGCGGGTGCAAGCGAACGGTCACGGACTTCCTCACATCGAGGTGGACCGGTTGCTGAACAGCGACTCCGCGAACACATTGCGCCAGTTGGCGATAAGTTTACGGATCGCAACCTGCTCCTCGACCCAAGCGCGCATTGCCAACTATAAGAATATCACACGAGCGCGTCGCTTTGAAAAGGTGTTCGCCTCAAACGAGCCAGCCGGAGCTCGCCAAGTTGCGACCGGCGACGCCGAAGAAGCTGGCGTCAGCGGCCCAGCTCCGAACTGCTGCCATTCCGTCTCCTTTCTCCTTCCCAGTGGCCAGTGGCCAGTGAACAGTGGTCAGTAGCCTGCAGTCGGTGGTCAGGCAGCTGCTTACTGATCACTGGCCACAGACAACTGACCACTGCCCTCTGGCTGAGCAGCGATCACCGACCACTGGCCACTGGCCACTGACCACTGACCACTGATCCGTGAGACCGGCAGCGCCCATTCAATCCCGTGTTCACCAGGTCGGAACACCCGGACCTACGTCCCTCGACGATCCTCTACAGCTCCGTCAGCCTCTCTGCATTTCGCTGTTGGCGCTCTTCTTCCGTCATTCAGGCCCCCCTCCGTTTGTTGTTGTTCGATCGACCTCTATACAACAGAGCCGCGCTAGGTTGAAAGGCTTACAGCAGCTCGCGCCCCGGGCGACAAGTATGTCTCGGCCAACAGTGCCGCATATTACCGCCAGCGATAGATGTCGCCGAAGGAGTCCCCGAGCCCGCGAGAACGTGAGAGCGTCCTGTCGGTCGCCCTTGAGCGGCGTGTATGGTACGCTTGGGTGTGCCGACGGTACGATATGGAGATTTCGAGTGGGACACCACGAAGGCGGCCGCCAATGTCCGCAAACATGGGATCACTTTCGAGGAGGCGGCAACGGTCTTTCTGGACGATCTCGCCGTGCCGTACACAGATCCGGTGAACCCAGACCGCTTGATCCTGATCGGGATGTCGTTGCGTTCGAATCTTCTTCTCGTGATCTTTGCGGAGCGATGCGGCGCCGAAGTCATTCGCATCATCAGCGCGCGGCGTGCCACACGGCGGGAACGGAGGGCCTATGAAGAAGGCGAGTAAGTACTGCGAACCCAGCGCGGAGTCGTTGCGAGCGTTTCCCGAAGTCGATTTTTCGCAGCTGCAGCGTGGCCGCCGCGGCAAGTATGCGCACTTGCTTACAGGCGAGGCGGTTCGCGCGGTCGTGATTGACCAGGACGTGTGGGAGCATTTCGGCAGCGCCCGAGCCGTCAACTCCGCGCTGCGGATGCTGGTCCACCTCGCGACGAAGGCGCGAGGCAAGAACGTACCGAAAGGACGAGCGCGGCACGCGGCGTAATGGCCGGGGCGAGAACAGGGTCTGTCCGACTACAAGGCTGAGCTCCGAACTGCTGCCATTCCGTCTCCTTTCTCCTTCCCAGTGGCCAGTGGTCGGTGGTCAGGCAGCTGCTTACTGATCACTGGCCACAGACAACTGACCACTGCCCTCTGGCTGAGCAGCGATCACCGACCACTGGCCACTGACCACTGTCCACCGATCACTGACCACTGATCTGTGAGACGGACAGCGCCCATTCAATTGCCTGTCCACCAACTCGGAACACTCGGAACGACATCCCTGGATGGTCGTCCCTAGCTTCAGTTGACCGCCGATGACCGGAGCGCGATAAGTATGCGGACACACTTGGTGAGACACAGTGTCGAGGCTCGAAGACTTCCGGCCCAACGCGGCCGTGCGCGGCATCCTGCCGGATGCTCTGGGGGCGAAACCAACGACTGGCCAGGACGAGGCCCACCAACTTCACGGTAACGACGGGCAGGTACCCAGAAACACATGAGCACCACCGCCAAGCCGTACAGCCCACCAACTCCGTCCCCGCTCTCGCTGCGCGCGCGCGACAGCGAAGGAGTTGATGACGAGCGAAGAGCTCTGGCGGGCAAGGACAAGCTCCTCGTTACTGCCACCCCCTTGCAGAATTCCTTGCTCGAACTCTTCGGGCTCGTCAGTTTCATCGACGAGCATACCTTCGGCGACCTGAGGAGCTTCCGCGAGCAGTTCGCGAATTTGAACCAGGCGCAGGTATTTCAGACGCTCCAAGCGCGGCTCCGGCCTATCTGCCACCGTACGCTGCGCCGCCAGGTGTTGCCCTATGTGAAGTACACGGCGCGCCATCCCATCGTGCAGCCGTTCACGCCGGAGGAGAGCGAAGACCAGCTCTACGAACTCGTTTCCGACTATCTGCGCCGTGACAATTTGCAGGCATTACCGGCAAGCCAGCGGTCCCTCATGACGCTCGTGCTGCGGAAACTCCTGGCGTCGTCCACGTTCGCGATCGCCGGCGCGCTTACCTCGCTGTCCAATCGACTCAAGGCCAAGCTGCGGAAACATGAACCCGCGCAGACCCTCGAAGAGGAACTCGAGCAGGATTACGAAGCGCTGGACCAGACCGCGGAGGAATGGACCGAAGATGAGCCTGTCGAGCCGCTGTCCGCCACCGACCGCGCCGCCATCGAGCGTGAGGCCGCGGACCTCGACGAGTTCGCGCGGCTGGCCGCATCCATTCAGCACAATGCCAAAGGGAGGGCGCTCCTCAAGGCACTCGACATCGCCTTCGCGAAGGCCGCTGAATTAGGCGCGGCACAAAAGGCCATCATCTTCACCGAGTCGCGGCGCACGCAGAGTTATCTCCTCCGCGTGCTGGCCGACAGTCCGTACGCGGAAGGCATCGTCCTGTTCAATGGTTCCAACACCGATGAGGGTTCCAGGCTGATCTATGCCGATTGGCTCCGCCGCCACGAGGGTACCGATCGTGTGACCGGTTCGCGGACCGCCGACCTGCGTTCGGCGCTTGTGGATTACTTCAAAGAGCAGGGCCGCATCATGATCGCGACGGAGGCAGGCGCGGAGGGCATCAATCTGCAGTTCTGCTCGCTGGTGGTCAACTACGACCTGCCGTGGAATCCGCAGCGCGTCGAGCAGCGCATTGGCCGGTGCCACCGTTACGGCCAGCAGCACGACGTGGTCGTGGTCAACTTCCTGAATCAGAACAACGCTGCCGACCAGCGCGTCTTCCAGCTCCTCTCTGAGAAATTCCAGCTCTTCGAGGGCGTCTTCGGCGCGAGCGACGAGGTGCTTGGTGCCATCGAATCCGGCGTGGACTTCGAGAAGCGTATCGCGGGCATCTACCAGCGCTGCCGCAAGCCGGAGGAGATCCAGGCCGCCTTCGACCAGCTCCAGCTCGAACTCAGTCTTGAAATCAACGAATCGATGACCCGCACCCGCCAGCAGCTGCTGGAGAACTTCGACGACGAGGTGAGGGAGAAGCTCAAGGTTCGTGACGCGGACTCGAAGGCCTACCTCAACCGTTTCGAGCGCCTGCTGATGCAACTGACGCGGCACGAGCTGGACGGCCACACTGAATTCCTCAACGAGTCGTCCTTTCGTCTCACATCGCCTCCATTTCCGGAGAGCGCCGCTGATATTCCATTGGGGCTGTACGAGCTGCCGCGCCGCTCCGGGGAAGCACATCTGTACCGGCTGAGTCACCCGCTCGCGCAAGCTGTTGTGTCGCGGGCCAAGGCCCATCAGCTACCCCCGTCAGAAATTCAGTTCGCATACAGTGATCACGCGGGGAGGGTCTCGGTGCTGGAGCCGCTGATTGGAAAGTGCGGCTGGCTCACGCTCAGCCTCTTCACCGTCGAATCGCTCGATCAGGCCGAAGACCACTTACTGTTCGCGGCGACCACCGACGACAGTGGAACGCTCGACGATGAGGTTGCGGAGCGACTCATGACACTGCCTGGCCGGATCATGGGTCAAGTGCCTGACGGTTCCGCCGTGAAGCCGCTACTTGATTCAGTTGTCGAGCAACGTCAGGCCGTGATTCAGCGCGGCATCTCAGAACGCAACGCACGCTTCTTCGAGGTCGAGGCTGAGAAGCTCGACGGCTGGGCGGACGACATCAAGCTCGGACTCGAACGCGAGATCAAGGACATCGACCGCCAAATCAAGGAAGCCCGTCGCGCTGCGACAACAGCACTGACGTTAGAGGAAAAGCTCGCCGGGCAGAAGCAAATCAAGGCGCTCGAAGCGCAACGCAATCAGAAGCGCCGATCACTGTTCGATGCCCAAGATCAAGTGGACAAGCAGCGTGAGGAGCTGATTGCGAAGATCGAGGGAAAGCTCACCCAGAACACGCGGATCGAGCAGCTGTTTTCATTGCGCTGGAGCCTGGCGTAAATAGATCGGGCATGAGGAGCGGGAGTCAGTCATGACAGAGCCGACCGTGATCTGCCCGAACTGCAAGACCGAGATCAAGCTCACCGAGTCGCTGGCAGCGCCGCTGATCGAGGCGACACGGCGCGACTACGAACAGCGGTTGGCGCAGAAGGAGGCCGACATTGCCCAGCGCGAATCGTCGCTGCGGGAGCAGCAAGACGCGCTGTCGAAGGCGAGGCAATCCGTCGAGGACCAAGTTGCGGAAAGACTGCAGCAGGAACGCGCCAAGATCGTAGTCGACGAGGCCCGCAAGGCGAAGCTGGTCGTCGCCACCGATCTTGAGGAGAAGGCGCGCGAGATCGCGGAGCTACAGGAAGTTCTGAAGCAGCGCGAGGGGAAGCTGGCGGAAGCGCAGCAGGCGCAGGCGGATCTGATCCGCAAGCAGCGCGAGTTGGACGACGCGAGACGGGAGTTCGACCTCACGGTGGAAAAGCGAGTCGAAGAAGGCTTGTCCGCCACGCGCGAACAGGCGCGCAAGGAAGCCGAAGAGGGATTGAAGCTCAAGGTGCTGGAGAAGGAGCAGACCATCGCCTCGATGCAGAAACAGATCGAGGAGCTGAAGCGCAGGGCCGAGCAAGGCTCACAGCAACTCCAAGGTGAAGTGCAGGAGATCGAACTCGAAGCGCTGTTGAGTGCGCGATTTCCGCGCGACACTATTGAACCAGTCCCGAAGGGCGAGCACGGCGGCGACGTACTGCATCGCGTCGTCGGGCCGCTAAGCCAGGCATGCGGCACCATCCTTTGGGAATCGAAGCGGACGAAGAACTGGAGCGACGGGTGGCTGGCAAAGCTTCGCGAAGATCAACGGGCGGCAAAAGCGGAGATCGCCATCATCATCAGCCAAGCCTTGCCGAAAGGCGTCGAAGCATTCGATCTCATCGATCACGTGTGGGTCGCTCACCCGCGAGTGGCTATTCCCGTTGCGACGGCCCTTCGCCAGACCCTCGTGGAGCTGGCATTGGCCCGCCAGGCATCTGAGGGCCAACAGACGAAGATGGAAATGGTCTACCAGTACCTCACGGGACCACGCTTCCGCCAACGCGTACAGGCCATGGTCGAGGCGTTCTCTTCGATGCAGAAAGACCTCGATCGGGAAAAGAGGGCGATTACGAAGCAGTGGGCCAAGCGCGAGGAGCAGATCGAGCGCGTTATGCAGGCAACGGTCGGCATGTATGGCGATTTACAGGGGATCGCCGGCAAGACGCTTCAGGAGATCGAGGGGTTGAGCCTCAATACGCTGGAAGGGCCAATCGGCGAGCCCGACCGCTGACGAGAGGACGATAACGAATCAGGCAAGGCGGCTGGATGGAAGCTTTACGACGTGAGCCAAATGAGGGAGGTGAAACCGGCCGGCACGACATTTGAGTCCGTCGGGCCGGGGGACAACCCCAATGACAGTCAGATGATTTCGATTCACTACAAGGTGTGACGGTGCCGATAAAGGGGACCAAGCTCGAACTGACCTGGATTAACAAGGAAACCCGGCCCAAGTTGGAGCCACGCATCCTGCTGGAGGACCCGGAAAAGTCCTACCACGCCCCGCACCGCGTCACCGATCACGATCTGTTCAACAACCGCCTGATCTTCGGCGACAACCTGCTTGCACTCAAAGCGCTTGAAGAAGAGTTCACCGGCAAGATCAAGTGCATCTACGTCGACCCGCCCTACAACACAGGGAACGCATTCGAGTACTACGACGATTCTCTCGAACACTCCACCTGGCTGACGCTTATGCGGGACCGACTTGGGTTCCTGCGAAGGTTGCTGCGGCCGGATGGATTCTTTTGCTGTCATATCGACGACTCCGAGGGGCACTACCTCAAGGTGCTTCTGGACGAAGTGTTCGGACGAGCCAACTACCTCACAACGTTTTATGTGCAAGTGCGGTATCCGGAGAAGACTCTCAAGCAGGACATGGCATTCCACAAAGAGATAGAACAAGTCCACGTTTACCGGCGCCAGTATGGTTCTGTTCCGAACCTCAATCAGGTCGATGCCTCATTCCAGAAGTTCCGTTTCTATATTCAGGAGAAGGGCGAAGGACGGCGCACCGTCCTGGGAGGCAAAGAGGTCGTGGTCTTCCAGCCGGGCCAGTACGAAATTGTCGAGGGAGAGGGCAGCGAAAACGGGTTGAAAGAGATCTGGGCCACCGGAGCTATCCTGGACGGCAACTCGTCCGGGCGGTTCTTTCGAGACTACCTGAGCGGAAGAGTGACAGAGGACGGGCTGGGTGTCCTCTACAAGGTATCCGGAATCGGCGATGATAAGTTCGGGTATCGCTACTTCACCGGGCCGAGGAGAGCGGGCGCAACTAAAGGCAAGTACTTCCAAGGTGTCCCGCTCTCCCAGTTGGAGAATCCCGAGGAGAGCCGGTTCTCACCGATCGAGAACTTCTACGACTTAGCCGCTGAGTTCGGGAACTGTCGGACCGAAGGTGGTGTAGAATTCCGGAGCGGGAAGAAGCCTGAACGGCTTCTGGAGATCGTCTTGAGGCATTTCTCGAACCCGGGGGACTGGGTGCTCGACTCATTTGCGGGTTCTGGGACCACTGGTGCGGTGGCGCACAAGATGAGGCGGCGTTGGGTGATGGTGGAACTCCGTGACCACTGCCACACGCACATCATTCCGCGGCTGAAGAAGGTTATTGATGGCGAAGACCCCGGCGGCATCAGCGAGGCGGTCGGGTGGAAGGGTGGTGGCGGGTTTCGTTACTACCGCCTCGCGCCGTCGCTCCTCGAAAAGGACAAGTGGGGCAACTGGGTGATCAACAAGGAATACAAGCGGGAGATGCTAGCCGAGGCGGTGTGCAAGCTGGAGGGCTTCCAGTATGCGCCGAGCGACACGGTCTACTGGCAGCACGGTCATTCCACCGAACGGGACTTCATCTACGTAACTACGGCGCACCTGAGCCACACACAGCTCCAGCAGCTGAGCGACGAGGTCGGACCGGACCGTACGCTGCTGGTGCTGTGCACTGCCTTCCGCGGCCGGGGCGAGTATCCGAACCTGACGGTGAAGAAGATTCCGAAAGCCGTGCTCGCCCGCTGCGAGTGGGGCCACGATGACTACAGCCTGCGGGTCGAGAACCTGCCCAAGGCACCGTCGAAGCCGGGGCAGATGGGCCTCTTCGGCGGTGATGGTGAATGATGGAAAATCTCGGCCGCCTTGGACGCACTCACGCCACCAGGTCCCTCCCTTTGGAGACTGTCGATTTCCGCAACGGCAACAGGTCCCTCCCTTTGAAAAAGGGAGGTCAGGAGGGATTTGGCGATGAACCGTTCGAAAAAATCCCCCTCAATCCCGCTTTTTCAAAGAGGGAAGGCGATGCGATTCCACCGCCAGTGCATTTGTCGACAGTCTCTTTCAAAAAGGGAGGTCAGGAGGGATTTGTCGAGGCGTTAGAGAATCCCCCGCAGTCCCCGTTTTTCAAACTGCGAAGCGCGGGTGCCCCTCAGTTCCGCTCTTCCAGACGGAGCGGTTCGGAACAGGAGGTTCGCTTCCATGCTCAAGTACGAGGCGCGACTGAAGGAGCCGGCGCGGCTATTGCGGAACCAACCAACCGACAGCGAACGTCGTCTGTGGTCACGGGTGCGGAGGCGGCAGATCTTGGACCTGCAGTTCTATCGGCAGAAGCCCATCGGATCGTACATCGTCGACTTCTACGCCCCGGCGGTTGGGCTCGTGGTGGAAGTGGATGGAGCACAGCACTTCGAGCCGATACAAACCAGCAACGATCGGGCGCGGACGGGATTTCTAGAGAGCCACGGTTTGCGTGTGCTGCGGTTCACGAATACCGAGGTGCTGAAGAATCTAGATACGGTCCTGCAGGCGATTTACGTGGCGGTGGCAGACGCCAGAGAGCGGCTGCGAGCACAGCGGCGAGGCCGCTAAGAAATCCCCCGCTCACTGCGTTCGCTGCCCCCTTTTTCAAAGGGGGGCGAGTTGCTCGGTGTTTCGATCAGTGAATCAGAACCAAGGAGCACCTAATGAATCGTTGGCTGCAACAACATCGTGACGAAATCCTCGCGCTCGCCGCACAACACGGGGCGCGGAATGTTCGCGTTTTTGGCTCAATGGCGCGCGAGGATGCGCAAACGGAGAGCGATGTCGATCTGCTGATCGAAATGGAGGAGGGCCGTAGTCTGCTCGACCTCGCTACTCTGAAGGTCGACCTGGAAGAGCGATTGGACCGATCGTTTGACATCGTCACGGAGCCTGCGTTGCACTGGTTCATCCGTGATCGCGTCCTCAAAGAAGCGGAGCCGTTGTGAGTCCCACCGGCGACAAGGACCCGCGCCTCTACTTGATCCATATGATCGAATGTATCGACCGGATCCGAGCGTACACCGACGCCGGCAGGGAGGCGTTTTTCGCCAACCAGATGGCGCAAGATGCCGTGTACCGCAATCTGCAAGTGCTCGGCGAAGCTGCCAAGCGGGTCCCGGAGGCGGTTCGTGCACTCGCCCCCGCAATTCCATGGCGCGGCATTGCTGGCCTGTGCGATGTCATCGTCCATCAATACGAGGGCGTCGATCCCGTCCAGGTCTGGAATGTGGTCGAGAACGAGATTGGCCGCTTTGAGCCGCCGCTGCGGGCACTAATCTAGCAACTGGGCGGGGCCAAATGAATCGCCACGTCAACGCTATCGCTGGTCGGCTCAGCCTGCGCCCACCGCAGCGCCACTCGCTGGAGATCCTCGACCGCATCACGGAAATCGCCCCACCCAAGAAAGATGTGGACCCTCAGGCCGCGCTCAACGCGGTCCGCAACGACTTCCCGTCGGTAACCGACTTCGAACGCGAGTTTCCGTCGCTGTGTTTCGCTCTGGCCACGGGCGTGGGCAAGACGCGACTGATGGGCGCGTTCATCAGCTACCTGCACCTCGCACATGGCTTCAATAACTTCTTCGTCCTCGCGCCGAACTTGACCATCTACAACAAGCTCATCACCGACTTCACGCCGAATACTCCGAAGTACGTCTTCAAGGGCATCGCCGAGTTTGCCAGCGACGCGCCGGCGGTCATCACCGGCGACAACTACGAAGGCATGGTCGGCACGTTGTTCGATCAGCTGCTGCGCTGCAAGGTAAACATCTTCAACATCTCGAAGATCAATGCCGAAGTCCGCGGGGGAAAATCGCCCCGCATCAAGCGCCTGTCGGAATACATCGGCGACAGTTACTTCGACTACCTCGCGGGGCTGGGTGATCTGGTGCTCATCATGGACGAGTCACATCGCTACCGGGCATCGGCGGGTGTGCGGGCGATCAACGAGCTGAAGCCGGTGCTCGGGCTGGAGCTGACGGCGACGCCGTTTGTGGAAACGGGCCGAGGTCCGGTGCACTTCAAGAACGTCATCTACGACTACCCACTCGGGAGGGCGATGGCGGATGGCTTCGTGAAGGAGCCGGCTGTGGTCACGCGCAAGAATTTCAAGCCCGCCGGCATGTCGCCGGAGGAGATCGAACGCTTGAAGCTGGAGGACGGCGTCCGCCTGCACGAGAGCGTGAAGGTCGAACTTGAGACCTACGCGCGCGAGACCGCCAACCCGATCGTGAAACCATTTTTGTTGGTGATTGCCCGCGACACGACTCACGCCAGCCAGCTGCTTCAATTGATCCAGTCGGATGGGTTCTTCGACGGGCGCTACAAAGACAAGGTGATCCAGGTGGACTCGAGCAAGACCGGCGCTGAAGAAGAGGCGATGATCGAACGGCTGCTCAAGGTCGAGCACACCGAAGAGCCGACGGAGATCGTCATCCACGTCAACATGCTCAAGGAAGGCTGGGACGTGACGAACCTATACACCATAGTCCCGTTGCGCGCGGCCAACGCGCGCATCCTGATCGAGCAGTCCATTGGGCGGGGGTTGCGCTTGCCCTATGGCCGGAGAACAGGCGTCACCTCGGTCGACCGGCTCAACATCGTCGCACACGACCGCTTCCAAGAGATCATCGATGAAGCCAACAAGCCGGACTCGCCGGTTCGCGGCCTGCAAGCTGTGGAGATCGATCCTGAGCAGCTACGACAGAAGACAGTGACCGTCGTGTCGCAGCCGCGACTGGCAACGATGCTCGGGCTCCGGCCGGAGCAGGTCACGAGCACCACTGTTGTTGCGGGAGGCGGTGAGCCGCCGGCCTTTACCAATTCCGAGGAGCAAAAGGTCGCGCAGCTCGCTCACAACGTGATCCGGAAGCTGGAGAGCCAGCCGGAGACCGTGGCGACGATTGGTCACCTCAGGAACGACGAAGTGCAGGCGCTCATTGTCCGGGAGGTGGAAGAGTTGTATCGCCCTGCGCAACTGGAACTCGGCGGAATAGCGGAGCGGCCCGACATCACGGCCGTGGTCGCGAAGACGGCGGGACTGGTCGCGCAGGAGACCGTCGGCATCCCCCGCATTCTGGTGGTGCCCAAGACCGAGGTGAAATCGGGGTTCAAGGCATTCCAACTCAAACTCGACACGTTGCGATATCCGGCAGTGTCCGAGGAGCTGTGGGTTCAATACCTCCGCACAGGCGGAACCGAGACCGTAGCCTTGGGCCGAGGAGGCGTCGAGGAGGCGAAGCTAGAAGATTATGTCGTCAGCGGCCTGGTAGACTTTAACGACGTCTCCTACGACGATCACGCCGACTTGCTGTACGATTTGGCGGCGCAGACTGTCCGGCACTTCAGCACGTACCTTTCCGAAGACGAGACGCGGAAGGTGCTGCGCTGCTACCAGCGAGACATTGCCAAGTTCATCCACGCCCAGATGCAGGAGCACTACTGGGAAGATGCTGTCGAATACGAGGTGAAGGTCAACAAGGGTTTCACCGAGCTCAAGCCAAGCAGCTATACCGCGACGGCGGGAGAAGCGATGGATTTCAGGGCATCGCCCGCCGACAAGAGCAATATGGCGAAGTACCTGTTCGGTGGCTTTCAGCGATGCCTGTACCCCGTCCAAAAATTTCACTCCGATGCCGAGCGGGTGCTCGCAATCATCCTGGATCGGGAGTCGCTGAAGTGGTTCAAGCCGGCCAAGGGGCAGTTCCAAATCTTCTATCGGGTCGGGCCGGACCACCTGGAGTATCAACCCGACTTCGTCGCCGAGACGAGAGAGACGATTTACATGCTGGAGGCGAAGGCGCGCAACGAGATGACCGACGCCGAGGTGCTCGCGAAGAAGGACGCTGCCGTGAAATGGTGTGACCTGGCCGCGGAATACGCCGTCAACAACGGCGCGAAACCGTGGCAGTACGTGCTGATTCCGCACGACGCGATCGCTGAGAACATAACACTTCAGGCGCTTGCCAGCCAATTTCGGGTGATGGCGTGAGGGTGACAACGCTCTATTCGCCTGCTGCACTGTTTCTGGAGGCGGTGACTAGGCGGGATCGGTTGTGAGTGACCGCGTTTCATTCACTTCAGTGGAGTTCCGAAACTTCAAGGCCTTCGAGCGGTTCTCGGTCACGCTGCAGGACATGAATGTGCTCGTTGGGCCTAACAACAGCGGCAAGTCTACTGTCATCGGTGCCTTCCGGGTGCTTGCGGCCGCACTTCGTCGCGCTCGGGTAGACCACATGGGGGGATGTAGGAACGAGTGTTCCGAGTTCGAGTTGAGGCCCGGCAAATGGCGCCTCTGGAGTTTGGATGTGAGGCATCCCCTTAAAGAGCGAGCCTCGCCTGCCGATCTGCATACGAGCTGGCGGCGGCCTAAGCTGAGATGCCGGCCCTCGATTTGCGAACTGTCTCGGCATTGCCTTCTTGACAAGTGCGCTCAATAAGGAGTATCTCGCAACCGCGGCGTCGTGGTTTGCCAGCTAACATGATGATTGGGCAACGTGGTGCGCCGTGCTGGGGATCGACAGCCACACAATGCGGTTGCATCGCGAAGATCCACTGACCACGCATGCGTGTCCAGGCAGCAACGTCCGCAAGTTGGAAGTGATCCAGGAAATCACCGACCTGCTGATCGCCCGCCACGGCGGTGAGCACCCACCTGCTAGCCCGCAGTGAGGCCGTGCGCGAGCGCGAGCTTCCGCTCGACCCTCTCCCACGCTGAGAAGACGCGCGGGGGAGGGACCTTATTTTCATCGTCTTCGGGTGGCCGCCAGGCCATTGGCACTACCACGCGGAGAAAACGGGCGGGAGAGGGCTAGAATCCCTGAGCTAACGGTTAGTTACGGGCGCTGGCTGCGTAAGGAAGATCCCTCCGAACAGAAAAGGATCCCAACAATGCACAATAACACCCGTCAATTTGGGGGAACATGTCGCAGGGCCTACAGGAGCCCGTAATGTCTACATGAACCCGTCATTTATCTGCCGTGTATGCCTCCAACCATCCGGCCTTTGTTACAGAATTGTACGTTCACAATAGGCCACTCGCCCTTCTGACCAGCGCGATGCATCCGCACTTCACTGAACATTGGCATGGCAGCACATTTGCACCTCGGCGGCCTAGTCGGTCGTAACAGAAAATAATTGAAGAAATAAACAGGTTGACCGTCTCCCCCATAAAGGCAATGGGAGGAGACAGCATGGCGAAACTCGGTCGGCCGAAAAGTCCGCTCATACTCGCC
>Ga0187884_10000301_pt1 | contig 50797 bp, 38 predicted proteins | sample June2016WEW_20_4_FD_132983 | JGI IMG/M metagenome (GOLD analysis project Ga0187884, IMG submission 132983) | Peatland microbial communities from SPRUCE experiment site at the Marcell Experimental Forest, Minnesota, USA - June2016WEW_20_40 | ecosystem: Environmental > Terrestrial > Soil >...
GCGGCGCGGTCGGCAAGGACACGGTCAGTCGGGTATGGCGCAAGACGAAGGGCGACTGGGATGCCTGGAACGCCCGCCCGCTCGCCGACGAGCCGATCATCCGCCTCATTCTTGATGGCACGGTCGTGCGCGTGCGCCTCGACAAAAAGGCGACCTCGATCTCGCTTCTGGTGGCGCTCGGCGTGCGCCGCGACGGCCAGAAGGTGCTGCTGGCGATCAAGAACATGGGCGGGGAAAGCGAAGCGGCCTGGCGTGCGTTGCTCGACAATCTCATTGCGCGCGGCCTGAAGACTCCCGAACTCGTCATCGTCGACGGCGGGTCCGGCCTGGATAAAGCGCTCGCCGCGCTTTGGCCCGACGCGCCGGTTCAGCGTTGCACGGTGCACAAGCACCGCAACCTTCTCGCCCACGCGCCAGATCGGCTGCACGAGGCAGTCTCGGCCGACTACAACGACATGATTTACGCCAACACGAAACAAGAGATCGAGACGAAGCGGAAGGCCTTCATCCGCAAATGGCGGCTCAAATGCCGGGCCGTCGCCGATAGCCTGGAGGAAGCAGGCGATCGATTGTTCACCTTCGCGCGCTTCCCCGAAAGCCAATGGAAATCGATCCGCACGACGAACGCCATCGAGCGCCTGCACGAGGAGTTCAAGCGGCGGATCAAGACGCAAACCGTCCTGCCAAGCGCCGAAACTGCCGCCATGCTCTTCTGGGCCTTGCTGGCCTCGGGACAGATCGTGATGCGCAAGGTCGACGGCTGGCCCAGCCTCTCCGAAAAGCCTTCCGATCAAATCATTGACCTCGCCGCATGATCCGATAACCTCAAACCGCTGGAGACCGCCTCAAGCCAATTCCAACACAAATCGCGACGGCACCCGACGCGGGTGACCATGACGCTGATGTTTTCATCATCCTTGCTGCCGCATCCCGGCACAAGACGCCAGCCCGCCAGCCCGCCATCGGGACCTTTACGCCCCGCGCGTGCACCAAGAGTAAATCAGACCCCGGCTAGATGGCTGCCGACATCGGCTCCCGACGACACGAAAATCGGATGCAATCTGAGCCAGCCTCCCTTAAAATCCCACCTCCCAAACCTCGTTGCAACAAGGTCCCATTGCAGGAGAACAGCTTGCACCAAGAGTAAATCAGACCCCGGCTAGATGGCTGCCGACAGAGTCACGTTGATGAGGAGGAGATATCCGCCAGCGCAGCTCTGGACAGAGCTGCGCTCCCTGTTTCGTGGGGTGAGCCCTGCTCTCTTGACTTCGGGGGCCCCATAAAAGTTTGAGGAAGATCCTGTTTAAATACAGCGCGACAGGTCCCCACAATTTTGCATGCTCTCGACTCGCACGAGCCGAAGCGTTTGTGAATCCTATGTCCGCGTCAGTGCACTAGATGCGCCCGATGGCTTCGGCGCGTCTTTGAGCGCGATCGATGTAAGCGGCCTGATAGTCCTGCAAGGTCTGGCCGGGGACGTTGCGCCAGGGCTCCAAGAACGGGTCGAGGACATTGGTTCGCACCCCGGATAATTCCTCAAATACAGCCAACGCCAAGAAGGGAACGGCCATCGGATTATAGCCGCCCTCTTGAATCATGACCATCTTGCCGCCGCAAACCTCATCCGCGACCGCCATGACCTTTCGGGTCATCAATCGGAAGCTTTCAGAGTGCAGTGTCATTCGCGCCGTATGGTCGGAATTCCCGGCGTCATAGCCGCAGGCGACGACAATGAGGTCCGGCTGGAACTTGGTTACCGCGGGAACGACAATGCGATCGCACGCCGCCAAGTAGGCCTCATGGCCTGATCCGGCCGGCAAGGGGATGTTCAGCGAATAGCCGAACCCGGCGCCGGATCCATTCTCGCCGATGGTTCCCTGGTCGGGTGGGTAGGCGCCGTCCTGGTGAAGCGAGATTGTGAGCACCGAGGGATCGTCGTAGAAAATCGCTTGCGTCCCATTGCCGTGATGGGCGTCCCAATCGACCACCGCGATCTTGCGAACGTTCATGTTCGCCTGCGCCCAGCGGCACGCGATCGCAACGTTGCCAAGATAGCAAAAGCCTTGCCCCTGGTCGCGCACGGCATGGTGTCCGGGAGGTCGGATTAGCGCATAGGCATTGTCGACGCTGCCGGCGAGGACCGCGTTCACGGCGGCGATTGCACCTCCGGCGGCCAGACGGGTGAGGTCCCATGTCGTTTTGAAGGCGAACATCCGGGGACCGACTTCGCCGCCACCGGCCAGGGATGCGTCGCGCAATCTGTCCAGATACTCCGCCGAGTGAACCCGCAAGAGATCCTCTTGTGACGGCATGAGCGCATCAATCTCGAGCAACTTTCGAAGGAGGCCTGACGCATCGAGGAGATTGCGGATTCTCCGCTTCGGTTCAGCCGCCTCGTGGCTCGGCCAGGGCTCGTACATCGTTCCTTGAATGGTGATCTCCGATAGGTCCGCCTGCCGGACCCAAGCGTATCTCTCGTCCCAAACCAGACCGGTTTTCCTCGCTTTGGTCATCTGCCTTGATCCTCGCTTTGCGTGGCCAACAAGTGGAAACTTCGATATTGTGCCGAACACCACGATCGGCGGCCCTTGAAGATCGGCGGCGAGCGTCGGTTCGCACCGCCGCGGCGAGGCCGCGCGAGCGTTGCCGGGCCCGGTCGTTGAAGAGAGCGCTCACGCTGACCGACCCGCAGCTGTGACCGCGCGTCTGGCCACATGCGACAGATCCGCCCATTGCTCCGCTTCGATCAGATCGCGCGGCGCGAGATATGCGCCGCCCGCGGCGAACACATTTTCCAATGCCAAATAGGACCGGATGTTCGCGTCGGAGAGGCCTCCCGTCGGACAAAACCGCAGGTCCGGATAAAGCGGCGATACGTGCCGCAACCACCTCGGGCCCCCCATTAGGTCGGCCGGAAAGAACTTGAGTTCCTGGAAGCCCAACTCGCGGGCGCGAAGCGCTTCGGATGGCGTGGAGACGCCAGGCATGTAAGGAAGCCCGCACGCCCGCGCCGCCGTCGCAAGTCGCTGAGTAAGAGCGGGGCTCACGACGAAGTCGGCGCCCGCATCGCGAACTTGGTTGAACTGCTCCGGCCGTGTCAGCGTGCCGGCGCCGATCGTCGCGCTTTTCGCCAACCGACTCATGCGTTCGATCACGTCGAATGCGGCCGGCGTGCGCAGCGTCACCTCGATCGCGGCGATTCCCGCCTCTTCGAGGGCGGCCAGTATCGGTTCAGCGTGGTCGACATTTTCGACATGCAACACCGGGATCAACGGCGGCTTGCCCGCGAGAATTGCGGCGACCGACTTCGCCGTCCGATTTTTCGACGCCATGGTTGGCATAGGCGTTCGTTCCTTTCAAAGTCCGACGGCCGGCACCGCTCGTTAGTCAAGGTGGCAGGCCGACAGATGCTTGTCGTCGACAGAACGAAGCAGCGGTTCCTCGGTCCGGCATCGCTCGAACGCGAGCGGGCAGCGCGTGTGGAAGCGGCACCCCGAAGGAGGATGGACAGGACTCGGAACGTCGCCTTTGAGAATGACGCGCTCCTTTCGCACCTTGATCCGCGGCGCGGGAACGGCGGACAGCAACGCTCGAGTATAGGGATGGCGCGCGTCGCGAAAAAGATCGCGCCGGTCGGCAAGCTCGACGATCTTGCCCAGGTACATGACGGCGACGCGGTGGGTGAGATGCTCGACGATGGCGAGGTCGTGGCTGATGAACAGGAGTGCGACGCCGATCTCCTGCTGGAGATCAGACAGCAAATTGACGATCTGCGCCTTCACGGAAACGTCGAGCGCGGAAACCGCTTCGTCGCAAATGATGAGGTCGGCGCCCGGCGCGAGCGCGCGCGCAATGCTCAGCCGTTGCCGTTGACCGCCGGAAAACTCGTGAGGAAATCGAGTCAATGCATCGGCCGGCAGGCCGACACGCACAAGCAGATCGCGGACCTTCTCTGTCGTTTCCAACCGACTGCCCGTCAGGCCGAAGTTATAAAGGGGTTCCGCGATCGTCTCGCGCACGCGCATACGCGGGTTCATGCTGCCGTACGGATCCTGAAAGACCACTTGGAGGCGACGGCGGATCGCCTTCATCTCGGCGCCGCGGGCGGCGACGTACGATTTGCCGTCGAAGCGCAAATCGCCCGACGTCGGTTCTGTGAGCCGGAGAATCGCCTTTCCGACCGTCGACTTTCCGCAGCCGCTTTCGCCGACGATCGACAGCGTTTCGCCCCGATCGACATGGAAGGATAGACCGTCGACCGCTCGAACCGCTTCGCGCGATCGCCGGAAAGCGCCCCCGATGATCGGGAAGTACTTGACGAGATCCGACACTTCGAGAAGGGGCGTCATTGCATCGGGCCCAGTTCTTTGGCCAAATGGCACGCGGAGTCATGACCGGCGGCGACTTCGCGCAAGGCCGGCGCGACGCGTCGGCAGACGTCGCGGACCATCGGGCAGCGGCCCGCGAACGAACAGCCCTCCTGCGGAGCGATCAGCGACGGCACCGCGCCACGAATTTCCGTCAGACGCCGATGCAACGTCGACTCATCCGCCGATGAGCCGAGTTTGGGAATCGCGCCGAGCAACCCTCTCGTATAGGGGTGTCTGGGATTCTCAAAAATTTCCGCGACCGACGCGTCCTCGACCTTCCGGCCGGCATACATCACGACGACGCGCTGAGCCATTTCCGCGACGACCCCGAGGTCGTGGGTAATCAAGATGATCGCCGAGCCGATCCTCGCCTGAAGGCCGCGCATGAGGTCGAGGATTTGCGCCTGTATCGTGACGTCCAACGCGGTCGTCGGCTCGTCGGCGACCAGTATTTTAGGATTGCAAGCGATCGCGATGGCGATCATTACGCGTTGACACATCCCACCTGAGAGTTGATGCGGATACTCCCTCATCCGCTGCTCCGGCAAAGCGATTCCGACAAGCGACAGCATTTCCACCGCTCGCGCCCGCGCCTGCGCATAACCGAGCCCCTGGTGCAGAACAAACGGCTCAGCGAGTTGGCGTCCGACCGTCAGAAGCGGATTGAGACTCGTCATCGGCTCCTGGAAGACCATGCTGATTTGATTTCCGCGAAGTTGGCGCATCGCCGCCTCATCGAGGTCGATGAGATTGCGCCCGTCAAAGAGAATATCGCCTGCGAGTTTGGCGGGGGGCTCGTCGAGAAGACGCAGGATGGACAGGGACGTGACCGACTTGCCGCATCCGGACTCGCCAACGATCGCGAGTGTCTGGCCCGCGCACACGTCGAAGGAGAGGCCGTCGACCGCACGAACCACTCCGTCGCGCGTGGCAAAATGCGCTCGCAGATTCTGTACACTGAGCAGAGGCTGCATCAGATCCTCTTCGCCGCGCGTGGGTCGAGCATGTCGCGCAGCCCGTCGCCCAACAGATTGACTGCCAATACGGTGATGCAAAGAAAGATGGACGGGAAGAACACGATGTACGGCTTGACCTGCCAGAGCGCGCGCCCCTCCGCCATGATATTGCCCCAGCTAGGAATGGTCGGCGGCGTGCCGACGCCGAGAAACGAGAGAATGGCCTCCGTAATGATCGCCGACGCCCCAATATAGGTCGCCTGAATGATGATCGGGTCCATGGCGTTGGGCAGGATATGTCGCGACATGATCCGCGACGCGCTCGACCCGCAGGCGATGGCGGCGCTGATGTAGGATCGCTCGCGCAAGGAGAGTACCACGCCGCGGACGAGCCGCGCGACCCGCGGAAACTCGGCGAGCGCGATCGCGATGATGACATTGGCGATCGAACCGCGCGCGACGCCGAGCAGCGCGATGGCGATCAGCACTGACGGAATCGACATCAGGCCGTCGATAATTCTCATGATGATCGGATCGAGCCAACGAACGAAGCCGGAAACCACGCCGACAAGGACGCCAAAGAAGGTTGCAACCGCTGCAACCGCGGCGCCGACGACAAGCGACGTCCGCGCTCCATAGATCACGCGAGAGTAGACATCCCTTCCCAGGTCGTCGGTTCCGAACCAATTGGTTTCGGAAGGCGGGCGAATGCGTCTTGCCGGGGCGAGCGCGTGGGGGTCGACGGTCCATAGCCAGGGAGCGAAGATCGCCGCGAGCCCGATGAGCATCAAGAGAAGGCCACCCACAACGAGGGTCGGGTTTCTCCTTGCGAAGGTCGTAAGCGGGCCGGCGCGCGACGGCGCCGCGACGATCGGCGGGAGGTCCGGCGCCGCCTGCAGGACTAACGGCACATCGCCAGCGGTGTCCACTGTGCTCGTCAATATCGGATCCTCGGATCGAGAAGCGTGTAGACGACGTCGACCGCGAGATTGACGATGATATACGTGAAGCTGGACACGAGCACGACGCCCTGGATGATCGGATAATCTCGCCGCAGCAGGGAATCGACGACGAGCCGCCCGAGTCCGGGGATGCCGAACACCGTTTCTGTAACCACGGCGCCGCTGATCAATGTCGCGACTCCGATGCCAATGATCGAGATGATCGGCAGCGCCGCGTTCTTCAGCGCATGGATGAACAGAACGGAGCGCCGGTCGACGCCTTTCGCCTTGGCGGTGCGGACATAGTCTTGCGATAGCGCCTCGAGCATCGCTGATCGCCCGATGCGGGTGATCAGGGCGATGTATCCCCCGGAGAGGGCTAGTGCGGGGAGAATGAGATGACGAATGTACTGACCGAAGCCCGCCGACGGGGGCGCGTAACCCTGCACGGGAAACCAACCGAGTTCGAGGGCAAAGACGTAAGCGAGCACGTATCCGAGGACGAACACCGGCAAAGAAAAGCCGAGCACAGCGAAGGATGACACCGCGCGGTCGAGCCAACTGCCCTGGCGAGCGGCGGCGACCACGCCCAACGGGACGGCGACTGATACGGAAATGACGAGCGTAAGCGCCATCAGCGACAAGGTCGGCGGAACCCTCTGCTCAATCATCGATACGACCGATTGGCCTGAGAAAAGCGAGTTGCCGAGATCGCCTCGCAAGGCGGACAGAGCCCAGGCGCCGAAGCGGACGACGAATGGCTGGTCGAGGCCAAGGCTGACTCGGATTCTCTCGACCTCGACGGGCGTCGCCTGATCGCCCGCGATCATCGTCGCGGGATCGCCGGGCGCGATGTAAAGGAGGCCGAACACGAACAGCGCAACGACCGTCATCACCGGAAGGGTCAACAGGAGGCGGCGCAGAATGAATGTTCCCATGGTTCCCTTCCTAGCTCACGGCGAATGATGGGCGTTCACTCGCCAAACGGCCTCGGATCGAGAAATCGACGCAGGACATTGCCGGTCAATCGGCTCACATTGTTTTCGTAGGCGTTGTGCGAGAGGGCGCAGCACCAGGCGATCGACCCGGTCGAGAAGACGGCGCCGCCCGCGCTGGTTTCAAAGAACGCGATGTCGGCGCGCACTCGCGCATTCTGTTCCCCGCTCAGCCCGCGATGCGTCGTCCGAAACTCCTCGACGAGGTTGAGCCGATCCGGGTCGATCGGGTAGTGCGCCGCGGAAGGGTCAATCTCAAGCATTCACGGCTCCGACGCCTTTTGCGTGGCGGGGCTGCGCTTCGCGCGCAAGATTTGTGGCGACGCGGATACGGACGCCGCGACGCCGTCCAAGATAGCAGAACCGGCGGCCTGTCCGCCGCGGCGCCGGTTAGGCCCGCGCCCTGCGATCAAACGCTTCGACGCCTACACGCGTCGAACGTTGTAGAACATCGGCACTCCCTTCAGGATCCCCGTCAGGTTCGAGCGAAACGCAGTGGGCTGATAGTAGAAGCCGAGCGGAACATACGGAACCTGGTCGAATGCAACCTTCTGGATATTTTGGCAGATCGTCTGTTGCGCGGAAACATCGGGGGCGTCGAACCAATCGAGGCGAAGCTTTTCGATTTCTGGAATGGAGGGCCAGCCGACGAACGCCTTGAGGCCGTTGCTCCGCAACCACGTATGGGCCGCGGGATTGTAAATGCCTATGCCAGATGTGAAGTTGCAAGTGACGCTCCAGCCTCCGTTGGCGATCGGCTCCTTGGATTGCATCCGGGTCGAGACCGTCGCCCAGTCTTGGGCCTGATAATCGAGGTTCACGCCGATCTTCTGGAGCATGTCCGCGGCGATCTGGCACATGATGTTGATGACGGGGTAGTCGGCCGTCGCGAGCATCACGACGCGCTCGTTCTTATATCCCGCCGCCTGAAGGTCCGCTTTCACCTTGCCGAGGTCGACTTTGGCGGGAAAGACGTCCAACCCAACCTTGCTCGCCATCGGCGAGTCAGGATGAAAGAACCCCATGCCTTCGCGCCACATCGCGTGATTGTCGCCGACGACGCCGAGCATGTAATCCGACTGCACGATCCCGCCGAGGATCGCGCGGCGGACGGCGGGGTTGTCGAACGGCGGCTGCAGATGATTGAAGCGCATCAGGCCGGTATAGCCGGCCGGATCCGTCACTTGAACTTTGATGTCGGGGTTCGAACGCAGAAGGGGCGCGAGATCGGAGGTCGGCTGCTCCCACCAATCCATCTCGCCCGCCTGCAGCGCGGCCGCCGCTGTCGACGGGTCTGGCAGCGTGTGCCATTCGACGCGGTCGAAATTGGCGATCTTCGGTCCAGAGGTGTAGCTCGGCGTTCCGCTCCGCGGGACGTAGCCGACGAATTTTTCATAGACGTTCAAGGCGCCCGGGTTTCTTTCGTTCGCGATGAACTTGAACGGCCCGCTGCCGATGATTTCGCTCACCTGCTTCATCGGATCTGTGAGCGCCAGACGCTCCGGCATGATGACGGCGAGATTGGAGGCCGGCTTGCCGAGCAAGTTCGGCAACAGCCGGAAGGGCTTTGAGAGGCGAAATTCAACGACGCGATCGGAGGTCGCGACGAGATCGTCAAGGACGGCCATGAGGGCGCCCGCGTAGATGTCCCGCTTGCCCCATCGTCTGATGCTGGCGACGACGTCTTTCGCCAGAACGGGCTCGTTGTCGTGGAAGCGGAGGCCCTCTCTCAAGGTCAGCCGCCACAGCTTTCCGTCGTTCTCGACGGTATGGCCTTCGATCATCTGAGGCTGCGGATTGTACTGTTCGTCCACCCCGAACAGCGTGTCGAAGACCATCAGGGCGTGGTTGCGCGTGACATAGGCGGTTGTTGCGAGGGGGTCGAGGATCGCGAGATCCGCTTGAGGGATGAATTTCAAGACCCGGCTCGGTTCGGCCGCGATGGCGCTGCGAAGGCTGCGCGGCGCTAGGGAAAGGCCAACCGTCGACATGGCGGTCGTAAGAAACTGGCGACGTTGCATTTGGCAGCTCCGATTCTGAATGCGGCCGCTTAGCGTTGACGCGGGTCCAGTCGCCGGCGGGGATGAGCCGCGTGGCGTCCGGCGTCTCGGCGCTCGAGTTATTTTAGAAGATCATATATCAAAAAACGTGTCCAGAGCGAATGTGGGCAAATCGGCGTTTTGATATATTAAAAATGCTGATTTATGCGGCAGGGCCCGGACTCAAACGAATTTTGGTGCCGACGGGCTGCCCAGCCGCAAGCGCCGCTCTACGGGCGTCGAGGCGCTCTTTGCCGATAATTTCGTTTCGCTCCACCATCTTCCTCAGCGAACGGGGATTGACGCCAACGACCCGCACGACCCTGCCTCGCTCGGGCGGCATAAACACCTCGATGCGCTTTGATTTGATCGCTTTCAGGATGGTTTCGGCGACCTGTTCGGGGAGCATCGAAGGGCCAGCGAAGGCGAGCGACATCGCATCGTCCTGCGCTTCCTTTTCGAGCATCGGCGTCTCCGTCGAAGTCGGATGAAGGATGGTGAACGCGATCGGACTATCCCGCTCCTCCAGCGCGACGGCGTGATGGAAGGCTCGCAAAGCATGCTTGGCCGCCGCATAGCTCGCGATTCCGGGAAACGGCAGATAGGCCGTCATGCTGCAGATCGTCACGATGTGGCCGGAGCCCTGCCGCCGAAACCGAGGTAACGCCGCGAGCATGCCGGTCAGCGGCCCCATGAAATTGGTGTCGAGCGTATGCTGGTGCTTCTCGAGCGAGACGTCGCGGGCATAGCCGGTGTGAACGACGGCGGCATTGTTGACGAGGATATCGAGACGGCCGAAACGCCTCCACGCCTCGTCGAGCGCCGCCTCCCACTGGTCCCTCGAACGGATGTCGAGATGGAGCGCCATGGCGCTCGGACCGACGGATTGGGCGACCGCTTTTGCCTCCTTGTCGTCGATATCGGCAATGACGACGCGGTTGCCCCGCGAAGCCGCGAGTTTGGCGGTCGCGGCGCCGATGCCGCTAGCGGCGCCGGTGATGAAGTAGACCTTCGACGAGTCGGCTTTGGAACTGGCTTTCATGGGGGCCTCTTGGATCGGTAGCGGTCGGCGCGGCAGCGGCGGGGCCGTCAGAAATAGGTCCGGATGGACGAGGTCACCCGGTAGTCGTCATCGACGATGTGGATGACGCGCCACTTGTCGAAGGTGAGGCACGGATGGGAGATCCCGAAGGACACCATGTCGCCGACCGCCAGAGGCGAATCCGTGGGAACGGCGAGGTGACAATGCTGATCGTTGAGGCGAACGACCTCGTGCCCCGTCGGAACCGAAATCGGCCGGTCCATCGCGCCACCCGGCCTGAACCACGTCAAGGCGACAGGCGGGTCGTCGTAGGAAGCGTCTCGTTTGCCGAACCCGATAATGGCTTTGGTCGGCTCGGGCCTCGACTGAACATAGGCCCACACCTCCAGCGCCGCCTGGAGACCGCCATCCCTGGCCGCGAGTCCGGGAACGCGTTCGCGAAGCGCGTCGAACGCCCGCACATACATGACGGAATCATGGGTGATGTAGCAGCCGGCCCGCAGCAGAATGACGCTTGGCCGGTCGAGCTTCGCCGTCTTCAGCTTCGCCACCACAAGGTCGTAAAACGACGAGCCTCCGGCGCTCAGTAGGACTGTTTCGCCTGCGAACAAGCGCTCACGCGCGCAACGGACAGCCAGAGCGACGAGATCGTCGAGAAATGCGGTTACAAGGTTCGCAGTCTTCTCGCGGGTCTCGCCCCGCAAGAGTCCCTCGAACCCCTCGACACCGCTCAGCGCGAGCGCCTCGGAGTCGCTCACGAACGCTGCGAGTTCGAGCGCTTCCTCGATTGTGCGGCAGCCTGTGCGACCCCCGGGATAACCCAACTCGACGAGAACCTGAATCGGGCGGAAAAGGCCCAGCCGCCGAGCGGCGTCGGCGATCGCCCGAGCGTTTTCCAGGGAATCGATCAGACAATAAAATTCAAAGTCCGAATGATCTCGCAGTTCGCGTAGGACATACTCGATCGCGGAACGTCCGACGAGCTGGTTCGCCATGAAGATACGTTTATAGCCGAAGCTTCGCGCGACCTGTATCTGATGCGGCGTCGCAAGCGTCACGCCCCACGCGCCGTCCTCCAACTGCAGATCGAACAGCGCGGGGCTCATTGTCGTCTTGCCGTGTGGGGCGATCCGGGCGCCGCCGCTATTCAAGAAGGCCTTCATCCAGGCGCTGTTGTGTCGAAGCGCATTCTCTTTCAGCACCGCGACCGGAAGTGGAAGGTCCTCTCGCAACAATCGCCAATCCTGGGCGCCCGTCGCAGAAAGTTCGACAGGGTTCTTAAGTGCAGGAGCGCCTTTGTCCCGAAGGTCCAGGTCGGCCTCATTCGGTATACGGCGGGAGCCCAACATCGAAAGTCCTTTGTCTGCCGTGTCGCGAAGGGACCACGTCGTAACTATGCCGCGCTCGTCGCCAATGTCTCGCCGAATCGAGCGACAGGCGCGCCGACGGAGTCCGAGCGGAACGCAAGGACGGTGCCTTGCTCGCGGTGGCCGGCCCGATCGGAAGCCAATGAGGTGATGAAGATGGTCCGCCCGTCGTCGCCCCCAAAGCACGGCATTGTGGGAGCGGCAACCGGGAGGCTGATACTCTCGACTAGCTCGCCTCCTGGCGAAATCTTGTTGAGCCTCCCCGAGGTGACGCCCGCGCTCCAATAAAAACCGCGGGCATCGACCGCGGCGCCGTCGGGAAGTCCCTGCGCCTCGGTCAGCGTGATCAACGGGCGACCATTGCGCAAATCGCCCGAAGTCGCGTCGAAATCGAAGGCCTTGACGCGGCTTTCACGCGTATCGGCGTGATACATCGTCGTTCCATCTGGGCTCCATGCCAGCCCGTTGGAGACTTTGATGTCATCGAGGACGCACCGGGACGCCCCCGCGGGAGTGACGCGATACAAGGCGCCAGAGGGGGCGCGGGGCACAGAATCGTGCATGCTGCCGACCCAGAAGCAACCGTCAGGGCCAACCTTGCCATCGTTTAACCGATTCATTGTTCGGTCAGGCTCGGGGTGAACGAGAAAGGTCAGTTCTCCGGAGCCGGGATCGAAGAGGTGAACGCCTGTGCGCAACGCGACGACGAGCCTCGCGTCGGAGACCAAGCTGACGCACCCGACGTCCGCGGGCATCGGAAAGGAAACCACTCTTGAGGTCTTCGGGTCCACGGAAAGGACTGCCTGCGAAAGAATGTCGACGAACCAGACAACGCCGCGCCGATCGTCCCAAACCGGGCTTTCGCCGATCTCTAAGCCAAAATCGATAAGCGTCTCGAATTTCACCTCAGAATTCGGCACGTGCGTTCCTTTTCCTAAACTGTCGGCTTCGGATCCGACCCGCTGGCTCCAAATCGGGACGTCACCGAAGCGGTTACGATTTGATATATCAAAATCGCCTTTGCTGTCGACCCCCATTCTCACCATTGCGACAAATCGAATTTTGATATAGCATACGTGCGTCGCCGTTTGGCCGGTGCCACCAGGAACGGACGCGTGCCTCCGCGCTCAAAACCCGACGAAATGACGTCCGCGGCTTGCAAATCGCCGGAAGAAAGGCTCCTTGCCGCCGGAATCGTCTTGCCGCCGTTGCGGGCGCCGATCGCGAATTTCGTCGGCGGCGTCCAAGAGGGCGGTCTATTGTTTCTATCGGGTCAAGGACCCGTCGCCGCCGCCGGCAAGCGAACCGGCAAGGTTGGCAAGGACGTCAGTGTCGACGAAGCCTATCAGCACGCCCGAATGGCGGGCGTGAACTTGCTGACCAATATGCGAGCGATCCTCGGTTCGCTGAACCACGTTTCGCGGATTGTGAAGGTCTTCGGAATGGTCAATGCCGTCGACCATTTCGCCGCGCATCCCTCGGTGATCGATGGATGCTCCGACCTCTTCATCGAAGTTTTCGGCGCGAACGGGATGCACGCCCGCTCCGCCATCGGGGTTTCCTCCCTTCCGGGGAACATCACCGTCGAGATCGAGGCGATCGTTGCCGTTCACGGTCCCTACGCGGACAAAGCGAGTTGAGGTTGGGTTGAACGCTGCTCGGCGGTTTGAGCCTTCGCTGTCAAGCGGCGCGCATTTGGGTCTAGAATTAGTGAGTCTGGCCGACCAGGGGAAATGCATGGAAAAAGAGGCCGCCGATGCACATACGGCAGGCGCCGAGGGTCTGAGCCGAGACAGTCTCTCCGAAAGGATTTACGCCCGTCTCCGTCTCGCGTTGATGACAGGCGTCTACGAGTCCGGCGCCAGGCTCAATATTCGCGGGCTCGCGGCTCACTATGAGACCTCGCCGACCCCCGTTCGCGAGGCCATCATGCAATTGGTGCGCGAAGGCGCTCTTGAGCTTCGGCTCGGGCACCAACCGCGCGTGCCCGTGCTGACGATTCCGCAGTACATCAAGATTCGAGAGACGCGAGCGCCTCTTGAACGACTGGCGGCGGAACTCGCCGCGGTCAATGCGACGGATTCGCTGCTCGAAAAGCTCCGGGCGTCTCACCAACGTTTCGTGCAGGCCGAAAAAGAAATGAAATGGAAAGAAGCGCTAGCCGCAAACCAAGAATTCCATTTCGCGATCTATCGGGCATCCGATAACGAAATTCTCGTGGGTATAATCGAAAATCTGTGGCTTCTGGCCGGGCCCTTCATAAACAATCAATACCCCCACGTTCGTCGAGCCAGCTTGGAGGTGCACCCGCATCTCATGATCATGGACGCGTTGAGCCGCAAGTCGCCAAGCGAAGCTGGCGAACTGGCTGTTCGTGACCTTCGTGAGGGGTCGTATCTTATTCTCGAAAACCTCAAGAGCGAAGGCAGTACAGCTGCCTCCGTCCGCAAGAAAAGGAAGACGTTGTCAGTCGTGCCATAGCTGAGACAAATAGAGATGATCACGCATCGAAATGCTCCGATGGAGAAGCATATTCGATGAATTCGGCACGGAGGGGTTTTGTTGCACGGATGCTTGTGCGGCAGAAATTCTCAGAGCTACCGGGCCAAGAATGTTCCGATTTTGATGTTCGGAGCCGATTGTCGATTTACACTCGAAAGCGGGACTCGAACTGTTTTGCCGAAAATGGGGCACCTAAATTGGGACTGGCGGGTTGGTCGGTCTCAATTTGAGTGCCTATTGTGGAGCGTCGCCAAGCGAAAACGCCCTCCTCCGAGGGCCGGTTTCCCGGGTTAAACAACGGATCATTCGGATCGACCAAGCGATTACGTCCCTTCATGCGAAAGTCGATCGACCGGTCGATCGGTCCCGTTTCAAGTGTACGAAAATATGTCTCCAGTCCCAATTTGAGTGCCATGCAAGAATGCGAGTCTCAGACAACGCATTGAAATATCTGACCCGAGCGGTCCCATCAATGAGTGCAAATCGACAGGCGGCCCCCTGCCCCCTGCCCGCTGTCTGCGACGGTCAAAGCGCCGCGCACCGGGAGGGCGTTCAACTCTTCGGTGCGTCCGTCGCGTTCAGGCGAGCAAACCTGCGAGATGCGCCACGAAGCGCTTTGCCGAGCCGAAGATTGGTTGCAACATTCTGAACCAGGAGATCAGCCTCGGTGTGCCGGTCCTCCATTCGAATCAAATGACGCGAAGAGCCATCGCGCCAACGGAGGCGTAAGTCGACGCCTGTATCAGCTCGGGTCACGATCTTCCAGCAGGCGCCGGAGTTTGCAGCTGCAAACTCCAATGCGTCGCCAAGATCACGGTTTGCAGCTGCAAACTCTTCGTCGAATCAAGGCGAGAGTATGCGACGCGCCGTCTATCATCCCGCTCCCGTTCCCTGATCGGCTAGTTGCCGCACCTTGCCTGAAAAACACGATTGTCGACGGCTCAATCGTTAAAGCGCGTTAACACTAAATTTCTTGACCGAATCGAATCTCGTCGTCAATCTACGCCCATCGCGGCTATTTTCCGCAATGAGCGTTACCCATGCCTTCCGCCGTAGGTCCCGCAGCCAGTCCCAAGCCACCAGGGCGGCCCTCGATCGATGATCTGATCGCCAGCAACGCTCAGCTTTTGTCGGCGCAGCTGACAACCTTGATGACCAGGCTCTTTCCGCCGCAATCGCAAAAGACGCTTCGGCGCTTTTCGAGCGGTGAGGTCGCCCGCATTGTCGGAATCACCGACGGCTACCTTCGGCAGATGGCGCTGGCTGGTGAGGTTGAAGAGCCGGAAAAAGGGGCGGGGGGCCGTCGCCTTTACACTTTGGACCAAGTCCACGATGTGCGAGCGCATCTGGCGCGCGCAAAGCCTTCCTATTCCCCGAGGCGGAGCGGCGACGAACATCTGCAAGTCCTCGCCGTCACCAACTTTAAGGGCGGCTCCGGCAAGACGACGACCAGCACCCATCTTGCGCAATATCTCGTGCTGCATGGCTACCGCGTCCTTGCCATCGACCTTGACCCCCAAGCCAGCATGTCCGCGCTCCTCGGCATTCAGCCGGAACTCGACCAAACGGAAAATCAGACACTTTACGGCGCGATTCGCTATGACGACAAGCAGCAGCCCCTGAGCGCGATCATACGCCAAACATACTTCACCGGGCTGGATCTCGTGCCAGGCAATCTCGAACTCATGGAGTTCGAGCACGACACGCCCAGAATGTTGGCAGACAAGAAGAACGTCGATGGGCTATTCTTTGCACGCGTGGCGCTCGCCATCTCGACCGTCCAGCATGATTACGATGTCGTCGTCATCGACTGCCCACCGCAGCTCGGCTTCCTCACGCTGAGCGCGCTCTGCGCGGCCTCCGGCATGATCATCACGATCAATAGCCAAATGCTCGACGTCGCGAGCATGGCACAATTCTTGACAATGGCGGCTGGCCTACTATCCGTCGTTCGCGAGGCGGGCGGCAACTTAGACTACGATTTCTTGAAATACGCCATTACGCGGTTTGAACCCAACGACGCACCTCAGGCTCAGATCGCCGCGTTCTTGCGAAACCTGTTCGGCGATCTCGTTTTCACGAATGCGATGCTGAAAACAACCGCAATCTCCGACGCAGGTTTGCTAAAGCAGACCCTCTACGAGATCGCGCGCGACCAAATCAACAAACAGACCTATGACCGTGCCATGGACTCCATGGACGCGCTCAATTCGGAAATTGAGGCGACCATTCGCAAGGCTTGGGGGAGGGCGGCGTGAAGCAACGGCGACCCACTCTGGCCGGACTCCTCGCCCCGCAAGACGACTCTCCAGTCTCGCCGCCGGCCGCGCAATCCTCTCCCGCGGTAAGCCCTGCGACGTCGGGTGCGCTGCGCGCGATGGGCCTGACCCTTAAGCAAATGTCTGAAGACGCGGGGCGAAGCCGGGAACTGCAGGAAAAGCTCACATCTGGCTCACATGTTGTCGAACTTGCGTCGACGTCCGTAGACGCATCCTTCCTCTTGGACCGGATACCCGATCACGACGACCCCGCATTCGACACTCTCGTCGAAAGCATCAGGGAACACGGGCAGGAAATCCCGATCCTTGTGCGCCCCCACCCCGAAGTTTCTGGCAAATATCAGATTGCCTATGGTCGCAGACGACTGCGCGCCACAGCGCAGTTGAATATTCCGGTCAAGGCCCTCGTTCGCAATCTCACCGACGCTGAGCTTGTCATCGCGCAGGGCAAGGAAAATCTCGAACGGCAAGATCTCTCGTTCATTGAACGCGCGCTATTTGCGCACAACCTTGAAGAGCGCGGCTTCGACCGCAAGACCATCACGGCTGCGCTTTGCGTCGACAAAGCATCTCTCTCCCTTCTCATATCGGTTGCGCGCAGCATACCTCAATCGCTGATCGCGGCTATTGGCCCAGCGCCCAAAGCGGGCAGACCACGCTGGATGGAGCTAGCGCAGAAGCTGCTGGGGCCTGACAGTCTGAAGGCTGTCGAAACGTTAGTGCAGGACACGACGTTCTCTGCCGCTGATTCGAATACTCGGTTCGCGCGCGTCATGAAGGCCGTTACGCCCGCCAACACCGTCCATCGCGATTCAACTTGGTCCAACAAAGAGGGGACGAAGCTTGTCAGCATCGTCCGTCGCTCTGGCCGCACAAGCCTACACTTCGACGAAAAGGCCGAGCCCGACTTTAGTGCGTTCCTTGTCGATCGGCTCGATGATCTCTACGCCGCCTTCAAGCTCCGCGCATGAGTAATTGCGCGGGCTATCGCTGAAAGACCCTCGCGACACAGCCTTTGTAGCGTCCCGATCAACACTTCACGGAGCTTAATCGCAAAAGAAAAGGCCCCCGAAACAAAGTTCCGGAAGCCCATTTCTCATTCGTCGCAGTTTGAGAATCCCACTTCCGCGAATCACTGTCAAGAGACTCATCCGAGATTCTAGCGCCGTTTCGGCGAGCGGATTTCTTTTGCCGTAACCGAGGCAAAGAAATGGAACCGCATCTATCGACGACGCCCTTTGGGCGGCGATCGCTGACGCTTGCCCATGTGGCGAGCCAGGCGAACGCGAAAGCACGGCCGCCCGAGAAGGCGGTCCACAAATGGCAGGTCTTTCGCGCCGTATGCACGGCCAAGATGCGGGTCGGCGTGTCCGAACGCGCGCTGGCGGTGCTCGACGCGCTGTTGAGCTTTCACCCGGAGACCGCGCTGACCGGCGAGGACCTCGTGGTCTTTCCGTCGAACCAGCAGCTGGCGTTGCGGGCGCATGGTATGGCGCCGGCGACGCTGCGGCGACATCTGGCGGCGCTGGTCGATTGCGGCCTGGTGATCCGCCGCGACAGCCCCAACGGCAAACGCTACGCTCGCAAGGGCCGGGGAGGCGCCATTGAGTTGGCCTTCGGTTTCGACCTCAGCCCGCTCGTGGCCCGCGCCGATGAATTCGAAGCCTGGGCCGAAGAAGTCCGCGCCGAGGAGCGCGCGCTGAAGCTGGTGCGCGAGCGCATCACGCTTCTGCGGCGCGACATCGCCAAGATGATCGCGACGGGCATCGAGGAGAACGTGCCGATCCGCCGCGGCGGGGACGGCCCAACCGACTGGTTGGGCCTCTACACCCTCTACCGCAGCATGCTCGCTCGAATTCCGCGCACGGCGACGCGTCTGGAGCTCGAGCCGGTCGCCGAGGAACTTTCGCTGCTTGCCGACGAAGTGCTCATCGTGCTGGAAGATCACGTAAAAACAAAGAATCCAAGCGCCAATGAGTCCCAAACTGAGCGCCACATACAGAATTCAAACCCAGACTCCCCAATTGAACTTGAACCTCGCTTCCGAGAAAGCGCGGGGGCGAGCGCGGAGCCAAAGCCCCCAACGCCGAGGATGCCGGAAGGGGCCTATCCCCTTGGGATGGTGCTCGACGCCTGTCCCGACATTGCCGACTATGCCAAGAGCGGAATCTCGAACTGGCGCGATTTCCTGGCGACCGTCGCCGTGGTGCGGCCGATGCTGGGGATCAGCCCGAGCGCCTGGGAGGAGGCGCAGGCCGTGATGGGCGAGGTCCAGGCCGCCGTGGTCGTCGCGGCGATCCTGCAGCGCGGCGCGGGGATCGCCAGCGCCGGCGGCTATATCCGCGGCCTGACGGGAAAGGCGAGGGCAGGGCAGTTCTCGCCCGGCCCGATGCTGATGGCGCTGATCGGCAAACGAAAGCGGGCCGCGAACGAGAAGATGACGGCGTGAGGGCGGGCTCAAGCCGCACGCGGTCCGCTCAGCCATTCGCGGAGCTTCGACCAGCGGCGGCGGCCGGAGACGTTCTTGACCGCGATCATGATCGCCTTCTTCTGACCGAGCAGGATGACCAGACGCTTGCCGCGGGTGACGCCGGTGTAGAGGAGATTGCGCTGAAGCATGGGGTAGTGCTGCGTCGTCACGGGGATGATGACGACGGGATATTCCGACCCCTGGGATTTGTGGATCGTCGTGGCATAGGCGAGAACGACCTGGTCCAGTTCGCCGAGAAGATAGGTCACGTCGCGGCCGTCGAAGCGAATCGTGATCTCGCCGACCTCCGGGTCGATCGCGGTGATGAAGCCGAGATCGCCGTTATAGACGTCTTTGTCGTAGTCGTTCTCGGTCTGCATCACCTTGTCGCCGACAAGGAAGGTCGTTCCGAACTTTTGGACCTGCGGTTCTGTCTGCGGATTGAGGGCCTTCTGCAACTCGATATTCAAGGACCGGGCGCCGAGACCGCCCCGGTTCATCGGGCAGAGGACCTGGATGTCGCGGACCGGATCGACGCCGAAGCGGTTGGGAATGCGCTCCTTGACGATCTCGATCAAGCGCGACACGGCGATCTCCGGATCGTCGGCGGGCACGAAATAGAAATCGGTCTCGGCGCTCGGCTTCGCCAGCTCCGGCGCCTGACCGGCATTGATGCGATGCGCGTTCTGTACGATGTGGCTCTTGGCGGCCTGCCGAAATACCTCCGTCAGCCGAACGACCGGGACGGCGCCGCTGGCGATGATGTCGGCAAGCGCCTGGCCGGGACCGACGGGCGGAAGCTGATCGACGTCGCCGACGAAGAGCACGGCGGTTCGATCGTCGACCGCCTTCATCAGGGCGTTCATCAGGACGATGTCAACCATGGAGGTCTCGTCGACGACGAGAAGATCGCAGGAGAGAGGATTGTCCTCGTTGCGCCGGAAGCCGCCGGTCTTCGGATTGGTCTCCAGCAGGCGATGGATGGTCTTGGCTTCGTGGCCGGTCGTTTCCGTCATCCGCTTGGCCGCGCGGCCCGTGGGGGCGCAGAGCAGCAATTCGACTTTCTTGGCGCCGAGAATGCGTAAGATGGCATTGACCAGCGTCGTCTTGCCGACGCCGGGTCCGCCGGTGATGACCATGACCTTGGAGGCGAGCGCGGCGCGGACCGCGGCCTTCTGGCTGTCGGCGAGCGTCAGTCCCGTCTTGTCCTCGACCCACGGGATCGCCTTGTCGGCGTCGATGGCGGGCCAGGGCAGGGGGCCGCGAGCGATCGCTTTCAACCGCGCGGCGATCGACTGCTCGGCGCGGTGAAGGCCGGCGAGGAAAATGCAGTGCCGCCCCTCGACCTGATCGGCGACGACGTCGCCCTGGCCAAGCTCGAGCCCCAGCGCCGCCTCGACGATCGAGCCCGGGATTTCGAGAAGCTTGATCGCCAGCGGCAGAAGTTCGTCACGCGGCAAGCCGCAATGACCGTCGTTCAGGGCTTCGGTCAGAGCGAAGGAGATGCCGGCTCGCGCCCGGATCATCGCCGTCTTCTCGATGCCGAGCTTCATGGCGATGGCGTCGGCCGTGCGGAAGCCGATCCCCTTGATATCGCGGGCGAGCCGATAAGGGTCCTCGGAAATGAACTGCACCGCGTCGGCGCCATAGGTCTTGAAGATCCGGACCGCCCGCGACGTGCCGACGCCATGGCTATGCAGGAAGATCATGATTTCGCGAATGGCCCGCTGCTCCGCCCAGCCGGCGATGATGGCGTCCGCTCGTTTGCGGCCGATGCCGGTCACCTCCTGCAGCCGAAGCGGCTCGGCCTCGATCACGTCGAAGACCTGTTCCCGGAACGCCCCGACGAGTTTCTCCGCATAGACCGGGCCGATGCCGCGGATCATGCCGGAACCGAGATATTTCTCGATTCCCTCGACCGTCGTCGGCGGCATCGCCTTGAGAAACTGGGCGCGGAACTGGACGCCATGCGCTCGGTCGTTGGACCATTCGCCGCTGGCCTGGATGAATTCTCCGGCGGAGATCGTCGCGGCATGGCCGACGACGGTGATGAGATCGCGTTTGCCTCGGGCCTTCACGCGCAGCACGCAAAAGCCGTTCTCGTCGTTGTGGAACGTTACCCGTTCGACGAGGCCGGCGAAGACTTCGGTGCTGCTGTCCGCCGTTGCTTTCAAGCGTGGCCCGTCATTTGTGTCTTCCGGCGCGCTGCCGTCGAAGGCCGCACTATACGGCTAAGCGCGCGGCCTTGCCGAGGCGCCGGTCGGCGTCGTTGTAATAGCGGGCCGCCTGCTGGACGGAGCGGTGCTGCGACTGCTGCATCGCCTCCGGCAGCGAGACGCCGCGGCGCGCGGCTTCGGTCAGATAGCCTGAGCGCAGGCCATGGGCGCTGAATTCCGCCGGGTCGAGGCCAGCCAGGACGCAGCGACGCTTGACGATCAGGTTGACAGCCTGCGGCGTCAGGGCCCGCTGCTCCATTCCTTCCCATTGGTCGATGGGACGGAAAATCGGGCCCTTGGCGATGTCGGCGCGTTCGAGCCAGAGGCGCAGCGCCTCGACCGGCGGCCCGACCAGCAGGACGGACGCGTCGTCGTCGGCCGCGGCGGTTTTGGTGCGCAGAAGCGCGATTCTCATGCAGGGCAGGCGCGGGGAATTGCGATCGCCGGGGTCGAGGGCGACCGGCGCCTCGTCGCTCAGTTGCTCGACGCGCAGGCGGGCGATTTCGCTGCGCCGGCGCCCGCCCGAGCCGAAGGCGATCAGCAGCAGCGCGCCGTCGCGGCAATCGGCGAGCCGGTCGGAACGGCACGTCGCGAGGAGCCGATCGAGGATGTCGCGGGTGACGGCGCGTTGGCTCTTGCGCCGGCGCGGCCGCGCGCTGGCGCGCACGGCGAGCCGCACCGCGGCGCGCAGGGCGGGGGAGGCGAACGGACCGTCGAGCCCGCGCCAGCGATGGAGGGCGCCCCAACTGGCGAGCCGGCGTTTGACTGTCGACGGCGCATGCGGACCGTCGACGCGCAGGGCGCCGGCCGCGGTCAGCGCGGCGGCGACCTCGGCGGGCATGCCATGGGCGGAATCAACCTCGCGCTGGGCGGGATCCCACAGGTGATGGGCGACGAATTTCAGCGCCAGGCCTTCCGGCGCCGGCCAGACGAGGGGCGTGCGCGTAGCCGCCTGGGCCCAGGCTTCGAGATAGGCCAAATCGGAGGCGAGCGCGCGCAGGGAGTTTTCGCCCATCCCCTCGCGCGCCAGGTGTTTGAGCGTGGCGACGTCGTCGTCGGTAAGAATCTGCGCGAGCCGGTCGCGCCGATCCATCGGCAGGATGGCGGCGAGCGCGTCGAGCTGCAGCGAGCGGCGGGTTTCGCGATCGGAGGCCGAGCAGGGAAGATCGGTCATTGACGGGGCCTCATCGATGTCGGGTCGGCGGGAGCGGCGCTCGCGACACCTGGCGCCGCCGCTCCCGGTCGACGCCGCAGGTCCCTGTTCGCAATCGATCGCTCATTCGGACAACGAGGCTTTCCAGGGGTCGACAAGATCGATGCCGGCGTCGTCGAAATGCTTGACGTTGTGGGTGGCGAGCGTCGCGCGGCGGGCCAATGCGATGCCGGCGATCATGCTGTCGCGCAGCTCGCCGGCGCGACCCTCGGCCTGCCGGCGCGCCATCAGGGCGGCCGTAGGCTCGGCGGCGGCGGAATCGAAAGCGAGAATGCGCCCTTCGAGATCGTCCGCGATGACGCGTTCGAACGCTTCGGCCAAGGCGTCGCGGCGTCGGCCGGCCGGCATTCTGGCGATGCCGAATCGGTTCTCGAGCACGGTTATGGCGGTGACCCACAGCGACGTCGGCGGCTGCCGGTCGAGCCAGGCGATGACGGCGGGGTCGGGAGGATCGCGCATCAGGGCGGAAACGACATTGGTGTCGAGGATGATCATGCCTCGAACGGGCTCTTGATCGAAAAGCCGCGCAGCTCGCCGATTTCTTCGCCCTTGCGGAGCCCGATGCCGCCAAAGCGGGCCGCGATCCGCGTTCCCAGCTGTGCGGGGGCCTGTTCGTCCTTCACGACGTCGCGCAGAATGTCGCGCACCTCCGCCGCCATGCTGTGGCCGTGGCGGGCGGCGCGGCGCTGCAGCCGCTCCTTGACGTCGTCTTCGATGTCGCGAACGAGAATCTGAGCCATGCGAAACCCTCATTTTGCTATCGTGATAGCACTTATCGCCGCGCGCCGCCAGACGCGCGTCGTCTTCGAAAGAATCCGCGTCCGCCGCGATCCCTGCGGATGGCCGCGAGAGCGATCCTTGAATGCTTCGCCTTTGGCGGCTTGGCCAGCACGGCCATTCTCGTCATTCTTGCGCCCGGCCGACCGCGCCGCTGGGCTTGCCATGGCCAGAATCGCCGGTTTTCGCGCCGCTGTCCATCACTATCGATAAGCTGTACTTATCGATAGTGATGACCATGTGAAAAGCGATAGCGCTATGACGGAAGGCAGTGGTGTGCTAGGTTCCATAACGGCGTGTGGTCCGTTCGTTATCAACGTGTTGGACTACATCCACCGACCCTCGTTTTGCAACCCCGCGCTCAAAAATGCGGGCCATACCGGATTCCGTCTGCGATGACGCCCGAACCCCTCCTCTACGAATTGCCCGACCCGATGCCCTGGCGCGCGCTCGCCGCGCCGCTCGCCCACGCCGAGGAAGCGCTCGCGCGCCTCGACGAACGGTTAGCGAGAAGCCCGGTGCGCGAGGGCTGGATTTCGAGGACGCACTTTACCGAAGGCTGCGCCGCCCTGTGGCTCGAGGGCGAATTGGTGCACCTGGAAGACCTCGTGCTGCACGACGCCGGCATGGACGTCAGCGCGCCCACCCACGCCTTGATCCGCGCCCACGCGGTCCTTCGGGCGCGCCGGCGCATTGCCGCCGAGCCGCCCGACTGGCCCCTCTCGGGGGCCGGCCTCGCGGCGCTGCGCGGCGACGCGGCCGGTGGGCCCGGGCCGGAACAGCGCAGGGGGCGAACGGCGCCATCGGACGCGACGGGCGGCGCCGCCCAGGGCGACGATGCCGACGGCGCCGGCTTCGACAACGGCCCGATCGGCGACGACGGCGAGCGCCGGCCGGACGGTCTCGATTCCGAATTTGCGGCGGTCGACGCTTTGATCGCGCGGTCGCGCCGCGTCATCGACGGCGAAGCGGCGGCGCCGCGGCCGCGCGACTCCCTCGCCTACGATCTCGACTGGAACGAGGACGAGCGCCTGAAAACGTGGCGGGGCGTGCGCGAGCAAACCCGGACCCTGCCGCCGCTGCTCGCCGGCGCGTTTCTCTGGGAGGCCTGGGAGCGGATCGAACCGCTGCAGCACCGCCCCTGGCTTGGCAATCTTCTCGTCGCCGCGGCGTTGCGCGCGCTCAAGAAAACCAAGGCCCATCTCATCTGCCTGAACGCCGGCCTGCGCCTCGTCGCCCGCGAACGCCGCCGTGCGGCGGATCGCACGGCGCGGCTGGTCGCCTGGTGCGAGGCGGTCGCCGCCGCCGCCGAGACGGGCATGAAGGATCACGACCGCTTGGCTTTGGCGCGCCGGCAGCTCGAGCGCAAGCTCGCCGGGCGGCGGTCGACTTCGCACCTGGCCGCCCTCATCGACCTCGTCCTCGCCCACCCGATCGCCAGCGCCGGCCTGATCGCCAAGGAGCTCGGCGTCACGCCGCGCGCCGCGCAGAACCTCGTCGCCGAGCTCGGGCTGCGCGAGGCGACGGGGAGGGGGCGGTATCGCGCCTGGGGGATCCTCTAGGCCGGGCTTCGGGCGTGGATCGACAGCCTTGACATACAATGCAAATGCATTACATGCGGAGAGCGACCACCAGGCCCTGGGAGCCGACCATGCCGAAGACAGCCGAGATCCTCGAGATTCCCGCGGCGATCACCGAGCGCGGCCAGACCACCGTGCCCGCCGCGATCCGCAGGATGCTCTCCCTCGGCAAGCGCGACCGCGTGGTCTTTCGCGCTCTGGCCGATGGAACGGTCGTCATCGCCAGGAAGGATGAGCGCGCCGAGGTTCGGGATCCGCTGATCGGCAAATTTCTGAGCTTCCTCGCCGGCGATATGGCGGCTGATCCGCGCCGGATCCAGCCGGTGTCTCCCGATCTTGTCGCCCGCGGCGCCGCGCTCGTCGCGGGCGTCGAGCTCGATATCGACGCCGCTCTGCCGGATGATGAGGGGTGAGTGCGGACGCCCTCGAGATCAACGGCTGGTCGATCTACGCGCACCCGCTGTTTCTCGATCAGCTCGAGACCCTGATCGCCGCGGTCGAAAAGGCGCGAACGAAGGATCCCAAGGGCTACAAGAAGAAGCGCGCCGCGAAGCTGCTCGCCGCTGTCCTGAAAGTGGCGTTCGAGGACATTCCGAGCGACCCGACCCGCGACGTCTATCGCCAGGGCGACACGCTCGGCGACGATTACAAGCACTGGTTCCGAGCGAAATTCTTGCAACAGTTCCGCTTGTTCTTTCGCTATCAGCAGTCTGGCGCCAGCAAGGTCATCGTCCTTGCCTGGGTGAACGACGACAGCACATTGCGCGCCTATGGCAGCGCAACCGACGCCTACGCGGTCTTCCGCAAGATGCTCAAGCGGGGAACTCCGCCTGACGACTGGACGGCCTTGTTGAGCGCCGCTTCGGGCGATGCGGCAAAGCGACGGCTGGGGCGGTCCAAGCCGGGGAGTGGAGATTGAGGCGCATTGAATCTCACAAGCGTACTGAGTTATCTCTAATTTACTGATTTGGGGCCGATCGGGCCCCTTTGCATGTCGGCGCATCCTCGCGCCACTGGCCTCCTTTTGCTCCGCCACGCTGGCCTGGATTCTCTCCGCCGTTGACAGCGCTGCGATGCCGACTGAAGCCTCGGCTTCGATCCTGGTCCGGCCGGGCGTGTGTTCGTCGCCTGGCGCGCGCTCGTTGCCCGCTCGGCCGGGCTATGGCCCGAATCGATTGGCGAGGCCATTCGCGCCGCGAGCGGCCATGCGGCGCGGACCGATTGTCGCGATAGAACGGGCTCGTGCTGATGGCGATCGCGTATTTTCAGCCGATCACGCGCGGCGAGCTGTCGCAGTTTCTGGGACGGGAGGTTTCGAGAGACGCTATCGCCGGACTGCGCGGGGAGGGGCTCGTTGCCGCCGGCACGCGCAGCCCGACGCCCGGCGCGCCCTATGCCTATGTTACGACGCCGGGGTTCCTGGCGCACTTCGGCTTCGAGAGTCTGGGCGATCACCCCGATATCGAGAAGCTCGAGGACGCGGGGCTTCTCGGCCGGACGAGCGAGGCGCTTCTCGCCGGCGCCGCCCTGGCGGCCGAGCTGAAGGGGTGCTGCGCCTGACGGGCGACGAGGACGAGGTGGAGGAGGATGCCGCTTAGTCGGCGCGCCGCCCTCTGACGAAGGGATAGCGACTCAAGGACAACCGAAAGTCGCGCTGGAGGTCCCAGCTTGGCAACCAGCAGGCGGCAGTTCCACAAATTGTGATACTCCGGTGAAGCTGCGGCGTCGGACGTAGTAGCGAGTCTCCTGATATTACGGCCTCGACACGATAAGATTCGTGCGGCCGCAGATCTGGCGTGGAGGGAGGTCGAATGCTTACGGGCCGAGCTGTCGTTGGAGGGGGCGAGTGATCCGTATTTTGCATACCGCCGATTGGCATATCGGCCAAATGTTGCGCGGATTCTCACGCGAACATGAACACCGCAAAGTCTTCGCGCGGCTAGAAGAGATCGTCGTTGAGCGCGACGTCGACACGCTCATCATCGCAGGCGACGTGTTCGACAGCCAGAACCCCTCGGGAGAGGCGCAGCAACTCTTCTACGACACGCTTGTACGGCTGAGCCGCGCTCGGCCAAGGATGACAACGGTAATCGTCGCCGGCAACCACGACGCCGCTGGTCGCCTGGAGGCGCCGCGTCCATTGTTGGAAGCATTCAACATCCGGGTCGTCGGGAATGTGCGGAGGCGCGATGGACGGATCGAGGCGTCGCGCCACCTCGTGCCGATTGTCGACGCGCGCGGCGCCGTGGCAGCTCATGTCCTCGCCGTCTCCTACCCGACGGCGGCGTGCCTTCCCAACCTGACGCGGCTGGATGGCGAAGCGGGTTCGCCCGTCGTTGCCGGCGTGCGGTCCCTCTACGCGGAGCTAACTGAGACGTTGCGGCTGCAAATGGATAGTTTGCCCTTTGTCGCTACAGGGCATCTCCACGTTGCGGGAGGCATCGAGTCGGAGGGCGCCGAGCGTCGAATCCTGGTCGGCGGTCAGCACGCTGTGCCGCATGATGTATTCCCCCCGGAAGCGAGTTACGTCGCGCTCGGTCACCTCCATAAAGCTCAGGCAGTCGGACGAGATACCGTACGATATTCGGGTTCGCTTATCCCGTTGTCCGCCACGGAGCAGCCGTACCAGCATGGCGTCACGCTTGTCAGCCTCGACGGAGTCAAGACCGTGTCTGAACACATCCCGATCGGGCGGCCCGTTGCCTTTCTTCGCCTCCCAGAGGCTGGTGATATGCGTTTGGCCGACTTTGGCGATCACCTGAGGGCGCTGGATCTCCAACCAGATTTGCCGATTGGCGAGCGGCCATTCGTCCAGGTCCGGCTTGCCCGCGAGGGGCTTCAGCCTGGATTCCGGGAGGAGATCGACCGCATTGCCGAGAGCTTTCCCGTTCGCATCGTCGAGGCCCGTGTCACCGCGATGCCCGACGCGCTGAATGAAGCGGTCATCGCCGATCCGTTGATCAGGCTGGCGGAACGGGACCCGGAGGATCTGTTCAAGCTTGCGTTCGAACGTGAGTTCGGCGTGCGGCCGGATGCTGCGCATCTGGATGTCTTCCACCGCGCGCGCGCGGAGGCTTGACCCATGCGCATTCTCGCGATCCGCGGCGCAAATCTCGCAAGCCTTGCGGCGCCGTTCGAAATCGACCTGACGGCCGAGCCGCTTGCAGGATCCGGGCTATTCGCCATCACAGGCGAGACGGGTGCCGGCAAGTCCACCATTCTTGATGCGCTATGTCTCGCGCTCTATGGCGAATATCCTCGCGTCTCTGAAGGCCGTCGGGAGAACGCTCCCGATCCCAGCGGGGAGGCGATCTCCATTCATGACGGGCGCGCGATCCTCCGCCGTGGCGCCGGCGGCGGGTATGCAGAGGTGGATTTCGTCGGACAGGACGGCGAGCGCTACCGCGTCCGCTGGGAAGCCAATCGCGCCCGCGGCCGCGCAAATGGGCGGCTGCAGAATGAACAACGTGCGCTGTCTCGCCTCGACGACGGCAGCGCCGTGGCGACGGGCAAGAACCAGGTTCGTGAAGCTGTAGAAGCGAGAACCGATCTCACATTCGAACAGTTCCGGCGAACGGTGCTTCTCGCCCAGGGCGAATTCGATGCCTTTCTTCTCGCCGCCGAGAGCGAGCGTGCCGAATTGCTCGAGAAGATAACCGGGACGGAGATCTACGCAGCAATTTCAATCCGCATCCATGAAGGCACGGAAGCGCGGCGGAGATCTGTCGAGCAGCTTGAACAGCGACGCCGCGACATCGGTCTTCTCGACGATGATGCCAGACAGCGGCTGCTTGACGAACAAAGCCAGCTTGCTGAGGCCGTCGCCCAGAAGGTCGCGGAGCGCGATCGCCACAATGGACGCCTGGATCATTTCAAGCGCGTTGTTACCGCCCGAAGCGATCTCGCTCGGGCGGAGGCTCAAGCGACGGCGGCGCGCTCGGCGCGTGAGGCTGCAGCCGATGAGTATGGCGCCCTGGCCGAATTCGACCTGGTCGAACCGCTCCGTCCATTATCCGTCGACTTGGACAACGCCCGGCGCACGGCGACCGAAGCCGAGTCACGCCTCGCTGACTTGCTTGTTGCACGCGAAGACACGCGGACGCTCGACGAGGCGGCTGCCACTCGACTTTCGGAGGCGACAACGGCCGACGAGGCCGCAGAAGACATCTTCAAGCGTTTTGGGCCCCTCTGGAGCGAAGCGGAAAAGCTCGACGCGGAGCTTGCAACGGCCCGGATCGAGTTCGACGATGCGACGGAGAAATCGCAGCAAGCCGATACGGCTCTGCGTAATCAAGAACATGCGCTCGCCGCGCTTGATCAGACTCTTGGCCAGACGGCCGATTCGCACCGCACAGCAGCGGCGCGACTGAAAGGTCATTCTGGTCGCGCTCTTCTTGCTGACCGTTTAGGCGACGCGACGGCCCTGTTAGAGAAGCGGGTCATACTCAAACGGGACTGCGCCACGGTGGCGTCCGGCGCGGCTGAGGCCGGAAAGACCGCGGCGCGATTGGAAGGCGAAACGGCGGAGCTGTCAAAGAAGCTCGCCGCGGATCGCAATCGAAGGGAGGGCCTCACTGGCGATATCGGCGAACGTCGAAGCAGTCTTGCTGCGATCGATGAATCAGCGCTGCACGAACGCGAAACAAATCTCCAGCGCGTCCTTGAGGCTCTGCGCGACGCGCGCGCAGCCTGTGAACAGCATATTCGCGCATCGACGGATCTAGCGCGCGGGGAGTCGGATCTCGCCGCCGCAGCGCACGAAGTAAGCTCGGCCAGCGGCCAGATCGTCAGCGCCGAAGCCGAACAACTGCGCGATCGAACGGCCCGCGCGGAGATAGCGCCGCTCGCAGACCTCGCCGACGAAGCCGTCTCGCCGGCGGCCGCGCACCTGCGCAGCATGTTGGCGCCGGATGCCGCCTGCCCCGTGTGCGGCAGCACAGATCATCCCCTTCTTGCGCACCCCAGCGCGCTGAACGACATGGTCGCGACAGTCCGCCGCCGCCGTCAGGAACTGGATGCGGCGCTGGATGCGATAAGCCTGCGCTTAGGCGCAGCCACGCGCGCACTTGCTGCTGCCGAGGTGCGACAGTCCGAGGCGAAGCGCGGAATTGGCACCGCGCTCAGCCAAGTGTCGGCGGCCGAGGGCGTTTATATTGGTCAGAGGTCATTGTTGAGCGATCTCTGCGCAAAGGCGGGATTGGTAGCGAGTGTGCCACTCGCGCCAAATGCGCAGGGCGCGTCCGAATTGGCGGCACTTACCGTGACTGCGAGGGAGGAGCGGGTCGCTGCCGGCTCCCCGCTTGCCGATGCCAGACGTCTTCGTACAGAGATCGACGATTTGCAGCGGGAGCACGACGCACTCGGTGTGACGATCGAGGCGGCGATCCGGAACATCGAGGAACGGCGCACTGGGCTGCACGCAGCGCAATTGAAGGCCGGGGAATACTCGGTTCGGGGAGCGGATATCGCTGAGCGTCTCGGCTCCATCGGCCGCGAAATCGCTCCATTTCTCGCCGCAGCGGATCGAACAGCCGAGCAACTCGATGCGGATTCCGAGGGCGTGGCCGCCAGACTCTTTGCGGTCGCCAAAGAGTACGATGCCTTGCGTAAGCAGGTTGGCGAGCTCGATCTGACATTGCAACGGTTGGCGCCTGATCGCGCAGCGGCCGCCACTTCGTTAGAGCATGCCCGGACACAGGTGACGGAGACTGCAGCCCGCCTTAATCAACGTCGTTCAGTCGTAGACGAGAAGACGCTTGCTCGGACCAAGCTCTTTGATGGCGAGTCGACGGCCAGTCACCGCACGCGGATCAACGAAGCCCGCCGAATAGCCCGCGAAGCCCTCGCGACGGCGCGCGAAGTAAAATCCGGAGCCGCCGCCAAGTTCCGGGCGGCCGGCGCCCGCTGCGAGGAAGCCGTCTTGGCGTTGGAGGTGGCAACGCGGCGCCGCGCTTCAGCCGAAGAGGCATTCAACGCGGCCTGTCGGGGCGTTGCGCGGTCGCTTGAACAGGTTGCCGCGCTCATTGCCACTGATCCAACCGTGTGCAGAGCGCTTCGGGCGCGAATTCAAGAGATCGATCGGGCCGTGAACGATGCCAGTGCCGCGGTCCTAACGCGGCGGAACGACTTGAGTAGGGCTCTTGAAGAGTTCGACGAGACAATCGACGTGGACACGTTGGCCGTTGCTGTTGCTGCGCTGGCGATGGAAATTGGGAACTTGCACCAACGAACCGGTGTGCTTTCCGCCGCGGTGGTGCGAGACGACGAGGCGCGCCGGGCAGCCGCAACCCTGTCGGCGGAAATCGACACGGCGAAAGCCGAGCTCGGGATTTGGCAGGCCGTCGATGATGCCGTCGGCTCGGCCAGCGGCGATCGTTTCCGGCGCTTCGTACAGGGCATCACGCTTGATCATCTGGTCCAACTGGCTAACGATCACCTCAACGCGTTGAGCCCGCGGTATAGGCTCGCCCGGGGGGCAGCATCCGACCTCACGCTGCATATCATCGATCGAGACATGGGCGCCGAAGTCCGCGCGACCCGAAGCCTTTCCGGGGGCGAACGTTTCCTGGTCTCTTTGGCGCTCGCGCTAGCGCTTTCGGCTCTCGAAGGCCGCGCGTCGTTTGTCGATACGCTGTTCATCGATGAAGGATTCGGATCGCTCGACGCGGAGACGCTCGATATGGCGGTGGACGCGCTGGAAACTTTGCAAGGACGCGGCCAGAAGGTGGGCGTCGTCACCCACGTCGCCGCTATGATCGACCGCATCGGCGTACAAGTGCGCGTCGAGAAGCGCGGCGCGGGACGCTCGGAGATCCGAATTTCCGATGGGCCGGGGTCGACGTGGTCCGCCACCGGAGCCGGCGCCGCGCAATGAAGCGACAGCACGGGCACGGCGATAGATATGGAGCGATAGGCTCGCTGCCGCTTTTGGAAGCTAAGATCAAGCCACGGGCGACGCGCGCGTAATCGAGCTAATCCTTTTTCGGCTTCATGCTGGGGCGATTGCTTTCCGCCAAGGTGCTTTCCTTCTTGAGGTCGGCGATGAGCTGCTCGATGAAAGCGACATCCGCTTCGAATTCCGCAGGATCAGGCACGGTGACGGTTTCCGATGCCGGATTATCGTGGCTGAAGGTGTTTGCTTTCGTCATCCCTTCATGGAAACGAATCGCTAAAGTGTCGGAGAGATGTACCTTGCGGAGTTTTAGTGTTTCGATTCTGTCGACTCCCCGACGCACCACGTCACAAAAAATATACTCTTCAACCAACCGCTCATAAGCAATCCGCAAACTTCCAATTATCTGCTTAATTCTATATTCGTACTCTGTTGGGCTTGTCGCGTGCAGTTCCTTAAGAGCCGCAAAATCCGCCTTTATTCGTTTCAGACGTTTGCCAACATCTTGCCCTTTCCAAGACACTCCGGCCGGATCAACCTTTCCGGCATTTGCCCCGTCGGCGAAGAGCGCGATCGTTTCGGTCACAACGCCGCGCTCATCGGCTTCTCGGCAAAGGTCGTTGAAGAAGATCAAGTCGTGCGTAAAGACAATCACCTGGCGCTTCTGCGCCTCAGACGCGATGCGGGCCGCGACTTTTAATCCGCGCTCGCGGTCCAACGATGAAACAGGATCATCGATGACGATCGGGCCAGCCCCTTCAGTGACGGCGATTTCCGTCAGAAATGCCGCAAGCGCGAGGGCGCGTTGCTCACCTTCGCTCAAGATCTCCGATGTTAGTTTCGTTAGCGTCGTGCCTGGATTGGTTTGGAATGCGGCTTTGGTCTGACCGCTCTTTCGCGCCAGGCCGACCTTGAGATGCGTGATTTCTAAGGTCTTGCGTTCCACCTCGAAATGGTCCGTCACGATCTTCGTCAAGTGGGTGTCGACAAGTTCATTGGCCTTTTGCGTAATGCCTTTTGTCTGAACCTCGGCGAGCGCCTTGGCATAGAGCGCATCGTCCTTGAGGAGATTGCGGCGCTTGATGACACGGTCGCGGCCCGCTGCGAGGATTTTGCGATCGGCGAGTTCGGCGCGCTCAGCTTCCATCTTGCCACGCTGTCCGTCCTCGTCGGCCTTCGTCAAGGCGTCGGCCTCGCTCGATAGAAGGACCGATAAGCCTTTCAATGCGCTGTCGGGAGAGACCAGAACGGTCGGCGGGGATGTCAGTGTTGACGTGGCGCCCTGGAGAGAGGTCAAGGCGATCAAGCGCCTGGCTTCCACGTCTTTCTTGAAGGATGTGAGCGTATCGGCAAGTTCCGTTTTGCGTTTGCGGATCTGTTCCAACCGCGTCGCCCAGTCCTTCGATGTGAACGTTTCAATCTTGGGCATGGATGTGATCGCCTCGGCGACTGCGGTTTCAGCTTGGTCAGCAGTTTCGGCGAGAGCTCCACTGATAAAGGCCTGAAAGCGGCCCATGCGTTCGGACGCTTCGGCGCCGAGCGGTTGTTGGCAGAGGACGCAGGTCTCGATCTCGGCCGGGGTGCTGAGAACGGGAAATTCGCGGCCGGGAAAGGCGTCTGCGATTGAATAATCGCGGGCGGCAAGCCAGAGCCGCCGCCATGTCTCGCCGCCGACGCCCGGAAGCGGTTCGCTCGAGAAGAGATCAGTTGCCTTCAACCCTGCGGCCGTTCGCGCATCAACAGCTTGCTGTTTCAGGGTACGGTATCCGTTGAGCATTACATCGCCGAACGCCTGATCAAGGCTGGCGCACTCGACAGCCAAATTTTGAACCCACGTGGAGAGCGCGGTCACGTCCGCCACCGAAGCGGTATTGGCGGCGAGCAGACGCGTCAGCTCAACAATGCGCGTGTCGTCATCCGGCGAAAACGTGGCCACCGCGTCGATCTGCGTGTCCGTCGTCTTGGCGCTCAGGCCGGCGTAGAAGGTTTGGGCCTTCGTGATTCGAGGTGTTTCGAATGCCACGGTAACGAGGGCGATTTGCTCAGTGACCGGTTTGCGCTCGGTTTCCAGCTTATCCCTGAGCGCGAGGCAAAGCTCGTTGAGCTTGTGAGGCAGGGCGAGGCCGAACGGAAGAAACTGAATCTGGTTGCCGCCGTCGACATAGAGTTGGGCTGCGCTACTGTCGAAGACGGCGACCTGCAAAAGGGTCTCCGAGGCGGGCGCGCCAGCGGTCCAGGGCACGACGACATCGCCGCCACCCAGGTCGATGACGATCTCCGCTTCCTGAGGCCCCCCGCCCGAGCCGTAGACATCTGCCAACACCTTGAGCTTGGCCGGATTGTCGGTGCGGGTGCGACAGGCGGTGCGAAAAATGCGGACGAAGCCGCTTTTGCCACTGCCGTTCCGTCCGTAGGCGACGGTCAGCCCTTTGGGCGCGAACACCAGTGCGGCGGCCGGCACGAGTCGGTTGACGTTCTTGACGTTACGAATGCCTTTGATCCGGAGAGGTGATCCACTCGTGACGGCTGAAAGGTGAGCTTTGGTCAACGGCGTCGGCGCCGGTGGTTTTGCGGCCAGAGGAAAGCCTGCTTTCTCTTTGATCAGATCAAGCAGTTCGCTTTCATCTTGTGCAGTGACCGCGGATGAGCCTGCCAATCGGCGAAGCGCGTCCTGACGCCAAGGTGTCAGCTTGGTCGCGGACCAATCCAGGATTTCGTCGACCGCCCCCATTGCAGATACTCCCCCGCGTCCTTTTGCCGTATATGCAAGGCCGATCAGTGAAGGACGCAAGCTCGCTGATAGCTTCGGCGAATCATAGTTGTTACCCCGCGATAGGGCCTGAGCGCCATAGCGCTGTATAAGGCCCTGGGCGTCGTTGCCGAGCGCGGCCACGGCCGCGCACGGCGTGTCGCAATTCTGTCTATGTTACAAAACCTCAGACATTGCGCATTAAGGCCTAGGTATTATAACATCGGGCATGACCGAACACACACACCGAGACCGCGCCTTGGAGGTTGCACGTCGACAGGGAATTGCGCGGGGTCGTGATTTCGACGCCGCCGGCGTGCCGCGCGTATATCTGCAACGACTGCGTGACGAGGGGGTCCTGGAGCAAGTCGGCCGCGGCCTCTACAAGCTGGCGGGCTCCGAGGTCGCCAGCGCTACCAGCTTGGCGGAAGCCGTGCGTATCCAACCGAAAGGCGTTATTGGTCTGCTGTCGGCGCTGCAGTTTCACAATCTCACGACCCAGACGCCCCACGCAGTGTGGATGCTGCTCGGACCAAAGGACTGGGCGCCGACCAATCCATCGGTCTCGCTGAAGATCGTCCGCGCTAGCGGTGACGCTCGAACCGCCGGCGTGGAAACCCATAAAGTCGATGGCGTACCGGTGCGCATCACCTCGCCAGCGAAGACCGTCGCCGACTGCTTCAAGCACCGCAACAAGATCGGCCTCGATGTTGCGATCGAAGCGCTGCGGGACCTCATCAAGTCCCGAAAGGGACGCGCTGGGCTGAACGAGCTTTGGCGGTACGCCGAAATTGATCGCGTCCAGACGGTGATGCGCCCGTATATCGAGGCCATGGTCGGATGAAGGCGCCGACGAACATCGGTGTCTCCGTGCGCGATCGGCTGACTCAGCGCGCTCGCGAGCGCCGCGAGAACGCTCAACTACTAATGACGCGGTACGTCATTGAGCGTGTGCTCTACCGCCTTGGCGTTTCGCAGCACCGGGACCGCTTCGTCCTAAAGGGCGCGATGCTGTTCAGCCTGTGGGCGCCCGCGCCCTACCGCGCCACCGGTGATCTTGATCTCTTGGGGTTCGGCGAGAGCGCCCCCGACGCGATCGCCGCCGTGTTCGCAGACATCCTCGCTATCTCCGTTGAAGACGACGGCGTGGTCTTTAGGCACGAGACGCTGCGTGCCGCCGCGGCGCGCGAGGAGGACGAGTATTCCGGCGTGCGACTCGACTTCATCGCCGAACTCGCTGGCGCGCGCCTGCCCATGCATGTCGACATTGGCTACGGCGACGTGATCACGCCGGGCCCGGTCCAAATCGAATATCCGTCTCTCTTCGGCCACCCCGCGCCGCGACTGAGAGCCTATCCGCCCGAAACTGTCGTGGCGGAAAAGTTCCAGGCCATGGTGGCGCTTGGCATGCTCAATTCGCGAATGAAGGACTTCTTCGATCTCTGGGCCATCGCCGGTGCCTTCAGCTTCGACGGCGCGGTTCTCGCACGAGCGATCCAGACGACTTTCGAACGCCGTGGAACCGTGCTTCCCACCCAGGCGCCACAGGCGCTGACGGCGGAATTTGCAGAGGCGAAGCAAGGTCAGTGGGCGGCGTTTCTTCGGCGGACGGAAATCGCCCTCGCGCCCGAACCTCTCCCGGAACTCCAGGCGCGTATCGCCGAACTCGTCATGCCGCCCGCGATCGCGATGGCCAAGGCCGCAACCTTTGAGGCGAGTTGGACTGAGGGCGGACCATGGAGCGTCGGGTAAGCCGTGAACGGGATTTTCGACACCAAAGCGAACCTGGATGATAGCTTTGACGGAGAATAAAGCGAGACCATGAGCGTCGCCTTTACCCGAGAGGACAGCGCCGAAACGGCGGCTCAGGTTGAGCTTCCCGATCGACCTATTTCGCCCCATCCCAATTTGGTGACGTCGTCCGGATTGAAAGCGTTGGAAGAGGCGATGGCGGCATGTCGCGCCGCTTACGAGGCCGCACAGCCGATCGAGAACGTGAACGAACGTCGACACGCGGCCGCGGCGGCTTCCCGGGACTTGAGGTATTTGGCCGAACGGTTGAAGACCGCTCAGATCATTCCGCCGCCGGCGGGGATCGAAGCCGTCGCCTTTGGACATCGCGTAACGTTCCGGCGCGATGATGGCCGGCGACTGGTCTTCAGAATCGTGGGTGAAGACGAGGCGGATCCTCGAAAGGGATCGATCTCCTTCGTCTCCCCCGTCGCGCGTGCTGTTATAGGCAAAGCCGTTGGGGATGTCGTCGTCGTGGGCGATCACGAGATCGAGGTTCTCGCTATCGAGTGAAGGCGGGCGCGCAAGGGGCGCCGAATGCGGCGCAGGGATAGGCCCAGCGGCGTTCTCGACGCCCCTTCTTTTGGGTTGGAAGTCGCGGATCTTTTTCAAAGCGATAGGCGGCGGCCGTGCCGAATCCGGCCTTCGCGCCAGCGATGCCCGGTGAATGCCGCCGAGCTTCCCAACCGGGCTTTGCCGAGCACCGGTGTTGCGACGCTGCGGGGGGACGCGGTCGGGGGAACCGAGCAGGGGACAACCGGGACAATCCGGAGCGATGGACCATGGCCAGGACGCTGATGCTGCCGCCGACGCCTTCGAAGGCCCCATGAACGACGACGGCGAGAGCCCGCCGGCCACTACTCGCGCATGCTGGCGGCGAGCGTGGATATGCTATATCGCGGAAAAGCTCGATTCGGTTGATGGTTATGGGCGGAGTTGTGTACGGCGCTTCGTCGAGGGCACGCAAATCTCAGGCGACCGCGCTCTTGACCCGTGGCAACAGGACGCCTTTGGTCAGGTTGAAGCATGGCTGCGTGCAGTCGCGTCGAGAGACTGAGCGCTTCGCGCACCGATGGCCCGCCCGCGGTCCAAGCGCGAAGCCCAAATTCGTGTCGGCGTTGAATGTGCATTAGGGATGTATGGGAACTCGCGAGACAATACTGGCATAACGTTTCTGGAAATCGACGGTCTCGTTTTGCTAACGCACGTCGATCCAACATCTGCTCCAGAGGGGGCTCGCGAATGAACGTCGCCAAAAGCATCCCAGTGGATAATCCAGTCGGCTCTCCACCCGCACCAGGGGTGTCGATACCAATAGCAGTCTTGCCGACTTCGCCCGAGAGTCCCGCCCACGACCCCTATCGCCGGACGACGGACCTCCTCCAGAGACTCGCGCCCGGGAAAATGCGTGTCGGCTTCCTCATAGGCGCCGGTTGTCCGTTGGCCATTCAAGTTAAGGATGGCGATAAGACTCTGCCGCTCATTCCTGAAATTGCCGGCCTGACCTCGGACGTTAAGAAGTCATTGGATGCAAATGACGAACTCAAAAGCTTTGCCGCTACAACTTGGGGGCGCGTTGTTGGAAGAGGAATTCCAATCCCAACAATCGAGGATATCCTCAGCCACATTCGAACATTGAAGTCGCGGGCCGGCACCGAAGGTGTTGACGGTTTTTCGGATGAAATACTTGGAAAGTTGGACTTGGCGATCTGCGAACGCGTCCGTGAGATTGTGAAGAAGCCGCTCCCAACAAGCAGTACGCCGTACCATATTTTGGCAAGCTGGATACAGGCGATCGCCCGCGAAAAGCCGGTTGAAATATTCACGACGAATTATGATTTACTTTTAGAGCAGGCTTTTGAGGAGCAGCAGGTTCCCTATTTTGATGGGTTCGTCGGCTCCGACAGTGCGTTTCTTGACTTGGAATCTATGGCAGAAGACGACTTGCCAGCTCGCTGGGCGCGTCTTTGGAAGATTCACGGATCGATCAACTGGTGGATGACAAAGCAGGGGCCCGAAAAGAAAGAAAAAATCCGGCGGAGTCGCGACAAAATCGAAGGAGAGCAGCTTCTAATTTATCCATCTCATCTGAAGTATGATCAGAGTCGCCAAATGCCCTACTACGCAATGCTGGACCGGCTGCGGGTTTTCCTTAGAACTGATCAGTGCGTGCTATTGACTTGCGGCTATTCTTTTGCAGACGAGCATATAAATGCTTACATAGGCCAGGGGCTCTCAGGGAATCCGAATGCGTCCTGTATTGCCATGATTTTCAAAGACCGCATCGATGTGCCCAAAGCGATTACACTCGCAACGCGCCATGCCAATCTCACGGTCCTCGCGGCGGATGGCGGCGTAGTTGGTACGGTTGATAGGAGTTGGCACAGCACGGTAAAGGCCTCGAACCCAGCATATCGCCTCGCTGTTGGAACGGAGTTGCCGGATTGGCGGACAAAAGCTCCGGCTGAGCAATGCAAGTGGCTCCTCGGGGATTTTGCGGCTTTTGGCGAATTCTTGGCCTATCAGCTTTCCACTCGAGATATTGAGCGAGACTTACCGGATGCGCCCTGATCCGACCCGAATCGGTACGGTGCAAGATGTTGCAGGCACATCGATCAGCGTGTCGCTGGTCAATGACTCTGCCACCGGGCTGAGCTTTTTCAAGGGTGAGTCCTACAGAATCGGACAAGTAGGCAGCTTTGTACGCATTCCACTGGGTTACACATCGCTTTTCGGCATCGTCTCCCAGGTAGGAGCAGGCGCCGCGCCGATCGGGGATGTCGATAGCCGCCCTTGGGGCAATCAGTGGCTAAAGGTGCAATTGGTCGGTGAACGCGGCCGTGAGGGCCGCTTTGAGCGAGGGGTGTCGCAGCACCCTACGATCAATGATCCCGTGCATATCGTCACAGAAGACGACCTGCGTGAAATCTACGGGCCCGGAGATCCGACCGATTTCGTGTCCGTGGGGCATCTCGCCAGCGCGGAATCCATTCCGGCGCTTGTCGACATAAACAGGCTATTGACCCGGCATTCAGCCGTGGTGGGAACGACAGGTTCTGGCAAATCGACGACGGTCGCTGGGCTACTTGCCGCGCTCTCCAACCCAACACACTATCCGTCGGCGCGGATTGTTATCCTCGATATTCACGGTGAGTACGCAAATGCGTTGAGCGACCGTTCTTCCGTATACCGTGTCACGCCCGATCTTGAGAAAGGCGAAAAGTCGCTTAACATTCCGTATTGGGCACTCAGTTTCGACGAGTTGGCCAAACTTGCGTTCGGCAATCTGGGTGAACAACAGCTTGCCGCAGTCACGGACGCGATCGTTATGTTGAAGCGCGAGGCTCTTACTAAACAGCCGCGCGACGGAGTGAGCACGGATAGGCTGTCGGCGGACACTCCGGTTCCTTTCTGTCTGCATAAATTGTGGTTCGACTTTCACCAGAGGGAATACAGGACCGTCGTTCCGAAACCTGGAGCAGGCGCCGACGAGATAGAGCCTGCATACGTGCTGGGCGCCGATGGGAAGCCCATCCAACTTGGCGATGCAATGTCAGTGGTGCCACCTCAATACCGGACCGTTAAAACGACTGGCCCGGCGGGCGAACGCGTTCAGTGGGGACCGGACCCCATCAACATGCGTCAGCAACTAACCGTTCTAGCCTCCAAGCTGCGCGACCCCCAATTCTCATTCCTTTTCAGTCCTGGCGATTTGCAGCCAGCCATCGACGGCACAGTTCGAAAGGATCTCGATGGGCTTCTGGAAGATTGGATAGGTGCCCCGTCGCCAATCACTATCCTCGATTTATCAGGGATCCCCTCAACTGTCCTAAACGATCTGATTGGTGCCCTTTTGCGCATTTTGTACGATGCCCTGTTTTGGGCGCGAAAACTTCCGGAGGGCGGCGTGCAGCGTCCTCTCATGTTGGTTCTTGAGGAAGCGCACGCGTACTTGGGCAAAGAGCATACGGGGACGGCCGCCGCGGCTGTTCGTCGGATTGCAAAAGAAGGAAGAAAGTATGGCGTGGGTGTCATGATAGTCAGTCAACGGCCATCTGAGATTGACCCGACAATCCTCTCGCAATGTGGCACGATTTTCGCGATGCGCTTGGCCAATGAAGTTGATCGTGGCCACATTGCTGGTGCCGCTTCTGACAACCTCAAGGGCCTCTTCGACATGTTGCCAGTCCTTCGTACGGGCGAAGCAATTATTGTCGGCGAAGCCGTAAGTCTGCCAATCCGAACACTGATAGATCCTCCGGACGTCAATCGCCGACCCGACAGTGGCGACCCGAAAGTCGTTGTTCGGGGGGACCCGAATGTTGATGGATACGAGAGGGAGGGTGGTTGGAATGTTGCGCGTCATGCCGAGGACTATTCTATTGTGATGCGGCAATGGCGCAAGCAGACGGCAAACTACGAGCATAAGAGAAAGGAAGAAGACGACAAGACCGAAGCCGCAGGCAAAAAGAAGGATGAATCATGAACTGGATTGCAACACCGGAATCGTCGAACATTTCCCGCTTCAGATATGTTCGGGAGACGATGGTCCTGACGGTAGAGTTTCAAAACGGCGGTCGATACGATTATTATGATGTGCCAGAAAGAATTTTCGAAGCGATGAAGGCGGCTGCGTCCAAAGGGCAATTTCTCGCGAAAAATATCAAAGGATTATATCGATACGCACGTGTTTGAGGCAGCTTCCCTCCACGGAAGACTAGCGTCCGGATCTGAGGCCCGGCGCGATCTTCTCGACCCGGCCAGAAGTTAGGAAAACGATGAAGCCGTTTGGCGCGCCGGTAGCGGCCAAATAGTCGCGAACTTGACCGCGATAGAGTTCGATAACCATTGCGTCAGGGTCGACATCGCTCTTCCAGTCGACGACCGCGTCAATTGTTCCATCAGGGCCAATCGCCAAGGCATCAGCGATACCAGAGGTCAGCTCGAACATGGAGCCTTCGACTTTGGAGCCGTATATCGGAATTTCCGGCCGCAGATGAGGGCGCAACGCGACGATTTCGGGTAGTCGAATGCCCCGCAACACGCTGGTCGCAAGTTCGGCGCTGTTGCAACCTTTCGCAGGGTCTGCGTTGTCTGCAGCGCCCATTTCAGCGAGCAATTCAGCAGCGCGCGCTTGAAGGACATCTTGCGCCTCGGAGGTCTCTCCGGTGAGAACCTCCTCGATGAGCTTGTGAAGGACAAGCCCTCGCTCGCGACCGCCCTGGATGGCGGGTCTTTCGACATCAGGCGGTTGGTCGGCAACGGCATCAGGGCCAGCGAATATGGGGAACTCGGCAACGGGGTGATCGACGTCCTGCTCATGTCGGCTGGGCTGCCGCCACGTGATCGTTCTCTCGCTTGCGACTATGGCCGTCGCCTCTGCTCGCCAGGTTTTGAGATCCTGGGCGTTCGAGGCCGCGATCGAGGGAGTGGTCGCGGAACCCTTGAACTTCGACGAATCGAACTTTGGAACCGAGCCTAAATCCAAAGTGAGCAGGCTAAGCCAATCGTCGCTCGATCGCTCGCTTTGCAGCGGCAGCAGCAGAAGATCTCGGGCGCGTGTCAGGGCGACATACCACAGCCGAACGCGCTCGCGTCGCAGCTCGTCGGCCTCCACTTGCTTTACGGCGGCATAGTCAGGGCTTGCGAAATCAAGGACCTCGAAGTGAACGGAGTCGTCCCGTCGCCGGTACAAAAACTGATCCTTGGAATACAGCTTAGTCATCGAGTTTATAGGGATGACAATGGGCCACTCGAGGCCCTTGGACGAATGCATGGTGACGATGGAGACGGCGTCGGCCTCGGCGTCAGGCCGGCCCTCGGCCTGCGACTCGGTATCTTCCCAACGATCCCAGATCGCGCGGGAAAATTCCGCGATGCCGCGCGCCGCATAAGGGCGCGCCATCTCGAGCACCAGTTCGACGTTCGCCAGCGCGCGCTCGGCGCCGCGTCGATAACGCGCCTTGAGAATCGGCCTGATCTTCAGCTCTTCGACAGCCTCAGCCATCAATTGATGCGGTGTCGTGCGTCGCGCTTTCCTCGCCAAATTTTGCAGAATTGCGAGCGTCCGCTTCAGGATCGGATTTCGCACCAGCTCGGTCTTCGTCCACAGATGCAGCGGACGATGGCTGCTTGTCGCTTGCTGTAGGCTCAAGACTTCGTCGGCGATCTCTTCCTCGGTCAAGCCAACGATCGGACCGCGCAATAGCGCGCCTAAGGCCAGCGTATCGCGGCGGTCCGCGATCGCACGCGCCACGGCGATCAGGTCCTGGACTTCCTGGCGGTTGAAAAACCCCTTGCCGGCCTGCGTCGCGATTGGAATGTCCCGGTTTTCCAACGCCCGCTCATAGAGCCAAAGGCTGGTCCCCGTCGGCGCCAGGAGGGCGATGTCTCCGGCTCGCGCTGCCCGATAGTCGCCGAGATCCTTGTCCCATATGGGGTAGGACCCGATCAGTCGCTGAACGATGTCGGCGACGAGGGCGGATTCCTCGCGTCTGAGCTCTTTGGCGATTAAACGTCTGTCGTTCTTGTGGCGCTGCTCGATCAGGATATCAAATGTCGCGACGGCCGATTGGCCGCCTGACTTGCGCACCGGCGCCAACGCGGAGAAGCCCGGCTGACCCAGGGCAACATCGAGCATGCTCGCGAAGTTGTCATTCACGAATTGCAGGATCGGCGGCTGCGACCGGAAGTTCGCGGATATCTCAAGGATTGACGACGGATCGCGTTCGGCCAACACGTTCTTTGCCGCGAGGTATGTCGCAACGTCGGCGCCTCGGAAACGATAAATCGCCTGTTTCGGGTCGCCCACAAGGAACAAGGCGCCGGGACGAATCTGGCGGTCTTGCCAGGCGACGTCTTGGGCTCCCTCGCCAGCCAAACGCCATAGGATCTCGGCTTGCAACGGATCGGTATCCTGAAATTCGTCGACGAGTATTCTGGGGTATCGGGCCGCCAGCGCCTGGCGGACCGGCTCGCTCTTGGCGAGCAAGTCTCGGGCATGGTGAAGCAGGTCGTCGAAATCCATCAGCGCGGCGTCGCGCTTGTATCGCGCGTAGATGTCCTTGAGGGCGGTGAACTCCGCGACAAATCGTTGGAACGCCATCTGCCCCAAGACGCCGCAAAAATCGCCGTATGCGGCGTCGCAGATCCAATAGTGGGCTTCGCCGGCCGCGCTGAGCGTTTCGCCAAAGGGCTTGCTCTTGCCGTGGGCCTTCGCCGCTTCCCCCCATCGACCCTTCTTGCCCCACGCACCAAAATCCGAAGTATCCTTTTTGCAAGCGCTTGGCCGCTTGTGCGCCAGCATCTGGGCGATCGTCTTGCCTGTGATGGGGCCCCTCGCCAAGTCCCGTGCGATATCCGCGATGCGCGCGAGATCCGTCGCGACCTCCGCCGTCTTCTCCTCGACGACCGAACAGCCATTGTACCAAGAGGCGAAGTCTTCGATGGCGGAGACCAGTCGCAAGAACACGGTTGGGTCCGCCCGGCTCGGCGGCGCCGAGGCGGTCCTGTGCTCCTTGAGAAAGTCCGCTGCCTTCTTGATGAGATCGACGGCTTCATCCGGAGCGATACTCACCAACTCGGCGAAAAAATCCTCGTCGCCGCCGGCCCCCTTCATGGGAGGAATTCGGCCCAACCCCTCGGCGCTGCGATCTCTCCCAAATCGCGCCGAGAGCCATGCCTCCATCAAATCTTGGAAGGCCAATTCGGCGGCGGCGGGGTCGATGATCTGGGCGCCAGGATCGATGCCGGTCTCTACCGGATACGGACGCACGAGTTGCTGGCAAAAGCCGTGAATCGTGGTGCAGGTGATTTCATCCAGGGTTCGCCAACCGTTATCAATATTTTCGCGCTGAATCGCGGAAAGGGGGCTCGCCAAGGCGTGTTGCAACTCGGTGGGGACCGTCCCCTGTTGCAACTGACCGGCGAACTTCTCGATACGTTCCAAGAGCTCACTCGCCGCGGCTTCCGTGAACGTGATGGCCACGATATGGCGCGGGGCGACGCCGCATGTCAGCATGACCGCTACGCGGCCCGCCATGAGCGCCGTCTTGCCGCTGCCGGCGCCCGCTTCGACCAGCAGCGTGCGATCATGGTCGGTGAGCGCGGCAAGGCGCGCCGAGGCGTCGGGAAGAGTCATCGCCGTCGCCGCCATTTCAAGGCTCCTCCCACAACGGAGCGAGGTCAGAAAGCTCCGTCGCGACCAGGGGCAGAATGAGATCCAAGTAACTTTCCTTCGCTCCGCCGGGCAGGGCGAAGGCGAAGTCGTTGAAATCCTCCGCGGCGCCAGGGCCGGGCAGCGCCTTGCCGTCGGCGAAAGCGGAGTAAGCGGCCGCCAAGAATGCCGTGAGTTTGGTGAGCGTCGCGTCGGGCGATGCGAGGCTCAGCAGCGCGCCCTTTCTTCGGGGATAAAGGAGCCGCGCATCGACTTCGGGGGACCCGACGATCAACGATCGAACGGCAAACGCATAGAGGCATCGCTGCAATTCGGCGCCGCCTTTGAGTTGAGGGACGCCGCGTGGGAATTTTCCGGACTTGTAGTCGGTAACCCGCGCCATGCCGTCGTCGCACGCGAGGTCCAACCGGTCGATCGAGCCGCCGATCGAAATGCTCGTGCCGGGGATGACGACAGGGGTTCGCGGATCCCAGGGCAGCGTCGTCAGGACGCTGTCGCGCAACTCGAGCGCACGGGAATCGCCGCCGAACGGAATCTCCGCGAAGCTCCGTTGTCCGATGAGAGGGGCTTCATTGGCGGAAAGTGCGGTCAAGGCGAGCCCCGCAGCGTCCTCGCACTTTCGTCGCCAAATGACCGGGGGCGGCACGGGCACGGTCGATTCCCAACGCGCGGCCACCGTGGCGGCCGCCGCTGCGATGGCGTTTTTCAACGCTTGCTCATTCTGAGCGGCCGCCGCAAATCCTCCCGGTTTCTCTTCAAGGGTGAGAATCGCGGCCTGCAGGATTTCGTGAAGCAGGTTGCCGAAGTGCAGGGCGTCGAGAGTGAGCGGCTCGTCGGTTTCGTCCGGCGAAGACCAACCAAAGCCGTAGTGCCAGAGATATCCCAGGGGATCGCGTAGCAGCTTCGCCAGGGAGGATGCCGATTGACGCCGATCGAGCGCCTGCAGGAGGAGCGGGTGGTTGGAGCGCACCTTGCCATCGTGCGCCGTAATGCGGTCGGTGTGCCAATCAATCCAAGCCGAGAGCGCCAAGCGGGCTTCGGGGAGCGCGGAGAATTCGGCGGGTCGGGCGAAGAGCCGATCGGTATCGCTCGCCGCGTGCTCGGGTTCCCGGCTCTGCGCGAGATAGAGCTCCACGATATTGCGCGGAAAGAGCGGCGAAACGCCATTGATGCGGCCGCCGCTATCGCGCCGCGCGCGTGAGGACACGAGTTCGATGGCCGTCATCGCCTCGATCGTCTCGAAGTCGCGCGTGTCGGCCTGATGGACCGGAAGGGGATCCAGGCGGGAAGAGGAAACGATGTGATGGGGCAGCAGAGGGTCTTCGCTGGCCCGGCGAGGCCAGGACCTCGAGGTCAGCCCCACAAGCCAAGTGTAAGGCCTGGGAACGGCGGCAATGGCGGCCGCAGGCCCCCAGACCACGGTGACGGTCGGCTCGAGGCCGTCATCCACTCGTAGGCCCGCCAGGGTGACGTCCAAGGCTTCGGCGGGGGCATCGGTGAGCGCTTTGCGCCAAATCGCCAGGGCTTTTCCTTGCAGCAACCGCTCACCGACCTCGGCGGCCTTGGCCAAGCCAAGGCCGGCGGCGTCGATGATATCGAGAAGGCGCGGTCTTGGGTCGACGCCGTCGGAGAAATCTTCGGGATTGAGCGCGGCGATTTCCCGCTTCCAGCGCCCGGCGTCCAAGAGCGGCGCGTCTTCTGGCAGTTTGCGCCACCATTGGCTCGGCACGTCCGAAAATTGGCTGCTTTGCGAGCGCAGGAGGCCGACAACGCGTTTGACGCGCGGCTGCGAAAAACCACGCAATAGAACCTCGGCCAGGGCGGCCGCGAGTTGTCCCTCGGGGCTATCGAGCGCGGCGCGACCGTGAACGAAGTGGACCGGGATATTGGCGGTCTCCGCAAGAGCGAGGACGTGATCATCCCAACCGGCCGGAGACGCCGTCGCGATGGCGATCTCTTGAGCGCCGATCCCGTTGGCGAGGAGACTGCGCGCCCAGCGAACAGCCTCCAAGATCTCATGCCGTGGACTTGCGCAGGATATGGAACGGCGCACAGGCTGTTCGGGGGCCCTCTCTTCCGTCGTGACGCCCAGCGAAGCCAGCCATGATGGCACACGTCGCGCCTCGGCGACCCAGGTGACCTCGGTCTCGGTGACGAGCGCAGCCAGAAGGGGGCGCCACACCGGAGACATCTCCGTTCGACCGTGAATCTCGATCGACCCGAAAAGGACCCTGGCGTAGCCCTTTCGCTTGAGCGCACGCGCGACGAGATCGTTGGGCCTCATCTCGTTCTTGGGCAATCGCGCCAACACCTCTCGTTCCAGAAGCGCGAGCGCCTCCAGTCTGATCCGTGCCGCTTGGTCCCGGGCGGCCTTCGCTTCGTCGTCTAGACTGAGGCCGGCGCTCCAGGCTTTCGACAAACTGTTGACCGCGGCGCGCTGAAAGCCGGGCAAGGTCTTGATTGCATCCAGCTCTCCCAAGGGGAGGCTGACCGACTCCCCGACAGCCGTGGCCACGTCGTCGCCGTCAATAGGCTGCAGGAACCCGCCGGCCAGACGAGCGGCAAGCTGATCGATGGTCAGCAGTTTCACGCCGTGCTTGCCCTCGAGGGCGGCCTTTGCACGGCAATGGCGCCAGGCGTTGCGATTGGGAACGACAATGGTGCTGAGCACGGAAACTCACTTCTCGAAGCCAAGGTGAGTCTGTAGAACAATTCATGAACACTGCCAAGCCGGGAACTTTGCTTGTTAGCGTGAAAGTTCTGCCGATATCTCTTCCGCGTAGGCCACGGGCGCGAAGGACGGACGGGTGTTGGGTTGAGTGCGCCCGGGCGGCCATTTCGAGGCCCAAGCTGTGAATCGGCGTCGCTACTTTGACCTTAGGATGGCGCCAATAACGTTAGCGCGACCTCGGGAATCGAGGAGATAACTTGCGAATTGCGCCGGCCCCAAAGCCGGCGCAAAAGCGCGTCAGGGATGTAATCGTCGAACTTGGCGGTGCACAGGCCGCGAGCGAAGCCCTCGATCTGCTTTAGATCGTCGGGCGTGAAATTCGCGATTCGTTGCAACGCGTCCTTCACCTGATCGATGTTCGCGTCCAGGATCGAAATTCCGAGATCATGACGCTCGGCGGCGACGCCAATCTTGGCAAACGAGACTGCAAGCGCGGCCGCCGCGGCGGACCCTATCCAAGGGAAGACGAAGATCTGGCGTCTGGCGTCGAGAAGGCTGACCTCGCCCAAATTCAATCTGCGAAAACCGCTGCGGCCTTCGGCCAGCAACGTCTTGGCGGTCGGATCGAGATATTCGGGTACGTCGTCGGATTCGTAGACTTTGCGCATTTCCGCGATGAGCCGGGTATGGGTCTCCTCGGCCCCCGTCGGCTCGAAATGCGGGACGTGACCGCCCTTATGCGGAGCGACCTCCAGGACATGCGCCTTCTCGTCGATATCCAGGATCTCCCAGCGTCGGCCTGCAAAGACGACAAGGTTTCCCTTGGCGACGACGTTGGAGAGTGGGATGGTTCCGAGCGTCTTCGCGCCGATCGCCAGGCGCCATTCCTGGTCCCCTTGAAACAGCGCGTAAAAATCTCTGGACTGGACGATTTGCTCGCCGCGGGCGCCCAACATCAGCGTGCCGTCAGGCGCCTGTTCGATCATGTCGACGTCGGGGGTCGCAATGTGCTTGAGGAGTTCGATGTAATCTGTCGTCGAGACCGACGCGAACGGGCCAGGTCCGCCGATGAGGCCGAAAATCACTTCGGCGCGCGCGCCGCCGCGTTCGGCGATGATCGATAGCGTCTGGTGCAGCAGCGCGGTGGCGAGCGCGTCGCTGGAGGTCGCGGGCTCGACGAAATGCTGGGCCAGGAGACGAATGGAGGCGACCGCCCGGACGACGTTGGGCCGCAATTCTTCCAGAACGCCCTTCTGCTGGCTCAGGTCCGCCTCAGTGGCGTAGATGCGCAGGATAGAGGGAACGCCCATTCGCCGCCCTGTGCGCCCCAGGCGCTGACGCAGGGACGAAATTGATCTCGGGGCGCCGATCTGGGCTATCGATTTGATGGAGCCGATGTCGATCCCGAGTTCCAGGGTCGTTGTGCAAATGGCGGTCGTAGGCAGATCGCTGGTCTTGAGGCGTTTTTCGAGGTCCTCGCGAAGCTCCTTGGACAAATTGCCGTGATGCGGGAAGAACTCATTCGGCGTTCCGGCTTGCTCGGATTTCAGCCGAAGCGTGTCGGCGACCGTCTCGACCATCTTCCGGGAGCCGCCGAAGACGAGATTGTTGGAGCCGCGCAGGGTCGCGTAGAGGTGATCGCAGATCGCCGTGATCGCGGGCTGGCTCTGATCCTCGTCGGTCTCGCCGCTTCCATCCTTCTTGGCGTCTTTGGCCGCCTTCGCAGGGTCGGTGTTCAGGTAGCCCCGGATTTGAAGCTGAAGGTCAAGACCTTCCCCGGGGTCCTTCAAGATCGACACGCGCGACGGGTCGGTTGGGCGAAGCCAGGCGGCGGCCTGATCGAGATCTCCGATCGTCGCCGACAGGCCGATGCGCCGCGCCGCCTTCGCCGATAGCGCGTCAATTCGTTTGAGCAACGCGCCCAGATGCAATCCTCTTGGACCCTGCATGAAGGCATGGACTTCGTCGATGATGATGAAGTCGAGCGCGCTGAGCAGCCGCTGAGCATTCTCGGGATGGCGCACGAACATCGCTTCGATCGATTCGGGCGTGATCAGAGCAATCCCTTTGGGATTTTTCAGCAGTCGGCTCTTGCCCGATTGCGGCGCGTCGCCGTGCCAGGGCGTGACGGGGATCTCCATCTGCTCGCACAGGACGTCGAGGCGGCTCATTTGGTCGTTGATGAGCGCTTTGAGCGGGCTCACATAGAGCACCGAAAGTCCGTCCTGCCAACGCTTGGCGACCAGCGTGAGCGCAGGCAGAAAAGCGGCCTCCGTCTTGCCGGCGGCGGTCGATGCCGAGATCAGGACGTCCTTGTCGCCTTCCAGAATGGTCCGGATGGACTGGACCTGAATGGGTCGAAGCTCGCTCCAGTTTTGAGCGCGAATCCATCGTTGAATGGTGGGGTTCAGGCGGTCAAAGGCGTCCGTCGCCTCAGAGGCGGAGCTTGACGAGGCCATCGTCGTCTCCTTCCGGGAGATTGGCGCTGGTGACGGCCTCGTTGTCCGGCGCGATCTCGACGGTCCCGAGCATCTCCTTCCAGTTGGCGCTGGGGTTCTGTTCAAGGACGGACAGGAGGTTGACGAAGGCCTTGATCGTGTTGCGCGGGGTGCGGAAATAGGCCTCGCCGATGCGCTGTGAGCAATGGGCCATGAACGCCTTGAGCGCCTCGTCGGGAATGAGATATTTTGCCTCGTCGCCTTCGGCCATGACATGACGGATGTTGGACAGGAGAATCATCAGATCTTCGACCGATAGGCTCTGCAATCGAATGACCGGGCCGTTCATGTCGACTAGGCCGCCTTTGGCGAAGCTGTTCTCTGCGAGCCGACTTTCCAGGGCAGGATAGCTGTAAAGGCCCCTTCGCGTGTCCATCAGGAATTCCGGGGTGCCGCCGAATACGAACCCGACGGACCGAACATTGCCTTGCAGGGTGTCGTTGATGATGCGGAGAATCTGTTCGTAATTCTGGTTTCGCGTCTGGGTGCTCTGAAGCTTGTAGAGATTGAGCATCTCGTCGAACACGACGAGCAGGCCGCCATATCCCGCCAGCTTCACGAACGAGCCGAGCAGCTTCAGGGAATTGTAAACATGGGCGTCGTCGATGATGTTGCGGACCGGGAGGATCGAGCGAGCTTCGGTCTTGGTCGTGTATTCGCCACGGATCCAGCGCAACGCGCCGTTCTTGAGGTCTTCGTCGCCTTTCTGGCTTCCCGCGAGATAGGCCTTTAGGACGACGGTGTAGTCATAGCCGCCGACCTCGTCCTGCAAAGGCGCCAGCTTCGCGTCGATCAGCTTCTCGGCCGGAGTGTTGCTGGTTTCGGCTTCGCGAACGATTTCGCTCAAGAACCGCTCCATGACGCTCGCGAGCGCGCCGCCGTCCGGTTTCGTCCTCGTCGCCATGTTTCTGACCGCTTCGGCGTAAAGTCCGCGCGCCTGCCCATCCCGGCCGAGCAGGCGGCGATCTGGCCCAAGGTCGGCGTTGATCGTCACCAGTTTCTTTTCCAGCGCAATCAGTCGGATGAGATTGAGAAAGAAGGTCTTGCCCGCCCCGTATTCGCCGATGATGAAGCGGATCGCGGCGCCGGAATCGCCGATGCGTTCGATGTCTTTCAAAAGCGCCCCGACTTCGGCGGCCCGGCCCACCTGCAAGTGTCGCAGGCCATTGCGAGGCACGACGCCCGCAGCCAGCGCCTGAACGATCGTATCGCGTTCGCGAGCGCTAATCGGAGAGGGAGTCCCGTTCATTTCGCTTTGTCCTTCAAGTCAAGA
>Ga0187884_10000305_pt1 | contig 50415 bp, 47 predicted proteins | sample June2016WEW_20_4_FD_132983 | JGI IMG/M metagenome (GOLD analysis project Ga0187884, IMG submission 132983) | Peatland microbial communities from SPRUCE experiment site at the Marcell Experimental Forest, Minnesota, USA - June2016WEW_20_40 | ecosystem: Environmental > Terrestrial > Soil >...
CCCCTCCTACCGCACTCGCCACTTGCCGCCGCTTGACTTGCCCGATTCAAACAGCGATCACGCTACTAAACCGGACAGAATTTCCGGAAAAAAGCGGACACAATTTCCGGAACCCACAGGCGCGTAAGGCCAGCCTCTGACCGAGTGGTTTCTGATCGACACTGGCGTGGACCAAACCGTACTCAGCGGGGCCACTTGCTTCGTCTGGGCCGGATGCCGGAAGAACCCTTTAGCGTTGGGCTTTCACGGCTGGCTCAGCTATTGTGCGGGTATGACGTTCAAGGTGGAGATCGAGCGCGAGGAAGACGGTCGGTGGATTGCCGAGGTGTGTGAACTGCCGGGCGTGCTCGTCTACGGCGACTCGCTGGAACAGGCGCGGGCCAAGGCGCAGGCCCTCGCGCTTCGGGTACTGGCAGATCGGCTCGAGAACGGCGAAGCGACACCTTTTGAGAGCGTCTTGTTCGCAGCCGCATGAGCCAGTGGGGGAGTGCCCCGTCAAGACGCGTTCTGGCAGCACTGCTCCGCATCGGTTGGACGGAGAAGCGTCGAGCGAGGGGCTCGCATCTCGTCCTGTCGCGGCCGGGATGGGAACCCTCGCGAGCACGTTTGGCAACGTGGCGATCGGGGTAAGCCTTTACCTGCCGGTCCAGAGTGTGCGATTATTCGAGCACGCACAACCTTCTGATGGACGGGAGAGTCGGAATGGAAACACAGGCAAGGCTGAAGGACGGTACCGCGATAGTGATTCGCCCGATGACCGAGGACGACGTCGACAAGTCCTGGGCGTTCTTCCGGAAGCTCCCGGGAGAGGACAGAGCCTACTTGCGGGTCGACGTCACCAAGCGCGATGTCGTCGAGGAGCGTATCCGTGACATGCGCAGCGGTGTTGTGAAGCGGCTCGTGGCCCTTGCCGGCGATGAGATCGTGGCTGACGGGGCCCTGGAGCTGGCCGGTGCTGGATGGAAAGAGCACGTCGCGGAGCTGCGGCTCATCGTGGCTCGACCCTACCAGCGCAAGGGCGTCGGCATGCTGATGGCCCGCGAGCTGTACACCCTGGCATCGGCCGCGAATGTCGAGGATGTCGTCGTGGAGATGATGGCGCCTCAGATGTCGGCCCGCCGCATCTTTCACAAGCTCGGCTTCAAAGAGGAGGCCGTGTTTCCCAGGTATGTGAAGGATATCACCGGCCGCAAACAGGACCTAGTCGTGATGCGGAGCGAGCTCGGCGCCCTGTGGCACGAACTGGAAGAGAAAATCGCTCTGTCCGACTGGCAGCGCGCGAGGTGAGGGCCTGTCGTCTTCGCAATGCGGCTGGGTCCTGGGTTCGGGGGCCTGTCGCACTTCGGAGGAGCTCGCCGAGCCAGTGGATATCCACCGCGAACGCCTTGACCTCTTCATAAGTCGCTAGGTCAAGCGCTCCATATTTACAGACCTCACCGCCTTCTTTGGCAACCAGATTGACGGTATCCAGAGCCCGGCCGCGTTGATAGCGGTGAACGGGCTGGCTGTCGGCGGCTGGTTTGGTGGCTCAGCCCCGACTGAAATATAGGCGCGCGAAAGCGCGGGGCGGGTTAAGAGGCCTCCCGGTTGCGGCCACCGCCGGCGCGAGGCGCTCGATCTGTCGCCCGCGAATCGAGACTCTGCCCGTTCCCTTTAGGCCTGGAAGGGTAGACGAACTGAGAATAGTCGTCAGGCGGATCACTCTCAGTGGCCATCAGTACCTTTCGATTCCCGCCGACATCCGAGACCCGCACGTACCCATCTTCCTCGAGCTCGGAGATGAGATGATCAAACGAAAGGACCCAGGCGTAGTAGCCTGCCTGGTTGTCCTCGAAATCCCAATCCACATCCTCGCGCTTGTGGCCCGTCAGCGACTCGAAAACTCTTCTTTCCCATTCATCCGGCGTTGTCTCTTTCAGCAAAGCAAGCTGCCGGAGCATCTCGGATTTCATCAGGATCTTCGAGTCGTTCATTATGATTCCTTCGTTCAAGCTCATGGTATCTCTCCCTCATTTCAGGGTGGCATTTTAAGAAGGAGAGTCAACGCGTGGCCCGCTGAGGTATTACCCGTATCCCCATGGGTACTAGTCCTTGCTGTCGGGATACTCTCCTTCGGCTCGAGATATGGAGCCGCCGACGCGTCGTTGTCGAAGGGCTGACGGCGCCCGCCGACGCTGTCTCGCTTCACGGTATCAGGATGATCTTGCCTACCGTTTGCTGCTGCTCGATGCGGGCATGGGCTCTGGTCGCGTCGACCAGCGGCATGGTTTCGATCGGCAGATAGATCGCGCCCGACATGAGGCCCTGGAACAGGTGATCATAGGCGGCGGGGATCATCTCGAGGTGTGCCTGCATCGTGGCACCGAGGAAATAGGTGCGCAGGCCGAGGTTGCGACGCGACCTGAGCCAGTACTTCAGCGACTCAGGCGGCGGATCGCCGGCGGCGTGGCCGAACAGGATCGCCATGCCGTCGACCGCCGTCATGTCAAAGCTGCGTTGGAACTGCGGCCCGGCCACGGAGTCGTACACTACACAGGCGCCGTCACCACCCGTGAGTTGGCGCACGCGCGCGACCGGATCCTCCTTGCGATAGTTGACCACGTGGGTGTACCCGGCGCGCCGCGCCACGTCGGCCTTCTCGTCCGAGCTCACTAGGCCGATGCTGGTGGCCCCGAGTTGCTGCAGCAAGCCGCCCATGAAGCAGCCGACGCTACCAGCGGCGGCGTGAGCCACCACCGTCATCCCGGAGGTGACCGGGAGGACCTGATGCGTGAGAAAATATGCCGTCAGCCCCGGAACCGGACAGGCGGCCGCCTGCTCGAACGACAGCCCTGCCGGGATGGGAACGACCACCGCAGCCATGGCCAGTGCGGCCTCCGCATAGGCGCCGCCCATGTTGATGCCGAGAACTCGATCCCCAATTTTGATGTGTTCGACACCGTCACCCACCGCATCGACGATCCCGGCGAAGTCCGTCCCCAGAATCGCCGGCAGCTTTATATCCGGCTCGTCGCCTCGGCGCGTGTTGATGTCGTGGAAGTTGACCGCGATGGCGCGGTTGCGCACGCGCACGAAGCCCGCGTCGGCTTGCGGTCCCGGCACCTCGACCACCCGTAAAACCTCCGGCCCCCCGATCCGCGTCATCTGCACTGCGCGCATATGGCCTGCTTTACTCCCCCAGCCGGTCGACGGTCAACAGTCGACAGTCTAGACTGGAGTCCCCGCTGCTTCTTCCCTGAGTCGCCACCAAAAGCCCCAGCGAAATCAAGGGGTCGACGGTGTTCGGAGAGGAACATGGGCCTGCGCCGCGAGCAGCTCTGCTCGGTGCAGGAGCGGTTCGAAGTGATCGCCTCGCGGCATCACGGGCACGTCGCCGCCGTGCTCACCACCATGAGGCGCCTGGGGCTGGAGACGCTGATTGCCTCGCGGCACTCGCGCGAACGTGACCTGGTGCTGGCGATGATCGCGGCGCGCACAAAGTCAAAACCCGCAAGGCCCGGCGCGGCGGCCGCGAAGCGCAATGACCTCAGGTCCACGCAAGGTCGGCGCGCTCGCTCGAGTCACGCCATCTTCGCCAAATTCACGCCCTTTCACGTCGCCGGCAACAATCCTAGATACCATCCTCGCGAAATTCTTGCGCCACCGGATCTATGCCCGCGCCGCTCAAGCCCCACAACGCGTCGCCGCGTAAACGTTAAGCTACGAACCTGGCACTGTCCAGCGATTTCCTATTCACCGAATACAGCCCAAGCGCAGTATGGCTGACGCGGGGACCGCTGTAACCTCAGATTGTTCAATCCGATTACTTCAGCAACCGCTATCGTTTCTCCAGGAAAAAAGCGACAATTAAGTTCGTCGAAGACGAGGATAGACCCTTTAGTCAATCGTGGTAGTATTCCCTCCAACACATCTCTTGTCGGCTTGTAGACATCCATATCGAGAATCGCCATCGCCACAATGGCGTGGGGGTTCTTCTCAAGCCATTGGGGCAGAGTGTCCGAAGCATCACCTTTAACTAATTCAAACTTCTTGATTTGCGGCATAGGAGCAAAGCTCTCCTGAAGCTGGATGATCTCTTCCAGAAGTTCATAGTAGCGCTCAGCCGTGGAATAATCACCTTTGGCACTGAATCCCCCATCCTTTTCATCCAGTTGGACGAATCCCTCAAATGTATCGAATCCGTAGATTACTCGCGAGTTATTGAATGGCTCAAGCATCCCACGAAGGCTAATCAGAGTGGAAAGACTTGCGCCCCACTGGACGCCGAACTCGCAGATGACACCCGGCACGTTGATGATTTGTTGATACAGTTCATAGTAATGTATCAGCCTTGACAGGGATGCGCTTTTGAGGAAGACAGTCTGATGTGTATTCCAATTGGGGCTAAGGCCAAGGCGAGGCAGAATATCCATCTGAATCTCAAACAATCTCTGGACATTGGCTCGTTCAGTTTCGCTTTGCCTAGTGAACTCGCCAGAGAGTTTGGCAAGCGAATCAATGGTCGTCTTTGCGTTCATGAGTTGTCCCTCCCTTTTGAGCGAGCAAGTGTTGTGCCGTCATCTGAAAGATGCACCGCAGCGTTGCGGCTTCGGTGGGGCGGATGCGTAATGGGACTCCAGCTGCCTCGGCCACGTTTTCGTAAACGATGACAGATCCACCGTCGGTTTCGCCGATCCCGCCCCGGTCAGTTTCGCCCAACTCATCGCGGTCAGTTTCGGCGGACTCAGTGCGGTCTTATAGCCCGGTCCCGGACAATTCACAATGTGGCCCTGATCACGGCCACGTAGCCCCAGCTTGCACGATAGCATGTGGAGGAACATCGCCATTGATGCGTGCGGCGTTGCCGATACGTGCCCATTCGCCAATTCTCACGCCGACTGCGGTCGTGACGCCCATTCCGATGAGAGCGCCGATGCCGACTTCCACACTGCCTGCTAGGACAACGCCCGGGGTGAGGTGGGCGAGATCTCCGATCTTGCAGTCGTGTGAAACGATGGCACCCGTGTTGATTACCGCGCCAAAACCTACGCGGGCGGCCGAACCTACGAAGGCCAGGCCAAACACTTGCACGCCGCCCTCTATTTCCGCACTCGGCTCAACGACGGCTTTAGGATGGACGATGCGAGGAAATGCGAAACCGCGTTCGGCCATCCTGACGAAAATCTCGTAACGGATTCGATTGCGGCTGAACGCACCCACGCCATTGACCATCAGTCGAATACCTTTGTCATACAGAGATTGTAGGACTTCCTCTCCGCCGAGCACTGGGACGCCGAACACTTCTGACACGGCGGGGGGTGGGTCAGCAACCAGGCCAGCCAAGTGATAATGGCTTGCCTGGCGGACTAGGTCAATGATCGTCTTGGCGTGGCCGCTGGCACCGTAAATGATAAGTTTATTGGCGTCGAACGGGACTTGCATTTCGCAAATGCGCTCCGTCTTGCCTGCCCCAGCCCGCGGACCCGTCTTTGTAGAAAACTCTCGCACCATCGCTTCTGTCACCATTACGCCGAGCGGCAGGGCGGCCAGCGCTACGCCGAGTTCTTTGGCTAGGCGGAGCCCTTTCTCAGTGATCAGAAGTCCTTCAGGACGGGCTTCGGCTTCAGTAGCGGGGGCTGAGGACACCGATAAGCTAGCGGCTGGCTCAGTTGGTGGTTCGGAGGAAATCTCGAAGAGGACTGCGCCGGCGGTGACCCGCTCGCCCTTGGCAACCAACACATCATGAATGTAACCTTCAACCTCGGCCTGGACTTCGAAGGTGGCCTTCGTTGTTTCCAGTGTGCAGAGAGGATCACCCACGACAACCTTGCTGCCGGTTGTAACGAAAAGTTCGACCAGTTGCGCTTCTGGTTCGTTAACACTCAACATAGGCGCTATTACCTGCGCAAAAGCTTCCCTCATACGGCGATGTTCTCCTATTGGGCGACCAACCGCATTGTCGCATCGAAGATATCCTGGACGGATGGAAGCACGGCATTTTCCAAGGGACGCGAGCTAGGGATAGGCAGGTCTCGTGCACCAAGGCGGCGGGCAACTAAATGGCTTCCCTTCGGAGTTCCTTCGGCAACCAGGCTCAGTACTTCGCTGCCCCACCCTACAGAGACGGTACCCTCCTCGACAGTGAGAAGGCGGCCCGTGCGCTGAAGGGAGCTGAGAATGGGTGCAGCGTCGAGTGGGCTGAGGCGCGTGGGAACGATTACTTCAGCAAAGACTTCCTCCTCCATCGCGAGACGCCAAATGGCATCGAGAACTAGGTCTGCCATGTAACCATAAGTGGCAATAGTAACGTCGGCTCTGGGCGCGCCAGCGACTCGCACGGAGACTAAGGGATATAGCAAGGAAGAGTTGGGCCGTGTGATTTCCAGCCTACCAACCTGCCGCACCTCCCCGAGCCGGCTCAAGTAGAGCAACTTGTGCTCGACGAAGAGCGTCGGTTCATCATCGGCGAGGATAGCGTCGAGTAGCAATTCCTTGGGATCGCAGAGCGCATTGGCCGCGACAACGCGCAGACCTGGAATACCGAGGAGGTGCTTTTCCGTACACTGGGAGTGAGTGGGACCGTACCCACGGCGGCCCCCCATCGGCGTGCGCACAACCATTGGGACACGGACCTGGTCGTGGTACATCCAGCGGTACTTGCACGCGTGATTGAGAAGTTGGTCGAAAGCAAGAGACAGGAAATCCCCGAACATGATTTCAACTACCGGGCGCATCCCGCGGAGTGCAAGACCTGTGGCGATGCCAGTAATGGCAGCTTCCGAGATCGGGGTGGTGAGGACACGGCCAGGGAAGCGGGTTGAGAGGCCTTTGGCAACTTTGAACGCACCGCCGTAAGGGTCAAGAACGTCTTCTCCTAGGAACAAGACACGCTCATCGCGAGCCATGGCTTCGTGCATCGCCTCGTTCAAAGCTTGGAGGACCGTACCCATGGCTTTAGCAGTTCCTCTCGTGCGTCCAGTAAATCGGCGGGGTCGGGCCAGGCATCCATTTCGGCTTGCCCAAAGGCCTGACAGATTTCGTCGCGAGCCGCGGTCAGTGAGCTATCGTATTCCCCATCCGAAAGGCGGGCGCGCATGAGAACGATCGGATCAAACTGGCGGTAGTGCTCAATCTCGGCAGGGTCACGGACGTCATCGCCTTTGGAGTGGGGTGAGAAGCGGTAAGTATTTAGAAGCATAGCCCGAGGTCCGCCCATTTCCCGCACCGAAGCCACAACAGACTCAGCCGCTTCGCGGATGACGACGACGTCGGTAGTGTCGAGTTCGTCGATATCGATGTCGAAAGCCTTGAAACGCAGGCAGAAATCGCCTGAAAAATTGGCAGACAGCGGAGTTGTCTGGGCGTACCTATTGTTTTCCACGACGAACAACACCGGCACCCTCCAAAGCGAGGCAATGTTGAAACTCTCGTAAACTACACCTTCGCCGAATGTTCCGTCACCGAGAAAGACCGCTACGATCACGCCGGAGTTCTGACGCTTTTCAGCCAGCGCCATACCAACCGCACAGGGGACGATCCCTCCTTGGATTCCATTGCTATAAAAACCCGGAAAGTGGAGGTGCTGGCTGCCACCGCGGCCCCCCGAGACGCCGGTACTGCGACCCATTAGCTCCGCCGCCAGCGCGTGCATGCTCCCACCATGCGCAAGATAATGGCCATGGCCGCGGTGGTTGGAAACTACGATGTCGGACCGTCGGAGAGCACCGATCACGCCTACGGCATCGGCTTCCTGGCCGATACAGGTGTGGGTCGTGCCAAACAGACGGCCTTTGCTGAACTCGTCGAGCACCCGTTCCTCGAACAAGCGAATACGAAGCATCTCGTGCATCAGCCTGGCTGGTGTAGAATTGCACATAACTTCTTCAGTCTGGTTGCGGTAGGGATGCCAATCGCTTTAGCACCCCCCGTGCAGACCCGTACGGGTGATCATTAGCGCATACAAGGGTACCGAGCAAATTCGTGTTACCAGACACGCTAAGCTCAGATCGCCTTTTTGATCTGATCCGTAGGCTGGCCGAGGTTGTAGACCGCCACGGGGGCGTCCTAACGGCGCGCTCACCGGCGCACCAACTTGCGCACGGAGCCCGCCACGTGCTCCGCCGTCAAACCGAACTTCTCCATGCTCACGTCGCCGGGTGCTGACGCGCCGAACCGGTCGATACCGATGGCGATACCCTTGTCTCCGATCCACCGGCACCAGCCGAAGGTCGCGCCGGCCTCGACCGAAACCCGGGCCGTGACCGAGGGCGGCAGCACCGATTCCTGATACTCCGCGCTCTGCTCCGCGAAGATCTCCCAGCACGGCATCGACACCACGCGCGCGCGCGTACCGTCTTTCGCCAGTTGCTCACGCGCCGCCAGGGCGACGTGCACCTCGGAGCCGGTCGCGATGATGATCGCCTGCGGCGCTCCAGCGCCCGCGTCGGCGAGCACGTAGGCCCCGTGCGCCAGTCCTGCCGCAGCCCCCAGCCGAGTGCGGTCGAGCACCGGTAGTTTCTGTCGCGTCAGGACCATCGCGACCGGACCGTGACGGTGTGCCATGGCCCAGCGCCACGCCTCCACCGTCTCATTGGCGTCGCACGGACGCACCACCGAGAGGTTCGGCATGGCGCGCAGGGACATCAGGTGTTCGATCGGCTGGTGCGTCGGCCCGTCCTCACCTAGAGCGATCGAATCATGCGTCCACACGTAGATCACCGGCAGCTGGCTCAGCGCCGCCAGCCGCACCGACGGTCGCATATAATCCGAGAAGCAGAAGAATGTCGCGACAAACGGCCGCAGACCGCCATGGTACGCGATGCCGTTGGCGATGGCGCCCATAGCGTGCTCGCGCACTCCAAAGTGGAGGTTGCGCCCGGCCCCGCTCTGGCCGTCGAAGGAGCCGGCCTCTTTCAGCGCCGTGCTGGTCGACACCGACAGATCGGCGTCACCGCCGATGAGCGCCGGGACGCGCCGGGCTATGGCGTTCACGGCTTTACCGCCGGCCTGGCGCGTCGCCAGTGATTCGCCCGCCGCGAAGGTCGGCAGTTCGGCATCCCATCCCTGCGGGAGCTCGCCGCGCATCGTGTGCTGCCATTCCGCCGCCAGATCGGGATATTCCCGAGCGTACGCCTCGAACCGCCGTTGCCAGTCCGCCTGCGCGCTGGCGCCGCGTTTGACGGCCAAGCGTAAGTGCGCGAGAACCTCATCGGGGACATAGAAAGACTTCTCAGGATCCCAGCCGAGCGTTTGCTTCGCCAGCTTCACCTCGTCGGCCCCGAGCGGGCTGCCGTGCGCCGCCGACGTGCCTTGTTTGTTCGGCGCTCCGTAGCCGATGGTGGTGTTGATCACAATGAGTGATGGCCGCGCGCTCTCATCCTCGGCTTGCGACAGCGCAGCGTCGATCGCAGCGGTATCGGTGTTGCCGTCCTTCACGTGCAAGACTTGCCAGCCGTAGGCTTGGTATCGGGCGCCGACGTCTTCCGTGGAAAACGCCAGCGATGTCGGCCCGTCGAGGGACACATGGTTGCAGTCGTAGAGATAGGTCAGTTTCCCGAGTTTCAGATGTCCGGCGAGCGAACTGGCTTCCCCTGAGACCCCCTCCATCAAATCGCCGTCGGAGACCAGGGCGTAGGTGCGGTGATCCACGATCGTGTGCCCGGGACGGTTGAAACGATGCGCCAGCATGCGTTCCGCGATCGCCATGCCGACGGCGTTGCCCGCGCCTTGTCCGAGCGGCCCAGTAGTCGCCTCGATGCCGCGCTGCGGAAGCGCCTCGGGGTGGCCCGGCGTGTGGCTGCCCCACTGCCGAAACGACTTGAGGTCGTCCATGCTGATGGGATAGCCGGTGAGGTGTAAGAGCACATACAGCAGCATGCTGCCGTGACCGGCGGAGAGCACGAAGCGATCGCGGTCCGGCCACAGGGGATCCGCCGGGTTGTGACGCAGATGGCGCTGCCACAAGACGTAAGCCATGGGCGCGGCGCCCATGGGCAGGCCCGGGTGGCCGGACTTGGCCTTCTCGACCGCGTCCATTGCCAGCGTGCGAATAGTGTTGATGCTCAGCTGCTCGAGTGATTTGTCCACCCCACTCACGACTCCCTCCTTGTTACGTTCTCGACGCTGACCGCAAGCGCCCACGGTGGCCCGAGTGCCCTTCTCGCTGCGCGGTGCCTGCATACACCATTTCGCTTTTGCAGTTAACCGACCACGCAGCTCCGTCATCTCGCGGCCTCATCCCTTCGACCGCGTTCAGGACAGGCCTGACTTGTTCCCGGAGGAGATGGAACTTTGGGGACGAGTGCATCAGCGACTCAGGCTGACGGGGTTGGCAATCGATAGCCGGCTTCGAGCCGCCGCGTGCCGGCCCCTTTACGGACCTCAATCGGCAGGTTCAGTTTCGCCTGCTTGAAGTAACAGAGGCGCTCTTTGTCTGCGTCGCAGTAGTACACCACGTAGTGGGCTCGAATGTTGGCCTGCCCTTCCCGGAGCGTCAGCGGAATGCTGATCGGGAATTGCGGGCGGCGGAAGCTCTGCTCCGGCCCGCCGTCGTTGAAGCTGACCAACTGCGGCGCGGCCGTGTCGATCGTGACTACAGACGGCGCCTGCGCGTTCAGCTTGTAGCCGGGCGGCAGCTCGATCCCGAGGGTCAGGGTTGCCTCGCCCGGTTCCACCGATTGGACGCGCAGCTCGACGGTATCCCCGCCCAGGCGCGCCGCGGAAGTCCGCGGGGCAAGCCGCTCGATGCCTTGGATCTGCAATGTCTCGACACCCTTGCTGCGCAAGTCGACTACCCGGATGGCGTGATTGTCGGTGTCGGCGATGTATAGCTTGCCAGCCGCGACACTCAGCCCGCCGGGCTCATTGAAAGCGGCGGCATCGCCGTCACGAAGGCCTGCGCCGCCGGTTCCGACAAAGGTCGTGGCGACGCGATCGTGCAGCGAGATGCGCTTGATCTTGTTGTTGTATGTGTCGGCGACGTAAAGCGCGCCATCATAATAGGCAACCCCGAGCGGATGCTGCAGCCGAGCGACACTGCGATCACCGTCGCGGTCGCCGAACTCGAACAGGTCCTCACCGATGAGCGTTTCGACCCGGCCGGCGGGATCGAGGGCTATCGCCCGAACGGCGCTAACCTCACTATCGGCAACATATAGCATTTCACCATCGGTGGTGATGCCCGACGGCTGCGCCAACGCCGCCGTGGTCAGGGGTCCGTCGGTCCGGCCCTCGAAGCCGCTGCCGGCGTACGGGCTCACGGCGTTGGTCTTGAGATCCATGCGCCAGATCTGGTGCGATCCGGCCATGGCAATGTAGAGCCCGCCGCCATGCGCCACCAAATCCCAGGGCGAGCTCAGCGGCGTCGACCGGCCCGGGCCGCCGCGGTTGAACTCACGGGCTTGGTCACCGGTTCCCGCCACGGTTGCAACGGCGCGCGCCGCCAGATCGACACGCCGGATGGCGTGGTTTTCGGTATCGGCAACGTAGAGGAGATTGCCGTCGAGGGCCATTCCCTGCGGGTGATTGAACGTCGCCTGTTCGAAGCCGCCGTCCTGCATTCCCTCTTCGCCGCTGCCGATAACGTCCTTTACAGTTGCGTTCGGCAGGCTCAGGACCACGATGCGGTCGTGGTTCGAATCGGCGACGAAGAGTCGCTTGGAGGCATCGTCCGCGAGCGCCTTACCTGGGAATGCCAGCAACGACTCCGGTAGACGCTGCCGTTCCAGTTTCAGCTGCAAGGGACGCCGATTGATCTGTCCCTTCGCATCGAATGCCGCAATCACCTTGGCGATGAGCGCATCGAACGGATCATAGACACCCTCGCCGGAGAAGGAGCCGACCAGCTTGCCGGCGGGATCGATCAGCATCACCGTCGGCCAGGCATGCACGCCGTACTGTCCCCAGACCTCCAGGTCGCGGTCGTTCACCACCGGGTGCTCGATGCCGTAGCGCAGAATAGCTTGACGGATGTTGTCCGTATCCCGTTCAGCGGTGAACTTCGCCGAGTGGACGCCGATGACCACCATTTCGTTGGCGTACTTCTTCTCCAGGCGCTTGAGGTCGGGGATGATGTGCATGCAATTGATGCAACAGTAGGTCCAGAAATCCAGGAGCACGACCTTCCCGCGCAGCTCGCGCAAAGACAGTGGCCGTTCCGCATTGAGCCACTGCAGCCCCGGTGGAAAATCCGGGGCATTAACCTGGCCTTGGTATTCCGACATCGCCACACCTTCCTGTTTGTGCTGAGCCAGGGCGCCGTGGAGCGCAATGGTGACGGCGGCGAGCAGCAGCGACGTCAACACTACGCAGGCCGCCGTACGCCGTCGGCGCCGGCCGATGCTTATGGGCATACTTTGAGTGTAGCGGAGGCGCGTTGCTGGTTCGAGAGCTATGCGCCGTTGGTGAGTCTCTTGTAGGCCAGCAGATGCTGCAGTGCTTGGGTACGGCGGCCAAGGTGCTCCAGCAGGCGACCGAGGTTGAAGTGGGCGTCGGCGAACTCAGGATCGATGGCGATCGCACGCTCGTAGTGAAGTAGCGCCGCGCTACCGTTGTGCAGGTCCTCCAACGCCAGCCCCAAGTCGTAGTGCGCGATAGCGTCGCTCGGGGAGCACTCCAGCGCCAAGTGATACAGACGCGCTGCTTCACCGATGTTGCCGGCTTCATGTGCCAGGCGTCCCAAATTGATGTACGCGTCGCTCAGTCGCGGATCGCACTCCAAGGCGCGCCGGTACGCGGTGCTTGCGGCCACAACGTCATCCTGTTCCAGCGCCAAGCCGCGCTCGAACCAGGCGGCGGCCTCCTGCTTCTGATCCGCAGGCGCAGTTGCCCGCTTGCGCCGGCGTTGCACCGGAACCACAATCCCGGCCCGGCGAGCGAGATCGGCGATTTCGAAGCTAAACACCAGTTGGCCGCTGTCGGGCCGCCACACCCACCGTCCATCGCGGGCCACCACCTGCCGCCCATCGGCGTAAATGCGCACGCCGGAAAGCGGCCTGTCCGGTGGCAGCTCCCGTGACAGCTGTGTGAGCGCCAGACACACGCGCCGCGGTGGCACCTCGGCCTTTAGCAGACCGTAAGCGGTGCGCAGCAGAACAAGATCCTGGAACTTGAACTCGAATGCGTGTCCGCGCAGCAGCGGCTCGACGAGTCCGGCACGCACCATCGAGCGCACACGCGCGGGCGTGGTGCCGAGAATACGCGCCACATCCGCTGTGCTGAAAACTCGGGTGGCGGCTCTCGATATACGCGGCCCGGCCGCGTGTTTTGTGTCCGTCCGCAACCCCGAACCCACTCCAACCCCCCTACACCGCAACCGGCCGTTCACTTCACTCTGGTGAATTTTCGTGCTGCCGCCGGCCTGGATTTCGCCTGCGCCGGTTTGCGCGCGCCCGCGCCGGCGGCTGCTGGAGGTCGGCGCGCTGCCAGGCTAGCCTTCACCGCTTCCATGATGTCGATGGCTTGTGCACGCGGCGGTGGTGCCGCTGCAACTACGACCTCCTCACCGGCCACTTTCTGCTGCACCACTTCCAGCACCTTCTTGCGGTACTCATCTTCGTAATCGTCCCGGAAGTGATCGCGTGTGCCGCCATCCCAGGGCACCTACGTGTACCCTACCACTGATTCCTGCCTGACGCGAGATCGCGAGTGCAGCTGGTTTCCTGGCGCCGCGCGGAAGAATCTCCCGGCGGCTTAGCAAGGGAAAGCCCACTCGAAGGCTACGGGAGCTTACGGATCAGCTCGCTCGCGAGCTTGCCGTCGAATTGGCCGGCATGGCGCTCGCGCAGCTTTGCCATGATCGGACCGATCTGCGTCGTCCCCAGCTCGGTGGAAATCTCCTTGATGACCGCCTGCAAGGCCTCGGCGCTCAGCTGCTCGGGGAGGTACTTCTCGAGGAGCCGTTTCTCGCGCTCATTCCTCTCGACGAGGTCAGCGCGATTGGCCTGGCGCGCGAAGTCGGCCGCTTCCGTCCGTTTGTTGATCTCCTTCCGCACCAGACCAGCGATGTCCGCCTCGGACAACTGCGCGATCTGTTTCTCCACCTTCAGGTTTTTGATCACCGCAATCAGGCCACGGATCACGTAAACCGTGTCCATGTCGCGCGCCTTCATGGCGCCTTTCAGGTCTTCCTGCAGCTGCGCTTCAGTCGCCATGTCAAATCCTCGGGAATAACCGGTGTGTCAGAGCTTGCACATCCTGGGCAGTCACGAGACCATCGCCATTCGCATCGGCGCCCGGCTTCACGTGATACGAACCATTCCCCGCTTGCTCGACACGGGTCGCGGCGCCGTCGCGCAGCTTGCGCGCCACCGCCAGCAGATCGGCGGCGGTCACCTTGCCGTCACCGTTGGCGTCGCCGCGGATGATGGACGGCGTGGCACCGATGTTGGTCAGCACGGAAACGGTCCCGGCTATGTTGCTAGCCGTCGTCGCAACGTCGTAACGGCCGTCGCCATCGAAATCGGCTGCAATGATGCTTGTCGGGCTACGATTCACAGGTACGTTTGCCACCGCGTCGAATGCTCTCGAGGCGCCCTGACTCGCGAAAGCGTAGACAGCGTTGACACCGGCACCCTGAACCGAGATGAGCAGATCGGGAAGCAAGTCTCCGGTGACGTCGCGCGCAGCCATACCCCACACGTTGTTCCCAGAAAAGTTCAACTGGCCGCCCGCAGTAAAGTTCATACCCCCGCTTCCATAGAGGACCACCACCTTGTTATCTGGTGTCGCGAGCAAGACAGCGATATCGTCGAAGCCGTCACCGTCGAAATCCGCCACCGCCAGCGTTCTTGCATCGTTACCCCCAATGGAAGCTGACACGTCGGTCGGCGGCTGAAAGGTGCCGTCGCCGTTACCAAGTGCGATCGTCACCTTCGCTGGATTGCTCACGACCGCCAGATCGAGCTTCCCGTCCTTGTTGAAATCACCCCAGTCGATCGCCACCGGGTTGACGTCCAGCGCTACAGGGGGTTGCTCTTGCAAGCTCCCATCGGCATTGCTGAGAAGGATGTTGATCGTACCCGAGGAGTCACCCTGGCTGGCAACAGCCAGATCCGGGCGCCCGTTACGGTCCCAGTCACCCACCGTTAGGGCGACACCGCCGGCGACCGAGAAATTCTGTGGTGTGCTTGGAAAGCCGTTTCTCTGCCCGAGAAACATCGACACGTTAGAGGTCGACTTGTTCAAGGCCACGATATCCAACCAGCCGTCCGCGTTGAAGTCTCCGCATCCGATGGCGACGGCATCGCCGGCGGCTTGCAGGGTGAGTGGTGCCGCGAAGCCGCCGCTCGGCTGTGCCCGGCGCACCAGGAGCGTGCCCGTGGGATGGGCCACAATCAGATCGGCCAGACCGTCATTATCGGTATCTCCGCCAATCACGGCGTTCGGTGTCGGGTCGACGATTACATCCTCGACCCCAATGAAACTGCCATCACCTTGCCCGAGCAGCACTACTGCATCCGCCGTGCTGTTGTCACGATTCAGCGCGACCAGGTCCGGAATCCCATCGCCATTGAGGTCGCGCGCCGCGACCGTCAACGGCTCCTGGTCTGTGACGAATGCCCGCGGTGCACCAAAGTTACCCGTGCCGTCGCCGAGCAGCACGCTCACGTCGAAGCTCAATCTGTTGGAGACAGCGACGTCCAACTTGCCATCACCGTTCGCATCAAGCAACGCCACGCCGTTCGGGCTGCTGTTCGCCGTCCCCGACGCGAAGAGGCCTTGCAGCTGAAACGTGCCGTCGGGCTGTCCGAGGAAGACGCCGATGTTGTCGGTAGCCTGGTTAGCAACAACGATGTCGAGGTGCCCGTCCTTGTTCAGGTCGCCGACGGCGATGGCAACCGGTTGCCCGCCATTCGGCTCCTCACTGATGTCCGGCAGGGCGCTGAAGTTCCCGTTCCCGTCGCCCTGGAAGATAAAGACCGAGTTGGTGTAGCCGTTGGCGATTGCGAGGTCCACGTTGCCGTTACCGAAATCGCCAACACCGATGGCCGAACCACCGGGGGGCAAAGGGAACGACCTTCCTAGCGTGCAGGTCTCAGTATTCGGACAATTCCCATTTGTGGCGCATGGCATGCTGGTCGACACGGAACAATAACCGGTGAAGCCACCGTTGCCATCGCCGAGCAGGACGGTGACACCGCCGGTGGACTCACTGCTGTTGACGACCACGATGTCGAGCTTGCCATCGTCGTTGACGTCGACGGCAGCCAGCGCCACAGGCGCCGCACCCACAGCTACGGCTGGTCCCAGCGGGCTGAAGGTGCCGTCACCGTTACCGTGGAGCAGAACGAGATTGCCCGACATGTCCGTAATCGCCAAGTCCGGAATCTTGTCACCGTCGAAATCTCCGAGCGCGAGGGCGGTTGGCGTCCTGCCCAGCGAGATGGAGAAGTTGTTTCCGAACGTGCCGTCGCCATTGCCGAAATACACCCACGCTTTGCCCGACTGGTCGGCGGTGATCAGATCGAGGTTGTTGTCTGGCGTGTACGGCGGCTTATAGGAACCCACGTCTGCGAGTACCAGGATCGGCAGCGCATCGCTGGACGCAACCGAGAGCGGTGACTCCAATCCGGAGCTGAACATCGACATCTGGGCTGCCACACCCGCGCCGGCAAGCACCAGAATGCCGCCAACGCCCAGAATCCACCCGGTCCATTTCCTTCGAACACTCACAGCCATCCTCCTGTGCCTCGATGAATCAGTTTGCCCAGGCGATCCGACCCGACCCCGTGATCCGCTACAGTCCCGTATCAAGGGCGCAATCATAAAGGATTCATTCGCGCCGCGCTACGCTTCCACCTTCAGCACGGCAAGAAAAGCCTCCGGCGGGATCTCCACCCGCCCGACTTGCTTCATGCGCTTCTTGCCTTCCTTCTGCCGCTCGAGCAGCTTACGCTTGCGCGTGATATCGCCACCGTAACACTTCGCGGTGACGTTCTTGCGCAGGGCTTTCACCGTTTCACGCGCTATCACCTTGGCACCGATGGAAGCCTGGATGATGACTTCGAAGAGCTGGCGCGGGATCAGCTCGCGCATCTTGACGGCGAGCTCACGCCCGCGGGGATACGCGCGGTCGCGGTGTACGATGAGCGAGAGCGCGTCGACGGGATCGCCGTTGATGCGGATGTCGAGCTTGACCAAATCCGAAGGCCGCATGTCCAGATAATCGTAGTCGAGCGACGCGTACCCCCGGCTCACCGATTTCAGCCGGTCGTAGAAGTCGAGCACGATCTCGTTCAGCGGAAGCTCGTACGTCAGCATGACACGGCCGCGGCCGAGATATTTCAATTCGCGCTGGCGGCCGCGCTTATCCTCACACAGGCTGAGCACGCCGCCGAGGAAACTCTCCGGCAGGTGGATGGTAGCTAGAATGATCGGTTCCTCGAGCGCAGCGATCTCTTGCGGCGGCGGAAGCTTTGCTGGGCTGTCGACCGTGAGTGTTTCGCCCGCGGTCGTCGTCGCCCGGTACGCTACCGTGGGGGCGGTGGTGATCAGGCTGAGACCGTACTCGCGTTCGAGACGCTCGCGAATGATCTCCATGTGCAGCAACCCCAGAAAACCGCAGCGGAACCCGAACCCCAGGGCGGCCGAGCTTTCCGGCTCGTAGGTAAATGACGAATCGTTCAGGCGCAGCTTCTCCACCGCGTCACGCAGCGTATCGTACTGCGAGGTCTCCGCCGGATACAACCCGCTGAACACCATGGGCTTGACAGCCTTGAAACCCGCGAGCGGCTGCGTCGTTGGCCCGCCGGCATCGGTTACGGTGTCACCGATCTTGGTCTCGTGCACCTCCTTGATGGCCGCCATCAAGAACCCGACCTCACCGGGGCCCAAGCTCTCAGACTCCTGCGGGCGCGGGCCAAGCACCCCGACGCGTGTCACCTCGTAGGTATTGGCGCTCGACATCATGAGGATGCGGCTGCCTCGACGTACCACCCCGTCGAACACGCGCACGACGACGACGACGCCGTGGTAGGGATCAAACCAGCTGTCGAAGATCAGGGCACGCAGCGGTACAGTGGCGTCGCCACGGGGTGGCGGGAAGCACCGCACGATGCCTTCCAGCACCTCCTCCGTCCCGATCCCTTCCTTCGCGCTGGTCAGCACAGCGTGCGTGGTGTCGAGCCCGATGATCTCTTCGATCTCACTGCGCACGCGCGCCGGGTCGGCGGCCGGCAGATCGATCTTGTTGAGCACGGGCACGATCTCGAGGTTGCTGTCTAGCGCCAGATAGGCGTTGGCCACCGTTTGGGCCTCGACGCCTTGGACCGCGTCCACCACCAGCAACGCGCCTTCGCAGGCGGCAAGGCTGCGCGAGACCTCGTAGGTGAAATCAACGTGCCCCGGGGTGTCGATCAGGTTCAGCAGGTACTGCCGGCCGTCGCGCGCATTGTAACGCAGCCGCACCGCGCTGGCCTTGATGGTGATGCCGCGCTCGCGCTCCAGCTCCATGCTGTCGAGGATCTGGGAGGTGCGCTCGCGCTCGGTGATCGTTCCCGTGTATTCGAGCAGGCGATCGGCCAGCGTCGACTTGCCGTGGTCAATGTGCGCGATAATGGAAAAATTACGGATGAGAGAGATGTCCATGGGCCATGCTGCCTCTCTCCGTGGAAAGGGCTGGGGTGAGGGAGGACCCCTCAGCGCTCCGTTTTGGATCCGACGCGTGCACGGAAAAACGCCATCGTTTCGCGCAGGCCATCCTCGAGGCTCACCTGCGGCTGCCAGCCGAGGACACGACGGGCCAGCGCATTGTCGATGACACTGCGCCGCTGCTCACCTGGCTTGGCGGGCCCATGGAGCTCCGCAACCGAGCTGCCGCACAAGCGCGCGAGCAAGCGAAAGATGGTGTTGACGTCGGTTTCGATGCCCGTCCCAAGGTTCACCGCGCCGACAAAGTCGGACCCTAGGGCGGCGAGATTGGCGCGCACCAGATCGCCGACGTAGACATAGTCGCGTGTTTGGGTGCCGTCGCCGTTTATGATCGGCTGCTCACCGCGTAACAGTTTTTCACAGAAGATGGCCACAACTCCAGCCTCGCCGTGCGGGTTTTGCCGCGGGCCGTAGACGTTGGCGTAGCGGAGCGCCGCGTAAGAGATGCCGTACGTGACGAAATAGAAGAACAGGTAGCGTTCGCTCGCCAGCTTGCCGACGCCGTACGGACTCACAGGCTGGGTTGGGTGGGTTTCGGGTGCAGGGAAGGTCTCCTGCTCGCCGTAAATGGCGCCGCCCGTGGATGCAAGCAGCACGCGCTTGAGGCCATGTCGGCGCCCGTGCTCCATCAGGTTGATGAGCCCAAGGATGTTCACGCGCGCGTCGAAGCCGGGATCCAGAACCGATCGCCGCACGTCCATTTGAGCTGCATGGTGGCAGAGCACTTCGGGCCGTTCGCGCTCAAAGACCTCGGCCACCGCCGGCTCCTGTATATCGAGCTGGTAAAAGCGCGCCTTGGGGTTCACGTTCTCCCGCCGTCCCGACGACAAATCATCGAGGATCGAGACTTCGTGTCCCCCGGCGATGAAGGCGTCTGCCAAGTGCGAGGCGATGAACCCGGCCGCGCCGGTCGCCAGAATTCTCATGCGGCCCCTACCCCGAGCAGACTGCGGAAATAGTCGATCGTACGCCGCAGCCCATCCTCCAAGCTCACCTTTGGCTCCCAGCTCAGTAACTGCCGGGCGCGCGTGATGTCGGGCTGCCGGATATGCGGGTCATCCTGGGTGCGCTCGTCTTTCGGCGAGACGAAGACGATCTCAGACTTTCCCCCGATCAGGCGCTGCACGGTCGTTGCAAACTCGAGGATCGTCATTTCAGTTGGGTTGCCCAGGTTCACCGGCTCCACCTCGTCGGACTTCAGGAGTCCGACCATGCCTTCGACGAGATCGCTGACATAACAGAAGCTGCGCGTGCGTGCGCCGTCGTCATAAACCGTCAAGGGCTGGCCGCGCAAGCCCTGAGCGATGAAGTTGGTCACCACGCGGCCGTCATCCTGGCGCATGCGCGGTCCATAGGTGTTGAAGATGCGGCAGATGCGCGTGTCGACGCCGTGGTAGCGGTGGTACGCCATGGTCATCGCTTCGGCGAAGCGTTTGGACTCGTCGTAGACGCCGCGCGGTCCGATCGGGTTGACGTTGCCCCAGTACGTTTCCGGCTGCGGATGGACCTTGGGATCGCCGTACACTTCCGAGGTCGACGCCAGGAGGAACTTGGCGCCATGAGCGCGTGCCAGGCCGAGCCCCTTGTGCGTCCCGAGTGCGCCGACTTTCAGGGTCTTGATCGGCTCGCGCAGGTAGTCGACCGGGCTCGGTAGCGAAGCAAGATGGAGAATGATGTCGATCTTGCCCTCGACGTAGGTGTACTCGGTGACGTCGTGTTTGATGAACTGAAAGCGGTCGTGCCCGACGAGATGGCTGATGTTGCGAACGTGGCCGGTGAGCAGATTGTCGAGCGCCACGACCGTGTGGCCGTCGGCCAACAGCCGGTCGGCCAAATGCGATCCGATGAATCCGGCCCCGCCGGTGATGAGAATGCGTGCCATCAGCGCGGCAAGGAACCTCTTCGGGATAAGTCGTACAGCATCAGGCGCACCTTGGCATTAAGGCCTGACCGGCTGTCGCCCGACGGAATAGTAGGTGAAGCCCAGCTCGCGCATCTCATTCAGGTCGTAGATGTTGCGCCCGTCGAAGATGACCGGGTGTTTCATCAGCTGGCGCATGCGCTCGAAATCGGGGCGCCGGAACTCGTTCCACTCCGTGATCACCAGCAGTGCATCCACCCCCTTTAGGGCCTCGTAGTTGACGCGGTGGTAGTACACGCGGCTGCCGAAGACGCGTTGCGCCTCGCCGAGCGCCTCGGGGTCGTGCGCATGCACCTCGGCGCCCGCTTGCAGCAGGGTCTCGATCACCGTCACCGCTGGCGCCTCGCGCATGTCGTCGGTCCGCGGCTTGAATGCCAACCCCCAGACGGCGAAGCGCATGCCACGGAGGTACTCGCCGAAGTGCGCCCTCACCTTGTCGACCAGGCTGCGCTTCTGGTGCTCGTTGACCTCCTCGACCGCCCGCAGCAGTTTGAAGTCGAGACCGTGCTCCTCGGCGCTGCGGATCACTGCCTTCACGTCCTTGGGAAAACACGAGCCGCCGTAGCCGACGCCGGGAAAGAGGAAGTGATGTCCGATGCGCTGATCGAAGCCGACGCCCCGCCGCACGTCGGAGACATCGGCGCCGACGCGCTCGCAGAGATTCGCTAACTCGTTCATGAGCGAGATACGGGTCGCCAACATGGCATTGGCGGCATACTTGGTCATCTCTGCACTAGCCGTACACATCACCAGGATTGGACGCTCGGTGCGCACGAACGGGCTGTACAGCTCCTTCATCAGCTCGACCGCCCGCCCGTTCTCGCTACCGATGATTACGCGATCGGGCTTCATGAAGTCGTCGACTGCAGCCCCTTCCTTGAGGAACTCCGGGTTGGATACGACATCGAAGGGATGGTTTGTGCGCGACGCGACAACTTGGCGCACGCGTTCGGCGGTGCCCACGGGCACGGTGCTCTTGTTGACGATGACGCGGTAGCCATCCATCGCCGAGGCGATCTCGGCGGCGACTCGGAGCACCGCTGCCAGATCAGCGCTGCCATCCTCGCCCGGGGGCGTGCCGACGGCGATGAAGCAGACCAGCGACTGCTTGACGGCAGCGCTCAAATCGGTGTTGAAGGAGAGTCGTCCCTCGGCAACATTGCGTTTGATCAACTCTTCGAGGCCGGGCTCGTAGATGGGAATGCTTCCCTGACGAAGGCGGGCAATCTTTTCCACATCGATGTCGACGCAAACAACATCGTTACCGCTTTCGGCGAAGCACGTGCCGGCCACCAACCCGACATAGCCCGTGCCCACGACGCATAATTTCACGATTCCTCCTCATACCAATGCAAAAAGGGCCTGGTGGCGCGCCGACGCTCCAGGCCCTTCTGTGCTGGCAGATCATGCCTCATTGGTCACGCTGATCAGACCATAAGCATGAGCTATACCTGCGGCACCCCGTGAAGTCAACGCATCGCCCTCGGGTACTGTCCGGCATTCTCATTCGGACAGCACTGCCGCCCTCGACATCTCCTTGGCAGCGCTTGTCCCTCAGCAATGGGCTGTCCGATCTCCTGGCGGACTCCGTAACCACGCGTCAGATGCGCTGCGACACAACATAGTTTCTCGGCTCCCTCACGCGCGAGCCTGTCCAAACAACGCTTCCTCTACCAGCTCGGAGACGATGTGTCCAATAGTGATGTGGGCTTCCTGAACGTGCTGGGTATTCGTGCTGGGTACGACAATAGCGACGTCCACCAGTGGACGTACTTCGCCTCCGTTGCCCCCTAGCAGGCCGATCGTCTTGATGTGCAACTCCCGACAGCACTGCACCGCGCGCACCACGTTCCGCGAAGTGCCACTGGTGCTGATGCCGATAAGGACATCCCCGTCTCGACCCAAGGCCTGCACCTGGCGCTCGAAGACGTGCTCGAAGCCGTAGTCGTTGGCGTTCGACGTCAGAAAGGATGTGTCGGTGGTCAGCGCCAAGGCCGCCAAGGGCGGTCTTGGCAGGTCGGCGCTCAAGCGGTTGGTGAATTCGGCAGCGATGTGCTGCGAATCCGCCGCGCTCCCGCCGTTGCCACAGAGCATCACCTTGCCACCTGTCCGCAATGTCTGGATCATCATCTCGGCCGCCGCGACAATCTCACCCAAGCACGCCGCAGCCACGTGGCCTTTCACTTCGGCACTCGCCAACAGGTGCGCGCGCGCGCACTCACGCATGCCGTCACGATTCATCACAGTCACCTTTGGCCTCCCACCCGCTGAAACGCCGTGCAAGCGCGGCCGGCCAAGAACGCCTCCGCTCGTACGTACGATATACCTAAGACGTCACGCCACCCAGGGGCAGCATATATTCTAAACACACGTAACCAGATTAGAGTCAGAAATACCCACAATCAAGAACCAGGGTCGCCTATCACGGCTGCACGACCCATCAGAAACTCAGTTGCCATTGACATCGGTCAAGCTGATGAACTGGCGAAAGCGGCGCTCGATCAACTCAGGCGTCAGCGCGCGCAAGCGCCTCATGCCGAAGTCCTCCACCACAAACGAGGCGATGACGCTACCATAGACGATGGCGCGGCGCAGTCCCGCCTCGGACGTGTCACCCGAACGCGCCAGCTCTCCCATGAAGCCGCCCGCGAAACTGTCGCCCGCACCGGTCGGGTCGAACACTTCTTCCAGCGGGAAGGCGGGAACCGCGAACACGGAATCGGCTGAGAACTGGATGACACCGTATTCTCCGCGTTTGATCAACACGCGGCGTGGTCCCATCGCCAGGAGGCGCCGCGCCGCCCGCACCACGTTGCGCTCGCCGCTCAGCAGCTGCGCTTCCTCATCGTTGATGACCAGCACATCGACGCGTCCGAGCAGTTGTTCCAATTCGCCGCGCGAGCCGCTGATCCAGTGATTCATGGTGTCACAGCCGACCAGGCCCGGGGCGGCTAGCTGATCCAGCACCATCGCTTGCAGGCGCGGATCGATGTTGGCGAGAAACACGTATTGCGCGTCGCGATAGCTCGCCGGCACTTGCGGCTGGAAATCGGCGAACACGTTGAGGTCGAGCTGCAAGGTGTCGCGCTGATTCATGTCTTCGTGGTAGCGCCCAGCCCAAGAGCCGGTCAGTCCCGGTCGGATCTGCAAACCGGCCAGATCGATGCCGCGGCGCGACAAAAAGTCCAACTCCTCACACGGGAAGTCTTCTCCCACCGCGGCTACCATACGCACCGGCGCGAAGAAGCTGGCAGCCACGGCGAAATAGGTCGCCGCCCCGCCCAGCGCCCTATCGGCCTTGCCATGCAGCGTCTCGATGGAATCAAAAAACACCGAGCCAACGACGAGGATGCTCACCGGGGCCTCTCCTGCTTGTCGCTGATCGCGTATCGCTCACCGTGTTCGCCGCGATAAGCCATCAGCGATCTGCCATACGCGCCTTCATGCCACGTACTTACCGATGATGAGACCGAGATCGCGCTTAATGGTGTCCGGGATGCACGCGCGGTCGGTGATGATGGCGTGCTCCAGCGCCCGGGCGCACGCGCACGTCCGCGGCGCATGCAGATCCCGCACCGCCTGAGCGATGACCCGCTGCGCCGTGGCCACGTTTTCATGGAGAATGCGGAGGACATCGGCGATCGACACGTCGGCTTCGGTCTCGTGCCAGCAATCGTAATCGGTCGCCAACGCCAGCGTCGCGAAACAGATCTCGGCCTCGCGCGCCAGCTTTGCCTCCGGCAGCGCGGTCATGCCGATCACGGCCGCACCCCGTTGGCGGTACCAGAGCGATTCCGCGCGCGTCGAGAATTGCGGGCCCTCCATGCACACGTAAGTGCCGCGCGGATGTACAGCGGCGCCGACGCGCCGCGCCGCGCCAACCAGCGCCGCACTGACCACCGGGCAGAACGGATCAGCGAACGGGATATGCGCCACGATGCCGTTGCCGAAAAACGTGCTGGCGCGATGAACGGTGCGATCGAACAGTTGGTCCGGAACGACCAGATGGCCGGGAGCGATTTCCTCGCGCAAGCTGCCGACCGACGCTACCGCAATGACCCACTCGGCCCCGAGCTGCTTCATCCCGTAGATGTTGGCGCGGAAGTTCACCTCCGAGGGGAGGATGCGGTGTCCTCGCCCGTGGCGCGGCAAGAACACCAAGCGCAGGCCCGCCAGAGTGCCGCACACGAACTCGTCGGACGGATCGCCAAACGGTGTCGTCAGTCGCAGGCGCTCGACCTCTTCAAGCCCGGGCATGTCGTACAACCCACTGCCACCAATCACGCCGACTGTGTTCACCTCTCACCTCTATTTGTGAATAATCGCCGGTCTCAGACCGGCGGCCATCTCCACACGGCCCACCGTCCCCAGAACATTGCGTCAACCATCTACTCGGTCGGCCGCGACGACTCAACTCGCTGCCGCCCGAGGCTGCCGTCCAGCGTGTCCGACTGACTCCGATGCGATGGTGTCCTAGCGCTGGCGAGCGCGAGTTGGCCGCAGGCGGCCTGGATGTCACGTCCGCGGCTTTGCCGGATGGTAGCGTGCGTGCCGGCAGCAAGCAGCCGCTCCTGGAAACAGCGGATGGTCGTCTCCGACGGGCACGCGTAACGCGCGCCCGGGAACCCGTTGAACGGAATCAGATTTACCTTCGAGCGGATGCCATGCAGCAGCCGTACGAGACGGCCAGCGTCCTCGAGCGAGTCATTGATGCCCGCGAGCAAGAGGTACTCGAAGGTGATGCGGCGGCGCTGCGGGATCGGGAGAGCGCGGCACATCGCCACCAACGCTTGCAGTGAGTAGCGCCGATTAATCGGCACCAGCTTGGCTCGCTGCGCTTCGGTCGTGCCGCTCAGCGAAACAGCGAGGTTCACGGCCGTATCAGCCACCAGGCGCTGCATCGCGGGCACGAGTCCGACGGTCGATACCGTGATCCGCCGCGGAGAGAATCCCAGGCCCCATTCAGCAGTCAGGATCTCGATCGCTTGCACGACCGTGCCGTAGTTAGCAAGCGGCTCGCCCATGCCCATGAAAACGATGTTGCTGATGTGCTCGCCAGGCTCGATTTGCTCCTGAGCAGCTACGACTTGCGCGGCGATTTCTTCGGCCGACAAGTTGCGCAACAGCCCCAGGCGAGCCGTGGCGCAGAAGGTGCAGCCCATCCCGCAGCCCGCCTGAGAGGAAATGCACAACGTCAGCCGAGGTGGGTCGGGAATGAGAACGGATTCGATCGCGGCATGCCTGCTTGCGGCGTGGCCGCTTGCGGCGTCGGCGTCGAGCTGGAAGAGCAGCTTGCGCGTCCCATCCTTCGATGCGGTAACGAGCGCGGGGGTGAGGCGCGGAATAACAAAATGATCCGCCAGCGCCGCGCGCAGGTGTTGCGACAGGTTGCTCATGGCAGCGAAGTCGGCGACGCGTCGCCGGTAGATCCAGGCGAGGATTTGCGCAACCCGATAGTTCGGATAGCCGTGCTCGGCGATCCAGGCGCGCAGCGCTGGAAGGCTCAGTGGTATGCACCCAGAGCCCGCTGGTTCAGCCGGGGTGGATTTCGAGCTGGCCGAAGAAGAACCCGATCTCCCAGCGTGCGGTGTCGGGCGCGTCAGAGCCATGTACTGCATTCTGCTCGACGTTGGTCCCGAAGTCACGCCGGATTGTTCCGAGAGCGGCCTTGGCAGGATCGGTCGCCCCCATGATCTCGCGATTCTTGCTTATGGCGTGCTCTCCTTCCAGCACGGAGACAAAGATCGGCCCGGAAGACATGAAGCTCGTAAGGGTGCGGTAGAAGCCCTTGTCCTTGTGCACGACGTAAAAGCGCGCCGCTGTGTCTTGCGTGATGTGCACCATTTTGGCCGCAGCGATGCGCAACCCGGCGTTCTCAAAGCGGCGCAAAATATCGCCGAGCACCGCTTTGCGCATCGCGTCGGGTTTGACGATGGACAGGGTCTGTTCGATCACTACTTACGCTCCGCCAAGACTGCCGCCATGGTGCTGCCGAGTTCGGCCGGGCTCTTGGCGACGCGGATGCCGGCGCGCTCAAACGCTTTGATCTTGTCCGCGGCGGTGCCGCGCCCACCGGCGATAATCGCGCCAGCGTGTCCCATGCGTTTGCCGGGAGGGGCCGTCTGTCCGGCCACGAACGCAACCACCGGCTTCGTCATGTGCGCGCGCACGAACTCGGCGGCTTGCTCTTCCGCCGAGCCGCCGATTTCTCCGATGAGGATCACGCCCGCGGTCTGCGAGTCCTTTTCGAACAGCTCAAGCACATCGATAAACCCCGTGCCGATGATCGGGTCCCCGCCGATGCCCATACAGGTCGACTGCCCGAGGCCGAGGTTGGTGAGTTGATGCACCGCTTCGTACGTCAAGGTGCCGCTGCGCGACACCACGCCGATGCTGCCGGGCGTATGGATATAGCCCGGCATGATGCCGATCTTGCATTCACCAGGGGTGATGATGCCGGGGCAGTTCGGTCCGATCAAGCGTGTCGGACGCCCTTGCAGATAGCGCTTCACCCGCACCATATCGAGTACCGGGATGCCCTCGGTGATGCAGACCACCAGCGCCAAACCGGCATCCGCGGCTTCCATGATGGCGTCGGCGGCGCCGCCTGGCGGCACGTAGATGACCGACGCGTTTGCCCCGGTGGCCGCTACGGCCTGGCCAACGGTATCGAAGATCGGGATGCCCTCGAAGTCGGTGCCGCCCTTGCCGGGCGTCACACCGGCGACCATTTGGGTGCCGTACTCGCGGCAGGCGTGCGTATGAAACTGCCCCGTGGCGCCGGTGATTCCCTGGGTTATTACCTTTGTCGCTTTATTCACGAGTATGCTCACGTCACGTACCTCTCAAAACGACCGGCACCGTATCCGGTCGCGGCAACGAAGTCAATTTGACCTCTCTCCGTTCGTGTAAGCCGCGAGGAAACGGCTGCGGCTTTCGCCTGCTGCGCCAACGCGTCCACGAGATTTAAGCCAATAGAGCCTGCGCCTCTGGCAGCCAGATACACGCCCTCTTGCCGAAGCGCGTCGTCCTTTCCTGTTGTCCTTTCGCGTCGTCCTTTCCCTTGCGCGTATAGCTGAGCTGGTCTACTATCCCGTCGCCAGGAATAACGTAAAAGAGGTGGTGCAACCGAGGCACACCGGAGGATGAACCCGCCGACGATCGACACCCCAGCGTCCAACGGCCAAGTGAGCCCCGGCCTGTCGTTTCGGCAGGGGACCTTGCAGGACGTGGACTTCATCACCCAAGCCATCCTCGAGGCCGAGCGCTCGGGCACGCCGCGCGCGATGTACGAATCAGTTTTCGGCCTTTCCGAACCTGAGGTGCGCGCCTTGCTTCGTGCGATCTTGGACCAAGACGTTCCCGTCTGTGAGCTCTGCTGCGGCAGCTTCGTGCTGGCGTGTGACGGCCCGACGCCGGTGGGCGCGCTGGCGACCTGGGTCGAGGGCGAAGAGGGCCCGAGCAACCTCCTGCGTGCGACGCTGCTTGTCGAACAGTTGGGGACGACCCGCTGGGCGCAGGCGCAAGCGCCGCTGCGCCTGGTCGCCGAAGTCGACATCCCGCGCCAGGCGGGAACATTGCAGATCGAATCGATTTTCGTTCCCGCCGCGCAGCGTGGCCGCCGCATCACCGGGGCCATGATCGCCTACGCGCTCGCCGAGTGCCGGCGCACGCACCCGACCGTGCGCCGGGCGCAAGTGCTCACGGTTCTCGAGAACGTCGCGAGCGGCAACGCCCTCCGCCACGCCGGATTTGCCGTCAAAAGCCGAGCTTCGTCGCAAAACCCTGAGCTCGGCCGCTGGTTCCCCGGCTCAGGACGCCTGTTGTGGGAGCGCGATCTCTGATGCCCGAAGCGCCCTTCCAGCACAGGCAGCCCGGGCCACACCCGCGCTTCCCCTAACTCCATGGATCAACGGCCATGGAAATGCCTCGATGACGCGACTCCCTGATTAACGCCCCCAAGGAGTAAGCATGGTTTCCGACAGACTCAAATCTGTAATCCTCAATGAGCTTGCTGTACCTGAATTTGATATACAGGACGAAACAACAGCCACTATGGTACCCAACTGGGATTCCCTTAGTCACATCAATGTTATCCTTGCTATTGAAAAAGAATACACCGTTAAATTCAAGAGCCTTGAGATACTCAAGGTCAAGAACATCGGGCAGCTCCAGAGACTCATAGACTCGAAGCTTGCCGCTAAAGCTACGTAGGAAGCTCTCCCATGGCCTCTGCAATCTGTGGTCCAACCGATACCCCCCCTCCCCGACTTGCCACTTGCCGCCGTGCCTCTGTTTCTCAAAGTCGTTTTGTGCGGAGTTAAGGGATGCTCGCTCAGATCAAGGCTTCAATCGACAAGTTCCGTCAAAGGCCTGCGTTTTTCATACGCAATACCTTCTTCAGCTATAACGACTTGGGTCAAACTGTCTCGCGGATTAGAAAAGCTATCGAACAACACGCATTACCGTCCGAGCGCATGATCGGGTTCCTAACCTACGACGACTTCGAAACCTACTGCTCCGCAGTTGCGGTCCTTTTTACAAAGTTCGCCTTCGTCCCCATCGACCCCGCGAACCCGCTCGACAGGAACGTATCCATAATTGAACAGGCGCAGATCAAGACTCTCCTATCCAGCGTCAACGACACGAACATACGCACCCATTGTGAGTCCCGGGGCATACAGTTCATCACTACCTCCGAGCTTCAGCATTCCGAAGTTACTCTTTCTCTCCCCGAGGTACGGCAAAGCGATCTCGCGTATTTGCTTTTTACCTCCGGCAGTACCGGTGTTCCCAAGGGAGTGCCCCTATCCCGAAGGAATTTGTACGAATTCATGAATGCCTTCATCGCCTTGGGATACGATATCAACGAGAACGACAGGGTTCTTCAGATGTTCGATCTGACATTTGACCTTTCATTGATGTCTTATCTTGCACCCCTCTGCAGGGGTGCGTGTGTTTATACCGTTCCACCTGGTGGTATAAAATATGCCGATATCTACACCCTCCTTGACGAACAGAGGATAACCGTTGCCTTGATGGTTCCGTCAATCCTCGCGCATCTCCGGCCTTACCTTGACGAGATCAGGCTCCCAGACATGAGATATAGCATGTTCTGCGGTGAAGCTCTTTATGCGGATGTCGCTTCTGACTGGATGAAGTGTGTTCCAAATGCACGCGTGCAGAATGTTTATGGTCCAACCGAGGCGACCATCTTCTGCCTCGCGTACGATATGAGCCGCAAGGGGAGCATCAAGAACTTCAATAGCATTGTTTGCATCGGCAAGCCGATGGATAATATGGCTGCCACCGTGGTAGACGAGAGCCTCAAGCCCGTTAGGCGGGGAGAGAAAGGAGAGCTTTGCTTGACCGGTTTCCAGCTGACTGATGGCTACTGGAGGAACCCCGAAAAGAATAGGGAGGCCTTCTTTACCCTTCTTGAGGATGGTGTCGAGAGGAGATATTACAGGACGGGCGATGTTGCATTTGTGGACGGGGAGGGTGATTTCATGTTCGCGGGAAGGCTCGATCATCAGGTCAAGATCCAGGGCTTCCGGGTTGAGCTTAGCGAGATTGAACATCACGCACGGGAGTTTGCTAGCACAAACAATGTCGCCGCTGTAGCGTCCGACGGTTCCGATGCCGGTCACGTCATGATTCATCTTTTTGTTGAGAACTTCCCGGGCAGGGTTGAGGAGATCGAGAGATATCTCGAGACCAAGGTTCCTAAATACATGATCCCTTCCGAAATTCACAATATTACCGCGTTCCCTCTTAATGTTAATGGAAAGATTGACAGAAGGGCTTTACTCAAGGCCGTGAAGGACCGACAGGGATAGGAATTCGGTGTGGATCCGCGGCTGCCGGCAGATCGGCAGTGGCGGTAATGGCTGGAAATGTCGGTGGCGCTCAGGATACGCTGCGTGCGGCGCGCGCGACGTCATTCAGCTGCGCCCGCAAGTACTCGAACGTCCGGCGCATGCCGTCTTCGAAGCCGACCGTGGGGCGGTATTGAAGTAGGCGCTCCGCCTTGGTGATTGCCGCCTGGGTATGGCGGACGTCGGCGGGGCGCGGCGGGGTGTGCTCGATCTTGACCTTACGGCGGAGGAGCTTCTCGACGGTGTGCGCAATCTCGAGGACCGAGTGGCGCGTGTTGCAGGCGATGTTGAACACTTCGCCGCCGACGCCGGGCGCCGTGCAAGCTTTCAAATTCGCCTGCACGACATTGTCGATGTAGGTGAAGTCGCGCGACTGCTCGCCGTCGCCGTGCACGATCAGCGGCTCGTCGCGGAGCGCGGCGCGGATGAAGAGCGGGACCACGGCAGCGTACTTCGATTCGGGGCTCTGCCTCGGGCCGAAGACGTTGAAGTAGCGCAAGCTGACGGTTTCCAACCCATACAGCCGCGTGAACATGCGGCAGTAGTACTCCGCAGCCAGCTTGGCGACAGCATAGGGCGAGATCGGTGACGGCACCTGGTCTTCCACCTTCGGCAGCGCTGGAGAGTCCCCGTAACAGGAGGACGATGACGCATACACCAGGCGGCGTACGGTCTTGGCCTCGTGAGCCGCGAGGAGCAGTTGCAGCGTGCCGTGGGTGTTCACCTCGTCGGTGCTGAGCGGATCATCGACCGAGCGCGGTACCGAGCGCAGCGCCGCCTGATGTAGCACGTACGTCACGCCGGAGACCGCGCCCCGAACCGCGGCCATGTCGCGCAGGTCGCCTTCGATGATTTCAACTCGATCTTTCACCTCGGCCAAGTTGTCGAGGCTTCCGGTGGAGAAGTCGTCAAGGATACGCACGCGTTCACCGCTACGCACCAAGGTGTCCACGATACTCGAACCGATGAAGCCGGCGCCGCCGGTAACCAGGTACATTTCGTCTCCTTGGTCAACTTTCTGCTCTTACTACTATCGAGCCTCTATTTGCCAGCTCTCTGCTCGCGGACCAAGCCCTCGCTGTCCAGGGGCGCGCGTTTTACCCGCGCCAGGGGTCTGCGGGCGCGCCTACCGTCCTCATCAGCATTGCCGAACAGCGACTCCAACGCCCTGACCCGCGTCTCCAAATCCTCGTTCTGCCGCGCTTTGCGCTCACCGCTCAGCGCCGTACGCCCGCCCTCAAGGAAGGTGTTGCGGATCTTGTACGCGGTGGTGTGGCTGACGCGGTAGTGGAGGCGGATCTCATCCAGGCTGCGTGTCCGCTTGATCAACTCCAGCGCCAAAGCAAACTTCTCCTCGAGTGTGAGTTTCTCTCGTGTTCTCATATGCCCCCTCCTCTGAACCGGTTACGTTCTGGGATGCCTATTCCGCAGATGCGGCGCCCGCCAACTCACGGCCCGCAATCGCAGCCCGTCGCAGTTGCGGCGGCGGCGGCTCCTCAGATAGCCAGCGGTGCGCAAACCGCAGCGCGCCGGCCAAGAAACCGCTGCCCCAACTAAAATGCATGGTCGAAAAAGCGGCCACCAACCGCCCCATGTGATGCCAACCGTGGCGCCCGGCCACGGCCGCCGCCGCTGCGGCCAAGGCGACCGCGTACGCCGCGATGACGGCGACGAAGAGCCGTGCCGCCGCCGCGCTCCACGGCGCCACGAGCGCTGTGGTCACAACGGTTAGCACAAACAACGGCGGCACGAACTGACGCACGCTCATTTGCCGCGGGTGCTTCTGCAGCACGCGGATTTTCCACAGGCCGTACTGGAAGAACTGCCGCGCCAGCGCGCTCACGCTCTGGCGGTTCTGGTACCGCGACCGCATGTGCGGCGTGAAGAACACGCGGCCGCCCGCCTTGCGCAAGCGGTAGTTCAGCTCGTCGTCCTGGTTGCGCACCAACTCTTCGTCGAAGAGCCCGATTCGTTCGAACACGTGCCGCGGATACATGCCCATGTACACAGTGCCGACGTCACGTTCGGCCGTCCCGAAATGGAAGTAGGCCCCGATGCCGAAGCGCGACCCCATGGCCAACGCGATCGCGGTCCCCCACTGCCCGCCACCGGCGGCATGCATCGGGCCACCGACGTTATCCGCGCCGGTGCGCTGCAGCGTCTCCACACCGATGCGGATGTAGTCCGGCGCGATCACCGTGTGCGCGTCCACCCGCGCGATGATCTCGCCACGGGCGGCCGTGATACCGATGTTCATCGCCGTCGGCACTATGCGCGAGGGGTTGCGCAGCACGCGCAGCCGCTCACCATAAGCGCGCAGCACTTCGGCTGAATTGTCGTTCGAATCGCCGTCGACCACAATGACCTCCAGACCATCAGGCGGGTAGTCCTGCGCCAACACGGAATCGATGCAGTAGGCAATGTGCGCCGCTTCGTTCCGCATGGGAATGACGACCGACACGGGGGGCAGGGTCTGCATTAATGATTCCGGCCGAGTGTCTTGTCGTACAGCTGAGACAACGCGCTCACCATGCGGACGGTGGAAAACTCTTCGGCGCGGGCGCGGGCCGCGCGGGCCAAGCGGTGCCGCTTGACTGGGTTCGTCAGCAGGTCGACCGAGTGCGCAACCAAGGCGTCACGATCGCCGGCGCGGATCAGAAATCCGTCCTCGCCCGAGCGCACCAGCTCGCGCGCGCCGCCCACGTCCGTCGCCACCACCGGCAGGCCGGACGCCATCGCTTCGAGCACCACGTTCGGCAACCCTTCCCAGTCCGACGTCAGCCAGAACAGGTCCGCCTGGCGCAGCAACTCGGGCACGTCGTGCCGTTCGCCTATGACCGCGCAACACTCGCGCAAACCCGCCGCCGTGACCATAGCCTCGACCTCGGCACGCAGCGGCCCGCCCCCAATCAATACGAATCGCGCGTTCGGAATCTGCGCTCGCACCGCTGCGGCCGCGGCCACGAACAGCAGCGGATTCTTTTGCGGCACCAGCCGCCCCACCATCGCCACACAGGGCCCATCCGCATGCGGCCCGCAGCTGCAGGTGAAGCGGTCGGTCTCGATCGCGTTGTACACCACCGTCGTACGCTCCGGCGGCGCCCCATACTCACGCGCGATGTAGCGCGCGACCTCCTGCGAGTTGGCCACGATCACGTCACTCGCCGCGAAGGCGCGGCGGTTGAGCCAGTCCAACAGGCGTCCCTGCCGCTTGCAGTTGCGCGCCGACGTCAGCAGCGGGCGCTGCGCGCGCCGATTCGCCAGCCAGGCGAAGGCATTGGCAATGAACAACCAGGCGTGCACCACATCGATTCGATCACGCTCCAGCCACCAACGGAGCGCCCGAACTCGCGCCACACGGCTGCCGCTGATGATGCGCACGGGCACGTCGGTGGCTTCGATCAGCGGACCGTACGGCTGCGTGCGGTCACTCAGGCAATAGACCACCGGCGCGACCGCCCGGCGGTCCAGCCCGCGGCAAAGCATCCACAACTGCCCCTCGGCCCCACCCGCGCTGAGCTGCCCGATCACCATACCGAGCCGGATGGGGCACGTTCGCCGTCCGCTCACGGACCACCAGGCCGGCCAGATCCGTTGAACGGCTGCGACAACGTCGGCAACGGGGGTCTACTGCGAAGCGTTGCTCCGCCCACCACGCGAACCCGCGGGCCCAACGCCTTTCTCAGCGTGCTGCGCTTGAGCCACTCCCCGACGGCGATGTCGCAGTTCCACATGACCGTAAACAGGCGCTTCTATGTGAATCCGAGAAGCGGCTTGTCAGCGCTCCTTTCTAGCACCCGTCTGGCGACTACCTATCATCGGGACTTGCGGCCAAAGCAAACAGCCACAATCCAACAGGGAATCGCATCTTCTTCGAAACAAGCGCCTCGATTCTCAGGGTCAATGAAAACAGGGTTCCCAAGTAATGCGGCAAATCGCCGAGTTCAACGGTCGCACGCTTCCTGCCTAGCATCGCCATGAATCGATCCTTCATGCGGGCCAGCAATGCGAGCGGGAACAGAAGGAACATGAAGTAGCTCATTTCTCGAACCCGATAACCCGCTTCCTCCAGCGCCTGACGCAACATTTTCGATGAATATCTCCTGTGGTGATGCAATAGGCGATCATGGTCACCAAACATAAATTGGCACGCGGGAACACTTATGAGTAGGTAGTGTGGGTGTGCTGCTTTGTCACGCAACTGACCGAGAAACTCCGAGTCGTGTTTAATATGCTCCAAAACGTCAAACATCGTAAAGATATCCACTTCGTGGCACTCATTCAGATCACGAACATCTTGGCTGAAAATGGCCTCAGCAATGCACCTCTTCCTGGCGCGATGCGCTAGTGTTTCAGATGGCTCCACGCCGATGACGCGGCCAAAGTCCGCTAGAACCCCTAAGTTGCCACCCGATCCGCAACCAATATCCATAATTGTCGGCGACTGACATGACTGACCACGAGCCGCGGCACGAACCATATATCGTTTGATGATAGCCTTGCGCCCACGCAGCCACCACAATGTGTCCTCGATGCGAAGGGCTTCCTCTTCTGAGATGTGCTCCAATGCATGGTCTTGTATAGGCAATTGGAAAGTCATGGTGTTTCGCCGTGGCTGATCAGCAGCTGTGCCCGCCCGCGCCGACGATCACGACCTTCTGTATCTCACTCACCAGCCCCTGCGACCGGTGGCAGGTTCACTACGGACTCCACCACGTAGTTCGGCAGCTTGCGGGTCTCGTGGTAGCTCCGCCACAGATACTCGCCGATGATCCCCAACGTCAACAACTGCACCCCGGAGAGCATCAAGACGGAGATCATGATCGGTGCCCAGCCTTTCACCGGAAGACCCCAGACGAGCCTCAGGAAGAAGATCAGTGTGGCGTATCCGAAGCTCAGAAGTGAGACGCCCAAACCGACGGCGCTAATCAACCGGATCGGCGCCACCGTATAGGTGACGAAGCCGTCCACGAAGTACTTGGCTTTGCGCGACAGGGTCCATCGTGACCGACCGAGTTCGCGTCTGCGCCGGGTGTACCCGATCACCTCGGGCCGGAACCCTGTCCACAATATGTGGCCCTGCAGAAAGGTGTTCTTCTCTTCCAGTGCGTTCACCCAGTCGACGACTCGCCGGTCGACCAAAAAGAAGTCGAATCCACCATCCGGCATATTGGGGATCGCGAACCGGCGCATCAACCGGTAGAAGGTCCGCGAGGTGCAACGCGCGACGAAGCTATCTTCACGCTGCATTCGCGTCGCCAGCACGATCTTGCGCGTTCCGCGGCTCCAGCGGCGCACCATTTCCAGGATCAACTCGGGCGGATCCTGGAGATCGGCAGACATGACCACGCAGCAGTCGCCGCGCGCCTGGCGAAAGCCGGCCAGCACTGCCGCGACCTGCCCGAAGTTTCGGGTCAGCTTCACTACACGCACCCGTGCCGGCACCGCCGCCGCAACCTCCAAGAGCTTCTCGTATGACCGATCTCCCGAACCATCGTCCACGAAGACAACTTCCCAGTCGTAGTCGGTCGGCAACTGGCTCAGGCTAGATTCGAGGGCCGCCCAAGTGACCGGAATGTTCTCTTCGTTGAAATAGACAGGGATGACGACCGAGACGAGCGCCGTCGTTGGTACAGCCTGTTGATCCAGAGCATTCACCGTCTGCTATCCCCCAAGGCACTCCGAACTCTCGGACCGGCCTTCTTGATCGCGACAATACAGTCCACAATGCCGTCCACTTCCTCTGGCATCAATTCTCCGTATAGCGGCAGGCAAAGGATACGAGCTGCCAGCCGATGCGCATTTGGCAGCCGGGAGGGCTGCGCGGAGGGAAGGTGGCGATAGCTCTCGTTTTCGGAGCAAAGTGGGTAGAAATATCTTCTGGTGATAACGTTCTCGGCGCGTAGTGCCAGATGCAGCTCGTCGCGCGAGAGACCGAACCGTTCTGCATCGACCTCAAGCGTCTGGTACGCGTAATTGCGGGTGGTCTCGGCAGCGACGTGCTGGAACGTGAGTCCCTCCACACCCGAGAGCCCTGCTCGATAGCGGGACGCTAGGCGTCCGCGCGCCTCGATCTCCTGGCCCACCAGGTCGAGCAGGGAAAGCCCCATCGCGGCGTGCAGCTCCGACATCTTTCCGTTGAGCCCCACACCGCGTACCTCCTCCTCGTCCACGATGCCGAAGTTGCGCAGCAACGCGAGCGAGCGGAGCTGCGCGTTCTGCGGGCCGACGACCGCGCCACCTTCGCAGGTGTGAAACAACTTGGTGGCATGAAAACTGAGGATAGACAGGTCGCCCCAGCAGCCGATCGGCTTCCCGTGATACAACACCCCGAAGGCGTGCGCAGCGTCGTACACAACCTTCAGGCCCCTTTCTGCAGCCAACCGCTGGATGCCGATTACGTCGCATGGTTCACCGAACACGTGTACCGGTAGAATTGCTGAGGTGCGGCTGGTCACCAATTCGGCGGCCCTGGCGGGATCAAGGTTGTAGGTCTCGCGGTCGACATCGCAGAAGACGGGTGTCAGGCCGTTCCATTCGATTGCATGAACGGTAGCTGGAAAGGTGAACGGAGTGGTGATGACCTCGCCCGAGAGATCAAGTGAGCGCAACGCCGCTTGCAGCGCAATGGTGCCGTTGCAGAACGCCGCGCAGAATTCGACACCCAGCCGCAGCCGCAACCGCTCTTCGAGTTGCTTCAACAAGGGGCCATCGTTGGTAAACCAGTGCGAGTTGAAAACGCGCGCTAACAACCCGCCGAAGAGAGTCGTGTCGGGAACGCGTGGCCGCGCGACATAGACCGGTTCTGGAAAGAGAGCATCTCCCCCGAGAATTGCTAGCGGCCGGCGGCCAAGGATTTCGGGCTTCTTCATGCCCAGTGCATCTGTTCGGACTTTCGGTGCCCGAATCATCGTCCAAAACCAACCAGTAGTCCGACGGTCTTGCCCCAGGCAGAAGCACCTGGTTCGCCGACGGGCGCCGCCACCCGGCCTTTGCGCCGACGGATTTCGTCCCGCATCTCTGCTATCGCATGCGCAGTGATGCTCCCAACCGGTTCGAAGTTGTAGAGCACGTGGTAATCCTCAACGTCGAAGCGCTGGTATCGAATGCCGTGTTTTGCCAGGTAGGCCATGAACTGCTGATACGACACTTTGCTCTGTTGATCCTCGCGGTAGAGATAAAAGGGCCGCTCGGCCGCCAGCACCATGTCGTGATACTGCGGCACCCAGGTCCACTCGACCGGCTCAATAATCAAGCGCTCTCCGGAGTCGAATACCAGGTCATACATGTTGTCAGCGCCGAACCCGTAATGCAGTCCATGCTCAAGTATTGCGTCGATGATCACATGGTTTGGTGTCCGCGCCTCGGCGTGAATCGGCTCGGCTAGCTGTACCGCATTCGCCACAGCCAACAACGCAACGACAGGGACTGCCAAGCGCGGTCGCGCACCCACTACCCATCCGGCAGCGAGTACGCACGCAGCCGGGTAAAGGGTGATACTGTAGCGCGCCACCGGCTCGCCAAAGAAGCCCGGAAGCCCTGACGCCACGCCCACGCCGAAGCAGGTAAGCATCAGCATAGCGCCGCGGAAGACCAACGGGTCCCGGCGGCGCCTGCGGTAGCCAACCCAACCACCCGCCAGCGCGCCGACGGTAAGGAAGAGCGCTGACGCGCTGCCCGTCACTGACCACTTGCCGTCGTGGCGCGGCTGTGCCCCCAGCAATTGGAAAAGCGGAGTGGACTGAAAAAAGCGAGCCTCTTCTTCTTCGGCACGCTGCGCCGGCCGATGGCGCAAGACGAACGACCAGCGCGTACGTGCCGCCAGGGTACGCACAGAGATCAGGGGCTGCCGCACGTTCCCATAGATCAGTGGGGCCATCCCCATCGCACCGGCGATCAGCAGCAGCGCCCACTGCCGGCGGGTGAGACGTATCCACATCAGCAACGCCAGCGCATAGACTGGTAGCGTCCCTAGCGACAGCAGACTGGCCCAGACGGAAATGCCCGCGACGAAGCCCAACGCGGCGACACGGAGGCGTGTGACACGCTCAAGCAGCAACAGCAGGAGGTACATACCCATTAGCAACCACACAATCCGTGAGTCCCCAGCCCACGCCGTGCACCCCCATTCGAACACAAACTGCGCAGGCAACGCCATCAGCGCAGCCGCAAGGTACCCGGCCCGCTTGCCGTATAAACGGGCCGCTAGCAGCCCGGTCAATGGCACCCACAACACCGCCAGCAGTATCGGCACGAGCCGCAGGACCGTCATCGACTCTCCGAACAGCCAAAAGGCCAGCGCCGCGAGGTGACATTCCAAAGTCCCGTGGTAATAGCCGTAGTAGGGGAACACTAGGCGTGCGCCCCGCAGGATGTGGCGTGCTACGATACCCATCTGGCCTTCGGCAGCTACGAACGCTTGCGGCACCGACAAATCGATGCGCCACGACTGCTTCAGATAGAGAGCGCGCAGGGCGAGACTTGCCGCCCCAGCGGCCGCGCACACCGTGAGCGCCGCCCCTCCATCGGGCTGTCGCGCCGCTTGCGGCTCGGGGCTCATCGTCCTCCCCCCTTAGAGCCCCGGGCCGCCGACAGCGGAGCCGCACCCCCGCCTCGTCCGTCAGCAACCACTTGCCCTATTCTCCTATCGGCCACAGCGCGCTGGACGATCTCTGCGTACTGTGGTCCGAGCTTGATCGTGCCAACGTAATTGGCGTGGTGCCAGTCGTTAAAATCCTCCACAGGGAGGCTAGAGGCCAGATCGTAGAAGCGAACTCCCGGGTATTTCCGTGTGAGATCCCGCAAGAACTCCACGTGTGCGCGGTAATAGGGCGTGTCCTGGTACATAGACAGAATCAACTGACTCTCGGGGCTGTTCACTACCGCAACAGCCGTTCCCTGCCGTGACAACTCGGCGACAAGTCGCTCGACTTCAGCATACTCTCCACGGGGCTCGAAAACCTGCTGGCGAATCGCCATCTTCTCTTTCTGGTACCCTCGCATTTCCCGCCCGAAGGGCGTGTCGGCTGCAACAGCCTGCCACAAGCGGTCGACAAATTCCTGCCCGACTGAGCCGCCCATTCGCAGAAATTCGTTGCATTGCCGATGTGCCACGAGCGTATACCGCACCGTCCGCACGTTGTCATTTGCCAGATCCGCAGGAAGGAGCTGCCGCAACCGTACCCCTAAGAGGCGAAAGTCACGGCCAGCCTCCGTAGCTCCCGGCGTCCACGCACTGTCGGCAACAACCCGTAAGACCCCCGCTGTTGTCGGCACGCCGATACCAACCCGCTTCCAACCAGGTTCCGCCTCAACCCGTTCCGCGATGCGCGTGCCGTTGACGGAGAACTCCAGCCGCACCTGGCCCTGTTGGTGGATCCATTCCGGATCTATGTAGTATTCCAGGGTCTGGTTCCGCACGTAGGCGAGCGGCAGCTCTAACTGCTGGCGGGCGTACCCATCTGGATAGAGACCGTATCCGCGGACGCGCCGGTGCCGCCTCAAGCCGCGCAACGCCAACTTCACGTGGTCCTGAATGCAGGACCGGATGAGCTTCCGATAGCGATAGAAATGACTGACGCCAGCCAGCACCAGGTCGAGCTGGCCAGAGACGCCCCCGACGAATGCATGCCGTTCCACCAACGTCTGCCACGGCGGCAGAACGTACCGAACCTGCTCCTTCAGTCGCCCTTCGAAGCTTGGGTTGAGAAAATCCCCCAAGTTGAGGATCACGACGGCGACGTCAGCCTGCATGGCCTCGCCCTCGACATCCCAAAGCAGTCGGTAGTCCGACGGCTTTGCCCCGGGCAGCAGCAGCCGGCTGACATCGAGATGTGCCGCAGGATCCGCCGTCTCGATCAAATTCGCAACCTGATACGCATCGAACGAAATCACCACGGAGCTGCCAAGGGCCACCACCCGGATCGCCTGCTCCGGCTTACCTCTTTTCAGCTGATGGACCGTAGATAAGAACTCGTATCCGAAGTCCGTAAGGACACCTGTAAGTTTTGGAATCCGCCAAAAATACAGGTCGAATGTGGCGTCAAAAAGTACCAACAGCAGGATGGCGACGACGGGCGTCAATCGTGCGAAGGCGCCTCCGGTATTCCTTCTAAAACCTGACATAGATGAACTGCTGAGACCCGGATTCACCCCAGATCACGATGGCGAATCCGAGCGCGAAATATCCCGCCCACCGAATCCAGCCGGGTATTTCCCTCACAACGGGGGAAAGCAGCCGCCGCCGCTGGAGGACGTGTACACTTTCCATGATCACCAGTGCCACTGCCACTACAACCACGTCCCCCGCACTCCACTTGAGATGATGCCACCCAGCCGTGCCCCCACTGTGCAGCCCGTGACTGACCACGGCACCCACGAGCCCGGCAACCGCACCGTGCACGACATGCCAGGCATCCGTCACGGTCGTGGCGCGAAAAAACACCATCGACGCCACCACCATGTTGAACGTAATGAGGGGCCCGAGCACCGCGTGTACGCACTGCCAGGCACGCCAGCGAAGTAGCCAGCGCTTCCGTTGCCGCATCGTCAACGAAGACGCAACCATGTACGTCGCGTGGATCAGACCGAATACCGCAAAGGTCCACGCAGCGCCATGCCACATGCCGATCGCCACCATATTGATGACGATGCTGGCTACCAGTCCTGCCTGTCCCCAAGCGCGTGATGCCACCCGTAGTGGCGTAAACAAGTACTCTGATAGCCAACTCGTCAAGGTCATGTGCCACCGGCGCCAGAACTCCTGAATGTTCTCTGCGTAGAACGGACAGTCGAAATTCCGCGGCGACGATATGCCAAAGAGACGGCCAGTCCCAATAGCGATATCTGTGATCCCGGAGAAATCCGCGTAAAGCTGAATGGCGAACAGGTAGCTCCCCACGGCCAGCACTACGCCGGAGTAGGCGCGTGGGTGCGTGAAGATCTGGTCCACGACCACGCCCAGCCGATCGGCCACCACCAGCTTCTTGAAGAATCCAAAGAGCATAAGTCGAAGCCCGCTGCTCATTAGCTCAGGGCTTACACTCGTGAACGCCGCGATCTCGGCGCCAAAGCTGCCGGCGCGCTGAATCGGGCCGCTCAGGATCTGAGGGAAAAACGCCGCGTAGGTGGCGACGCTCAAGAAACGCCTGGCCGGCTCGAGTCGTTGCCAGTAAATGTCCACCACATAGCTCACCAGCTTGAAGGTGTAATAGGAGATGCCCACCGCGGCGATCGCATTCGGGGCGGTCAGCCAGGCGCTCCATATTCCTGGGATGGCCCTGGCAAGCGCAGCACCGGGGATGCTCGCGTACTTCAGCATCACTAAGGGGAGTAAGAGCACTATGACGCCACCCGCCAGCCAGCGCAGCCGCCGCCGCTCGACGGGTTCGGCAGCGATCTTGCTCGCGACCACGAAAGCGAACCCGCTCAGTGCCAGCAGGAGACCAGCGAATGTGACGCTCCAGCTGCAGTAAAACAGATACGAACTCGCGAACAGATACCACAGCCGCCAGCGCAGCGGGCAGAGATGATACCCGGACACCACAACCATCAGGAACGCGATGAACTCGAGCGAATTGAAGGGCATAAGTGACGGCGTCTCTGGACTCAGCAAGGCTGAGAGTGAATCAGGGCGATCCTCTCACCCACGCTGGCCACGTCGTTCACGTGTAGTTGTGAACCCGACCCGGACCTCCCCCGGTTCAAGAGGACTTCCTGAGTAGGCGGACCTTCCCCAAACGGCCGCTTGCGGTTCCGGATGCTTCCGAACCACCGCGGCGAGATGTGAGGACTCAGCCAGCGCAGGGTGAGTTCCGCACCGACGACGACCATCAACGCGTCCCAAACAGCCTTGAGCACTTCCAGCTCAATGGAGTCGTGCTCAGCCAGATATATCTCCGCCCGCACCCCCTTGTGTGCCGATAGGGCCTTCAGCAGCGGCACCAACTGTGGCACCGCCGCGTCGGACAGAATGGCCAGCCGCACGGTCTTGTGGCACCAAGAATAATCCCATCGCTTGCTCTCCCGCAGCAGCTCCGTGTAGCCCAAGCGTGCCGTTTCCGGGGTCAACATGCTTGCCCTCCGCACACGGGAATGTTGGCGCCGTTGATGTAGCTCGCCTCCGGCGAGAGTAAGAAGCGAATCACCGCTGCGACCTCCGCCGCCGTTGCCAGCCGTTCCATCGGCAACGCGGCCTCTACTTGCTCTATGAACTGCTGCGGCAGGTCAGCGAGGAAACCCGTTCGGGTCATCCCGGGAGACACGGCATTGACGCCAATGCCGTAGCGAATGAATTCGACTGCCATACTTCTCGTCAGGCCGAGCGACGCGTGCTTGCTGGTCACGTACGTCGCCAGCTTCGCCGGCGGCATCCCAAGCGTGTAGGACGTGAGCACGCCAGTGACGAGCGTCTTCATCATGGAACACCGACCTGCACCTTGGCCTTGGCCGCAACCCGACTGCGCGTGAGATTGGTCAAGACCAACTCCATCGTCACAACACCGACCGCCTCGGACACCTGCGTCACCGAGGCCTCAATCCGCGCTTGGTCGCCCAGATGGCAAGGCGACTTGTACTGTGTCCTGACCGAGTGCAGCAACGAACCGTCTCCCGGGAAGTGTACGCCAACGAAGTGAGAGATAAACCCGTTGAGAATCGCACCGTGCATCACCCGCTCCGGGAAGCCGCGGCGCTGCGCGAAGCCATCGTCGATGCGCAAACGGTTGGCGTCGGCAAAGGCGGCTACAAACCGCTCATAGACCACCGGGGTGATGGTGTAGAGGTGCTCGGTGCGGAAACCCTCCCCAGCGGTGAGCTGCGACATGTTCATACGACGCCCGCCGCCGGATTGGAGATCTCGCGATAGCGGCTGCGCAGACTTTGGAACTGGCGCTGCGGCCAGTACCCTGAGCGATGCAGGAGGTACCGGCCCATAAGCCAGATGATCCCGAGCCCGTAACGGACGCTGGCCAAAAAGCTCGCTGACGACGCCTCGGCAAAATAGCGCGTCGGCACGGGCACCTCCGTAATGCGGAAGCCGGCTCCGACGACTTGGGCAATGATCTCCTGATCGAAGATGAACTTGTCCGCGTTCAGCGCAAAGTTCACCGTCTCCAATACCTCGCGCCGGTACGCGCGGTAGCCCGTGTGATACTCGGACAGCTTCAGGCCGAAGACCCGGTTCTCAACCTCGGTCAAGAAACGGTTCGACACGTATTTCCACCACGGCATGCCGCTACGCAGCGCTGACCCACTCTTCAGCCGCGACCCGAGGACGACATCGGTCTCGCCCAGCTGAATGGGCTGGACTAGATCGGGAAGCAGTCGTGGATCGTACTGGTAGTCGGGATGGACCATGACGACAATATCGGCGCCAGCACGCAGCGCCTCGGCGTAGCAGGTCTTCTGGTTGGCGCCGTATCCATAGTTGCGGTCGTGGAGGAAGAGCTTGAGATCGAGCTCCCGCGCCACGTTGACCGTGTCGTCGGTGCTGCCATCATCGACCAGGATGACCATGTCGACGGAATCGCGCGGCAGTTCCATGTACGTCATGCGCAGCGTCCTGGCCGCGTTGTACGCCGGCATCACCACGACCACTTTTGGCCGCGTGCCCACATCCGCCGCCGGCATCGTGTTCAGTCCGCTCGCTTCCGTGCTAGGCATACCATCTGATCTCCCAGATTCAGCGGCAAGTGCAGCCGCTCGATACGCATCGCGCGCGTGAGCGTTTGAAGCGCCGTGTGCAGTCGCGTGCTGTACTGCGAGAGCTTGAATATCCAATGGGACAGCGGGAAGACGCGGCCGAAGGCAGCGATCCGCTCGACCACAAACCCCTCCGACTCCAGCAAGCGCCGCAGCGTAGCGCGCGTGAAATAGTAGTAGTGATCGTCCAGCAATGCCCACCAGTGCTGCCCGAGCAGCCGCGCGACGAAGCTTCCGAAATCGGGCGTCAGCAACAGCGCGTGCCCGCCGGGAACCAACCACCGATGGGCCGCGGCCACCGCACCACGCGGGTCGTTGAGATGTTCGATGGTGTCGGCCAGCACGATCGCCTCGAACGAACCAGGTTCGAACGGCGCCTCCTCTAATGACCCCCGCCACACCGCAAGCGCGAACTCGCGGCGCGCATAATCGGCGGCCCACAAAGAGGGCTCAAGGCCTTGCACCGTGAAGCCGCGTTGGCGCGCTGCGACGAGCAAAAACCCGCAGGCGCACCCGACATCGAGCAAACGTCCAACCGCAGGCAGCACCTGGAGCAGGCGATCAGCGTTGTAAACCCGTTCCTCGGCCTGTTCGAGGTACGATGGATCCTTGGCCTCCACGTAGGTCGCTTCCGTCACGGCCCGCAAAGCCACCGGCAACACGCCGAGGCCACAGCCGCAGCAGCGCATGACTGAAGGCACCAGGTCGCGATGGCTATGCGTGATCCGGTAGACTTCGCGCTGCCCGTGTGCGGCAGTCGGGACGGTGCCGTTGCCGAACGCCGACACGAAACCTTCGCCGCCGCAGACCGTGCAACGCGTGGCCGACAGCGCCGCCGCCCGCACCAATGCCTCAGACGCACGTCCTGCAGGCGGGAGATCTGGAGACACGGGTGGGGGCCCTCTCACAATCCGGACGGTTCCGGGGACTGTTCCAACAGGCGAAGCAAGTACTGCCCGTACGCGCTCTTCTCCATGCGCTTCGCGAGACACAGGACCTCATCCGCGGTGATGTAACCGGCGTGAAAGGCGATCTCCTCAAGGCAGGCGACTTTGAGGCCCTGACGTTCCTCGATCGCCTGAATGAAGTTGGAGGCCTGCAGGAGCGCCTCGTGCGTCCCCGTATCGAGCCACGCGACGCCGCGCCCCAGCTTCTCAACGCGCAGGTTGCCGGCACGCAAATACGCGAGATTGACGTCGGTGATCTCCAGTTCGCCACGGGCGGAGGGCCGCAGCCGGGCAGCAATCTCCACGACGCGGTTGTCATAGACATACAGGCCGGTGACGGCGTACTGAGAACGCGGTTTCGCCGGCTTCTCCTCGATGCTGACAGCTCGCCCGTCCGTGTCGAACTCGACTACACCGTAGCGCTCCGGATCGCGCACCCAATACCCGAACACCGTGGCGCCGGAGTTGCGCCTCACGGCGCCCCGCAAGACTTCCGGAAACCCGTGGCCATAGAAGATGTTGTCGCCCAATGCCAACGTGATGCTGGAAGCCCCGATGAACTCGCGCCCGATGAGAAACGCCTGGGCAATGCCTTCGGGAGAGGGCTGCACCGCGTACTCGATGTGGAGACCGAGCTCCTCACCCGTGCCCAGCAGGCGTTCGAAGCTCTCGCGCTCGTGTGGCGTGGTGATCACCAGGATCTGTCGGATCCCGGCCAGCATGAGCGACGACAACGGATAATAGATCATGGGCTTGTCGTAGATCGGCGCCAATTGCTTGCTCACGGCACGCGTGAGCGGGTACAGCCGTGTCCCTGACCCACCGGCGAGGATGATTCCCTTCATACAAGCGCCTCAAACCGACCGCACCGCCCCCCCTACAGTGCCACGCGTTGAAATATGGAGATCTCCGGACACAAACTTGTGATGCGCAGGCGCAGCAGCATCGGCCGCTGTTCGAAACGAGCGACGCGACGGTACGGCAGCTGTTCGCGCTCGAGCGCGCCCAGGAAGGCCGGCGCGCCAGGCCCTGCGATCAGCAGCGTGTGCCCCTGTCGCCAATCCGGATTCCAACGGTGCGTGATCCCCTTCTTTGCCGCCGAGCTGATGATGATGAAATCGGGACGCCGCTGCTCGATGCCATCGAGCGTGCGCTGCTCGAGCGGCACCTCGCGATGATCGAATCCGGAGAGGCGCGGGAGATACGCCGCCTTTTGATACGTCTCGATGCTGCTCGCCGCCACCGCGTGGCTGGCTAGCCATCGCTCGGCTTGGTATCGCGAATCATGTTGCAGCAACAGGTCCAACTCGACGGCGCGCGCCAAGCCCAACGCACACACGATGGCGAGGGCTACGGCACCCACGCGCCAGCTCCGTGCGACCGCAACGCCGAGCGCTCCGGCACACAACCCGCCGATCACGAGAAAAGGCAGCGTATATCGCAACGTGATCAAGTCGAGCGTGCGGAGCGAGAGATAATACTGCACCGCCGCCGGGGTCAAGAGGTACGCGGCGGCACGCCGGCCGCGCACGATGACGTACAGGCCTCCCGCCACCGCGAGCAGGAGCAAAGGCAGGCCGAAGCCGCTCTCCAGCGCATCGCTGAGCTGGCACACATACTGCCATTCCTTTGGCAATCCCTTGAAGAACCCGAACTCCAGCGGCGCGAAACGCGCCGCGACGCCCGCCACCGGCCGGCCGCTCAGATAGCGCAGCCGGTTCGCGAAGCCATGCGGGTTCGCCAACGCATTGTTGACCAGTGCGACCGTAATCAGCATCGCGGCGATCCCAGCGCGCGTGGCCCTATTCCAGACCGCTTGGCGCCACCGCTGCCAGAAACCGAGTTCACCTCGTACTGTCCGCACCCGATAGGCCGCGATCAACACCGGCAGTGGCAACAGGAAGGCAAACCCTTGCTCCTTGGTGGAGACGGCCATCGCCGCAGCGAAGCCGCAGATCACGTACGGCCAGCGGCGGTCAGATTCAGTCGCGAGCAGCGCCCCCCACAGCGTGAGGACGAGCCAGAAGACATATGCCGCATCCAGGTTGCTGGTGTGCGCGTAGTACACGATGGGGTATGCGGTCGCGACAAACCAAGCGCCGAGCAGCGCCGTCACGCGATCGAACAAGCGTCGCCCGATACCATACGTGAGCGCCACGGTCCCAACTGTGCAGGCCACGCTGACGAGCCGCCCCAGCAGTGCCATGACGTACAGTGCAGACTCCGGATGTGAGAGGCCATAGGGGTACGTCAGGGTGAGATGCCGCAATTGACCGGTTGCCGCGAGTGAGGCCAGGTAGGGGACATACGATGCCGCCAGCAGCAACGGGTAGCCAAGCGGGTATTTGAAGTAAAACCACCCGGAATTCCATTGAGCGATCGAACGGCGCACGATGCTGAACACCGTCAGCGGTCCCAGGGCGTCGGCCGCCCACGAGAAATTGCCGTTCGGAAGCCCCCACGACAGTTGGTAGCAATAGAGCGCGAGGCCGAGCAGTAACATCGCCGGCAACGCAATCCGCTGGGTCAGTTCGATGATTCCAAGCGGTCGCATTATCGTTCAATCTATGTCCCCGAGCCCCCGCAGCCGCTGGCGCATGGGCATCTCCAATTCTGCTGCCGGTTCCTCTTCGAACTGCTCGACCGAGGCCAGCCAATCAAACAGCTGGCGGCGCAACGCCTCGGCGCGCTGCGGCTCGTCGTCGATGAGGTTGCGCTCCTCATCCGGATTCGCGATCACGTCATAGAGCTGGTTGGCTTCATCTGATTGCCAAATGAACTTCTCTCGCCGGGTACGGATGGCCTTTTGACGCAAGTCGAATGGGCGCCGATCCAATCCCGGGAAGCGCTGCTGCAGCCGTGTCAAGTTGGGGCGGAAGCGCTCCGTTATCGCGAAACCAACGCCGGGTGTGGCACGCCCTTGCTCGATCAACGGCCGCCCGTGCACGGTTCCGTCCTCCACCGGGAGGTCCAGGACGCGCAGGACCGTCGGCACGATGTCCGTCGTCTGCGCCAGCTCGTCGATGACGTAGCCTTGCGGCACGTGCAACGGGCAGCGCAGCACCAGTGGCACCCGCAGCAGCGTGTCGTACAGGCCCCACTTGTGCCCGATCATGCCATGCTCGCCCAGGTTCTCGCCGTAGCTGCCGGTGATGACGAACAGTGTTCGCTCCCACTGGCCGGCAGCACGCAACAGCTCGGCAACCTCACGCAGGCGCATATCGGCGTAGCGCAGCGCGCCGTCGTACAGCGCCCTCAGAATGGTGAAGTCCTCCTCGCCCATATACACTTGGCCGGCGAGATACTTGCCGCTGTCCTGATTGACCGCGCGCACGCGCGCCGCCGTCACTCCGTGCGGCAGATACATGCGGTCGTAGGGCCGCGGAGGGTGAAGCGGCAGATGCGTCTCGTTGTAATGCACGAAGGCGAAGAACGGCCGCTCGTTGGCGGTCAGCCAGCGCCTTAAGGCGTGGTTCGTCCGCCGCGCACCCGAGTCGCCGCGGCGCAACAGCCGGTCGCTGGCTCTGCGGCTCCAGGAGACGGCACGAGCCGCCACGCCGTTGTGGTAGCGCTGTGTGAAAAACGCATCGAAGCCGCGGCCCAGCCCGGTTTCCGGACTCACCCACGGGTCGGTGCAGAAGGCCGCAGTGCGGTAGCCAGCGGCCCTGAGGTATTCCGCAAGGGTCTTGTTACGCGGCGACAGAAACGGGTTCTCCTCCGTGGCGCCGTGACTCACAGCATACAGCCCTGTGAATAACGAGGCGTGTGCCGGCAGCGCTGACGGTGACGCCGCGATCATGCGTGAGAAGCGCACTCCTTCACGGGCGGCCTGATCGAGAAACGGCGTCGTCTCACGCGCGTAGCCGTAACAGGAAACGTGATCGGCCCGGGCGCAGCCCACCACCGCAAGCACAACATTCAGACGATCAGCCATTATAGCCCCCTCCTCCCCTTCACCTACAGTGCCGTCCCCACCGCGCTGGCAAGCGCCAACCCTCGCTCGGCCGCCAGATCTAGGTACAACTGTTCCATTTGCCGCACCATGGCGCGCGCCGAGAAGCCTTCTTCGACAATGCGCCGCCCGAAGCGGCCCATCTCACGGGCGCGTGCCGGCTGCCCCAGCATCTCGTTGATCGCGGCGGCCAGCGCCTCCGGATCCTTGGGCGGTACCAGCAGCCCGCTACGGCCATGGCGCAGGACCTCGCCGGTGCCGCCGACATCGGTGGCGACCACCGGCTTCTCCATCGCCATCGCTTCCAGGATCGCGTTCGACATGCCCTCGTCGTGCGACGACAGCACGAATATGTCAAAGGCTGAAAGCACTTCCGGCATATCGCTGCGCCGACCCAACAGGCTTAGATGGTTCTCGAGGCCCAGTCCGCGCACCAGCGCCTGCAGACCGTCGTCCAGATCCACTTCTCCCACGATCACGGCGTGCGCATCTGCATGCGCTTGCCGAACCCGCCCGACGGCGCGGATGAACTCCTCGACCCCCTTGCGCACCCGCATCCGCGTCACAACGCCGATAACCGGCCGCTCCTCGGGCAATCCGAGGCTCGCCTTGAAGCCCGTTCCTGCCAACGGTCGGAAGCGGTCGGTATCAACGCCGCTCCGGATGACGACCATCTTCTGCTTCGGGCAGCGTTCGTTGGCATGCACGAAGTCGCGTACCGCCTCGGCGTTGACGGTCACGCGATCCGCCAAGGCATTGCCGATTTTGGCAGCGACCAGATCGAAGCCGCGCCGCTCATGGCAACCGCGCTTGCTCGACAGCACAACCGGCACGCGTGCCAGGCGGGCGGCCACCGAACCGATCACATTGGCGCGCAGTAAGTAGTTGTGCACTACGTCGACTGATTCACGCCGCAGGTACGCCGCCAGGCGCAGGACCGCGGCGGCCGCTCCCAAGCCCTTGAAGCGCCGCGCCCCCCCGTTGACAATCGGCACCCCGAGCGCTTGCACCGCGTCCAGCAATACGCCCTCGCCGGTCAAACAGTAGAGCACCGGATCGAACTGCCGCCGATCCAGCAAACGAAGCACCTGCACCAGGTGCGTCTGGCTGCCGCCGACCTCCATCGATTTAATAACATACGCAATGCGAATGTTGCGCATGCCCGTGCCTGTGACTGAGACGTCTATCGGGTCCGCAGCCACGGTGCCGTTGCCGCGCGTTGGATCATTCTGCACCGTCACGCACACTTTTTTTGCACCGCCGCCGTGATAAACGGGGCTCGGAGTGCCGTCACACTGAACGTTCATGTCTCCAGGCCCGCCAAGGGTACGAACCGTGGCCGGGAACGGAGTTCGACTTTGGGCACCCGTAGCGGCCGTGGCACGCAAG
>Ga0187884_10000308_pt1 | contig 50143 bp, 42 predicted proteins | sample June2016WEW_20_4_FD_132983 | JGI IMG/M metagenome (GOLD analysis project Ga0187884, IMG submission 132983) | Peatland microbial communities from SPRUCE experiment site at the Marcell Experimental Forest, Minnesota, USA - June2016WEW_20_40 | ecosystem: Environmental > Terrestrial > Soil >...
GCCGCTCATCAGAGAACTGGAGGTCCTGACCACCTCTAAGTCAGAGGTTGTCAAACGCAGGAAGGCGTCGTAGAGTGGGTTACGCAGGGGTCGCGACTTTCAACGGAGTTCCGGACGTTCCCGTCGCCTGGAGCCGCTCCTTGTCGCTCGTGATCACCGTGACGCTTTGGCGACCACGCGATGCGGCGACGTAAAATAGCTCCCTTTGCATGGCGTCACCGGAGATGATCACGGAATCGACTGTTTTGCCCTGGCTGCGATGGGCGGTAACCGCGTAGCCGTGGGCGAAGCTGCGATAGCTGGAGGGCAGTTTCCGGCCATCGTCGAGTTGAATCCGACCGGCGTCGTCCACGGAGGACACCCTGACCAGTTCGCCGTTAGTGATCCGTAGTCGAGCCTCGCGGCGGTTTGCGGTAAGCAGAAGTCGGTCTCCAGGAGATACCTCAATCGGCCGCGCCTCAAGAACATCGAAGCTCCTGGTTTGCTGTTTTGAAATGGTGCGCTCCGTACCATCCGCACAGCGGACTACCAGACCGCCGAGGGCGACGCGCACAACCTCCACAGTGTCATTCTTCGCAATGGACTTCACAGCCCCGTGAAACCCCAGCAGTTGCCCGGCGTGATAATTCTGGAGGTCACCTTTCTGCGCTGCAGTCCAGTTGAGCGAAACGTGACGCGTCAGGGCCGCACCTTCACTGAGTTCCCCGCGCATCTTCCGGCGTTCCCGAATCGCGTCAGTCACCCGGTCAATCTCGTCGTGCGTCGCACAAACAACCAGACAGCTTGGCCTCGCGCCGTCGTCATAGGCGTCGGCGATGGCTCCGGCTCGCTCGGAAATCGCCACTTCGCGAACGGCGCCCATCGCAGCCAGCTCCGCGAATCCGCGCTCCGGGTTCCGGCGGAGCTCCTCGATCGCGTCCCGGTAGTCTTTCCTGGTCTGCCGCTGAACCTGTGTCAGCGCAACGGTCTTCAGCCGCGATTCCTTCTCCAGTATCCGCAGAGCATCGCCTGCCTCAACGCTCCGGATTTGTTTCGTGTCCCCGCTAAACACGACGCGCGACGAGCAATGTTCTGCCAGCCTGAGCAGGTCTGCCATCTGACGCGCCGAGACCATGCCAGCCTCATCGAGGATGATCACCTTGCCCTGAACGTCATCACGAATGCGCGGGTCTTGCAGCAGACGTTCGACCGTGATGGCATCAGCGAAGCCGACCTTTTGCAATTCCTCGACGGCGCTCATCGTGGGAGCGACGGCTAGGACTCCACGATGCGCATCCACCAGGGCGCGCCGCAGTTCCTTGAGAGTCGCGGTTTTGCCGGTACCGGCCGCTCCGCTGATGCTCACCGCGCGGTCACGCGATTGGAGGACGAATTCAACAGCGTGCTTCTGCTCCGGGCCCAAACGGTCCGAGACGGCAAGCCATTGAGTCCCGCCGAGGGGCTCGAATGCGCCGAGTCCGCGGTTGACGGCAGCGATCATGTTTCGTTCGCGTTCCAGACTGGCCGCCGTTGCGACTTCCCGACCCGAGCGCAGGATGCTTCCGGCGGATTCCTGGAGACTCAGCTCACCCTTCAGGTCAGCAAGCCGGATTCGTCCCCGGCCATGCCGCAAGGCCTCCGTGAGCAGTTCGTGGTCCGGTGCGACGGACACGCGCTCGAAGATGTGGTCAACGGCGTGGTTCAGTGAAGGAGCGCTCGAATCGATAGCCACCGATGTGAATCTTGCGGTGCCTCTCACGGCCCCCAGTGTCTGTGCTTCGTCCGGAGTGAGCCGCTCCAGCTGCTTTTCCCGCAGTTCGCGCGTCGAAATCTCGGTGAGTTTGTCGGCGCGGGATTCTCGAACCAGAACAGCGACCTCGTCGTCCGTCGGTCGGCGCTCGTGTCGCTCGACGAAAGCTTCTATAGCCAAATCGCGTTGGTGACTCCGCTGACTGAACTTTGCCAGCGTCTCCGCCGGGACGCCGCGAATCTCGAAACCGGAATCACGCCCCTTCGCGTCACGCTGGCTCTCGATCTCGTAGCCTAGGGTAATAACCTCGCGCGCCAGCGCATTGCGGTAGACCTCCGACAGGTAGGCCCGTCGTTCGTAGATATCCGATGCCTGCAGTGCCTTCCAGCGCCCCTCGGTACCATCGAACGTCAGGTTCGCCGCAACAGCGTGCGTGTGCAGTTGCGGGTCGAGCTCGCGGCTGGTGTCGTGGTGGTAAACCGCCAGCACCAAGTTGCCGGTCGCCCTGTCCTCATTCGCGCCGCCTTGCCGCACCCGGCTCGCCGCGTATGCCTCGGTTTCTTTCAGGGCTTCCGCGACGGCGGCGCGGTGCGCGTCGACTAGCCGGTGGTCGCCTCCGACAATGGCAAGCACCGAAACCGATTTGGGGGCGGAGATCGTGAAGTCGTAAAGACTCCGCCCCTGTGCGAGTCTGGTTCCGTCGATGGCGGTGCGGTCCGCGCTGCGACGGACTCTCAAAAACTCCTTGGTCTGCGGGTCGAGACTTTGCCGCAGGGCTTCGAAGTCCCCGGTGTCCACCGGGCCGCTCAACCCCAACAGCTCTGCTCCGCGCCCGTGCCATTCGCCCACCACACGCTCGCCCTCTGCGTAGTAGTCGCTGTGCTCAAGGTGCCGCGACGAGTACCCTTTTCCGTCTGACATGGCGCGGATCGTCAGCATCGTCTGGACCTACGGCTTGATCCTTAGACCGCTGGGTTGAACGCGCTGGACCACGGGCGCACGCTCGGCCGGCTGCGACTGCGGATCGATCCACCGCTGGTACCAGATGCCGATCCCGATTCCAACCAATAGCGCGATGCTGGTTAGCGCGCAGAGCGACCATCGATACTCGTCGCGGAAGACACTCACCAGATTCTCCGCCCCGCGCTTGGTGCTGTCGACCGCCTGGGAGCAAGCCGATTCAAGTCTGGCGATTGCTCGAACCGCGTCTTCCGCCGCACCTCGGTAGGAGTCTCCGAGCGTGCTCGCGCTGCGCCCGAACTCAGCCGTGGCCTTCTTGATTTGCGCGGCGGCCACCGCCAACGCTTCCGCCGTGGCAGGGATCGTCGATTGAACGAACTGTTGACGCAAACTCTCGTTGATCGTGGCAGCAATGGCTTTCGGGTTGATCCCTTCCGCGATGTCGGTCGGTAGTTGGACCAACCGCTGATCGAGTTGCGCTCGATGCGCGTCACTGGATTCGCAGATCTCCTGAAGGGTTCTCAGCGCATCGGCCATGGCCTCTTCGAGCCGGCGCCTCTCCGTCGCCATGCGCTCCGGAGCCTGCACCATGAGTAGAACCAAAAAGCCCATGGCCCGCAGTATCCGCAGCATCTCATCGTTCTCTGGCAGCGAACGGCAGTGGCGCATTTCGCGGTAATAGTCGGCCCTCACCTCGACCGGCAGCGCGTTCGCGATGCGGTCGATCAGGTCCGGTTCCTGAGCCGCCGAGGATTGGCTGGACGCACTCACGGCAGTAACAACTCCTTAACCCTGTCGAACTCCGCGAACATGCGTCGCCGATAGCTCTGCGCGCGCATCACCAGCGATGCCTTCTGCAACTCCGGCGCATCGGTCGATCTGCCAGCCACCGCACCCAGCGTCACGCCGTGATTCCTCGTGGCGTTTTCGAGGACGGGCAACCGGTAGTCCATCCGTATCACCGCTGGTGCGTACTTCCGCTTGAACCACAGCGCCTGCTCACTCTTCCGCCAATACCGGAAGTCGGTGTGCTCCGCCGTCGAGTTCTCGACGATCAGGTAAGCCGCTCGATCGCCCAAGCGCGATGCCCAGGCCAGAACGCTCTCAACGCTGGCGGGATCGGCCGTGACAACGCCAACGGCGGTGAACGCTATGCCGGCTTCGGTCACATCCACATACATCTTGTCGAACCAGTCGTAGGTGACCTCGCCAGCTCCCGCGCCCATATCAGCGAGGATCACTGGTGGCCCATCGGTGAGCTCGTCGACAAACGCGTCAAGCCCGGCCGGTGTGTGGATATTGACTTTGGGCACCTGACCACCAAAGAAGTGAGTTAGTGATCCGCGAGCTTTGTTTTCGCTGTCGAGGTCGAGCAGCTTGACCGGAATGCCGTTCTCCTGAAACCACTCAGCCAGGGCAGTCATGACGCTCGTCTTGCCAACGCCGCCCTTGCCGCCCATGGAAAGAATCACCCGTTTTTCGACGGCGGAAACCTCCGCGGGTGACTCCGGAATACTCTTCGCATTGCTCATTTCACGCCTCCTGGTGTGAGCCGCGATCCGCCGCGATGCTTGCATTAGCGGGTGTCGCGCAGTGGGCGGACAAAAGTCCCCCTATATTTAAGGGCATGGGAGAGGCACCTTGGGACAGTTAATTAACAACTTTTTTTCGGCGCTGGGTCGCTCGAATGCCTGGCGACTCTGGAACGACGTGCGATCGGTCGATTGGGACTGCTTTTTGCGAATACTTGTAAACTTGCTGTCTCACAGTGCCGTTCCCATTGCCTTATATGTAGAGGCGGTTTTTCGGTGTCTGTCGAGAACACCACTTTCGAGAAGCACTACCGCGTTGGCGAACTTGCGGAACTGTGGAGCTTAGGCAGGGAGACGGTGCGCAAGCTGGTGAAAGACGATCCTGGAGTCATCAAAATACGGCAGGGGCGAAAGAAGGCGCATACCACATACAGCGTGCCCGAATCCGCCGCGCGTCGGATACATACGCGCCTGCTCAATATAGCTGAATTGCGAACGAACGAATCACTGCCGTCGTCTGCGGGATGGCTCCAAAATATTGTCCAAAGGCGTTAGCCGAGAAATAGTGGATAACTGAATTGTGGGACTCTTTCAACAACCGTGATCGTGCTGAAAGGATCGAAGAAAACGGAATTCGCCATGTTGGCGCTACTCACTTCCCTCCCGCCTTCGGCATCTCGATGACGTTTGGGTTTGGCTTCTCGCCGAAGGCAGCTTTCAATACCGCCGTCAAACGCGCTTGACGCTCCGGAATCCATGCCGCGTAGTGTTGTCGGACCATCTGTTCCGTGTTGCCGAGAAGTTCGGCGACATCGCGCACGGTGACGCCCGGACGTTGAAGCAATATCCGCGCAAACGTGTGCCGGAACCGGTGGGGAGTTGGTTTCTCCTTCCAGGGACCGCATAGCGTCCACAGCTTTTTCAGTTTGCGCCGCCAAACATCGGTCACCACATTCATGTCGCTGGTCGCGTGCTCCCCGAAAACATAGGGACCGTTCTCTCGAGCGCGCGCGCGAATGCGTTCCTGCAGCCATTCGGGCACCCACGTGTAGACATGGGTACCGGCCTTCGTGGTTCTGAGCTGGATCTCGCCGGTCGGTTGAAGCCGGTCGATATGGAATGTGCTTACGTCCGAAATGCGAAGGCCGGTATAGACCGAGACGGAGATGAAGTCGGCGACATCCTGGCCGGTCCACTTCTGGTTGTGACGGGCGTACTGTCCTTGAACGCGGCGGTTATGTATGACGCGGGACCACTTGATTTCCTGCTTTCCGTACTTTGTCTCGCAAGCCTCGTACATCTTCCGAAGGTCTTCATCCGAAAAGGGCAGCTTCTGCTCGTTGCGCCGGTCGGCCGCGTCACGGCCGCGGGGATTCCGCACAAGCCTGGCTGGGTTCCGCACGGTCCATTCGTTGGATAGACAAAATTCGAAAAATGCCTTGACGATGCTCATGTTCTTCGCGGCAGTCTGCGGGCTCACCGACCACGATGAGCGGAAGTCGCGAACGTCGATCGGATCCCATTGTTCGAGCAGTACGTAGCCCTTGCTCTCCGAGAACTCTTTCAGCTTTTTCAAGAGGATCCGGTACTTCTTCTGGGTGTTTGGCGCGGTGTACTTCTCGAACTCAGCGGTGAATGCCTGGATAGCGCGCTCAACAGTGACCTGTTCGGGCAGTACAGGTTCCGGCGCCTGCGCGGCGGCTTTTTCGGTCTTCGCGTGGCCATCCCAAGAGCGGGCTGACTCCCAAATCGCAACGACTGCCTTTGCCTCTTCCCAGTTCGCTTTGCCGGTTTGCCTGCGGCTGAATCGCCCAGCTAGTGTGCCGGAGACGTGGATGAGACACCCGCACTTTTTCCAGCCCCGCCGACCTTCCTCAAATTCTCCAGAACGGGAGTCTTCAGTGTGCCCGCCTTCGCATTCTTTGCGGTGCCGTCGGTACAGGGTGAGTGGCATTGGAAGACCGATTCATCCTAGCACAATTGCACGCTATTGCACGCTGAAAGTGGGCTTTGTCTGTAAGTTATTGAAAAGATTATGGCGGAGAGAGAGGGATTCGAACCCTCGATAGAGTTTCCCCTATACACGCTTTCCAAGCGTGCGCCTTCAACCACTCGGCCATCTCTCCGCGTTTGCGCGAACGCGTGCTGCGCCCCCGCGACCTTCGAGTTTTAGAATAGCATGCCCGGTGGAACGGCCTCGCTTGCGCCGTGCTGAAACTATTCTTCTTCGACGATGGCCACGCCCCATGGTTCGAGCGCCAGCGCCGAGGCCTGTGCCACTGGCCCCTTCGCCAGCAACTCCGTGCCGCCTGCATACGCATACACCATCCGTTGCGGCGCCGACGAAAAGTTGAAGTAATAATGGATCGTCTTGCCGGCGCGGTTGACGCCGTGCTTGACTCTCACCGCCGAGGGCAGTTTCTGGTCGGGACCAGCCAGTTGCGCCTGTTCCAGGACTCGCTCCAGCACCTTTTGTTGCAGCTCAGGGCTCAGCACGGTTCCTTCGTAGGTCACCATGCCTTTGCCGAAATGGTTCTCGGTGATGGCGGGATACTTGCCGAAGAACGGGTGATCGTAATAAGCAAGCGGCTTGGCGGTGTCGAGCATTAGCAGTTCCGCCCAATCGCTCACCTGGTTCTGCGCGCCGGCATGCAGAGGATCGCCGCGCAGATCAAGCGGCTTGCCCAGGTTGGAGAACTCCTGATAGTGGATGCCGGCGGCTTCGCGCAGCGGCCCCGGAGCCATGGTGGCGCGCACGGTCGAATACTCATTGCAGAAACCGCTCTTCAGCGTGAGCACCAGGTGTCCGCCGCCGCGGACGTAATCCACCAGCCGGCCGAGCAGGGCATCGCTGGCGATGTAGAGCGGCGGTACCACGATCACTTTGTACCGGCTCAAGTCTTCGGTGTCCGGGAAGATGAAATCCACGCCGACATTGAGCCGGTAGAGGGCGCCGTAGAGCCGGTGCATTTCGAGCTCGTAACCTTGCGGATGGTGCCAGGGCATGTCGCCGGGCGGCTCCGATTCGAGGAACGGCATGTAGTCGGTGCCGCGGCGCGAATCGTTGCTGTACAACAGCGCCACCGGATGGGCCGCTTTGAGATCGACGATATGCGGGCCGACCCGTTCCAGCTCATGCGCCGTCCGCGACACCTCGGCGTAGATGCGGCCGGGCTCCAGGTCGTGCGAGAGGACGCCCTTCCAGTAGGTCTCCTGGCCGTAATGCAACGAGTGCCAATGCCAGTATTCCACCATGTTGGCGCCGGTCGAGGCCAGCAGGTACACGCTCTCGCGCAATTGACCGTCGTAGGGCGGGAATTGCGAGCGCGAGTCCCAGCCGATAGTCTGCGCGTTGGTTTCCGTCACCAGGAAATTGGTCCGTTTGAGCGAGCGCGCAAAGTCGCCGCCGTAACTCGGTCCTTCGCCGTCGTAGTGATCTTGGGAGGGGTAGTAAATATTAATGGCGGCGATGTCCATGCTCTTCGATATGGCGTGCTCATCCACGTTGAGGTTGGTGGCCCCGCCGCAATCCTGCATCACGAACTGGTCCGGGCGAAGATACTCGCGCACAATCGAGGCTTGCCAGGCCAGGTAATTCGTCGCAAGCGAATCCTGGTAACGGTCCCATTCCAGCTTCCAGCCGGGATTGATGATCCCGTTGCGCGGCGGAACCTCGCTCCAGTCGTGCAGTTGCTGACCCCAATAAACCAGGCCCCAGATTTGATTCAGGCGGTCGACAGTCGAGAACTTGTCGCGCAGGTAGCGGACGAACCCGGCCTGAACGTTCGGTCCCGCGGTGCTATAGGCCGAGGTTTCGTTATCCACCTGATAACCGATCACGGCCGGACTGTCGCGGTAGTGTTCGGCGATCTTGCGAATCACCCGTTCGGAGTAGCGCAAAAAATCCGGGTTGGTGATGTCCATGTTCTGGCGCAGCCCGTAGGTGGCTTTCTGGCCGTCCAGGCGCGTCACCAGGATCTCGGGATGCTCCTTGAACATCCATGGTGGAATGGAGTAAGTGGGCGTACCCATGATGACGCGGATATGCGCCCGCGCCAGCTGCTCGATGATGCGGTCCATCCAGGCGAACTCGAAATGGCCGTCTTCGGGTTCCCACATGCTCCAGGTGGATTCGCCCACGCGGACGACGTTGAGGCCTGCCTGCTGCATCAACTGGACATCTTTGTCCAGCCGGTCCTGCGGCATGTATTCTTCATAAAAGGCGGCGCCATAGAGGAAGGTGTCCATCCGGTCCGCGGAAAAGCGGGCCGGCGCCGGCGTTTGAGAGTGGGTTACCACGGCGAGGAGTGCGGCCATGGCTGCGATCAGCCACGGCACACGGTGGCGAAACGGGCGGGTTTTCATAGACGCCATCGTAACAGGAGGATTCACAGGGCGGTTGCCTGCGCGGCCATCGGCCTCGACGATCATGCCGGCCCGGCCTGAAACGGGTTAGAATCGAGCTTCGAATCGCAACGGAAGAGGGCATTTCACCATGAATAACGGCAAAACGCGCGCGATGACGTTCGGTGTGATCGTCGGCAATCGCGGTTTCTTCCCGGACCACCTGGCCAAGAGCGGGCGGACGGAAATGATCGCAGTGTTGGAGAAAGCGGGCCACACCGTGGTGGCGCCGGGACCCGAAGACACCAAATATGGCGCGGTGGAAACGCGCGCCGAATCGGCCAAGTGCGCCGACTTGTTCAAGCGGCATCGCGAGGATCTGGACGGCGTCATCGTCACGCTGCCCAATTTCGGCGAAGAGCGGGCCATCGCCGACACCCTGCGCATGTCCGGGGTCGACGTGCCGGTGTTGATACAGGCCACGCCGGATACGCCGGGATCGATGTCGATCCGCGACCGCCGCGACAGCTTCTGCGGCAAGATGTCGGCATGCAACAACCTGAGCCAGTACGGCATCCCCTACTCGCTGACCACCCGTCACACGGAAGCGCCGGATTCCGATCTCTTCCGGCAGGATCTGGAGTGGTTCGGAGCCGTGTGCCGCGTGGTGAAGGGCCTCAAGCGGCTGCGCATCGGCGCCGTCGGCGCCCGGCCGGCGGCGTTCAACACCGTCCGCTACAGCGAGAAGCTTTTAGAAGGCGCCGGCATTTCCGTCGAGCCGATCGATCTCTCGGAAATTCTGGGGCGCATCGCGCGCATGAAGGATGACGATCCAGCGGCCGTGGCCAAGCTCAACGACATCCGCAAGTACGTCACCACCAGCGGCGTGCCCGACCCTTCGCTCGTCAAGATGGCGAAACTGGGCGCGGTGATCGACCAGTGGATGGCGCAGACCGAGGTTTCGATCAGCGCCATTCAGTGCTGGACCTCGCTCGAGGAGTTTTTTGGCGTGGTTCCTTGCACGATCATGAGCATGATGAGCAACAGCCTGATTTCGAGCGCCTGCGAGGTCGATATCTGCGGCGTGATCGGCATGCACGCCCTGCAACTGGCCTCCGGCACGCCCAGCGCGCTGCTCGATTGGAACAACAACTACGGAGACGACCCGGACAAGGCGGTCTGCTTCCATTGCAGCAACCTGCCGAAGCACTTCTTCCGCGAAGTCAGGATGGATTTCCAGGCCATCATCGCCGGCACGGTGGGCCGCGACAACACCTACGGCACCTGCGTCGGGCTGGTGAAGCCCGGACCGATGAGCTATGCGCGTTTTTCCACCAACGACCGCGAGGGAATTATTTCTGGCTACGTCGGCGAAGGCGAGTTTACCGACGATCCGCTCGATACCTTCGGCGGCGCGGGCGTGGTGCGGATTCCGCATTTGCAGAAGCTGCTGCGGTACATTTGCGAGAACGGTTTCGAGCATCACGTGGCGGCCAACCTGTCGTCCGTCGCGCCCGCCGTGCGCGAAGCCGCCAGCAACTACCTGGGTTGGAGCGTGATTACGCACGAGTAGGTCGCGGGGTCATCTGCGATCGGGGCTCGCGGCCGCTCCCTCACGGGGTGCCCTCAGGACCGGGCTCCGATACGCTTTCTGAGCCGCGACCGTGAGGGAGCGGTTGCGGTACCGAGCGGCGGGAGAGTAACTATGGCGTTAGTGGCGGGAGTGGATTTCGGCACTCTGAGCGTTCGCGTATCGATTTTCGATAGCGTGAAGGGCAGACTGGGCGCGGGTGTGGCCGAGTATCCGCTGCTGCGCAAGAAGGAAGATCCGGATCACGCCACGCAAAGGCACGCCGATCACATGAACGCGCTGGCGCTGGCGTCCCGCAAGGCGATTGCGGCGGCGGGCGTGGACGGGCCGGCGGTGGAAGCGATCGCGCTCGATACCACCGGCTCGAGCGTGATCCCGGTGGGCGAAAGCCTCGAGCCGATCGACGACTATTACCTGTGGTGCGACCATCGCGCCTGGAAAGAGGCCGCGGAAATCACCGCTGCGGCGCACGCGCGCGGTCTCGCGGCCATCGATTGGTGCGGCGGGACGTACTCTTCCGAGTGGGGCTTCGCCAAACTGCTGCACTGGCTGCGCCACAACCCGGACAAACGGGCGCGGATGGCGACCGCGCTGGAACATTGCGACATGGTGGCCGCGGTGCTGTGCGGCATCACGGATCCCGCGGCGGTGCCGCGCAGCGTCTGCGCCATGGGTCACAAGTGGATGTGGAACGCCGCGCTGGGCGGTCTTCCACCGGAAGATTTTCTGATAGCCGTCGATCCGCTGCTGGCTGGTGTGCGCGAGAAACTGGCCGGGCGATACCAGACCTCGGAGCAGATCGCCGGCCGTCTCACCGCCGAGTGGGCTGAAAAGCTGGGACTGCGGGCGGGCATTCCGGTGCCGGTGGGCGCGTTCGACGCGCATTGGGACGCCATCGGCGCCGGCGTCAAGCTCGGCGACGTGGTCAACGTGGTCGGCACCTCCACCTGCATCATGGCCATTGGCGAAGCGCCGCAACTGGTACCAGGCGTCTGCGGCGTGGTTCCGGGATCGATCGATCCCAAGCGCACCGGCATTGAAGCCGGGCTGTCAGCCACCGGCGATATTTTCGAAGCTATCGCGCGCCGCGCGGGGACAACGGTGGCCGCGCTCTCCGAGGGCTTGCAGAACTATCGCGCCGGCGAGACCGGCCTGCTGCGCCTCACCTGGGACAATGGCGACCGCACCGTGCTGGTGAATCCGGAGCTGAGCGGCATCACGCTCGGCTGGCGGCTTACTCACACCGCCCAGGATGAACTGTTCGCCGCCATCGAGGGGACTGCTTTTCACACCCGCGTGATCTTGGAGCGGATGGAGGAATACGGCGTGCCGGTGCGGCGCGTCATCAACGGGGGCGGCATTCCGCAGCGCAACCCGGTGCTGAACCAGGTGTACGCCAACGTGTTGGGCAAACCGGTGCTGGTGCCGGCCGGCGACGTGACCAGCCTGGGGTCGGCTATTTTCGCTTTCCTGGCGGCGGGCACATTTCGCACCATCGAAGAAGCGCAGGAAGCGCTCTGCCCCGCGTACCGTACGGTGGCTCCCGAAGCCGGCGCGACGGCGATTTACGAGGAGCTCTTTCCGCTCTATCGAAGCCTGTATTTTTCGTTCGGTGAAAAGCAATCGAAGCCGGTGGAAATCGGCGCCATTCTGCCCGAACTGCGCAGCGTCGCTGCGCGATCGAGACGAGGAAGCTAATGCTGGAATCGCTGCGCACTGAAGTGCTGGAGGCCAACCTGGAGGTGGTACGCCGGGGGCTGGTGATTTATACGTTCGGCAATGCCAGCGGCCTGGCGCGCGAGCAGGGGCTGGTGGTGATCAAGCCGAGCGGCGTGCCGTATGACAAGATGATGCCGGCGCACATGGTGATCACGGATCTGGAAGGCCGGGTGGTGGAAGGCAACCTCCGCCCTTCCTCAGATCTGGCCACGCACGTGGCGCTTTATCGCGCCTTTTCGTCGATCGGCGGCATTGTTCACACGCATTCGCGGCATGCCACGGCGTGGGCGCAGGCCGGACGTGAGATTCCGTGCTTCGGGACCACTCACGCGGATTATTTTCACGGTCCCGTGCCGGTGACCCGGCACTTGACCGCCGCGGAGATCGAGAGCGATTACGAGGGAAACACCGGTGTGGCGATTGTGGAGCTGATGCAAGGCCACGAGCCATTGGCGACGCCCGGGGTGCTGGTGGCCGGACACGCGCCCTTCTGCTGGGGCAAAACGGCGGCGGATGCCGCACACCATGCCGTGATTCTCGAAGAGCTCGCGGCGATGGCTCTGGAGACGATCACCATCAATCCCGCCGCGAAACCGATCTCCGACGCCCAGCGCAACAAGCACTACTTCCGAAAACACGGTCCGAAAGCCACCTACGGACAAGGGTAGCCGGGGCATTGGGGCAACAAACACAGATATAAAACAAAACCTGCGCGCCGATTGTCAATCGGCGCAAGCGGGCAACGCTCGGCCGCGGCTCCGCTCCGCTGCGTTCATCCGTGGCTTGAAATGAGGCAGCTAGCGCCTACCGCGCCAGATCGATGCCAAGCTTCTTGAGTTCTTCGGAGTAGTATCGTCTCAGCAGCAGGTCCCACTCCTCGCTGCCTTCGGGAATCTCGCGCTTCTGGCTTCGAATCTTCCGCCGGGCAGCGCGATCGACTTTTTCCTCGGCCTGAAGCAGCTCGGTCATGATGCGCACGATTTCCAGGCGCACCGCGTTGGTATCTTTGTTCTTAAGCCGCAGCTCGCGGTTCTTGCGCAACATGTCGACGACCTTGTGGGACATGTCGGTGACCTTATCGCGCGACAGCTTCATGGCGTCGCCGGTGTCGCGGCCGGAAGCGCGAATCACCTTGCGCTGCGAGATCAGCGTATTCTTGATGCGGCGAAACATCTCCTGGTAACTCACGCCCTCGCGCCGCATGTAATCGCTGTACTGGCTGAGCAGGTCGCGCACTTCGTCGTTGAGCCGGTCCTCGACCGCCAATTCCTCGATGAGCACTTCGGCAATCTTGCTGGCGACCAGCTCGGGGTCGGAGGTCTCAATCGTGCCGGGCGTCAGCTTCCTGACCAGTTGGCGGGACGTGTAAGCGACAAACTCTCTCGCTAGCAGCATTCTTTAGGGTGAAAACGTAGTTTAACACGCCCGGACAGGCGGACTGCCACACACGGACTTCGGCTCGCAGTCGAGCGCGCCAACTGGACCTTTGGAGCAGACGCGAGGAGGATCGCCGCCTGGTTCGTTATTCGTTCTCGCCGGCGGCGACTTCCTTTTCGCGGTCCGCCGGCAAACCACGTTCCGCCAGCAGCAGCCTTCGCAGCGTGCGGAGGTTGTTGAGCAGGCGGCGGCTGGCCGTGATGTGCAGGTTCAGCTTGGCCAGACTGTAGGACACCAACAGCAGAGCTTCCTTGCGGCGTTCCGCGGATTCTCGTTCGGCCAGCGCAATCTCGGCTTCCACCTCTCGCCTGGCCTCATCCAGAGCCTCGGCCAGCATGGCCACGTACTCATGAGAACCCTCGATATTGTCAAACGGCGTTTCCGGCTGATAGCTCACTCGCCACGCCTTTCCTATCGCCAGGCCGGGTATCCTGGCAAGACTCAATTATTCTCGCACAAAGCGGAGCCTCGTGAAAGGCCATATATGTGAAATGGAAGCGGCGAATGGACGTAAGGTCACTGCGCTAGGAAAAATCTGAGTATCCGGTCCGAATAGCCAGCGCCCGCGTCGGCAGGCTCAGGCGGCCTTGCAGCGTGTGAAATCGAACATGAGGCGGGGCATTCCGCCAAAAAAATGGAACTATTGCTTATCGACGCGCCCAATTGCGCCGGCCTCGGCAAAACGGGTAAGTTAGGTTCCATGGCGATTCATCCGCGAGCTGGCCAGCCTCCCCAAGAGGGAGAGCTCGAAAACCTGGCACGCCTGGTAACGGCCTACTACACGGCCAAGCCCGATCTAACCGCGCCGGCACAAAGAGTCAGCTTCGGCACGTCCGGCCACCGCGGGTCGTCTCTCCGGGGATCCTTCAACGAGGACCACATCCTGGCGATCACCCAGGCGATCTGCGAATTGCGGCACGAAATTGGCGCTGATGGGCCGCTCTACCTGGCCAAGGACACCCACGCGCTCTCCGAGCCGGCGTTGGCCACGGCGCTGGAGGTGCTGGCCGGCAACGGCGTGGCGGCCATGATCGATTCCGACCTCGGCTACACCCCCACGCCCTCGCTTTCGCACGCCATCCTGGTGTACAACGCAGGGCGCACGTCCGGACTGGCCGACGGCATCGTGATCACGCCCTCGCACAACCCGCCGGCCGACGGTGGTTTCAAATACAATCCTCCCAACGGCGGGCCCGCCGATACGGATGTCACCGGCAAAATTCAGGACCGTGCCAACGCCATCCTCGCCGACGGCTTACGGCCGGTGCGGCGCATTCCTTACGCGCGCGCCCTCGCCGCGGCGCAGCGGTTCGATTATGTTTCGAGCTACGTCAACGACCTCGGCACCGTGCTCGATCTCGACGCGGTTCGCTCCGAGGGCCTTTCGCTGGCAGCCGACCCACTGGGCGGCGCCGGCATCGCCTACTGGGGCCGCATCGCCGAGCGTTATGGTCTGCACATGACCATCCGGCACGACTGGGCGGACGCGACCTTCCGCTTCATGACGCTCGATTGGGATGGCGCCATCCGCATGGATTGTTCTTCGCCTTACGCCATGGCCGGCTTGATCGCGCTCAAGGACAAGTTCGACGTAGCTTTCGCCTGTGACACGGATCACGACCGCCACGGCATTGTGACGCGCAGCGCCGGCCTGCTGAATCCGAATCACTACCTGGCCGCGGCCATTTCCTACCTGTACCTGAACCGCCCGGGCTGGAAGGAGGGCGCCGGGGTAGGCAAGACGATGGTGTCGTCCAGCATCATCGACCGCGTGGCCGAGCACCTGGGCCATCCGCTGGTGGAAGTGCCAGTCGGTTTCAAGTGGTTCGTGGAGGGGTTGCTCGACGGCTCGCTCGGCTTTGGCGGCGAAGAAAGCGCCGGCGGATCCTTTTTGCGCCGCGACGGTAAGCCGTGGACCACCGACAAGGATGGCATCATCCTCGGCCTGCTGGCGGCGGAGATGCTGGCGCGGACCGGCCGCGATCCCGGCGAGATCTACAAAGCGATCACCGAACAGTACGGCGCACCCGTCTACGAACGGATCGACGCTCCCGCCACCCCGCAGCAAAAGGCGCGGCTCGCCGCGCTCTCGCCGGAGCAGGTGACGGCGCGCGAGTTCGCCGGAGACCCGATTGATGCCAAGCTCAGCCGCGCGCCGTCAAATGGCGCGCTGCTCGGCGGGCTTAAGGTGGTAACCCGCCGCGGATGGTTTGCCGCACGCCCGTCCGGCACAGAAGATGTTTATAAGATTTATGCCGAAAGCTTCGCCGGCGAAGCTCACCTGCGCCAGATTCAGACCGCCGCACAGGAACTGGTCGAACAGACCGTGGGCAGCTAGGCGCCGCGTAGCTCGGTTTGTGGGGCAGGTTGATAACCTGAGCGCCGAATGCCATTCGGCGCAGCCGGGCGGCGAGCCGGCCGTCGCCCATCGCGCCCCGATCAAGCTGCCACCCGTTGACCACGCGCCGGAAGTCTGAAATCCTGAATGCGATGGCGAGGCGTCTTCTGGCTGCATCCATCCTTTCCGTCGTGGCCGCGTGGGCGCAGGCGCAGCCCACGGAGCCGGCCGCTGGCTCTGTTGCGGGCGTGGTCATGGACGCTCTGACGCACGCCCCACTCGCAGGCGTGCCGGTACACGCGGATGGGTCTACAGCCACGACAGACCTGGCAGGCCGGTTTGCTTTTCAGCGCCTGGAGCCTGGCCGGCATTGGATCTCTGTTTACGAGGAACGGCGCGCCCTCAGCGCGGGCGTCTACGTCCTGGTCGGCGCCGGCCAGGAGGTCAGCGGCGTGGAGATCTATGTCAAGCTGGGCGGAGCCATTTCCGGAACAGTCGTCGATGAGGATCACAAGCCTGTGGCTGGCGTCTCCGTTCTCTTGATGGAAAAGCGGTTCGAGTTTGGCCAGGTGGCGTACGATCGCGAGCTGACTGCCACAACCGGAGACGACGGCCGATACCGCTTACAGCCAATTCCAGCGGAACGCGGCTACTTGATCCTGGTGAAGAGACCGCTGGCTGTAACGGCGGCGGCAGCCGAAGGGTCCGCCGGCGATGGTAAACCCCAACGGGTTCTCGTACCGACTTACTACCCGAATTCCCCGGACGCGCAGGGAGCTCAGCCGGTGACCCTGACGCCGGGGGAGAGCCGCGAGGGGGTCGATATCGCGATTGCGTCTGCGGATTCCTATTGCATTGACGGCAGGCTGGACGTTGCCGGCGGCGAGCCGCCGGATTCGTTCACGATCACCGAGCACATGTCGCTTGTCACCGGATCGACATTCGCGCCGGCCACCATCACGACGAAGGCCGAGGGAAAGTTTCGAGCCTGCGGGCTCCATCCGGGCGATTACCTGCTCGCCGCCAAATCCGGCCCGTCTTCTAACCCGCCTGCCGAGCGTTCTGTCTCCGCCCTCGCAGAGGTCGCTATCACCGACCGCGATGTGCGTGATTTGAAACTGCTGGCGCGTGCGCCGACTGTCATCTCCGGAGACGCCGTTTGGGATCCACCGCCCAGCGGGAAGGCGGCGGACAGGCCGGTCGGTATTGGGCTCACCAACTCGATATCCTTCGACACCCAGGCAGACCAGGCTGGCCGGCCACCCTCGATGCGCGCCATGTTCGCCTTTGGCGGGAAGGTGAGAGTTCCAGGACCGTTTACTCTTGGCAAAGTGCCAGCGGCTGGCGACTACCAGTTTCGTGTGGACGATCTTCCCGAAGGCTGTTATGTCAAGGAGGCCAGCATCGGGACCGCCAGCGTGTTACCGGGGCTGCTGCGCATGACAGGCGGCGGGGCCGAAGGGCGCATGCGGCTGGTGCTGGCCTGCGACGGCGGCTTCCTCACCGCCCGGGTGGCCGATAGCGAAGGCAACCCGGTGTCGCATGTGCACCTGTACGTCATGCCCGCGGACACGCCTTCAGAAGCCGCGCTGAGTACCGCGATTCGGACCGGGGAAGTGGAGAAAGGCTGGAGCAGCATGACCGGTCCGCTTCCGCCCGGAAAGTATCTGGCTCTGGCTTCCGAGCTGGAGCTCGATGGAACGGCCGGACCGATCGCACAGCTTTGGCTCGCGCGGTCGAAGGCCAAAGAAGTCGAGATCGGACCCAGCGCGGTGGTGCAGGTGACCCTGGAGGTCGCCGGCACAAACTGACGCATCCGCACCGCCGCTCACAAATCCTTGGGAGTCAGGCCGAAATGGAATTGATAAACTGAGGACACCATGAGATCCCTCCTCGCGCTCATCGCCCTGGCCGGCACCGGCCTGGCGGCCGGCTTTAACGGAACTTGGGACGCTACCATACTCGCCGGCGGCGAGCTGGTTCCGTTTCGGCTCGAAGTCAGCGAATCTCCGGCGCGCGTCTGCTTCTTCGAAGATACCCAGCCGGTGTGCTCTACCACTGCACGCATCGAAGGGGGCACTTTGATCGCGCAATGGGACTATCTCAGCCGCGAACTGCGGCTGGAGATCGCCGGCGACGGCCTGCAGGGCGCTTACCGCGGCTTGCGAGCCACGCGCAGCCTCACGGTTCAGGCCAAGCCGCACCGGACGCCGGCGGACTCGCCGCACCCGGCCGTGGACCTCGCGGGCGATTGGGAGATCCATTCCGCCGAGCGCCCCGCGCTGGCCTGGCAGCTTCTGTTGCGCCAGACCGGTCACGATCTGAAGGGCACCATTCTGCGCGTGGATGGCGATGACGGCACGCTGGTGGGCAGGGTGGAAGGGAGGCACTTCCTGATCAGCCATTTTTCCGGCGACCGGCCGGTGATGCTGGAAGGCACGCTGGCCGCTGATGGCAGCCTGGATCTGAACTTCGAAGGCAAGAAGCTGTTTGCTCTGCGCCCGGCCGCGGCGCGCGCCCGCAACCTCACGCCGCCGGCCGACCCGGCTACTTTCGCCCGAGCCAAAGATCCTGCGGAGCCCTTCCACTTCCGGCTGCCCGATCTCAACGGCCACATTTACACCGAGGCCGATTTCCACGGCAAACCGCTGGTCATCAGCATCACCGGAAGCTGGTGCCCGAATTGCCGCGACGAAGCGCCGTTTCTGGCTGAGCTCTACCAGCAGTATCACGCCGCCGGCCTCGAGATGGCAGCTTTTTGTTTCGAGCCCGCCGATGATACCGATCACGCACAGTTGCGCGCCTTCCTGCGCCGCTTTGCAATTGAGTACCCGGCGCTGCTGGCGGGCGAGCCTTCCAGCCTCAAGGCTGTCGTTTCGCAAATCGACAACCTCGGCGCGTTTCCCACCACCATCTACATCGGCAAAGACGGCCGCGTGCGCGCCGCGCACACCGGCTTCCCCAGCGCCGGCAGCGGCGCGGAGCTGACGCGTGTCAAACGGGAGATCCGCCAACTGGTGGAACGGATGATCGCCGAGCCGCCCGCCGCCTGACCCCGCTGGGTCATTTCCGCTCCGCACACTGCTTTTGTGGGGCGGGTTGATCACCTGCGCGCCAGTTGTCAACCGGCGCGGCCGGGCAATGCCCGGCCATCTGGTTTCTGCATTTCCGAGCGTTCCGCGGCGACTCGCCCTGCTCACTCGCCCTGCTCACCCAATCGTGTTGTCCTGATACAAAACTATCGTGTTACGAACTTGTGGGACATGACACTACTCCCGGACCACCAGCGAAACCGGAGCGGCGCGGAACGCGGGCTGGCATCCGACTGCGTTTGGCCGGCGATGCTCTGCCTGCTGTGATATCTTGGGACGGCGCATGTCCGAGCTTTGGCTGATCCGCCACGGCGAGACCGAATGGAGCGCTTCCGGCGCCCATACCGGCCGCACCGATATTCCGCTCACGGACGCTGGGCGGCGACAGGCAGAGGCCATCGGGCGCTGGCTGGCCGGCAGGAAATTCTCGCTCGTGCTTGAAAGCCCGCTCGAGCGTGCCCGCGAAACCTGCTTTCTGGCCGGCTATGCCGCGGCTGCACAGATCGATGCCAACTTGCGCGAATGGGATTATGGCGATTACGAGGGCCGCACCACGGCCGAGATCCAGCGCGAAGTGCCCGGCTGGTCGCTCTGGGACGCCGGGCCGCGAAACGGCGAAACGATCGCGCAGGTTGGAGCGCGCGCCGATGCCGTGATTGCGCGCGCCGCCACCGCCCAAGGTGACGTGGCGCTGTTCGCTCACGGGCATCTGCTGCGCATTTTGGCTGCCCGCTGGCTGGGACTGGCGCCTTCCGGCGGCCGCCTGTTCGCGCTTTCCACCGCAACCGTCAGTACGCTCGGGCACGAGCGTGAAACGCGCGTCATCGTCCGTTGGAATCTTTCGCCGCCGGCGTGACGGGTAAAGTGCGTTTCCGCCCCTGATATTTCCCGCGCCCACGTAACCTTTCTCCCGCCGCACAGTATAACTTGCGATGACCATGCTGCTGCAAGATCTGCGTTACGCCTTTCGCACGCTGCGGAAATCGCCGCTGTTCGCCACGGTGGCCGTGGTTTCGCTGGCGCTCGGGATCGGCGCGAATACCGCGATTTTCAGCCTCGTCAACCAGCTCATGCTGGAGTTGCTGCCTGTCAAGCACCCCGAACAACTCGTCCTGCTGAAGGCCGAGGGCCATCACTACGGCAGCAACACCGGTTCCAACGCCATTTCTTACCCGATGTACCAGGACTTCCGCAACAAGAATCCGGTCTTCAGCGGCATGTTCTGCAAGTACGGCATGCGGCTCAGCCTCACGACTGAAGGCCGCACCGAACTGGTCTCGGCCGAGCTGGTTTCCGGAAACTATTTTCCGGTCTTGGGCGTACGCGCCGCGGTGGGCCGCGTTTTCACGGCGTCGGACGATCTGGTCCAGGGCGGTCACCCGCTGGTTGTGCTCAGCTATGGCTACTGGACCACCCGTTTCGCGGCCGACCCCAGCGTCATCGGCAGGAAAGTCGAGGTAGCCGGCTACCCCATGACCATCGTGGGCGTCAGCCAGGCAGGTTTCGATGGGGTTGAAAAGGGTTACTCGCCGCAGATCCGCATCCCGATGATGATGAAGCACGAGGTTACCAATGGTCCGTGGTATACGCTGAACGACCGCCGCGGCCGCTTTGTGCAGTCGTTCGGCCGCCTCAAACCGGGCGAGACGCTGGAACAGGCCAAGGCCGGCCTGCAACCACTGTTCCACCAGATCCTGAACGGGGAGGTGCGGGAGAAGGAGTTTGCCAAGACCACCGATTACACGCGCCAGCAGTTCTTACGCATGTGGATGAACCTGCTGCCCGCGTCCAAAGGCCATTCCTATTTGCGCGAGCAGTTCTCGAAGCCGCTGCTGGCGTTGATGGGAATGGTGGGTCTGGTGCTGCTGATTGCCTGTTCCAACCTGGCTAACCTGCTGATCGCGCGCGCCACGGCGCGGCAGAAAGAGATTGCAGTGCGGCTGGCCCTGGGAGCAAGCCGCGCACGCATCGTCAACCAGCTTCTTTTGGAAAGCGTTCTGCTTTCGCTGGCGGGCGGCGCTGCAGGCGTGGTGCTGGCGCTGTGGATTGACCATGCGCTGCTCGCGTTTCTGCCTGCCAGCGTGGCCTCGATGACCCTTACCGCCACGCCCGATCGGCAGGTGCTGCTGTTCACGCTCGCGGTTTCCGTGTTGACCGGCCTCGTTTTCGGACTCGCTCCCGCCCTGCAAGCCAGCCGGCCGAAACTGGCGTCCACCCTGAAGGACCAGGCGGGCGCGGTAATCGGCGGCGCCGCCGTGGCGTTACGCAAAGGACTGGTGACCGCGCAAGTGGCGCTATCCTTGCTGCTGCTGATCGGCGCCGGCCTCTTCCTGCAAAGCCTCGACCATCTGAAAGAGCTGCATCCCGGCTTCCAGGTGGATCATCTCGTCACCTTCGCGGTAGACCCCACGGTCAACGGATACAAACCCGAGCGCAGCCTGGAGTTCTATCGCCAGTTGGAGGAAAAGCTGCGCGCTCTCCCCGGTGTCAATGCGGAAGGCCTAGCGGTGGTGGCCGTGCTGGACGACAACGAATGGGACAGCTCCATTGCCGTGGAAGGTTACACCACCAAGCAAGGCGAGTGGGTGGATCCTCACATGCAGTTTGTTTCGCCGGGATTCTTCGAAGCCATGCGCATCCCCATTTTGCTGGGACGCGGTTTCGACCTGCGCGACGATAAAGGCGCGCCCAAGACCGCCATCGTCAATGAGAAGTTCGCCCGCCGCTACTTCGGAACGGCCAGCTCCATTGGCCGCCATATCGGAATGGGCGGCAATCCGGGCACCAAGCTCGATATCGAGATTGTGGGCGTGGTGCGGGACACCAAGTATGAAAACATGCGGGAGGAGATACCGTATGAGCTTTACCGGCCCTATCGCCAGGTCGAATTCGTATCAGGCATGAACGCCTACGTGCGCACCGCGAGTGACCCGGCGAACTTCTTCCCTGCGCTGCGGCGCACGGCGCAGAGCGTGGATGCCAACGTTCCAGTGTTCGGCATGCGCACGCTGGAACAGCAGATGGATATCTCGCTGGTGACTGAACGGCTATTGGCGACGCTTTCGAGCGCCTTCGGCCTGCTGGCCACGCTGCTCGCGGCGCTGGGCCTGTATGGCGTGATGGCGTACATGGTGGAACGACGCACGCGCGAAATCGGCATCCGCATGGCGCTGGGCGCGGCGGGCGGCAACGTCATCTGGCTGGTCATGCGCGAGGTGATCGCGCTTTCCCTGGCGGGGCTCGCCATCGGATTGTTGGGCGCGTGGGGCCTGACACGCCTGGTCGAAGCGCAACTGTTCGGAATTCACGCCAGCGACCCGATGACGATGACGGTGGCCTGCGCCGCGATAGCCGCCGTGGCCGGGCTGGCCGGCTATGTGCCGGCGCGGCGCGCCACCGCTATCGACCCGATGCACGCACTGCGCTTCGAGTAGCGGCGAGGGGGGCCGAGCGCTGGCCGGGCCGTTTCCCACGGGCACGCTAAAGCAGGCCCCACCGTTGCTATACTGGAGCTTCAAGTCCACATTTCAAGGAGTTTCATGATTTCTGCAACACAATTGCGTCCGGGAATGGTGATCAAGTTCAACAACGACCTTTACTCGATTTTCAGCGTCAACCATCGGACGCCCGGCAACCTGCGCGGGTTCGTGCAAGTCAGGATGCGCAGTCTGCGCTCCGGCTCGATGACCGAGCACCGCTTCTCCTCCGAAGACCGGGTCGAAAAAGCGGTCATGGAAGAGCAGGAGATGGAGTACCTGTACGACGACGGCGAGTACTTTTACTTCATGAACACCGAAAACTTCGAGCAGATGCACCTGATGAAAGAACTGCTCGGCGATGCCGTACAGTACCTGATTCCGCAGTTGAAGGTCAGCGTGGAATTCTACGAAGGCAAGCCCATCAGCGTGGAGCTGCCGGCCACGGTGGACCTGACGGTGGTCGAAACCGAACCCGGCATAAAGGGCGCCTCGGTCTCGAACGTCACCAAGCCGGCCAAGCTCGAAACCGGCCTGGTGGTGCAGGTGCCGCCTTTCATCACGGAAGGCGAAAAGATCCGTGTCAATACCGCCGAAGGCACCTACCAGGAACGCGCGTAGGGGCATCGAACAATAAATAATCAGATCGTCCGCAACCGCTCGCCGGTCGCGGCTCCGAAAGCTATCGGAGCCGCGACCGCAAGGGAGCGGTTCTTTGCGGCTGGCGACTACCGCCCTTTCATGCCGATCGCCGCGAACGCGCGGAGTAGGGCGGCTTCCTCTTCGGGGAGCACGGTGCGCAGATCGAGCAGGACGCGGTCCTTTTCGATACGCGCCACCACGGGCGGGTCCGCGGCGCGAAGCTGGCGCTCAGCCGCGGCGGCGTCCGGGCACTCGATGGCAATCAGCCAGGTGGGGATGGACTGCTCCGGCGTGGCGCCGCCGCCGATGACGGAAACGCCGGGAACGATTTCCGTTCGCAGGCCGGGGACCCGTGCCACGAGCGCTTCGGCACGCGCGCGGATGGCCGCGGCCGGCTGGCGAATCATGGCCAGCGCGGGAATTTCGTCCCAGCGCTCGAGCAGCAGCAAACGCAACGTGGTTTCAAGCGCCTGGTAAATCAGCTTGTCCAGGCGCAGCGCGCGAAATAGCGGGTTGCGGCGCAGCCGCGCGACGATTTCCGGCTTCCCTGCGATAATCCCCGCCTGTGGTCCGCCCAACAGCTTGTCACCACTGAAGGACACTAAATCGACGCCGGCTTCGAGGCTGGCCTGTACCAGCGGCTCGTCAATCCCGAACGGCCGCAGATCGACGATGCACCCGCTGCCCAGGTCTTCAAAGACTGGCAAGCCGCGTTCGCGGCCCAGCGCCACCAGCTCACCTAACTCAGGCCGCGCGGTGAACCCTTGGATGCGGAAGTTGCTGGGATGCACGCGCAGCAGCAGGCGAGTGCGGTCGCTGAGGGCCTCGCGGTAATCCTCGATTCGCGTCCGGTTGGTGGTTCCGACCTCGCGCAGCGCCGCGCCGGAGCGCGCCAGGATCTCGGGGATGCGGAAGCCATCGCCGATCTCGATCAACTCGCCGCGCGAGACCACAACCTCGCCGCCTGCCGCCAGCTCGTTGAGCGCCAGCAGCAGCGCCGCAGCATTGTTGTTTACGGCAATAGCGGGTGCGCCCAGCAGCCTCTCCAGCAACCGGCCGGTATGGACATCGCGCTTGCCGCGTTTGCCGGTCGCGAGGTCGTATTCGAGGTTGGAATAGCCGGGTTGGACAGAAAACGCGGCCAGGGGGGCGCGCCCCAGGTTGGTGTGTACCACTACGCCGGTGGCATTGATGACGCGCCGCAGCGACGGCCGGGCGATGGCGTCGAGAGCCTTTTCCACGCGGGTGGCTACTGATGGCCCGCCCTCGCGCCCGGCCAGGATGTCACGGCGCACGTCCTCGATCGCGCGGCGGATCTCGGCCACCACCAGCGCGCGGGGATAGCGTGCGGCTGCTGGCGCCAGGCTGGCCAGCACCTCATGCACCGCGGGCAAATCGCGCAGTTTCCCGGTTTCCGCCACGAATTTGATGGTAAGCGCTTGTGCGAAAGCCGCGCAACCGATTACACTGGATACATCGGGGCGTGGCTCAGCCTGGCTAGAGCGCCTGGTTCGGGACCAGGAGGTCGGTGGTTCGAATCCACTCGCCCCGACCAATCCTCTCGAGTGCTTGCCGCGATCGGCTGACGGAATCCAGGTATCCAGAGCACGAAAGTGGGTGGGCAGTTCGGTGTGCAGACCTCCTGGTCGCCAACCCGGCGGCCGACATCTGTTTGCCAGCCGAAGATCGATAATCCCTTTGTCACATACCCAGCGACATCCGCTATGGCCGAAAGCGGCATGGATGGCTTCTAGATGAGGCCGCGCTGCATGGCGTGCATCACGGCCTCCAGGCGGTTATGGGTGCGGAGCTTCTCGTTAATGCTGTGCAGATGATTCCGCAGCGTGGGCAGAGTGATACCCAGTTCACGGGCGATCTCGGAAGAGTTCTTGGCTTTGGCGAATAAGCGAAGGATTCGCTGCTCTTGGTCAGTAAGCGGCGAGACGGGCGCCGCCCGAGTGTGGTGGTCAGAGACGGCCACGATTTCTTTGGAGATCTCCAGCATCTTGGCAAGCAACTCTTCGCTTCTCCGACGACGCGAAATGTCTCGAGCCAGGTGCACAACCAGGCGGCGGTCGCGCCGGGGTTCTTCAAAAACGAGGGTGGAAACGTTGACCCACAGCCTCTCGCCGGAGCGTGTTTTGACCTCGAGGTCAAAATCGGGAATTTGCAGCTTCTGTGCAGCGCATTGCTGAACGCTGCAGTCCCCGCTACAGACCTGCGTGCCGAGAGCGCCGTGACCGTCCAGAACTTCATAGCACGCCCGGTTCAGCACGTCCGCCGATGAGTACCCAAACAGCCGTTCCGCCGCCTGGTTCCACGAACAGATCTGACCTTCCCTGGTTACCGCAAACGCGGCGTCTGCCGTCCTCTCTAGGAATGCGAACAGCTCTGCCTCCAGCATCCCGGCCTTCCCGCCTCAGTATCGAGGGCTTCAATTCCATTATGCGTCAATGCGCCGACGCCTTCTCCGGCGAAAAGCCGCGAATTCTGCAGCGCCGTGACTTAAGTCCTATCCGCGGCTTGTTGCAGGAAACGGTGCTGGCCGGTTCAGGCCATTGACCTGTGAGACTGGAGCAGACCTGCCGCCTCAAGGTATGTGGATTCTGCGGCTCTTCAAGCCGCTCTCAACAAGCTCGTCGGAAAGAGTTGTGGAGGCCCTGGCGACCTGATTCAGCGCCGGTGGCCAGTTGTGATCGTGCGCTTTTGACCGGAGCGGCACTTCCCGCGAGTCCTTGGGGGCGTGACTCCAGTCACTGGCCGCGCTCACGGAGTGCTCTATGATGGAATCAAAGGGGCTGAAACACCCATGGCAACATCCACTCAGAGGCTGCAGTTCACTGACAACGTGATCGTTCCGCATCCGGTCACGTTGGAGCTCTATCGCAAGATGCTGACCGTTTTCTACATTGAAGACCGGATGAAGGCCTTTGTGCGCCAGGGCAAATGCGGCTTCCAGGCGTCCACGCGCGGCCATGAGAAACTCCAGATCGGCATGACGATGTTGCTGAAGCCAGGTCACGACTGGTTCTTTACCTATTACCGATCAAAAGCCGTCGCCGTGGGTCTGGGCATGCCCATCAAGGACATCTTCCTCGGCATGCTTGGTCGCGAGGGCGATCCGAACTCCAACGGCCGCAACATGCCAGAGCAGTGGTCATCCCGCAAGCTTCGGCTGGTGGCTCCAACAGCGGTTACCGGCACGCAGTATCTGAACGCCGTGGGGATGGCCCGTGCAGTCAAAGCGGAGGGCGGCGACGAGGTGGTATACGTCTCTTCTGGGGAGGGCGCCACCAGTGAAGGCGAGTTTTTCGAAGCCTTGAATTGGGCTTCACGGGAGAAACTGCCGGTGCTGTTTACGGTGCAGAACAACGATTACGCGATTAGCGTGCCTCAGGTGAGCCAGACAGGTTCCGAGGTGCACCGAATCGCTCAGGGATTTGGTATGCCTGCGCTCCGTCTGGATGGCACCTGGTTCGAGCGCCTCTATGAAGCCCTGCCGCCGGTGATTGAGGCGATGCGACACGGGGCTGGCCCCGCACTGGTGGAAGCGATGGTCGTGCGGCTGGATCCCCACTCCTCGTCGGATGACCATCGCAAGTATCGTGGCGAAACCGAGTTGCGGGCGATTACCGGTCGCGATCCGATCCTCCAGACCGAACGGTACCTGTTGCGGAATGGTGTCGTCACAGAGGAAGAAGTGGCTTCGCTGCGCGCGGAAATCAAGGCCGAGGTAGATCGTGCCGCGGATGAGGCGGATCGCCGCCCGCAGCCCGATGAATCCACCGTCATGGCTCACATCTACTCCAATGACCCTGCGTTGCTGGGAGAGCCCCAGCCTCCGTGCTACGTGTCCAGTCAGGAAGTCACGATGATCGACGCCATCAATCACGGCTTGCGGGAGGAAATGGAGCGCAACCCCAAGATTGTGATGTGGGGTGAGGACGTGGCTGACCCCAAAGGTGGCGTGTTTGGCGTCACCCGCGGGTTAAGCAGCGCCTTTCCCGGTCGCGTCTTCAATTCGCCACTGGCCGAGGCCAGTATTGCGGGCGTAGCCGCGGGCATGGCGATCGGCGGCTACAAGCCGATTGTCGAGATGCAGTTCGCCGATTACCTCTGGCCGGCGGCCCTGCAACTTCGAGACGAAATTCCCACCGTCCGGTGGCGCAGTCAGGGCGAATGGGAATGCCCCGTGGTGGTGCGAATCGCGGTGGGGGGGTATATCAAGGGTGGCCCTTGGCATTCCGCGAACGTGGAATCGTTCTTTGCGCACATCCCCGGCTGGTACGTCGTGTATCCGAGTTGCGCGGAAGACGCGAAAGGCCTGATCAAGGCCGCTGCCCGCTCCAAGGACCCCGTGATCTTCCTGGAACATAAGGGCCTCTACCGGCGAGTGCAGGCCAAGACTCCCGAACCGGATGCCGACTATATCGTGCCGTTCGGCAAAGGGGTGATCCGCCGTGAAGGCAAGGACCTGACCGTGGTGACGTGGGGCAGCACCGTCTACATGGCTCTGGAATTGGCAAGGCAGATGGAGAAGGACGGCGTATCCCTGGAGGTCATCGACCTACGCTCCATCGTGCCTTTGGATGAAGACCTCATCTACCAGAGTGTGCGCAAGACCACCCATGTCATGGTCGCCCACGAAGATACGCTCACTGCGGGCTTCGGCGCGGAAGTGGCGGCGCGCATCGCGGAAAACTGCATCGGTTCGCTGGATGGGCCGGTGGTGCGGGTCGCCGCCAAGGACACGTTCGTCCCTTCGGCGCCGAATCTCGAATTGGCTGTACTACCTTCAGTCGCGGGCTTGCGGCTTGGAGCTGAAAAAGCGCTGGCTTTCTGAGCGAGTCCGTTGCCTTATGTAAACCCATGACAGAAGTGTTGATCACCATGACGCACGGACCATTGCCAGGCGACGCCGTTACACGCTCACAACGGGACAGGGCGATTCGCGGATAATGCCGTATGCGTTGGTGCGCAAACGCGCGTTATCGGCGGCGCTGCGTCCAATGACGACCAGATCGGCATTCAGGCGGCCGGCGGCAATGCGTACGGCTTTGGAAACGTCGCCTGATTCCACTACACTCTCCATATGTATGCCCGCGCTTTGCTGCGCTTTCGCAATCGCCTCGGTGGCGTCGGCAAGCAGACGCCGTCGCCATTCGTCCGCATAGTGGCCCTCACCCGGTGAGTCCAGCCGTGGGACGACGTGCAGCAGAGTCAGCTTGGACTTGAATTCTGCCGCTAAGCCGGCGGCCCAAAGGAGGACACTCGCGCTATGCGGGCCCAAGTCGACCGCGGAGACAATGTGCCGCAGCTTCATCCCCTCCGCAGAAGGCCCCTGCGCGACGTGTGCTCCGGTCCACACAGGACAAGCGCTGTCGTGCAGAACCTTCGAAGTCACTGAACCCAAGAGGAGGCGCCGGAATGGGCCGTAACCATGGGTGGGCATCATGATCAGGTCCGATCTGTCTTGCACCGCCTGGAACGCGATGACCTTGGGAGGATCGCCCTCAAGCAGTATTCGTCGAGTATTGAGATGATTCAGCGCTGCACAGAGAAAATCGTCCAGTGCTTTCGACGCTTTCTCCCGGCGATCTGCGTTGAATGCCTGTAACTGTGGAGAGGGGTAATCAATCGGGGAGATCACGTGCAGAAGTGTCAACTCTGAGTGAAAGTGCTCGGCCAGAGGAATCGCGTAGCGCGCTCCGCCAATGCAGCGCTCCGAGAAATCAATCGGTAATAGGATCTTCGCAAGTGAAAACATCGTTTTGCCTTCTCAAGCCGACCCGGCTAGTGCATTGCGAATGACACTCAGCAGTGGCCCAGGAAACACGCCCAACCAGACTAAGAGAGCGGTTAGAAGCGCGAGCACCAAACGTCCCGCCGGCGCGAGCATGGAGAGGGGAGCCGGGCTTTCGGCGGGCTGCCCGTACATGGCAACGATAATGCGCAGGTAGTAAAAGAGTCCGATGGCGCTCGTGATCACCAGAATGACAATCAGCGCCCACATGGCCGAGGAGGCTCCGGCCGCCACAACGTAGAATTTGCCAATAAAGCCGGCCGTCACGGGAATGCCAGCCAGTGACAGCAGCATGGCGGTGAAGACCGCCGCCAACGCCGGGCGGCGCCAGAACAGGCCCCGGTAGTCCTCCAGGTTTTCGGCTTCACTGGAGCCGTCCGATAGGACCGTCACCACACCGAAGGCACCCATGGTGGTCACAAAATACGCAACCAAATAGAAGGTGACAGCGGTGGGACCGAGATCGCCAGCCGCCTGGAACGCCACGAGAAGATATCCAAGGTGCGCAATGGAAGAGTACGCCAGGATGCGCTTCACGTTGTTCTGCAACAGCGCGAGGAGGTTCCCCGCAATCATGGATGCGACTGCGATGATGCTGAACACAACGAAGACGGGCGCCAAATCGTGCGCGCCAGAGCGATAGAACAAGCGTAGCAGCAGCGCGAACATGGCGCCTTTTGAAACGGTGGCAATATACGCCGTAACGGGCGCGGGCGCGCCTTGGTACACGTCAGGGGTCCAGAGATGAAAGGGAACCACCGCGAGCTTGAAGCCGAAACCTGTGACGATCAGGGCCAGGCCGGGCAAAACGAGCCAGCGATCGAAGTCCGCGCGAGCCAGCCGAACCGCGATTTCCCCAAACTGCATGGTGCCGAGAGCGCCGTAGACAAGAGCCATTCCGAACAGGAGGAAAGCGGCGGAAACCGCAGCCAGCACGAGGTACTTGATGCCGGCTTCGAGAGGGAGCGGCCGGGAATGCCGGTAGGCGATCATCCCGTACAACGCCACGCTGAGTAGTTCGAGTCCCAGAAATAACGAGACGAAATGGGTGCTGGCCACGAGCACTGTCGAACCGAGCGTGGCGACGAGCAAAAGGATGTAGAGTTCGTCGTGGTCACCTTCGCATCGCTCGAAGTATCCGTACGACAGCAGCACGAATGCCATGCTGGCTGCCACGATCAAGCCGATGTAGAAGAGTGCATAGCGGTCGAGCATCAGCAGCGGCGTTACCTGGAGCGGCACTACTGGCGCGGCGATCCACAGGCACGCGAAGGCCGCTGCCAGACCGATGAAGGTCAGGATGGCGGAGAGCTTATGATCCCGATGCACGGCGACCGCCAACATAACGACAATCGATGTACCAGCCAGGATGAGCAAGGGCAGCAATGCGATCAGTTGGTTTCCGCTCACACTCATCTCCCGGAAGCCAGTTGCTCCAACCGGGCCATGGCCGGTTGGAAGGTATCCAGCACGGGTCGCGGGTACAGGCCCAACCAAAGCAGGGCCACGACCATCAGCGCTACCACCAGAACCTCACGCGGAACTAGATCCACAATTTGCCAGTCGTGAGTATTGGGCCCCTGGAAGGCGCGCTGTACCAGCCGCAACGCGTAGAACGTGGCGAACAAGACCCCCACAGTGGCCAACGCTGCCAGGATAATACTCTGCCGGTAGGTGCCCAGCAGAACCAGGAACTCCCCCACGAAATCGCCAAGACCCGGAAGCCCCAGAGATGCGAGCGCGAAAAACAGCGCAGCGCCGCTCAGGCGGGGAGCAGTACTCCAGAGCCCGCCCATGCGGTCCATTTCCCGGGAATGAATGCGATGCTGCAGGGCACCGACCAGAATGAACAGAGCGCCGGTGCTGATGCCATGGCAAATCATGGTGATCACTGCTCCCTGAAGCGCCAGGTCATTCCAGGCGAAGATGCCCAGAAGGACAAAGCCCAGGTGGCTCACGCTGGTGTATGCGACCAGGCGTTTCAAGTCTGTCTGCCCGAAAGCCAGGATTGCGCCATAGAGAATTCCAGCCACTCCCAGCGCCATGGCGACGGGTGCAAACGTGTGGGCGGCATGGGGGAAAAGCGGCACGACGAACCGGAGCATTCCATAAGTACCGGTTTTCAACAGCAGGCCGGCGAGTATGACGCTGCCCGCCGTGGGCGCTTCCGTGTGGGCATCGGGCAACCACGTGTGCAGCACTACTACTGGTAGTTTCACGGCGAACGCGACGAAGAAGCCGAGCATGATCCACATCTCCGTACTGGGAGACATAGCCGTGCCCAATAGCTGCTCGTACTCGAACGTGTAGACACCGGTGGCGTGGTAGTGCAGGAAGAAAAGAGCGAGGATGGCAATCAGCATCAGCAGCCCGCTGAGTTGCGTGAACAGGAAGAACTTCACGGCAGCGTAGACACGGTTTTCGTGGCCCCAGATGGAGATCAGGAAGTACATCGGGACCAGCATCAGTTCCCACGCGAAGTAGAACAGGAAGAGATTGACTGCGAGGAACACGCCTGCGATACCGGCCAGTATCCAGAGCAGGTTCAGGTGGAAGAAGCCGACGGCTTCGGTAATTTCGTTCCAGGAAGCCAGCACCGAGAGGATGCCAAGGAAGAACGTGAGCATCAGCAGCAGGAGGCTCAGGCCGTCGAGAGCGAGGTGAAAGCGGATACCGAACTGCGGAATCCAAGCCCAATCGGCCTGCTCGAACCAGGTCCGGAGGCCCACGTGGAAATTGCCTATCCACAGCGACAACACGAGGACGAAATCGATCAGCACGGTGATCAGCGCGATCCAGCGAGCGGCTAAGGCGCTCCAGCGCGCCACCATCCACGCCAGGACGCCGGCGATCAGCGGAATCAGGATGAGCCAGAGCAAGATCATAAGAACATCACGACCGCGACAAAAGCAACGGTGCCGCCGGCAATCCACGCGGCGTACCAGCGCAGCTTGCCAGTTTCCGTAAGGCTGAGAACGCGATAGCACAAGGTGACCAGGCTCGCCAGGCCATCGTAAATGGAATCGACCACATCCGCTTTGTTCACGCGCGCCACCCAGAGCACCGGCCGGACGAAGAGCCGATCGTAAAGCCAATCCATTCCCCAATCGGAGAACCAGAAGCGGTGCAACAGCCGGCCTGCCGGGTTTTCGACCATCGCCGTGGCCAGGGCGGGATTGCGCTGATAGACGAACCAGGCGCCCAGAAGACCGCATAGAAAAGCGAGGGCCGCAACTATGCTTGATAAGGTTTCGGTGATGCCCCCAACTGCCTCCCGCAGGGTGGGGAGCGCCGTCGCGATGAACCTTGCGAATGGCGCTTTGTCGAAACCGCCGACGATTGACAAGACCGCGAGCGCGCAGACCGGGATTGTCATGGCGAGGCCCGGCCGGTTCGTGACACGAGTCCGTACCGGCCCGAAGAAGACCAGGAAGATGAGCCGGAACGTGTACAGTGACGTCAATACGACGCCGGCGATTCCTGCCGCCCACAGTCCTGTGCTGCCGGCGGCAGAACTGCCGGCGCTCCAGAGGATGAGGTCCTTGCTGTAGTAACCGGCGGTAATCAGCGGCAGGCCGGCCAGAGAGCATCCAGCGATGAGGAAAGTCCAGAAGGCGATTGGAAGCTCCTTGCGAAGCCCGCCCATACGAAAGATGTTGTGCTCGTGGTGCAGCGATTCGATGATGATGCCGGCTGCCAGGAACAGCAGGGCCTTGAAGAACGCGTGCGTCATGAAGTGGAAGATGGCGGCGCCCCATGCGCCAACGCCCAGCGCCAGAAACATGTAACCGATCTGGCTGATCGTGGAATACGCCAGGACGCGCTTGATGTCGTTCTGCGTCAGCGCGCTGAAGCCTGCCATCAGAAGCGTGGCGGCGCCGATCGCGGCGACCGCGAACTGGACAGGCGGCGCCAGCTCAAAGAGGACATGCGTACGTGCGATCAGGTAGACGCCCGCCGTCACCATGGTGGCCGCATGAATCAGGGCGCTGGTCGGTGTGGGACCGGCCATCGCGTCCGGCAACCAGGTCTGCAGCGGCAGTTGCGCCGATTTTCCCACCGCCCCTCCCAGCAGCAACGCCGCCGCCGCGATCGCGTACGGGGATCCAATGGACCACTGGACTTGCGCCGCGTGCAGCAGATCCTGGATGCGGAGCGTCCCCAGGCTGTGGAACAACAGAAACAGGCCGATTGCCATGGCGGTATCGCCCACACGGGTCACGATAAACGCTTTTCGCCCCGCGAGGCCGTTCACCGGATCCTGATACCAGAAACCGATGAGCAGATAACTGCACAGCCCGACGCCCTCCCAACCGAGGTACAGGAGCAGCAGGTTGTCCGCCAGCAGCAGTGTCACCATGCAGGCCACGAACAGGTTCATGTAGGCGAAGAAGCGGCTGTAACCATCGTCAGTTCGCATGAATTCCGCGGAGTACAAGTGGATCAGGAAGCTGACGAACGTGACTACCAGCATCATCACCAGTGAGAGCGCGTCCAGATAGAAGGCGATCTGCGGCCGAAATGAGCCGACATCGATCCACGTCCAAAGAGTTTGCGAGTACATTCCGGTTGCCGGTGGCGAGCTCAGGAACACGGCGGCAATGAGGATGGAAATGATGGCAGATGCGGCGACGCTCCCTACACCCACTGTCGTGACGCTCTTGTGAGACATCCGCGGCCCGAGGACCGCAAGCACCAGGGCGCCCGCGAACGGGATTGCCGGGACTAACCAGAGCAATTCGAGCATCTCAACCCTTCATCCTGCTGATGGCGTCGGTATCCAGCGACTTGTACTGGTGATAGAGTTCCAGTACCAGCGCCAGACCCACCGATACCTCCGCCGCGGCCATTGCCAGAATGAACAGGAACACCACTTGGCCGTCCGGCTGGCCCCACCTCGCGCCTGCCACCACGAAGGCCAGTCCGGCGGCGTTCAGCATGACCTCGATCGACATCAAAATGAAGATCACATTTCTCCGTACCAGAACCCCGACCAAGCCCAATGCAAAGAGGGCCGCGGCGAGTATGAAACCATCACGCATGGGAATCACTTCCATCACCTGACCTCCGGCTTTTGGGTCTTTCCCCATCCCAGGTGATACGCTCCCACGAGGCCGCCGAGCAGCAGCATCGAGGCCAACTCAACGCCGATCAGGTACGGCCCGAACAACGACGCTCCCACTCCGCGCGGCCCGATAATTGACGTTCCGTAACTCCCGCCGGAACCCGAGGCCAGCAGATAGACGAATTCAGCGCTCAGGATGCCTGCGAGGATCAGGGGTCCGATCCACATGGAGGGCTTGAGGAGTGCGCGCTCGGCACGGGCGGCCTCTTCACCGAGGTTCAGCAACATAACTACGAACACGAACAGCACCATGATTGCGCCCGCATAAATGATCACTTCCAGTGCGGCGATGAAGGGTGCGCCCAGCGCGTAGAAGACCACCGAGACGGCCAACAGCGAAACGATCAGGTAAAGCAGCGCGTGCACCGCATGGAGGCGAGTGATCATCAGGGCCGTGGAGACAACCGCCACCGCGCCTGCAACGTAAAACACGATCGTCATAGGCTGCTCACGGCAAGAGGCTGTGCAGGTCCACGGGACGGCCTTCGTTTTCAGCCTCGCCCTTATCCTTTCCGCCGATCTTGACTCCGGCTACGCGCCAGTAGTTATAGCCGGGGTACTTGCCGGGGCCGCTGATCAGCAAGTCTTGCTTCTCATACACCATGTTTTGCCGATGGTATTCGCCCATCTCGAAATCGGGAGTCAGTTGGATGGCGTACGTGGGGCACGCCTCCTCACAGAGTCCGCAAAAAATGCAGCGCGAGAAATTGATACGGAAGAATTCCGGGTAGCGCCTGCCGGTGGGGTCTTCCGTGGCCTGCAGGGCAATGCAGTCCACCGGACAGACCACCGCGCAGAGATAACAGGCCACACAGCGCTCGCCGCCGTCCGGATCGCGCGAAAGAATGATGCGGCCACGATACCGCGGCGACAGGTATGGCTTCTGTTCGGGATACTGAACCGTTACCCGTTTATGAAACATGTGCAGAAGCACGTACCAGATGGTTCGGATGATGCTGAACATTTCATTTGCTCCAGGCGAGCGCTACAGCGCCCGTGACTAACAGGTTGGCCAATGACAGCGGTAACATCACTTTCCAGCCCCAGGACATCAACTGGTCAAAGCGCGGCCGCGGCAGCGATGCCCGCAGCAGGATGAAAAAGGAGATGAAGAAAAACGTCTTGAGCAGGAACCAGACAATGGGGGGAAGCGCGGGTCCCAGCCAGCCACCGAAGAAGAGAATGCTGATCAGCGAAGAAATCAGGATTACGCCAAGATATTCGCCGACGAAGAACATACCGAACTTCATGCCGGAATACTCAGAGTGAAAGCCCGCAACCAATTCACTTTCCGCTTCGGGCAGGTCGAACGGCAGGCGCCGGGTCTCGGCCACCCCGGCGATAAGAAATAGGACGAAGCCGAGAAACTGAGGCACCACGAACCACAGATAGCGTTGGGCTTCGACAATGGCGGACAAATCGAAGGAGCCTGCAAGCAGGACGACGCCCATGAGCGACAGTCCCATGAAAACCTCATAGCTCAGCATTTGGGCGGCGGCGCGCAAGCCTCCTAGCAGCGAATACTTGTTATCCGAGGACCACCCCGCTAATACCACGCTGTAGACTCCGAGCGAAGACATTGCCAGCACGAAGAGGAGACCGATATTCAAATCGCTGACGATAATGCCCGGCGCGATCGGCAGTACGGCGAAGGACATGAGCACCGTCACGACGATCACTGCCGGTGCGAGAACGAAAACCGCCTTGTCGGCAAAGGGCGGGACCCAGTCCTCTTTAAAGAAGATCTTGATCATATCCGCCATCACCTGAAGCAACCCAAAAGGACCAACGCGATTCGGCCCGTATCGGTCCTGCCACAATGCCAGGAGCCGCCGTTCCAGCCAGATCAGCCCGGCCGCCAGGGTCAGTGCTACCGCAAGGACGCCGATGATGGAAAGGATGGGATAAGGGCTGGTCATGTGGCTTGTCATGGCACGGCGGAGATCCTGCTCCACGCCGGCAGATCGAGGCCGGCAAATGGCGGCACTCCCGCCGGAACACCGGCTAGACCTTTCGGCAAATCCGTCGCGATCTTCACCGGAAGACGTTGGCCGAACAACTCCACTTCCTTGCCGAAACTCGAGGCATCTTCCGGGTTGAGCGCGACGTACGGTTCAGGTGACAGTTCCGCGATGGCCGGAGCCGCGCGGCTTACTTCCTCGGAGCCGAAGATGTGATAGAGCGGAACCACCAGCCACTCGCCTTGCCGCGCTTCGAACGCCAGGGGCGGTTGCTCAAAGAAGCTGAACTTGGTTCCATCCCGCTCTATGACTCGCACACCAGGGTCGCCCTGTCGCAGTGGACCGCCGATCTCAGCCTGAAACTTATTCACCGCTTGAATGGAGTTCCATCCCGGCGTCCAGAAAAACGGGAGCAGAGCAGAAGGCGGCTGGTCCGGGTTTCCTTCCATGGAAAACGAGAGGGGCGAATCGGGATCGTCGGGCGGCTTCGGCTCGTGGACGCTGATATTGGCCAGCATGGAGGTGCGCCCGCTGTAGCGGTGCGGCTCGCGCGGGACCTTCGCGTCCGCCATGCGGAAGTCGGCGGATGGCGCCGCGCGGGCGACAGCGGCGAATTGCGGCAGCCCGGCAGCGAGCGCCGCGACGACGTCATCCAGCGTTTTCCACGATCCCAGCCAGCGCCAGCTTTCCTGGATAGGCTCGGGCGGCAGGAAAACCCTGAAGAAACGCTGCGCCCGCCCTTCGCTGCTCACCAGAGTGCCATCTCCTTCGGCGAATGTGGCCACCGGCAGAACCAGTTCCGCCTTCGCCGTGGTTGCGGTTTCCAGATGGTCGAGAGCCACGACGTGCTGAAAGCGCGCCAGAAACTTGTCCACAACCGGAGCGGGAAGCCGTTGGTAGAGGTCGTTTTCAAGGACGATGACGGTGTCGGCCTGGGCTTCGAGCGCGGCATCCAGCGCGGGAGCGTCCATCAGCGCGACGGCGAGGCTATTGCACTCCGGCGCGGTGAACGCCAGCGAGGCGCCAGGCAATGCCCACGCCACATTCGCCGCGGCCTCGATACCTGCCGCGCTGCGATTGCTCAGGCCTGAGATGACGAGAGGGTGTCTGGCGGTCTTCAGCGCTTGGGCGATTTCCGCCGCCAGCGTCAGCGTTGCTGCGGAGAGATTTGATGGCGCAGGCGCACGTGGATCCAACGCGTTCGCCACCGCGAAGCCAAGCCGTGCCTGGTCGTCGGGTGCAGCGCGATACGAGCGCGTGGCGATGTCATCCAGACGCGTGGCGCTGGTGCTGGCGATGAACAGCGGCCCTCTCTCCTCCTGCACCGCCTCGCGCACCCCATGGTCCATCCAAAGCGGGATACGCAGTCGCTCGGCGATCTGCATGGGCTGCTGGCGCACTGACTGCCGCAGGCTCAGTGCCATTCGCGGTGCAACGTTGGTGACGTCTTCGCCCAGGATGAACACAGCATCGGCGGATTCCACTTCGCGCAGCGACGGGGTGTGCGCTGGACCGTTGCGCAGAATGTCCAACATCAGCTTCAGCAACCGGGATTCAGTGGCGGAAATGCCGGCATAGAACCGTCCCTCACCCACGAGCGATCGCAACGCGAAGTTGCTTTCGAGCGATGCGCGCGGCGACCCGATTCCGATCACCTTCCCCGACGCAAGTTCTCGCAGGTAACCGAGCGCGGCCTCCGCGGCAGCGATCTTACCCTTGCGTAAGGGTTGCCGGATCCGCCGTTCGCTGTTCACAAATTCATAGCCAAACCGGCCCCGGTCGCAGAGAAAGTAGCCGTTGACCTCGCCGTTGTAACGGTTCACGAGACGCCGCAACATTCCGTACCGTTCGGCCGCAGTGATGTTGCATCCCAGGGCGCAATGCACGCACACTGACGGCGCCATTTGCAGGTCCCACTTGCGCGTGTAGTGCCGCTTCAGCGTGGCATCGGTGAAGACGCCGGTGGGGCAGACCTCGACCAGGTTCCCGGCGAATTCGTTCTCCAGCACGCCGTCACGGTCGCGGCCGAAAAAAACGATGTTCCGCAAAGCAAATGCGTTCAGATCGTTCCCTCCCGCGTACTCGCGGTAGAAACGCACACAGCGGTAGCACTGGATGCAGCGGTTCATCTCGTGGTTCACGAAGGGCCCGAGGTACTGATTTCGAAACGTCCGCTTTTCGAATGTGTAGCTGCGATAGTCGTGGCCCGTCATGACGGTCATGTCCTGCAAGTGGCACTCGCCGCCTTCATCGCACACCGGACAGTCGTGGGGATGGTGCAGCATCAGGCCTTCAATAATGGCGGCCCGGAACTCGGCCGCCTCCGCGTCCTGAATCGAGATGCGAGTGCCTTCGGCGGCAGGGGTCATGCAGGCCATCACGATCTTGCCGTGGGTGTCGGTTTCATCCTTGAACTGCTTGACGGCGCACTGGCGGCAGGCGCCCACCGAGCCCAACGCCGGGTGCCAGCAAAAGTACGGGAGGTTCATACCCAATGACAGACAGCCGTGCAGCAGGTTCTGATGGGGGTTCATCTCGTACTGCTGTTTGTCCACGTACACGGTCGCCATGTCATCTCCACGGGCAGCATTTCTCGTTGATGTGGCGCTCGAAATCGGCGCGGAAGTATTTCAATGCGCTCTGTAGCGGTTCGGCGGCGCCAGGCGCAAGTGCGCAAAAGGTGTGACCAGGCGTCCAAAACCGTGTTTGAAACGCCAACTTGTCGAGGTCTCCGGGTTGGCCGTGCCCTTCTTCCATCGCCCTCAGAATGCGCTCAACCCATCCCAGGCCGCTCCAACACGGTGTGCACCAGCCGCAGGATTCCTGCGCGAAAAAGCGTTCCAGGTTCCAGACCATGCCGACCGGGCAGGTTTGATCGTCGAGCACGATCATGGTCCCGGTCCCCATGCGGCTGCCCGCCTTCTGCACTTCAGTGAAATCCATGGCAATGTCCAGGTGTTGTTCCACCAGAAAATCCGTGGAAGCGCCGCCGGGGAGCAGCGCTCGAAAGCGAACGCCGTCGCGCATTCCCCCCGCGTGCTCCTCCAGAAGCTCGCGGATCGTGGTGCCCATGGGCAGTTCCCAGACACCGGGACGCTTGACCTTGCCGCTGGCGCCGTAGAGCTTGGTCCCGCCGTCCTTGCTGCGGCTCAGGCCTCTGAACCACGCCGCGCCGTTATTGACAATGTGCGGTACGTTGCACAAGGTCTCCACATTGTTGACCGTTGTCGGCTTGCCGAAGAGTCCCGAAACCGGAGGGAACGGCGGCTTGGCGCGCGGGTTGGCGCGTTTGCCTTCGAGGGCATTCAGCATCCCGGTCTCTTCGCCGCACATGTAGCGGCCAGCGCTGACGTGTAGGTACAACTCGAGGCTGTATCCGGAACCGAGAATGTTCTTGCCCAGATAGCCGGCCCGATAAGCTTCCGCTATGGCCTTCGCAATTCTCGTCGCCGCGAGCTTGTATTCGCCGCGCAGGAAAATGTAGGCCACATCGGTCCCGGTGGCATATCCCGCGAGAGCCATGCCTTCAATCAACTGGTGGGGGTCGCCTTCCAGGAGCAGCCGATCCTTAAATGTGCCTGGCTCCATCTCGTCGGCGTTAGCGACCAGGTATCTCGGGTGCGGAGCGCCCTTTGGGACGAAGGACCACTTCAGCCCCGTGGGGAATCCAGCACCGCCGCGGCCTCGCAGGTTCGAGGACTTCACTTCCTCGGTGACCGCTTCCGGGGTCATGCTCTGTAACGCCTTGCGCAGCGCACGATAGCCGCCGGCGCGCTCGTATGCATCGCGGTCCAGCGCCTCCCCATCCGCCCGCATGTTTCCGGTGAGCGGCTTCTCCGTGGGCATCACTTGTAGCGCTCCAGGATCTGGTCGATCTTTTCTGGGGTCAGATCGAGGTGGAGGTCGTCGTCGATCATCATGACCGGTGCGTGGTCGCACGCGCCCAGGCAGACGATTGGAAGCAGCGTAAAACGCTCGTCGGAGGTGGTCTCACCGGGCTGGATGCCGAGTCGTTCGGAAGCATGACGGCACTGCCGGTCGGCCCCCATGATCCAGCAACTGACGCTATCGCAGAGATAAATCACGTGGCGGCCCACCGGCCGGCGGAAGATCAGGTTGTAGAATGTGGCGACGCCGTCCAGGTCGGCATCCGACATCCCAAGTAATTCGCCGATGTCGCGGAGCGCCTCATCCGACACCCACCCGCGGTGCTTCTGCACGATGTTCATGGCATCGATGCAGACGGCCCTCCTATTCGGATAATGCCGGAACTCGGCTTCGATCTCGGTCCGCTCTTCAGGCGCCAACATAACCGTTCCTCATCGATCGATGTCCGCCAGTACGAAATCCATTGCTCCCAGAACCGCCAATAGGTCGGGGATCATTCTGCCGCGGCAGAGCTGCGGCAACATCTGCATATGGGCAAACGAAGGTGTCCGAATCCGTGTGCGGTAGGAGACCGTGCTGCCATCGCTCACCAGGTAATAACCGTTGTTGCCCTTGGTGGCCTCGATGGCACCCAACGCTTCGCCGGGCGGTATCACCGGCCCCCAACCGACGCTCAGAAAATGCGTAATCAGGGTTTCGATGTCGTGCATGGTGCGATCCTTTACGGGAGGAGTCGCCAGCGGATGATCCGATTTGTACGGTCCATCCGGCATGCGGTTCACACACTGCTCAATGATGCGCAGGCTCTGCCGCATTTCTTCCACACGGACCAGTGCCCGGTCGTAACAATCGCCGTGGGTGCCGGTGGGAATATCGAACTCGAACTGCTCGTAGCTCGAATAGGGCTGCTTCTTGCGGAAATCCCATTCGAAGCCGCAGGCCCGCAGTCCCGGTCCCGTGATGCCCCACTCAATGGCTTCTTCTTTGGTGAAACTGCCGATGCCTTTGGTGCGTGCCTGAAAGATCCGATTGCGCAATACTTCGCGGTCATATTCGGCCAGACGGGGCGGGAAGTAGCGGATGAATTCGCGGAACATGCCGTCCCAACCTTCCGGCAGGTCCGCCGCCACGCCGCCGATGCGAAACCAGTTTGGATGCATGCGCGCCCCGCAAATGGCTTCGACGATGCCAAACGCACGCTCCCGGTCATTAAACGTATAAAACACCGGTGAAAGCTGCCCCAAGTCCTGCGCGAACGTGCCATACCAGACCAGGTGACTGATGATCCGAAACAGTTCAGACAGCATCACACGGATCACTTGGGCGCGCGGTGGAACCGTGATCCCGGCTAATTTCTCCACGGCCGTAAGGTAAGCGAGATTGTTCATCACGCCGCCCAGGTAATCCACGCGATCGGTGTACGGAATATAGGTATGCCAGGACTGGCGCTCACCCATCTTCTCCGCACCGCGGTGATGGAATCCGATCTCAGGCACGGCATCGACGATCTCCTCACCGTCAAGTTGAACCACAATCCGCAGGACACCGTGCGTGCCCGGATGTTGCGGGCCGAGGTTCAGAAAAATGAAATCGCTGTCGTCACGGCTGCGCTGCATGCCCCACTCTTCGGGGCGGAAGCGCAACAATTCCTGCTCGGCATCCTCCTTCTCTTCAGAGAGCTGAAACGGCCCCATCTCTGTGGCGCGCGCTGGATGATCTTTTCGCAGCGGATGCCCTGTCCAGCTCCTCGGCATCAGGATGCGCTGCAGGTGAGGGTGTCCCGAAAAAGAAATCCCGAACATATCCCACACCTCACGCTCGTACCAGTTCGCAGCCGGCCAGAGGTTCGTGATGCTGTCGAGCGATAGGGAACCATCGGGAAGAGCGGTTTTCATCCGGATATATTCATTCCGATCGAAGGAGAATAAGTGATAGACAACGGTGAAGGCGGAGGGCGGCACCCCATTCCGGTTCACTCGCATCCTGTCGTCGATCGCGGTCAGGTCGTAGAGCATGGCGTACGGTCGATCGATCCGGCCCTTGAGATATCCCAGGACTTCACGCACACGCTCCCGCGGAGTCCAGAATGTAGGTATTCCGTCGCATGTAAGCTGAGGCACCACATCGCTGCCGTACTGCTCCTGCAGCGAATCAATCGGATTGGTGGTTGCGGTGATGCTCACACCCGATCCTGAGTGCGCAGGTCCGTCGCCTGCTGCCGGAGAGGGCGCTTGAGATCGCGCATGGATGGCATCGCGGGGCGTTCGACACCCTGCGGCCCAATCACCCAACTCAACGGTCGCCGCTCGGTGCCGACAGCCGTCTGCAAGAGCGTCAACCCTTCCAGAAACGCATCCGGCCGCGGCGGGCAACCGGGCACGTATACGTCGACAGGCAGGAACTTGTCCACCCCCTGCACCACGCTGTAGATGTCATACATGCCGCCGGAATTCGCGCAGGAGCCCATCGAGATCACCCATCGGGGCTCCATCATCTGTTCGTAAAGACGCTGGATGACGGGTGCCATCTTGATGAATACGGTGCCGGCAATGACCATGAGATCGGCTTCACGCGGTGTGCCGCGAATTACTTCGGCACCGAAGCGAGCCACGTCATACTTGCTCGTGATGCTGGTGGCCATTTCGACATAGCAGCAGGAAAGGCCGAAGTTGAAGGGCCAGATCGAATTCTTGCGCCCCCAGGACACCAGATCCTGCACGCGCGACAGAATCACGTTGCGGCGTACCGCGTCGTCGAAGGTACTCTGTTCCTGCTTTGACGCCCCCGGAACTGTGCCCGGTTTAGTGATGGACCACCGCATTTTCGCCTACTCCCTTCGTCTGGAGTCGCTGCTCCAGTCCAGTGCGCCGATGCGCCAGAGATACAGCCAGGCGGCGACAAGGATTGCGACAAATATCACCGCTTCCCAGAATGCCGGCCAGCCCAGAGAGCGGGCCGTCACAGCCCAGGCAAACAGGAATACCGCCTCCAGATCAAAGATGACGAAGAACATCGCCACCAGGTAGAATTTGGCCGAGAGGCGTACACGCGCCGAGCCCTCCGACAGGATGCCCCCTTCGTAAGGCGCCCCGGTGGAGGGTTGGTGATGCCGCTGGCCAAGCAGGTACGAGACGACGAGCATGCCGGCGACCAGCAGCAACACCAGCGCGAAATATACGCCCAGTGGCCACATATACGGTTAGTGTTCCTCCCCCTCCGGCCACGCGATGGTCAGCAGGAATGCGCTGTCCTCTAAGGCCACGACATCGTGAGGCATGGCGCGATCCAGCACCAGAACTCGTCCGGCAGGCAGATCAAACTCGTTTCCGCCGGCATGCATTCGTATACGGCCTTCCACCGTTTGCACCGAGATGCGGCCGGCCGAGTGGTGCTCGTGAATCGTGGTTTTCGCTTGGATCGCAGTCAGCACCATGCGGAAGTCCGGGTACTTGACGATAGTTTTGGAGTTTCGGCCGCTCTGCCAGTAGCGTTCCCGGCGAAGTTGACCGAGCTGTTCCGCCAGGTCAAAGGTGAGAGAGGGTCCTTCTGTCGGTTCAGGCGCGCGTGCAGCGCCGCGCGACGATTCAGTTTCAGGCATGGTGGATCGTCCTTTTCTTGCCCTTTCGGGCACTCAGGTATTGCTTCAACACAACGGCGTTGTTATGTCCTGTGTCGTGCGAACTGTAGATCAGGGTGACGCTGCCATGCCGGGCAGCGCTGCGAATCGGTTCGCATGCCTCCGGATGGCTATCCAACTCTGCAAAATAGCGTCGTTGGAACTCGCTCCACTTTTTGGGATCGTGCGAGAACCACTGGCGAAGCTCCGTGCTGGGTGCCACATCCTTGAGCCATGCATCCAGGCGCAAGTCGGTTTTCTTAACACCACGCGGCCAGAGCCGCTCCACCAGGAATCGAACGCCGTCTTCCGCAGCCGCCTTGTCGTAGACGCGTTTCAAAGCGAGCATTTCACGCCCCCTTGGCTCCTTGTTGCGAAACCGCCGGCTGATAGCTGCCTGCTACCGCACGAAAACTGATAGCCAGGCGGTTCCATCCGTTAATGGCGATCACAGCCATCGTCAGGTCGACCAGTTCTTTGTCGCTGAACTCTTTGCGCGCGATTTCGAATACCTTGCGCGCTCCCGTTCGGTGAAAAAAGGCGCCTCTCTCCACACGATGTCGAAGCTCACCTCGCGGCATTCCCGAACATAATCGTCTACCGCCTCCGCGCCCTGTGTGAGAACGTACTCCAGGAACCCACCTGTCGACACGAGTACGTTATGTTTGTGGCAAAGATTCAGCAGTTCGACTAGGCCACGGGAACGCGGCTTTGCCTGCCGCGGGTTCGTCTTCAAGAATGAGAACGCCCGGTCAGCCACTGGAGTTCCTTTCGCACCCTTGAGACATTCGGATGGAGGCCAGCAACCGCATCAGGTCGGAGACTTGCGTATTCTCCAACTCGGAGACCGCGTCCGCGATCGCCCGGCGTTCCACCGGAGTGGAATAGGGCTCGGCCAGAGAATCGAATTTGGTGAAAGCCATGTCCCATGTCATCGGCTGCGTGAAGAAGCCGGGGTAATCGCGCATTTCCTTGGTCAACATTCGGCCATCGCGGAGCCGGATTCCGATGCGACAGGGCATTTCATTCGGGAAGCGTTCCGAATAAGCTGCATTCGGGCTTACGATCACGCGGCGCAACAGGTTTTGCACATCGGGTCGGCGAATCCGGTCGTCCCGGTACTGCTCCGGCGTTACCTTGCCGTCCAGAATGGCTACTGCGAGGATGTACGGCAAACTGTGGTCGGCCTGCTCTTTGGTCTCTACGCCCGATGTCTTGTCGCCCTCATCTCCGCCGCCTATTATGTGATAGGCGACGTCGAAGATCTCGAGATTTACCTCTACGACTTCGTCTGCCTCGAATTGGTGGCGCTGTTTTAGTGCGAGCACCCCGTCAATAGCCGTCTGTGAATGGATCTCGGCGTTGTACTTCTTCAAGATGGTGCGCTTCACCCGTTCCAGGTCTTCGCGAGACCAATCGATCTCGAAAAGACCGGTGATCGCATCCATCAGCCCCTTCTCACCCTCAATGACCTCCAGCGGGCCCGTAATTCCTCGGCGAGCCAAAAAGACTATGGCAGTGGAGCAAGAGGCCATGTGGGGATAGGCGAGACCTTTCCAGTGGGAAAGCTTCCCAGTCCGCGTGACGCGCAGGCCATTCAGGGCGGTGCCACTGATGGCGATGGCATTGGCGGTCCTGCTGACATCTAGGCCCAATACGCGCGCGACTCCCGCAGCAACGGCATAAGCCCCCTGTACGGTGTGGTCGAACCCCGCGGCGCGGACGGCGGCGACATCGCTCAATCGGCACTGCACCTGGTAGGCGACCGCGAGGGCCGCCATCAAGTCCCGGCCGCTCGAGCCCGCATACTCCGCCGCCGCCAGAATGGGCGCCAGATTGTCGCTGGGATGGCAGGTTTCGCCCTTTGCCAGGTAACTGTCGTTGAAGTCCAGGTAGCGAATGGCGGCTCCATTGTGAAATGCCGCACGTTCCGGACTTGCCCGTCCTCCGGCCAGCAGTGTGCATTTTCCGCTGGCATCGAATTCGGCGATGTTCTTGCGGATCATTTGAAGGGGTTTGGCATCTATGGCTCCGATAGCGCAGCCTAGAGCATCCAGAATCCGAATCTTCAATTGCTGGTGCGCCGTCTCCGAGATTTCCTCATAGGGGGCACTCACAGCGAAATCGGCCAGTCGCTCAACCGCGGTCATCCAACTCTGTCGCCCTCAGTTCGAATCTGACCGTAAAGTGCCGATTTTGAAATAGTATATTTGTCACATTCGGGGATACAGACGTTCCGATTACAGGGTTTCGACTATCGAGTAGACTTCTGTAGTTGCGGCGGAGATGAGAGTTCCGTTGGAAATCGTACTGTTCCGACCTGCGCCTGGCGGTGGCGGAGCGTGAATCGGAGCAGCCTGACTGGAACGTTACAGGTCTCAATGCCCTGATGCGCCACATCGTCGTTCGGCATCATGCGTATCTCGGGAACGAACTCCCGCTGATGGAGCGGCTAATCGCTCGTTTGCGTGTGGCTCGTGGCCGGACAGATGCCGCCACCGTAGTACCGCTAGAGAGAATTTTCCGCCTTTTCGAGGCAGGATCACCGCGCTAATAGCCTCCGAACTCCTCCGTCCGGACGTCATCATCATCGATGCCGGCATCGTTCAGCATGGCTCGCACCCCCTTCACCATCGCGGGTGGCCCGGCAACGTAATAGATGGGACCTGCGACGTTGAACTCCGGAGAGGCAATCTTTTTCATATGCCGCGTGAGCATCTCCGCGCTAAAGCGCCCGGTCTCTCCGGTCCACTCACGCTGAAGACGGCCCACTGCCGTCATCGTCGGCACAAAAGTAAAATTGGCATTTTCACGCTCGATTGCGCTCAATTCTTCCAGAAATGGTGCATCTTGCGGCCGTCTGTTCGCATAGAAGAGGAAGACTTGATGGGGCAGCTTTTCATGCGCAGCGCGCCGGATGACACTGCGAAACGGGGTAATTCCAATACCCCCGGCCATCAGGATCGCGGGACGCCTCACGTTGTTGTGGAGCGTCAGATCGCCAAAGGGTCCTTCCAATCTCACGACGGTTCCAATCGGCGTCTTCTGCAATACCCGCTTGAAAGCTGTGTCCCGCAGGCGGGTAGCAAACACCAGGTGTTCTTCGTGAGGAGCACTCGCAATGGAAAACGCACGTGTGTTTCCTTCGGCGTCGGTCTCAGGAGGATCGACCCAGGAGATTTCCGCAAACTGGCCGGCCTTGAAGACAAACCAGGACGGTTTGTCGAATTCGAAGGCCAGGGTGCGGTCCGCAACCTCGCGACGGCTAATCAATTTCAACATGTGTCCGGGGGAGTTTGCCGCGGTAGACATAGTTGCCTCCTCGACTTTCCATGCTGAACTTTCCAGCGGGGGTCCGCAATGATCTGTTTGTCATGTGACCTGGAACGCCTGTTATGGCCGTCGAGCACGGTGCGCTCTTCGCTGACAGTCAGGCGCAATACAGCCGGTCTGTGACGTATTGCCAATCGGTATCGCCAGTTCGAACGCCCGCAAAACTCCTGCAAAGCCTCAGAATAGAATCATGACGAACTCTTTCCGAATCGAGCGCGACACTATGGGAGACATGCAGTTGCCCGCCTCCGCACTCTACGGGCCGCAGACAGCGCGAGCTGTCCAGAATTTTCCGATCAGCGGTAAGCGCTTTCCGCGCTCGTTTATCCGTGCGTTGGGAATAATCAAAAGCGCCGCCGCAACCATGAACGGCCGCATGGGTCATCTGCCGCCGGCTCTGGCGGCATCTATCGAGGCTGCGGCGGAACAGGTTGTGGAAGCGCGATACGACGATCAGTTCCCGATCGACATCTTCCAGACCGGTAGCGGCACTTCCACGAACATGAACGCCAATGAGGTGATCGGCCATCTCGCCGGCGCTCACCCGAACGATCACGTGAATCGAGGGCAATCGAGCAACGATGTCGTCCCCACCGCCATGCACATCGCCGCCGCAGAATCTCTGGTCGCACGGTTGCTGCCGGCCATGCGACAACTCGGTGCATCGTTGGAACGTAAGGCTGCGGAGTTCCACGACATCATCAAGATCGGGCGAACTCACTTGCAGGATGCTGTACCGATCCGCATGGGTCAGGAATTTAGCGGGTATGCCCGCCAGGTGGAAGCAGCGTGTGGACGCATCGAAGCAGCGCTGCCCGGCATTTATGAACTGCCTCTCGGAGGAACCGCCGTGGGCACCGGCTTGAATGCGCCGCCTGGGTTCGCCCCGGGTGCGATTGCGGAGATCGCGCGACGTACCGGACTGCCATTTGTCGAAGCGCGCAACCACTTCGAAGCGCAGGCCGCCCGCGATGCAGCCTGCTTCCTGAGCGGCGCCCTGCGCACCTACGCAGTTGCTCTGACCAAGATTGCGAACGATATCCGCTGGCTTGGTTCCGGGCCGCGCTGTGGATTGGGAGAATTGAAGCTGCCAGCAGTCCAGCCCGGATCGAGCATAATGCCGGGCAAAGTCAACCCGGTAATCGCCGAAAGCCTACTGATGATCTGCGCGCAGGTGATCGGCTATGACGCCGCGATCGCGTGGTGTTCCGCGGCGGGGAATTTCGAGCTCAACGCGATGATGCCGGTGATGGCATATGACCTGCTCGATGCCATCGAACTGCTCGCCGCCGGTAGCAGGAACTTCGCGGAGAAACTCGTAGACGGATTAGAGGCCGATCGGCCACGTGCCGAAGGCTTTGTCGAACAGTCGCTCGCGCTAGGCACAGCCCTGACTCGCGAGATCGGCTACGAGAAGGCCGCCGCTCTGGTGAAAGAAGCCTATGCCACCGGCCGCACGATTCGCGAGGTAGCGCGTGAACAGTCTGGAATTCCGGAAAAGCACCTGGACGCGCTAATCAATCCTCGACTGCAGGTCGGATAGCGCCGGAACGGGGGCTTGTGGACACCAAAGTCAACTTCAATCATGCCTTGGTGAGGCGGCGCGTTACGAGCGCCGGCACTTGCGAAGGCTCGGCGATGGCGAGCACCGCGAAGCCGGCGGCACGCCCGCTGGCAAGGCCGGCCGCGGAATCTTCCACCACCAGCGCCATGCGCGCGCCCACCAGTTCCGCCGCCCTGCGGTACGGTTCCGGATCGGGCTTGTAGCGCGTCACATCCTCGGCGCCGACGAGCGCATCGAAGTGATGCCGCAAGCCGCCGGCGGCCAGCAGAGGATCGATTTCGCCGCGCGCGCTCGACGTCACCACCGCCAGTTTGTAAGTGTGATGCAAATTTTCGAGAAAGGCATCGAGCGCCGGGTCGAATGGCGGATGGACAAGCACACGGCGGCGGAACAGCTCCTTCTTCCTGGGGTATTCGGCGAACAGCACCCGCCAGTCGAGCGGCGGATTGGCGAGCCCGGCCAGCATGCGCAGCATCTCCTTGTCGTCGACGCCTATGCCGTGGCCGCGATAGTATTCCCATTCGAGCGCGACGCCGAACGGTTTCAGCACCTCGGCCCAACACGCCCAATGAACCGGTTCGGTGTCGGCCAACACGCCGTCAAAATCGAAAAGAATGGCCTCAAACTCGGGCATGGACGCAAGAGTCTTGAGCGTAGCACGCGCCTGGGAATGCGTGGCACGGGACGCGGCGGATCCCGGACGCCAACTGGCGGGCGTGAGAAGCGTGGTAGGATAAGCCTCCAGGCTTGTCCGCGATATGCTCGGCTTTGACCAGCGCGCCGCACGTTGCACGTGGACCGCGGCCCTTGTGCTGCTGCTGCTTTGGGTGCTGTACCTGGCGCGCACGGCTCTATTCGTTTTCATCCTGGCCCTGTTGTTTGCGTATTTGCTCGCGCCGCTGGTGGACCTGCTCGACCGTATTTTTCCGGCGCGCCGCACCCGGACGGCGGCGCTGGCGCTGGCGTTTGTGATCGTGGTTGCGGTCACGGGCGGGCTCGGATATCTGATCGGCGTGCGCGTCGTGGACGAGGCCTCGGTGCTCGCCATGAGGTTTCCCAAGATGGTGGAGAGCTGGCAGCAGCCGCTGCCCAGCGATCACTCGCTGCAAGCGCAGATCGTCGAAAGGGTTCGCACCGAAGTGGCGGCGCGTTCGAGCAGCCTGATCTCCGAGCTGCCGCAGTACGGGTTGCAGCTTCTGAGCGTCGCAAGCAACGTCATCTACGTGGTGATCATCCCCGTCCTGGCGTTTTTCTTCCTGAAGGACGCTCCTACCATGCGGGGGCACTTTCTCGACGTGTTGGAGGAGGGCCCGCGCCGCGCACTACTCGGCGATTTGATGTCCGACGTCGACCTGCTGCTGGCGCGCTACATGCGGGCGCTGTTTCTGCTCTCGGCGGCGGCGTTCGCGGCTTACGCCATCTTCTTCTCCGTGATGCGCATGCCGTACGCGATTTTGCTGGCGGCCGCCAGCGGCCTGCTGGAGTTCATTCCCATGCTGGGCCCGGTCACCGCCGTCGCGCTGATCCTGATTGTGGCCGGTCTAGCAGGCGTCAGCTTGCTGCCGATTATGGCGTTTCTGGCGCTCTTCCGCGTGGCTCAGGACTACGTGCTCTCGCCGCACCTGATGGGGCGAGGGGTGCAACTGCATCCGCTGCTGGTGCTGTTCGGCGTGTTCGCTGGCGCGGAGATCGCCGGCATCGCGGGGACCTTCCTTTCCGTGCCGGTGCTGGCGCTGGTGCGGATCGTGTACCTGCGTATCCGCAAGGCGCGTTTGAGCGCCCGCCAGGCTACGGCGTAGGCGGTGGTCGACTCGTTCGGGGATCGCCGTGCTCACCGCTCCCTGACCGTCGCGACTCCGTTGCGCGTTCCGAGCCGCGACCGTTAGTACCTACATAGCTAGGTTCTTGCCGAAATTGGCAGAAGTTCAGCGGGAGGGCGCAGTAGCGAGCTCCGGAATGATGACCAGCTCCTTGAGTTTGAGACCCAACGCCA